>Ga0335075_10009396_pt1 | contig 14923 bp, 13 predicted proteins | sample Lox_Sample_24_FD_206723 | JGI IMG/M metagenome (GOLD analysis project Ga0335075, IMG submission 206723) | Soil microbial communities from Loxahatchee National Wildlife Refuge, Florida, United States - Lox_Sample_2.4 | ecosystem: Environmental > Terrestrial > Soil > Wetlands | place: USA...
ATGACCCAGTGCAGAAGGGCAAGGCCGATTTCATGTGGCTGCTGACGCTGCCGCGGGCCGGTTCATGGGATCGCACCCTCACTGCCGCCGAGGAAGCCGCGGACAGCCTTCAGCCGCATGCGCGTGATCCGCTCGGCCGTCAGGTGCTCGGCATGCTGACCCTGACGGCTTCCCTTTCGGCAGCCGCTGCCCAGCACGGCGATACCGCAGCGCACTGGCTCGATGAAGCCCGGAAGGTCGGCGCTCAGGTGCCCGACGAGCCGGCACGCACGTGGCAGTGCTTCTCGCCGACGAACGTGAACATCTGGCGCGTCACCGTCGGCGTCGAGCGAGGCGAAAGCGGCCGTGCCGTCCTGGACATCGCTAGCGACGTCAACCTCGACTTGCTGGAGCCGAAGGCTTCACGGCGCGCCGGATTCCTGGTCGATACTGCCCGTGGCCTGGCTCGCGAGCCGCAGACCAGGGCACAGGCGGTGCGCTGGCTGCGCCAGGCAGAGAGCGTCGCACCGCAACGAGTCCGGAACTCGACCACAGCTCGTGAGACGGTCGCGTACTTGCTGAACCAAGCCGTCGCCGAAGCTGGCGGCCGGGAGCTACGCGGCATGGCTGCGCGCATGGGCGTGCCACACTGATAACCCGCGCTTACGCCGCGGATTTAGATGACTTCACGCTAGTGAGATCGGTGGCCCATTAGGTGAGCTTGACGGCCAGCAGCGAAACCGCCACAGGGCTCGGCAGATGCGAGGACCAGATACACAGCAAGCCGTCTCGCCCCTGAGGCGGGGCGGCTTGCCGTCTGGCAGGTCAGCGGCGGACGAGTGCCAGTGCTTAGTCGCGGATAGCGGTCACATGGTGCCGAGCTGGGTGCTCCGACGTAGAAGCGAAACAGGGGCTCGGTGCTGGAGGGAGCGGTACGAAGAGGGCAGTATGGCCGGTCTGCCGCTGTTGCTGATCATAAGCTGGGGCTCCGAAGTGGTTATTCAGGCTCTTGCTGGGGCAGGGAGCGCGCGTGATCTGCTGGATTAACGGGTCGTTCGGGGCTGGCAAGACGACGCTGGCGGAGGAGCTGCGGCGGCGTTGTCCTGGTGCGCTGTTGTATGACCCGGAGGAAACGGGGTTCATGCTGCGCGACGTGGTTCCGCCGGCGCAGTCTGGGGATTTCCAGGATCTGCGGGCATGGCGACTGCTGGTCGTGGAGACCGGGCGGGTGCTCGCCGAGCAGTACGGGCGGCTGATTATCACGCCGATGACCGTGATAGACCCGGCGTACGGCCGGGAGATCTTCGGTGGCCTGGCCGGGTACGGGGTGCCTGTCCGGCATTTCTTCTTGAAGGTGCCCGCCGCCCGGCTGCGGGAGCGGATCAGCGCCCAGGTGATCCATCCTGATGATCTCGTGCGTGACGCTGAGGTGCGGCGGTGGCGGCTGGCGCAGGTCGGCCGGTGCGCGGCTACGATGGATGCCCTGCCCAGCGACACGGTGGTCCTCGATGGCGAGATGCCCGCGGCCCGCCTGGCCGATGAGGTGCTGGAGGTTCTGGGGCGGGATGCCCGGTTCGCGGTATCAGGCAGCGTTCCTGGCTGGTGAGCTGAGGGGCAGGCCGAGCCTGATGAGCGTGGCATGGAACTGGGCCGGGCTGGTGAACTGCTCGGCGGGCAGCCCGGCGTGCCGCGCCCCGTGGACATGGATCATTTCGTCATCGGTGAAGAACATCCGGCCTGGCTGGATGTTCATCGCCGCGGCGACGGCCCGGTAGGCGGCTGGCGCGGGTTTGGCGACGCCGAGTTCTGCTGAGGTGAAGACGGCGTCGAAGGCGCCGCTGATGCCGTGCAGCCGGAGGTCGGCGGGAAGCGCGGATGTCGTGTTGGACAAGATGGCGACGGGCAGGTGGCGGCGGGCGGCCCGGACGAGGGCGAGCATGTGCTGGTCGATTTCCCCGCGGTCGGCTCGCCAGGGGGGAAGCGCCGTGCGGGCGGCGGGTCCGTGCTGGCTGATGAGGTGCTCGCGAACCGCGTCGGCCCATTGCTGGTCGGTGAGGACGCCGAGCTGGGCGAGTTTGTATTCGGGCAGGGTGTAGGCGGCTTCCAGGGCGCCGTGCGGCAGCCCGGCCAGGCGCTCGCCTTGGCGTGCCCCGGTGTCTTTCCAGTGGCGGATCAGCCCGTCTAGGTCGAGCAGCAGCAGGTCCGGTCTCATGGGGCGGCTGTCTCGGTCTCGGCGGTGAGATCGCCGATGGTGACGCGGAATACTTGCTGGGAAAGCTCGTGCAGGGACGGGGGCATGTGGTTTCCGCGAAGGCGGGTGCGCAGCGCGGCGGTCCGCTCGGCCAGGTCACGGTGCGGGCGGGTGGCGAAGATGGCTGCTGTCATGATGCTGGCGAGTTCGGGGATGTCGCCGGGCTGGAGGCCGAGCCATGTGGGCTCGTTGAGGCCGAGGCGGAGCGCGGGCTCGCTGATCGCGGGCAGGTCGGTGAGGAAGTTGACGTGTATCCCGGCAGCGGCCAGGCGTCCGGCGGCGTCGGCGGCTGCGATTCCGCGGGCTGCGGTGCGGACCCAGAGCTGGTGTCCTTTGCTATAGCCGAACGCGGCGCCCTCGGGGGGCAGGTCCTGTTCGGCTAGGCGGGCGCCGAGCGTGCGGGCGTTGGTGATAATGGTGCGCGGGTAGCCGGGGCAGCGCTCGGCGAACAGGGCCAGGGCCAGGCCGAGGGCGCAGGTGGCCCCGTAGTGGTGGCTGGAGATCACGTGCGGCTGGGTTTCGCGTAGCAGCCGGGCGATCTGCGGGTCTCTGGTCGCGATGATCCCTTTCTGCGGGCCGGGGAAGGTCTTGTGGGTGGAGCCGCCGAAGCTGTCTGCGCCTGCGTCGAGCGGGTTGGGCACCGCGCCGCCGAGGGTGAGGCCCATCCAGTGCGAGACGTCGGCGTGCACCTTGGTGCCAGGAGATGCCTGCCGTGCGGCGTCGGTGATGGCGGCGATGTCGAAGGGGACCAGGCCGTGGGACTGGTCGAGGTACAGCAGCGACGGACGGTGCTGTCTGAGCAGGTCGCTGAGGTGGTCCAGGTCGGGTGTGTGCGGGTCGGGGCCGGTGATGAGTACGGGTTGCAGGCCGAGCCGGGCGGCCAGGGTCGCGGTGGCGTAGTGGCCGCCTAGCTGCGGGGAGAGCACGGCGACTGGTGAGCCTGGTGGTCCGGCGAGGGCGGCCAGGACGAGGGTCATGGTGTTCAGCCCGGAGACGGGGCGCACGTTCACGTGGCTGGCCCTTGCGAGGCGGCGGAGCAGCGGGATGGTGAGCTGGGTTTCCAGGGCGGCGGCATCGCGGGCGGCGGGGAACCGCCAGTCGCCGGGGTCTTCTGTGTCGTTGAAGAAGTAGCGGCTGTACAGGTCGCTGAGCAGCGGGAGCCGGGCCAGCGGGGGCAGCGTGTTCTCCGACGGGATCATCACCAGCACGCGCGCCGCTGCCTGTTCGTGGCTGGCGATCAGCCGCAGCGCTGTCTCGACGCCCATTCCCGTGTCCGCGCTGGCGGGCTGGTCGTGGCGGGCGTTTGTGGTCTGGGCGGTCATGCTGCCTGCTCGCTGACCATGCAGCGGGTGGTGAACAGTGCGCGGTACAGCAGCCGGGGCGCTGCGGGGTCGTCGTGGTAGGGGGTGCGGCCGTGGCTGATCACGTCGTTGGCCAGCAGCAACACCTGCCCGGCGGTGAGGGTGATCTCGGTGTAGAAGCCGGAACCGGGGCCGACTGCGTCCTGGAGGAACGTTAGAGCGCGGTCGAGGGCGGCGGGGTCGGTGACGGCACGGGGGTCGTAGGCGTCGGTGCTGGTGACGGAGTAGCGGGAGATGACCCGCCCGTCCGCGATGGCGAATGCCGGGCCGGTTACAGACTGGCCTTTGCTGCCGGGCAGGTTTGAGGTCCGGACCAGCACCTCCGGTGCGGTCAGGGCTGCCGCGGCGGCGGGGTCCTGGCCCAGCAGCGCCGCGAAGGTGCCGGCAGCGTTGAAGAGCCGGGAGGTGCCTCCGGAGGCCGCGGGCCGTGAGCACAGCATCATGGTGGTCTTGATCTCGCCGATGCGCTGGAGGGTCCCGTCGCTGTGCAGTTCCTGCCCGGTGGAATGCCCGAAAGCGGGGTGGGCCGTGGTCGCGGTGTCGGCGGTGATCCGGGTCACTCCCTGACCGTCGACGTGCGGGCCGCTGCGGTACTGAGGCGGGGTGAATGCCGGGCCGAGGCCGAGCCGGGCGGCGAGCTGCCCGGCGGTGCCGGGTCCGGGCGCCTGGTCGGCCTGGATGAGCACGTACCCGTTCGCGGCCAGCCACGCGGCTGCGTCGCGCATGGCACCGGCCGGGATGTGGTCCCAGCCAGCCACCCGGATCGGGGCGCGGTGGCTGTCCGGGAAGGCGGGGACGGTGCAGGTGAGCATGGACAGGCTGGTGACAGATGGCGCGAGTTCCACTGGGGTGGTCCTTTCACAGCAGGTGGGTGGGTGCATCAGCGAGTAGGGGACGCCGGGTCAGCAGGTCGGCGAGGGCTTCTTTGTGTCTGCGGGTGCCGATGTCGGGGGCGTGCCGGGCAGCGGCCAGGAACTCCCGCAGCCCGGCCAGGCTGGCCTCGAAGGTGAACCGGCCGCGCACGGCATCCAGCGCTGCCAGGTAGCCGCTGCGGGGTATCTCGTCGCAGGCGGCGGCAGCGAGCGCGGCGGCAAGAGCCGCCGTATCGGACGGGTCGGCCACAGTGCCGATGCGGTGCTGGGCGACCAGGTCGGCCGAGGCGCCGTAGTGGTCGATCACGACCGGAAGCCTGTACAAGAAGGCGTCGCGCAGCCGGAGCCGGTGGCAGGTCTGGGTCTCGGCCCCGTCCCGGCCGGTGCATGCGATCGCTCTGGCGGACAGGAGCAGTCCGTCGCGCTGGTGATGGGTGACGGGCGCGTCCGGGATCTCGACGAGCCCGTCAAGCCCGTGCTCGCGGGCTGCTGTCGTGATGGCGTCGCGGGCGGCCGGCGGCGGGGGGTACAGCAGGCGCAGCGACAGCGGGTGCCCGCCGTCGCGGAGCAGCGCCAGCGCGGGCCACAGCGGGGATGGCTCACAGTAGTCCCAGATGCCCCCGTTCCATACCAGGTCTGCGGGGTGGCCGGGAGCGGCGGCGGCGGCGTGCTCGGCGGAGGGCTGGTTGAACCCGACCGGCAGCAGGGTGAGGAGGTGTGTCATGGCGGGTGACTGACGGTGGTGGAGCCAGCCGAGCCGTCCGGTGGCCACGAGCGCGCCGAGGGTCGATGCCCGCTCAGGCGGGGAGCGGACCAGCAGGTGGTCGGCGACCAGGAGCTGGAGCCGGTACCGGTCGGCCAGCTCGTCGTACAGGGCCTGCGGGTCGGGAGCGGAGCGCAGCTCGGCGTAGTGCAGGTGCTCGATGGGCGGGGCGTTTTCCACGATGGTCAGCGCGCCGCAGTGGTAGGCGTGCAGCAGCAGCCGGGTGTCGGGCAGGTCGGTGGTGATGACCGCGTCCGCGCTGGCGATCAGCTCTGGCCAGGTGTCCTCGACGAACGTGGTGATCGTGATGCCCGGCCAGCTGAACGTGGAGGGCCTGGGAACGACGAGGGTGATATCTGCGCCGTCCGCGGCGAGGACCTGGGCGAGTTCCCACATGCGCAGCCCGGTGCCGCCGAGGTGCTCATCGACCGGGTACGGGCCGCAGAACACGGTGATCTTCACGGCCTGGCCTCCTCCCGCATAGTCGCGTTACCGGCCCAGTGCGCCATCACGGCCGGCCAGGTGCCGAGGTCGCGGTATGGTCCGGTGTCGATGACGGCGCACCTGCCGAGCGGGCTGCCCGCTAGCTCCTTGGCGGTCACCGGCTCGCCGGTCACGGCCCGGTGCAGCACGGAAACCGCCTCGTCCGCGTGCTCGCGGCGGAATCCGAAGCCGAACCAGACGGCGTTGAACCGGCTGGCCTGCGCGGGTGCCGGATGCTCGGCGTAATCCAGCAGCCGGGCCGGCGTGCTGGCGGTGATGGCCAGCGCGCCGTCGCTGCTGATCCTGGCCGGGTCGGTCTCGCGGGCGGCCAGGAAGCAGAACGGCGCGCCGTCCAGCGTGTCCAGAGTGCTAGTCACCAGGCCGCCGGGCGGACGGGTGAGTACCTGGTCGGGGAGCAGGACGAGGTTTCGCTCGGAGTACCACGGCTGTGCCGACAGCACCGCGCCGGTTGACTCGGCCAGGCCGGGCTGCTGGCAGGTGAACGCGACTGGCAGCCGCGAGGGTGCGGTTGTGCGGAGGATGTGCCGGGCGGTGGCCTCCCGTTCGGGGCCGAGCACCACGACTAGGCGGAGCCTGGCGGCCTCCGGGAGCAGCAGGCCGAGTGTCGCGTCCAGCGGTGTGGACCCTGGTCCCAGCGGCAGCAGTTCCTTGCCGAACGGCAGGCCGAGCCGTCGGCCGGACCCTGCGCAGGGCAGGATAACGGTTGCCCGCTCGGCGGTCATGGCGTGCCCGCCGCGACGTGCGCGCACGCCTGGTCCAAGGTGGCGGTGACCTGGCGGAGCTGTTCTTCGGTGATGATCAGGGGCGGTGCGATCTGGAGTACCGGCCCCATCGGCCGGACCAGCACCCCGCGGCGCGTGCACTGGGCCGCGACCTGCTCCGCCAGCGTATCGCTGCCGAGTTCGGCCCCGGCGAGAAGTCCCCGGCCGCGGACGTCCCGCACGATCGGGTGACGGCGTAGCCGCCCCAGTTCGTCCAGCAGCACGCTGCCGAGGCGGCGGGCTCGCCGGGCCAGGCCGTCACGGTCGATCACGTCCAGGCAGGCCAGCGCAGCAGCGCAGGCGGTGGCATGGCCCGAGGTGGTGTGCCCGTGACGCAGCCCGCCCAGTAGCGGGTCGGCGGCGAACGCTTCGTGAATCGCCTGTGTGGTGGTGACCGCGGCCAGCGGCAGGTGACCGCCGGCCAGGTGCTTGCCCATGGTCACGATGTCCGGGACGACCCCGTCGTCATGCTGGAAGCCGAACATCCGGCCGGTACGCCCGAGCCCGGTCATCACCTCATCGGCGATCAGCAGCACCCCGTGCTCATCGCAGGATTGCCGTACCCGGGCCAGGTAGCCGTCTGGCAGCGGGATGACCCCGCCGACGCCGAGCACCGGCTCAATCAGCACCGCCGCCACCTGATCTGGCCCTATACCGTTGATCACGTCGGCGACCTGGCCGGGGCCGGGTATTTCGCACTGCTGGTGCGCGGCGCCGTCGGCACATGCAGGGCACCGGGGCGTCGGGACGGTCACGAACCCCTCCGGCAGCGGCTCGGCACCTGTCCGGCGGAAAACCGCGCCAGTCGCGGCGAGCGCGGCCAGCGTCGAGCCGTGGTACCCGTCATGCAATGTGATCACCGCGCGGCGGCCGGGCTGACCGGTCATCTGGTGGTACATGCGGGCGATCCGGATCGCCGTCTCGGTCGCCTCCGATCCCGAGTTGACGAAGAACGTCCGCGTCAGCGAACCGGGCAGCAGGCCCGCGATCCGCCGCGCGAGCAAGACCGCCGGCGCAGTCGTGCCGACCGACAGGTCATAGGTCATCAGCCGCGACATCTGGCTCGTCACTGCCTCGATCACGGCCGGGTGCCCGTAGCCGAGCACCGCGTTCAGCGTGCAAGCCCGCGCGTCCAGGTACCGGTGTCCGCTGGCATCGGCCACGAAGCATCCCTCGCCCGCGACCATCAGCGGCCACCTGGCACCGGCCGGGCTCCACGGATGCCACAGGTACTCACGGTCCCAGCCGACCAGTTCCCGCGCCTGGTCAGGCGACAGCTCACAGGTGGCGTCCACGGCCGTCTCCTCCTACAGTTGACACGATCCCGTCACCGGGTGCAGTCCCAGGACAACCCGCTGTGCCGCTGCGCTGCGAGGTGTCCGGTCGCTGCGGGTATCTGCGGACAAACCATGCGCGTGTGAGACGGGTCATCGCCTCGGGCGCTGCGGAAGCCGCTGCGAAAATGGCCGGGATGGTTGCACGAAGTCCGCCCGGCGGGTATGGACTCTGAAGTGGCCGCGATACGACCCCTCGCCGGAGGTACAGGTGACCGGCACCCCGCAGCACCGCAACCAGGCGCTAGCTACGTGGATCAGAAAATCAGGCCACAGCTACCAGCAGGTCGCCGGCGAGATCTGCCGCCTCGCCCGCCAGCACAGGCCCCCGCTGAATGCCGCCCCCGACAGCTCGCGGGTCAGCCGGTGGGTTTCCGGGGAGCAGCCCCGGGGCATGATGCCCGACCTCATCGCCGAGGCACTGACCGGCCTGTGCGGCCTGCCGTACACGTTAAGCCGCGCCGACATCGGCATGGCCCCCGTCAAGGCAGGCCAGCCGCTCCCCTGGCAAGCGGACGCTGTCATCAAGGCGGTCCTCGACATGACGCGCAATGACCTCATAGGCCAGCCCGCCGACCCGTCAGAAACCGAACTGCTCAGTGGCACTGGTCTCCTGGACGCCGTCCGCCCGTGGCTGCACCTGGAGCCCGGGGAACTCCCCCGGCCCGAGCGGCCCGGCAAGATCGGCCTGGCCGATGTCGAGAAGATCCGCGCCACCACCGCCGCATTCCGCACCTGGGATAACCAGCACGGCGGCGGGCTCTCCCGCGACGCCGTCGTCGCCCAGCTCAAAGCCACCACCGAACTCCTGCACCACGGCCGGATGAGCGACGCGGTCGGCCGCGAGCTGTTCTCCGCGGTCGCGGACCTTTCCAGCGTCGCGGGCTGGATGACCCACGATGCCGGCCGCTCGCCCGAAGGCCAGCGGTACCTCCTCCTAGGGCTGCGCGCCGCCGCCGAGGCCGGCGACACCGCACTCGCCGCCCACCTGCTCAACTGCCTGTCCCGCGTGGCCGGGCACCTCGGCCGCACCGACGACGCCCTCGAAATGGTCCAGCTCGCCCAGTACGGCACCCGCAAGCTCCCCGCGGGGCGGCTCAAGGCCGTGCTCGCCGCCCTGGAAGCCAGGAGCCATGCTATTACCGGCGACCTCAGCAGCTTTCACCGCGCGGCCGGCACCGCAGCCGACGGCCTGGCCGCAGCCAATGCAGACAACGACCCCGAATGGGTGCAATGGTTCGACCCCGCCGAGTACTACGCCACGATCGGCATCGCGCACCTGCTTGCCGCACGCCACCAGCCGGGACTCGTCCGTACCGCCATCACCATGATCGAGACTGCCATCCCGCTCCGCCCGCCCGAACGTGCCCGGTCCCGAGCCTTCGACCACATCGGCCTGGCCAGAGCTCACGTCCTCGCCGGCCAGCTCGACGCCGCCGACAGCGCGGTAGCCACCGCTATCCAGATCGCTGACGGAGTAGCATCCACGCGCCTTGCCGACCGGATGTCAGAACTCGACGCGCAACTCGCCGCACTAGGAATCGATCCCGCAGCGCAGAACGTCCGTGATCGTATACGCGTTTTCCTCTAGAGAGCGTCAGGACTTTGCCCGGCCGGAACACCCCGGCACAGACCCACGCAGTGCGCCGATGATGGTCCGCGGTCGGCAGGTCTTGATCCGAGAGGCCGCTGGGGAGCCGGTTTCCCACACCACCACTCCCGTCTTCCCGACAAGCCCGTTGGAGCAGCTGCCTGCAACCGTCACGAAGGGGTCCACTGCGCCTCCAGGTGCCAGGTGAGCGCGCCGAGGCCAGTGGCTGTTCTTACGATGTCGAGAACCAAGCTCGCGGTGGCCATGCCGCCATTCTCAGGCACGTTTGGCGCAGACATTAAGCTTGCGAAGCCCTCTTACGGTGCAGCCGACGATCACCACGCCACACCCGCGCAGCAGTGATTACCCTAGACGTAGCGAGCTGCGGGAAGGCGGTGTGTCGTGGACGAGGCAACCATCGGCGCGCGGCTCCGCACGCTACGCCGCTGGCGCGGCAAGACGCAGACAGAGCTAGCAGGCTTGGCTGGCCTGTCTCCGTCGTTCATATCGATGGTCGAAACGGGTCAGCGTCCCCTGGACCGCCGATCGCATATCGCGGCGTTGGCCAGTGCGCTCCGGGTCTCCGAAACCGACCTGGTGGGAGGGCCGCACCTCAGCGCCGACCGGCAGCAGTCCGACCCTCATATGAGCATCCCGGCGTTGCGGGCCGCGATCTTGAGCAACACGCTCACGAATCCCGTCACCGAACGGGCGCGGGCGCTAACGGACCTGGCCAGTGAAGTTGCGGGCGAGGTGCGCCCTGCCTGCCGGGATGCGAACTACCTGCGGGCCGGCGAGTTGCTGCCGTCGCTGATAGACGAGCTGCACGTACACGTCGCCGAGCCGGCCGACGAGGCGGCGCTGAGGCTGGCCTTGGAGACTCTGGTCGATGCGTGCATTGCCGCCGAGGAAACGGCCAATGTCCTGGGTTACACCGATCTGGCCTATGCGGCCGCGGCGCGTGCCATGGAGGCCGCGGCGATCTTGGGTGACCCGGTCCCGCAGGGGAAGGCCGCCTGGGCTCATGTGATGGCGCTGCCACGCGACGGGATGCCAGAGCGGAAGCTGGCCGTTGCGGAGCGGGCGGCGCAGCAGCTTGAGCCTCACGCCCGTCAGGGGCTCGGTGTGCAGGTCCTCGGCATGCTGACGCTTACTGCCGCGATGGCTGCCGCTGTGGTTCATCGGGGAACACGGCTGGGGATTGGCTTGATGAGGCGGATGCGCTTGCTGGCAGGGTGCCGGATACGCCTCAATGCCACGGGCTTTCGGGGTTTAGGCCTTGATGGGCGGTCCTGTTTTCGGTGACGTTGCGTAGTTGCCAGTTTCAGGGCGTGGCGGTGGCCGGCATGCCGTGCTGGTGGCGGGCCGGTTCCACGGGCCGGCTGGGCGTTTTGCATGGGTCTGGCGGGTTTCCGCGGGGCGGGCTTCCGGGGATTTCCGCTGGTCAGGCGGGCGTGTTGGCCATAGTGATGACGGCCGGGGCGATGCGGGTGATCCTGTCCCCGGGCCCGGCGTGCGGGAAGGTGCTGGGGGACTTTGACTTGCGGTCGAGGTGCCGGTTCCGGCCGGTGACGACCCGGTGTTTCGCGATCTGCCTGGTCAGGGCCTGGTAGCTGGTCTTCCCGGTGCGGATCGCGGCGAGGATGAGGCGGCGGGCGCGGGTCAGGGACAGGTCGCGGGAGCGGACGGGGAGCCCGGCGCGGCGCCCTTTCCTGGCGGGGGCGGCGGCGAGGGCGGCGTCGCGGGTGACGCCGCGGGTCATCTCGGTCGAGACGGTCCAGGCGGCGATCTCCTGGGCGATGCGCTCCGGGCTGCCGGAGCGGAGCATCGCCCCGGTGCCCGGCCCGGCGCCGTGCAGGGTCTGCTTGGCCTCCCGGAGCCCGGTCTCGGACCCGTCCCACCGCCACCCGTAGAGCGCGGCGAGCCCGGGGCCGGGGTATTCCTCCCAGCCCAGGAGGTCGGTGATCAGGCAGAACATCTCCTGAAACAGCATGATCATCGGAAACTCGGGCTAGCTGGTCGCGCGTGGCGTGGCCGCTATCAAGGGCCTGCTTGGCGATCGCAGAGTCACGGATACGGTCCGCCCACATGCCGCCCCACCAGGCGCGGTCCCCCGGTGTGGCGAAACACCAGGTGGACGACGTCGCGCTGATGTCGTCAAAGCCCGCCTGCCGCGCCCAGCTCAGCAGGCGGCGGCCGGCGTCTGGGGTGCCGCCATTGCTGGTGGCGATCGTCAGGTAGAGATGAAGCCAGTCGTCGAGCTCGGGGAACCGGGGGTACCAGGCGAAGGCGGGGTAGTCCGAGTCGCGGACGGCAACGATGCCGCTGGGCCGGCAGACCCGGCGCATCTCGCCCAGCGCTCGTACCGGATCGGCGACATGCTGAAGCACCTGGTGTGCGTGCACAACGTCGAAACTCGCATCCCCGAACGCCAGGTCGTGCACGTCGGCGACCTGGAAACCGATGCCAGGGGCGTTATGCTTGGCTTTGCCGATCACCTCCGGCTCGGCGTCGATCGCGGTGACGTGGCTGACCCTGGCCGCGAGGCCGGCCGTGATCGTGCCCGGCCCGCAGCCCACGTCGAGCAACGTCATCTCCGGGCGCAGGTGGGGGAGCAGGTAGCTCGCCGAGTTCTCGGCGGTGCGCCAGCTATGCGACCGCAGTACCGACTCATGATGCCCGTGCGTGTACGCCGCCATGCCGGTAACCCATCCAGTTGTCTTACATAACAGTCAAGTTCGTCTTATTATATGGACTAACTACGCGTGTTTTCCGGCCCGTTCCGCGGGGAAGCCTGAACTGGGGAGTGCCGACGTGACGATAGTAGGGATCCATGCGCGCGATTGTTGTTGACGGATTCGGTGGAACGCCGCGAATGGCGGATATGCCGATCCCGGAGCCGGAACCCGGCGACATCCAGATCGAGATCAAGGCGGCGGGAATCAATCCGTTCGACGCGGCCATCGCGCGCGGCGCCTTGAAGGACGTGGTCGAGCATCAGTTCCCGCTGATCCTCGGCATGGACGGCGCCGGGGTGGTCGCCGCCATCGGCCCCGGGGTCGAGGCGTTCCAGCCAGGGGACAGGGTGTACGGCCAGTTCAACCGGCCATCGGCTGGTCTGGGCAGCTACGGCGAGTATTCGCTAGCCCATGTTGATGGCATCGTGGCGAAGATGCCGCGAGGCATGAACTTCGAGCAGGCCGCCGCGCTGCCGGTGGCCACCACCACCGGGTGGAACATGGTGCGTGCGGCGCTAGTGGACGAGGGGCAGATCGTGCTCGTGGTGGGCGCCACCGGCGGGGTCGGCCAGGCGGCCGTGCAGTTCGCTGCCGCGCAGGGCGCCACGGTGATCGCGACCGCCACACCGGACGCGGCGGCGACGATGACCGGCCTCGGTGCCACCGTAGCCGTTGATTACACAGCCGGTTCGGTGCCTGATCGGGTGCTGGGCATGTACCCGGATGGCATCGACGCCGTCATCGATACCGTCGGCGGCCAGCAAGCGAAGGAACTGGCCCAGCTGATCAAGCCCGGCGGCGCGCTGGTCAGCGCCAAAGGCGCGGCGGACCCGGACGTGCTCGCCCAGCGTGAGATCCGCGGCGTCAACTTCGTCAACCAGACCAGCGGCGAGCAGCTCGCCGAGCTGGCCGAACTCGTCGACGGCGGCCAGGTCAAGGTGCTCTTGCAGCACATCGTGCCGCTCGAAGAGGCCCCCGCCGCCCTGGACCGCCTGGTGAAGGGCGGTTCGAGGGGCAAGACGGTCATCAGAATCTGAGGCTGGTGACGACCCCGCACCGCGTCCGGTAAGGTGTGCGAGTGCGGGGCGGTAGCTCAGCCGGTTAGAGCAGCGGACTCATAATCCGCCGGTCCTGGGTTCGAGCCCCAGCCGCCCCACTCCCCAAGACGCAGCGGAAGCGCCTCTGACCTGCCGTTAACAGGCTGGTCAGGGGCGCTTCGCGTTAGCGCTGGTTACGCAGTTGTGTGCGACTGCGGGTGGCCCTATGCGGTTGGCTGTGGAAAATACGCGGCCAATTTCAGTCGGCCGCAACGGTGCCACCCTGGCCTCCGTTGTTGTCGGGTGGCGTGTCGTCATCGCACAGGGCTTCGGCGATCCGGCGCTTGGCTAGCTCGTCCTGGCCTACCAGGCACTTGGCGTAGATGCGCAGCAGCACGTCTACCCCGTGTCCGTGTGAACGCGGAGCGCCGCGCCGCGGTCCACGCGCGCCGGTACGTAATCGTTGCCAGCTCCTTGCCGCGAACGCCAGTGAAGAGTTTGCCGTCTGGCGCTGTGCCGAACTCCTGAATGTGTGTCCACAGCATGAGGGAAAGCTCAGGGCACATCGGGACGGGTCGTGTTTCCCCGACCGCCCGGTGCTTGAGTTGGCGGCGTTCGCGGTGGTCTCCGTTGTCGGTCCATTCGCGCCCGGCATCGGGTGATGCGTCCTCGAATTCCAGCTCTCCCCATCCGTCTGATTCCGGTCCGATAGCACTTGGCCCTGGTGTCAAGCTCGGCGAGTACTGCGGCCAGCGCCAGAGCCTCCGCCCGGACGCCGCGGGGTTCCGTGCCTGGCCTGGCGGCGGCGATAGCCGCAAGCAACCACGTCCGGCGTGCGGCCAGGTCCCGCCAACTCACCGCGTCCAGGTCGGCCACGGCCAGGCATCCCGGTGGCGGCACGTCCGGGTAGCGGTTGGTCAGCACCGCGCTGGTCATCTCGACCGCCGTGATGGCCTGGGGAGTGCCTCTCACCAGCTCGACGGCAAGGTGGACGACCATGTTGACCTGCTCGTCGGTGAGGCCGGCGGCCGGGTCTCCCACGGCCGCGGCAAGAAACCTGGCGGACAGGACAGCATTCGCCGCGCTGGCCTGCGGCATGCTGGCGAGCTGCGCGCCGGCGTGGGCCACCATCCGCGCTGCCCGCGCTGGGTCCGCCTGCCCGGCGGCTTGCTTTAGCCGCTTCCTGGCACGGACCTGCTGAATCATGCGGACGCTCGCGAGGAGCGTGCCGAGCTCGGCGGTCAGCTCATCGTCCAGCGCCTGATGCTCATCGTGGAGCTTCAGGAGGCATTCACAGGCTGCTTCCGCCTTGCGGAGATCCGCTCTGGAGACCCCGTCGAGATCAGGCATTCAGGTTTCCCTTCAATTCCGGTGCGATTATCAAGATCGTCGTACCAGGCGGCGACCTGCTCCGGGGTCATCGGCGGCCTGGCCTTCGAGGGCGGGGCCCCGGCGGTGATGACCTGGCGGAGCAGGGTCGCCATCGCATAGCCGGGGGTGTCGGCGAGTGCCCGGTCCAGCGCGAGGTTGGCGAGCAGGCCGTTGCCGTCCTGCCAGGCCACCAGCGCGAGCAGCGAGGCCGGCGCGGCCACGTACCCGGGCTGCGCCCGGCGGACGACATCGGTCCATAGCCGCCGGTGCGCATCACGGTCCGCGGGATCCATCCGCGCCCAGGCATCGTCCCTGACCCGGATATCCGTGAGCGCCACCGTCAGCCACGCGACCTCATTGC
>Ga0335075_10009397_pt1 | contig 14922 bp, 13 predicted proteins | sample Lox_Sample_24_FD_206723 | JGI IMG/M metagenome (GOLD analysis project Ga0335075, IMG submission 206723) | Soil microbial communities from Loxahatchee National Wildlife Refuge, Florida, United States - Lox_Sample_2.4 | ecosystem: Environmental > Terrestrial > Soil > Wetlands | place: USA...
CAGGTCACAGAACCGGACCGGCACCCCCGCGCCGAGCGCGTACCTGATCGCCTGCCATTCCGGCGAGAACACAGCGAACGGCCAGAACGCCGCTGTCTCCGGCTGCCCCGGCACGTACCCGAGCAGCGCCACCGGCGGCCGCATGTCCGGCTCACCCGCCAGCGCCACCAGCCCGTCCGCCTCGGCCGGCCCTTCGATCAGCACCACGTCCGGCTTCTGCTCGCCCAGCGCGGCCAGCAACGACCGCGCCGACCCAGGCCCGTGATGCCGGATCCCGTACAGCCTGGTAACAGCAGAAAGATCTTGATGCCGAACGGGCCGTGGTTCACGCCGCTCCGGCCCGGTCACTACCCGGCCACCTCGCGGCAGGCGCGGTAGAAGTCGCTCCAGTCGCCCCGCTCGCGCACCACGGTCTCCAGGTACTCCTGCCACGCCACCCGGTCTGACACCGGATCTTGCACGACCGCGCCGGTGATGCCGCCGGCCACGTCGGCGGGGCGGAGCACCCCGTCGCCGAAGTGCACGGCCAGGGCGAGGCCGCTGGTGACCACGGAGATCGCCTCGGCCGGGGACAGGGTGCCGCTCGGTGACTTGACCTTGGACCTGCCGTCTTCGGTGACGCCCTGGCGCAGCTCGCGGAAGACCGTGACCACCCGCCTGATCTCCTCTGCGCCGGGCGGGCTGTCCGGCAGCCCGATCGACCGGCCGAGCTGGGCGACCCGGCGGGTCACGATCTCGACCTCCTGCTCGGCCGAGGAGGGCACCGGCAGCACGACCGTGTTGAACCGCCTGCGCAGGGCACTGGACAGCTCGTTCACACCGCGGTCACGGTCGTTGGCGGTGGCGATGACGTTGAAGCCGCGGACCGCCTGGCGCTCGCTGCCAAGCTCAGGGACCGGCAGCGTCTTTTCCGACAGGATGGTGATCAGCGCGTCCTGCACGTCCGAGGGCATCCGGGTCAGCTCCTCGACCCGCGCGATCTGACCAGCCGCCATCGCGCGCATGACCGGGCCAGGCACCATCGCCTCCCGCGACGGCCCCTCGGCGATCAGCCGGGCGTAGTTCCAGCCGTACCTGACCGCTTCCTCCGCGGTCCCGGCGGTGCCCTGGACCATAAGTGTCGAATCGCCGGAGATGGCGGCGGCCAGATGCTCCGACAGCCACGTCTTGGCCGTGCCGGGCACGCCGAGCAGCAGCAGCGCCCGGTCGGTGGCCAGCGTGGCCACGGCCACCTCGACCAGGCGGCGCGAGCCGACGTACTTCGGCGTGATCTCGGTGCCGTCGGCCGCGGTGCCGCCAAGCAGGTAGGTGGTCACCGCCCACGGCGACAGCCGCCAGCCCGGTGGCCGCGGCCGGCCATCGGCGGCGGCCAGCGCGGCCAACTCGGCCCGGTACTCCTGCTCGGCATGCGGCCGCAGGATGGCCTCGGGCCCAGGTGTCGCTAGCTCAGCCGTCGTCACGGTCATGTGTCCAGCTCCTTCAGCATCTCGTAACGGAAGCGCAGCGTCCTGATCGCGTGCCACAGAGCAGGCAGCATCTCCGGCCCTGGGCGGGGCAGGACGTCAGGCGCGCCGAGCCGGGGATCGGCCTGCCGTATCAGCCGCGTCAGCGCCCCGAGCTCGGCCTGGGTAAGCGGGGGCTTGCCGGTGAGTGCCCGGTTAACCAGGGCATTCATCCACTCCTGATCACCCTGGCTGAGCGCTGCCCTGGACCAGGCCGTGAACAGTGACGGGTTCGAAGGGCCCAGGTCACCAGCGGGCATGGCGACGATCTTCGCCGGAGGCAGGCCGAACTGCCGCGTCCAGGCCCAGGGTGGGGTGCGGGCCACGATCTCGAGGACGAGGCCGATGTATCTGGCCTGCGAGGTGCCCGGGCCCGGGTCGGACGTGATTCCGTCCCGCCGCATCGCCGCGTCGGTTCCGGCCGGCGGGACGATCATCAGGCGCGGGCCGTGCTCACCGTGTTCCATGCGCAGCCAGCGGACGGCGCGCTCGGCCATCCTCAGGGAGAAGGCTGATCCTGGCAGCGCGGCGAGCACATCGGCCGCCATCTTGCGGACAAAGGCCGTTCGGTCATCGAGGGCGGCTTCCAGCAGCGACTCGTCGGCCAGACTCAGCCCATCGGCCAGGACGCTGACGAACATGAGCCGCTCGTCCGGGCCCGCCGCGGCCCAGCCGTCCGCGATCAACTCCCGGGCCGCACCCGGATCACGGGCACGCAAGGCGCGCAGATAGGCCCGCCGCTGGCTGGCGGTACCAAGCCGCCACACGTCGTCTTGGCCGAGGGTTTCCTCAAGCACGGGCTCCCAGTCTGGATTGAGTCCGGCGAGCCATCTGGCGCGCGGACCGCCCGCCTCGGCCACCAGGCGCACCAGCGCAGGATCCTTCGACCCGGCGCGCCGGGCCAGGTCCAGGAGCACCGGCAGGAACTGGGGCGGAAGCCGGACCCCACGGGTCGTGACCGCGCGCAGCCATTCGGCTAGCAGGTCGGGATGGTCTCCGCCGAGCATGCGCGCCAGCCTGCGGGCAGCGGCCTGGCTCACCGCGGGCCGCGGGTCCGGCTCGGAGGCGGGCAGCGGCTCGGCCTGGTCGAGGTGGCGGCCGGCCCGGCGGGCGGCGGTAAGAAGCGCGGCCCGGTCAAGCAGCATGGCCGCGGGATCGCCGTTTTCGTCGTCCAAGGGGGGCAGGCCAGGGATGGCGACCGCGGGAACCACGGTCCGTTCGGTCCCGATAAGACTTGCGGTGACCAGGTCATGCCAGGCGCTCATAGCTGTACCGGCCTCCCGCCTTCGTCCCAGGCGGTCAGCGGCCACAGGCCGCGCGGGGTCCACTCGCCCGCCACGGTCAGTGGGCGGCCGCCGGACAGGGCGAACAGCGGCCAGCAGTCGCCCGCGGCCGGGTGAAGCGCCACGGCGTCGCCGGCCGCGTCGCGCAGACAGGGGAGCGGGGCGCGCGCGGGAGTGGCCTCCAACACCACGGGCCAGGTCTCCAGCCAGGGGTCCTGGCCGAGCGCCGCGGCGTATCCGTCAAGCAGCCCGGTGGCGGTGGTGCCGGGCGGAGTGCCGCCGGGTACGGTGTCGCGCCTGGCCGTGACCAGGGCTCGAAGCGGCACGACACCGGGGTAGAAGGTCAGGTCGGCGTCGGTCTCAGCGCCGACCCTCAGGGAGGCGTCCAGCGACTGGCCTGCCGCGGCGAAGCTGAGCACGAGCGCAGGCCGGCCGGTGCGCCTGCCGCGCAGCCAGACTCGGCGGGTCTGGATCCGGTCCTGGTCCAGGTCCCGCCGGGCCAGCACGTGCCATCGGTCCCGGACCGGAACCGCACGCGCCAGCAGGTCGGCCTGGCGGACGGTGAAACCGATCCGTGACCGGACGGTGTCCCGCAGCGGAGGCGGCAGTTTGTCCAGGTCGCGGAAAGCGGTGACGAGCAGCCGTGTCATCGCGTACTCCTCGAGCAGCCGGCCTTCCCAGCCGGGTCCCGAGTGCGGGACCGAGGCCAGCGCGCGGAGGCGTTCGGCCAGGCCGGGGGCTTGCGCGTCGACCATGCGGGCAGCGATGTCGTCCCAGTGCCGGTACTCGGACCGCTGGCTGGCCGCCAGACCCTCCCGTACCTGGTCGCAGAGCCAGCGGTCGAGTTCGGCCAGGCCGGCCGCGACCCTTGCCTCGCGCTGATCCGCTCGGCGCTGCGCGGCGGCGGGGTCGGCCGGCGGCTTGGGGTCCTTCGCCTCGGTGTTCGTGGCGGTTTGCCTGGCGCTGCGCGTGGCCAGCCACCCCGCGGCCCAGTCCGGCAGGTCGCCGTCTGGCCCTATCGCACCTTCAGACCACAGCAGCATCAGCGCGAGCGCGTGCTTGCACGGGAACTTCCGGCTCGGGCACGAGCACCGGTACGCGGGGCCGGAAAGGTCGACCACGGTGCGGTAGGGCGTGGCCGCGCTGCCCCGGCACTCTCCCCACAGCGTGCCACCTTCGAGTGTGCTGCCGTCCGCGGCGCCGGTCACCGGCCACGACCGCACGGACGCCAACGGCTGTGCGGCCCGCAGCGACGACGCGTCGGGCGCCAGCACGATCACCCGCGCGCGATCCCAGCGTTCACCCACAGGGGCACCTTACGCGCGCGACCGACATTTCTTTCGGACCGAGGGGTTGCGGCTGGCATAAAGGGGATGAGAGGGCAGTTGGCAAGTTTTCGTGGGCCAGGGGGGCCGGGGATGGGTTCCCCCCGGGAAATAAGGAGATCATCGCTATGAGGGCAGTGCGGTTTGATGAGTACGGCGGGGTCGATGTGCTGAAGGTCGTGGACGTGCCGCGGCCGACGCCGGGGCCGGAGCAGGTGCTGGTTCAGGTCAAGGCGGCGGGGATCAATCCAGGTGAGGCGAAAATCCGCGACGGCCTGCTGCACTCCATGTGGCCCGCGACCTTCCCGTCCGGAGAGGGCAGCGACCTGGCGGGCATCGTGGCGGAGACCGGCTCAGGAGTGACCGGCTTCTCGGTCGGCGACGAGATCATCGGCTGGACCGATAACCGGGCCAGCCAGGCCGAGTACGTCGTGGTCGAGGAGCAGCATCTGACGGCCAAGCCGCCCGCCGTGCCATGGGAGGTCGCCGGGGCACTGTTCGTGGCCGGGGTTACGGCCTACGCGGCGGTCCGGGCGGTGGACCTGACCAAGGGCGACACGGTGGTGGTCGCCGGGGCGGCAGGCGGGGTCGGCTCGATCGCCGTCCAGCTGGCCCGGCGGGACGGCGCCACCGTGATCGGGCTGGCCAGCGAGGCCCATCACTCATGGCTGGCGAGGCACGGCGTCGTCCCGGTGACCTACGGTGACGGGGTAGCCGACCGGATCCGGCAGGCGGCCGGCAAGGTGGACGCTTTCGTCGACACGTTCGGCGCGGACTACGTGCAGCTGGCCCTCGAGCTTGGCGTCGAGCCGTCCCGCATCGACACCATCGCCAACTTCGAGGCCGTCCAGCGGTTCGGGGTCAAGGCCGAGGGCAGCGCGGCCGGGGCCAGCGCGAGCGTGCTGGCCGAGCTCGCTGGGCTGATCGCGGACGGTCAGCTGGAGGTGCCCATCACCGCCACCTTCCCGCTGGACCGGGTCCAGGACGCCTACCGCAGGCTGGCTGAGGGCCACGTGCTCGGCAAGATCGTCCTACTGCCGTAGGCGTCCCGTCCGCGTACTGTCGTGGTATGACCGAGATGCTGCCGCTGTTCCCGCTCGGCGCGGTGCTGTATCCCGGCATGGTCCTGCCGCTGCACATCTTCGAGGAACGCTACCGGCAGCTGGTGCGGGATCTGCTCGGGCGGCGGGAACCACGGCAGTTCGGCGTGATCGCGATCCGCAAGGGCCGGGAGACCGGCGTCGACGGCGTTCAGTCGCTTTACGAGGTCGGCTGCACCGCCACCGTGCGCCGGGTGGACCGGTTCGAAGACGGCCGGTTCAACCTGGTCACCGTGGGCGCGCGGCGGTTCAGGCTGCTGAGCCTGGACGACAGCCTGCCGTACCTGCAGGGTGAGATCGAGCTGCTCGACGACGACGCGGTCGACCAGGTGGCCGCGGCACCGTCCATGCGCGCGGTCCGGGCCGCGTTCCTGGCGTACCTCGACGCGCTCAAGAAGCAGGGCGCCGCGACGGTCCGGATCGACGACCTGCCCGACGAGCCGGTCCTGCTATCGTTCGTCGTCGCCGCTGCCATGGTCATCGACCTGCCCGAACGGCAGAGCCTGCTGGACGAGCCCGACACCATGGGCCGGCTGAGTGCCGAGCGTGTCCTGCTGGCGCGGGAAACCGCGATGCTGCGGGCCACCACGTCCCGGCCCGCCCCGGACCTGCGGCACACTCCGTACAGCCCTAATTGAGATCGCCCTTTGAGATGACTGGGCCCGGGTACGTTCATGCCATGGCTGAACCGAACGAGATCTCGGTGCGCGCCGCCGAGGCGGCCACCGACGTTACCGAGGCCGAACGCGAACAGGACAGGCGGCGGCTAGCCACCGCTTTCAGCGCGGCCGCGAGCTCGGGTGCGCGGGTGGCCGGCCGGGGTACACGGGCGGCGCGGCGCCAGATAGACGCGGCGCGCCGAGGCGCAGGCTCGGGCACCGACGCGGTCCGCCGGGGCGCAGGCTCGGGCACCGACGCGGTCCGCCGGCGCGCAGGCTCGGGCACCATCGCGGTGCGCCGGGGCGCAGGCTCTGGCATCAATTGGCTGGCCGCGCAGGTGACCGCGATGGCGCCGCGACTGCGGGTGCGGGACCACGCTACGTTGCGGCAGCAGTTCCCCGGCCTGTCCGACGAGGAGGTCGCCGACGCACTCATTGAGAGAGCCTCGCACGCTTCGGCCGCGGCCGGGGGAGCGGTCGGCGTATGGGCCGCGCTGCCGGCGCTGCCTGCCTTCCCGGCCGAGGTGGCGGCCGAGACCCTGGTGCTGGTCGGCATCGAGATCAAGCTCATCGCCGAGCTGCATGAGGTGTACGGCACGCCCGCCCCGGGGAACTTCGCGGAGCGGATGAGTGCCTACGTCGCGGCGTGGGCGCACCGCCGGGGGGTGTACATGATCCCAGGCGGGGTGGTCCTGGCCACTGGGTCGCCGCTGGCCCGCCTGTTGCGCAGACGGCTGGCGGCGAGAGCCGGCCGGAGCGCGTTCGCGCTTGCGCCGCTACTGACCGGCGCCGCCGCCGGCGCGTACTTCAACAGCCGCGAGACCCGCAGACTCGGCCAGGACATACGTCGTGACCTGCGCCGCCGGGCGCTACCGCCAGGTTTGTGACGGCGGCCAGGCGTATCCCTGGTCTGGCACTACGCCCTAGCCCGTGGTCACAGGCCGGTCGCGCCCGTTCTAGGGCCGGCTTGCGACGTTCTGGAGGCGGACCTCGCCGTGGGCGATAAGCCGGCCGGATTCGTCGGTGATATCGACGCGCCACAGCTGCTGGGTGCGTCCCTGGCTGAGGGCGGTGGCCTCGACGTTCACCCGGCCGGTGGCGACTGAGCGCAGGAAGTGGGTGGTGTTCGTCAGCCCGACCGCGACCTGGTCCCGGTCGCGTACCGCGATGCTGGCGCCCACGCTGGCCGCGCTCTCCACAGCGGTCGTGTAAACGCCGCCGTGGACGATGCCCCACGGCGTGTGGTGCTCCGGGCCCAGATCCACGTGGCCGGTGACCCGGGTCGCGGTGGCGTCGTCGAGGACGAGGGCCGCGGCGCGAAGGAAGGCGCTCGCGTCCTCCAGCGAAACGGAGCTGAAACTGGGGGTGATCGCAGGCCGGGTGGCCGCCGTTCCTCGTTCAGCTGCCATTGTTCCCTCCCGTTTGCGGCCGGGTCTCTCGGCGCGGCTCGAAGACGAGGCAGGTGGTGGTGGCGTGAGCGTACAGCGTGCCGTCTGGACCTGTGATCTGGCCGGAAGCGGTGGCGACCCGGCGGCCCGCGCTGACGACCTGCCCGGTTGCGACCACGCTGGGCGTCTCCACGGTCAGCGCCTTGACCAGGTTCACTTTCAGCTCCAGGGTGGTGTACGCCTGGCCGCAGGCCAGGGTCGAGTGCACCGCGCAGCCCATCGCCGAGTCGAGCAGGGTGCAGAAGACCCCGCCGTGGACCGAGCCGATGGGGTTGTAGAGGTGCTCACCGACCTCTAGCGAGAACGTCACCTTCCCCGGCCGGACATCGACAACTCCCATGCCGAGCAAGACGGCGATCGGCGGCTGAGGGATACGGCCCTCCGCAATGGCCCGCAGGTAGTCCAGGCCGCTCAGGTCGAGCGCCAGCGCGGCTCCGACCATGGGGTCCTGCCACGTGATCTCGCGTTGCCGCGCAAGCTTCTGCACGGAACTCACTCTAAGAGTAGTGCGTTCTATAACGCAACCTTCTATGCTTGGTTCGTGCGCCGGACCAGTTTCGAGGACGTCAGCTGCTCGGTCGCCCAGTGCCTCGACGTGGTGGGCGAGTGGTGGAGCCTGCTCATCATCAGGGACGCCTTCGTCGGCGTGCGGCGTTTCGACGACTTCCAGGCCCGTCTCGGCATCTCCCGCAACATCCTCACCCAGCGCCTGAACCGCCTGGTCGACACCGAGATCCTGCGGCGTGTCCCCTACCAGGACCATCCGCCGCGCTACGAGTACCGGCTCACCGGCAAGGGACGCGACCTGTGGCACGTGGTCATGGCCATGCGCCAGTGGGGGGACCGGTGGGCGGCCCCCGGCGGGCCGCCGCTGGAGACGCGGCATACCGCCTGCGGGCACATCGTCACCGTCGTCCCGACATGCTCCCACTGCGGCGAGCCGCTCGACGCGCGCTCGGTGACGGCCGTCCCGGGACCCGGCGCACCCGATGGCCACTTCGGCCTCGTCGCGCGGCAGTTAACCTGCGCCCCGACCGGCTACTCTCTGTTCATGGAAGTGCCGATGGCGTTGCCCGAGTGGACGGTCCTCGTGCTGCTCAGCCAGCGGCCCGCCCATGGCTTCGCCGTGTCCCAGCTCACCGCACCAGAGGGCGAGCTCGGCCGGATATGGCGCATCCCCAGGCCGGTCGTGTACCGTGCGATCGGCCGGCTCCTCGAGGCCGGGCTCATCACCCCCGAGTCGGTCGAGCCGGGCCTCGGACCTCAGCGCACCATTTACACGGTCACCGGGGAGGGCCGCCGCGAGGCGGAACGCTGGCTAGGTACGCCGGTGGAGCACGTCAGGGACATCAGGTCGCACCTGCTGATCAAGCTCGCCCTCCTGCACCGGGCCGACCGCGATCCGGCCGAGCTGATCAAACGTCAGCGAGCCGCCCTCGACCCGATCGCGCGGGCAGTCCAGGCGCCGTCTACCGAGCCTGACGGGTTCGACGCGATCTTGCTGGCCTGGCGCCGGGCGACCGCGGCGGCCGCCCTCGGCTTCCTGGACGATGTCGCAGGCAGGACCGGGGTCGAACGTCCCTAGCTGCGACGTGCCACCATATGGTATGACTTGGCACATGCCAATGGCCAGCGCTTCCTGCAATTGATGTGAGGAGCGAACGTCGTGACAGGGACGAGCCCTACGGTACGGCGCCGCGAACTTGGCCAGAGGCTGCGTGAGCGGCGCAACGAGCTTGAGTTGACGGTCCAGGACGTTGCGGACAAGCTGATCTGTTCCGCAACCAAGATCAGTCGCCTGGAGACCGGCGCGAGACGCCCCAGCCTGCGCGACGTCCGGGACTTGTGTCGGCTCTACAAGATCGATGAGCCGACCACGGCCGAGTTGATGAGCCTGGCCCGGGGCGCTCGGGAGCACGGCTGGTGGACGCAATATGATGATCTCGGCCTAGACACGCTCATCGGCCTTGAGCAGGACGCTACAGCCATCACCTGCTTCTCCGTTTATTTTATCCCCGGCTTGCTGCAGACCGCGGACTATGCCCGGGCTATCATCAGGGCCATTGCACCCAAAATGGCTCCAGACGTACATGGGCAGCGCGTGGAAGCCAGAATGCGACGGCAGCAGTTGCTTGAGGGAAATGATCCGCCGCGTTATCACGTGATCTTGGACGAGGCGGTACTGCATCGCCGCGTCTCCGGATCGGCAGTCATGGCGGCTCAACTCGACAAGGCCCTCGACACGCAGCGTCGGGCCAAGGCGACTATCCAGGTTATTCCCTTTGATATCGGTGCCTACGCGGGCGCCGACGGCTATTTCTCGCTCCTGGAGTTCGACGAAGACTCGGACGTGCCACCCGTCGTCTTCATCGAGGGCCTGACCGATAATAGGTATCTAGAACGTTCCGCCGACATATCCCGATACCGCGAGACCATAGAGTACCTGCGTAAACTCGCGTTGAGTCCAGACGACTCCGCGCGGCGCATCACCGAGATACGAAGGATCTACGCAAACGGGTAACTACGCGTGCGTAGTGCCGAGAATAGGATATTCATGTCAACATTCCAGCCGACTTCGCCCGGCCTTGAGTGGCGCGTTTCTAGTACCTGTGACACCGGAGCCTGCATCAAGGTTGCCCGAGATGGCGAATTCGTGGTAATCGGCAGCACCGATAGCCCCTCCGGGCAGGTTGGTGAATTTACTGCAGACGAATGGCGCCATTTCCTAGCTGGTGCCAAGCTAGGCGATTTTGACGAAATAGCCTGACGCGCCGGTCAAGGATGTGGGCCCAGACGTGTGGTATCCAGCTGAGTTTCGGTAACCTCCGACTTCGACCAGACCGATACGGCCTCCGTGTCGGTCTCCACCCGGCAGGCCGCGCCGACGCTGAGGTCGGGCAGATCTAGGGTCCGCGACCGGAGCTCGATACCGGAGGACAACACCACTACCACCTCGACGGTGCGGCCTAGGTCGATGACGTCGGTTACCCGCCCGCGGCCGAGGTCGACGGCCGATCCGTTGGCGCCCGACGGCGACGGTCCCAAGTGGACCCGGAGGGCTTCGGGCGGCACCTGCCATAGCAGCCGAGCGCCGGCCGGCAGACCGGTAACCAGGCCGACCGGGACGCCGCCACCCGAGACGCCCGGGCTGCCGTCCGGGTCGGCGAGCAGCACGCCGTCGGCACCGGCCGTGCCCTCGAAGAGGTTGTCGATGCCAAGCAGGCGACCGATCTCGGCCGAAGCGGGACGCTGGAACACCTCGCGGCAGCTCCCCGACTGGAGCACCTGCCCGTCGCTCACGACCACGATCTCGTCGGCCAGCATCGCCGCCTCCTGCGGGTCGTGGGTGACGAGCACCGTGGAGAGGTTGACGTCGTGCTGGAGGCGGCGCAGCTCCCGCCGTAGCTCGGCCCGTACCGGGGCGTCCAGCGCGGAGAACGGCTCGTCAAGCAGCACCACCCGAGGATCCCCGCTCAGCGCCCGGGCCAGGCTGGCCCGCTGGCGCTGCCCACCGGAGAGCTGCTCAGGCAGGCGGTCGAGGAGGCCGTCGAGGTGGAGCGTCTCCAGCCACCAGGCGGCCCGGGCCGGATCCGCGTGGACGCCGAAGACGGCCTGTTGCCAGACCGTGCGTCCGGGGAGCAGGCCGAAGCCCTGAGGGACGTAGCCGACCCGGCGCCGCTCAGCCGCGATGCGGCTCATGTCGACACCACCGTAGGTCACGGTCCCGGCGTCCGGTCCGAGCAGCCCGGCCAGGACCCGCAGCGTGACCGACTTGCCCGAGCCTGACGGTCCGACGACCGCCAGGCGGTAGGCGCCTTCGGAGTGCGCCACCCGCAGGCGGAACGTCCCGACCGTCACGTCGATGTCGAAGCCCACCGGCGTCGGCGGTGCCGACACGGGAGCCAGCGGCGGCGGGACCGGCCGGCGGCGGACGCGGGCCGGGAGCCGGACGCGGACGGCGACGATCGCCAGCGCGGCGACGCCGAAGGCGAGGATCGTCGGGGCCTCGGCCAGCGACAGCGGCCCGGAGGAGAACAGGTTGTCGACGTAGACCGGGAGGGTGTAGGGGTGATACGCCAGGATCACGACCGTGCCGTACTCGCCGAAGGCCCGCAGCCACATGAGAATCATCCCGGTCCGGAGGCCGTCCGACGCGGCGGGCACGTCGACGCGGAGGAACCGGGCCAGCGGACCGTGGCCGAGGGTGGCGGCGACGTCGTCCAGGGACGGGTCGACGGCACGGAAGGCGCTGCGGGCCACGACGACCAGGAACGGTGTGGCTACGAACGACTGGGCAATGACGACGCCGTACATCGTCTGGCTGAGCCGCTCCCCGGACAGCTGGCCGAGGAACGTGTACGGGCCGACGATGTAAATCAGCAGGATGCCGCTGATGAGAGGCGGCACGGCCAGCGGGAGCTGGACGGCCACGCCCACCGCCGAGGACAGCCACCCTCGGCGGTGGGCTAGGACATAGGCCAGCGGGACGCCGGTCACCACGCCGATGAGTAGCGCGATGGTGGCGCCCTGGACCGACACCCACAAGGCCGGCCAGAGGCCGGGGACACTCCAGCCTTCGTTTTGCCTACCGACGAGGCGGTAGGCAAACGCCCCGACCGGATATGCCAGGTAGAGGACCAGCAGGGCGCCGAGCCAGCGGAGCGAGCGCGGCGACCTGCCAGTGGTCACGAGCCGAGGACGCTAGTGAGACCGCTCGGGACGCCGGACCCGGTCACCATCGGCGGCGAGACGATGTTGAACTGGTCAGCCTTCATCTCGGCTTGACCGGTGGGACCGAGGAGGAACTTGATGAAGGCCTCGGCCGCAGCCATGTGGGGGGCCTTGTTGACCAGCGTGATCGTGTAGTCGCCTGCGAGGTTGGTGCCGGTGAGCTTGACGAAGGGGCTGCCCTGGGAGTTAGCGTCGGCCTCGTACATGAACGCCGCGTCGAGCTGCCCGGTCTGGATGTCGGCCTCTTCGGGGTCCTCCGCATACTCGTCCGACGTCTCGGTCGCGAGCGTCTTCAGCGCGGGGAGATGCTGCGCCGTCGCCGTCTCGTTCAGGGCCTCGGCGGCCAGCACGCCACCGGGGTCCTGGGACGGGTTGGTTCGCCCGAGGCGGAACCCTGGCATGGTGATCACCTTATACCACGGCATGGTCTGGAGATCATGGGCGAACTTACTCTTGGGGTAGTACCCGAGGACCTCGGGCGACGTGGCGAAGGCCGCGTACCACGAGACCCAGTTACCGTTCGCGCTGCCCATGAGGATGGTGTCATCCGCCGGCGCGGCGCTGACGAAGACGTCGGCGACCGCGACCTTGTTCTTGATATCGGCCGCGAGTGTCCCGGACCCGTGTGAGGTGTCGACCAGCGTGTAGCCGGTCGCGGCGTGGAACGCCGGTCCGACCGTCTTGGTCAGCAGGGTGTCGAGGGATCCAGCGGAGAACACGTCGACGTCGCCGCTGGGCTTAGCGGTCGCGGAGCTCGAAGGCGTGGAGCTCGAAGACGTGGTGCTGGAAGAGGAGCTACTGCAGCCAGCAGCGGCCAGGGCGGTGCAAGCTATGGCGGCCAGAGCGACGACCGGCGCTCTTTTCTTCGCGAGGACATGGATCATTCATCGAAGACTGCCATTGATAGTTGCCTCACGCAAGTAATCGAGACATGACTGGCATCAGCTAGGAGCCTTCCGGTTACCAAAATGACGCCGCACCCGGCAGTGATAATCCCTTGGCCGCCTCACCTGCTCTCGGGCATTGTTGACGGGGTGAGCACCCCCACATCCCCGCCCGAACCGGACCCCGCGGACCTGCGAGCGCTGGCCCGCAGCCTGCGCCTGCTGACCGAGATCGGCGTCAGGTCGCTGATGGAGGATTCGGGCCCTTCCGAACTCGCGCTGCGGGTCACCGCGCACCTCGGCTGCGAGCTGACCGACGTGGTACCGGTGACCGAGCGGTTCCCGTCCTGGGAGCACGTGAACATCCAGCGAGGGGTGGACGCCTACCTTGAGGCGCGGCCGGGCGACGCTCAGTGGTTTGGCCCTTCGGGCGGCGGTCACCACCCGCATGAAGACATGCTGTCGCTGATCGGAGGCACGTCCGGGCCGTTCGGTTCGGTCCGGGTCATGGCCGGCGGAGTCCGGATCCGGTCGAGCGGCGGCGTGGGGACAGCCAGTTACGGCACCGCCGCGGTCGGGCCGGACGAGAACACAGAGGTGGTGACGCTCGGGCTGGTCATGACGACCGGGCCGGACGGAGCCCCGGTGGTGATCGGCATCAGGGACGAGAGCCGGTTCGGCGCGCCGACCTGCAACCTCGAGATACTCGCCGCCGACCGGTCAGCGGCCACCGCGGCCCGCGACGAGATCGAGCGGCTGATGCGGCTGCACGATGTGTTCCGCGGTCAGGTGCTCAGCTTCACCGCGAGCGAGCACCACGGCAACGAGCTTGTCACGTTCTTGCCCCGGCCGCAGATCGCGGCGGCCGACGTGGTGCTGCCCGACGGGGTGCTCGAGAACATCGAACGCCACATTATCGGCGTCGCCGACTGGTCGCGGGAACTGCTGCGCGCGGGCCAGCATCTCAAACGCGGCCTGCTGCTGCACGGCCCGCCCGGGACCGGGAAGACGCACACCGTGCGCTACCTGACCGGACGCCTGGCCAGCACCACGATCATCCTGCTCACCGGCACGTCCATCCGGTTCATCGACCAGGCCGCCGCGCTGGCCCGGCGGCTGCAGCCGTCGATGGTGGTCCTGGAGGACGTCGACCTCGTGGCCACCGACAGGGACTATACGCCGGACGGGAACCCGCTGCTGTTCTCCCTGCTTGAGGCCATGGACGGGATAGGCGCCGACGCCGACGTCACGTTCGTGCTTACCACCAACCGGGCCGACATCTTGGAGACGGCCCTGGCCGATCGCCCGGGGCGGGTCGACCTTGCCATCGAGATTCCGCGACCCGATCCGCGCTGCCGGGAGCGGCTGTTGCGGGTCTACGCGCGCGAGCTGAGCGTAGATGCCGACCTTACCTGGGTGGCGGCGGAGACCGAAGGCATCACCGCGTCGTTCATCAAGGAGATGATCAGGCGCACGGTACTTGTGTCGCTGCGTGAAGGCCAGATCCCGCCGGTCCTGCGCGCCTCTTACTTCACAGAGGTACTCGCCGAGATGAACTCGGAGCATCACGCGCTCACCCGCTCGCTGCTCGGCGTCGCGCCGGATCCGGGGGGATCGGCGGAACCGGACCCGGCCCGGCGCCCGGTACCGCGGCCCATGCACCGTCGGCTCGAAGGTTACCGGGGCTGAAAACCACGGCCCGTTCGGGATAAATATGAGAGCACGGACGGTCACGTTTCACCGAAGAGAGGTTCGTCATGTCCCGCAGGACCACCCCTCCATTCAGGGCCGACCATGTCGGCAGCCTGCTGCGTCCGCCGCGCCTGCATCAGGCGCGCGACGACTTCGCCGCGGGCCGGATCACGGCCGCGGACCTGCGCGCGGTCGAGGATGAGGAGATCATCAAGGCGGTGCGGATGCAGGAGGAGGTGGGCCTGCAGTCGGCCACCGACGGGGAGTTCCGCCGGGCCACCTGGCACATGGACTTCAT
>Ga0335075_10009398_pt1 | contig 14919 bp, 8 predicted proteins | sample Lox_Sample_24_FD_206723 | JGI IMG/M metagenome (GOLD analysis project Ga0335075, IMG submission 206723) | Soil microbial communities from Loxahatchee National Wildlife Refuge, Florida, United States - Lox_Sample_2.4 | ecosystem: Environmental > Terrestrial > Soil > Wetlands | place: USA: Florida...
TACCTGCGCTATCAGGCGCACGTGTACTCTTTCCTGTACCTGATCGGCAGCCGCTTCCCGGGCTTCGCGGGCGCGGCGGGCTCCTACGAAGCCGAAGCCTCGATCGCGCCGCCGGACGCCCAGAACCGCTGGAGCGTGGCTTTCCGCCTGCTGCTGGCGCTGCCGGCGTGGTTCCTCGCGAGCGCGTTCGGCTCGCTGGCGTGGACGTGCGCGTTGCTGGCGTGGTTCGCGGCGCTGGTCAGCGGGCGGATGCCACGCCGGCTGCTGAACACGGCCGCGCAGGCGCTGCGCTACACGCTTCAGGTGAGCGGATACGTGCTCCTGCTGAGCGGCGCCTACCCCTACAGCGGACCTTGCCTTCAGGAGGCGGCGGGCGCGCCCGCGGTGGCGGGGTCGGCGTTCGGCTAGCGGCGCGCGTGCCGGCGAACACTCCAGCCACGCCCGGCGGCGGAGGGGGCAGCTGGACCCGTGCCTGGACCCGGGCGCCGGCGGCGCTGGCGCTGCTGCTCGCGGCGGGTGCGTGGGCGTGGTGCGCGCACGAGCTGTGGGGCACGATCGTGCCCGCCGGCCTGCGGCTGCCGCACGTGGAGGTCCATCGCTTCTTCAGCGCGTCGTTGCTGCGCCGCAACTCCTCGTTCGAGCGCTTCCTCGACGTGGACGGCCTGCTCGAGCTGCTGGCGCCAGTCGCGGTGCTGGCCGTGTACGCGCGCCACGGCCAGCGGCTGATGCGGGAGTCGGCGGCCGGCCGCATCGGCACGGGCATCCTGCTCGCACTCCTGGGGTTCGCGCTGGCGTGGCTGGCCCAGGTGCCGTTCGACGTGGCGGCGCTGTGGTGGGAGCGCCGCCACCATGTGGTGCACGAGGGATATGTAGCCGGGCTCCTCGGCAGCTTCATCGGGCTCGGTGTGGGCTTCGTGGGCATCGCGCTGGCGGTTGCGCTGGCGATGGCGCTGGCGGGAAGGATGCGCCGCTGGTGGTGGGCCGTGGCGGCGCCGCTGTTCGCGGCGCTGGCGCTGCTGTCGGCTCTGCTGACGCCCTATCTGATCACGAAAACCCATCCGCTGCACGACCCTGCGCTCGTGGCGCAGGCGCGCACGCTCGAGGCGCGCGAGGGCGTGACGGGCACGCCCGTGCTGGTGCAGGACCTCTCACGCACGGGCACGGAAGTGAACGCGGAGACGGCAGGGATCGGCCCGAGCCAGCGGGTGGTGCTGTGGAGCACGCTGCTCGACGGGCGCTTCAGCCGCGCGGAAACAGGGGTTGTGATGTCGCACGAGTTCGGTCACGTGGCGCGTGCCCACGTGCTCAAGCGCATGGGCTGGCTGGCGCTGTTCTTGATCCCTGCGACGGCGCTGGTCGCGCTGGCCACGCGCCGGCGCGGGGGGCTTGCACGGCCTGAGGCGGTGCCGGTGGCGATCTTCGTGTTCGTGGTTCTGGAGCTGGTGACGCTGCCGTTCTTCACGCTGGTGTCGCGTCGCTATGAGGTGGAGGCCGACTGGTCCTCGCTGCGAGCGACGCACGAACCGGCCACCACACGGCGGGTGTTCGAGCATCTCGCCAGCACGAACCTCAGCGATCCCGACCCGCCGGCGTGGGCGTACCTGCTGTACGCGCAGACGCCCACGCTTGCGCAGCGGATCGCGATGACGGAGGCGTGGGAAGCGCGCACCGGCGGCGGCTTCACGGCTCGCGGAGCTGGACCTCCTCGGCGATGATCTGAAAGTCCTTGATGTCGTAGGTCATCAACGGCACGCGATGGACATCGCTAATGGTAGGTGTATTGGTCGGCAGGTGGATGCTTCTTGCTCTTGGCCTTGCCGACAGTCGCGATGACGTCGACAGCCCCGGTCTTGGATGCCGCGGGCGTTGTCGCTGTGCATGAAGTGGTGGAGCTGCAGCTGACCGCGTGGGCCGCCGCCTTGCCGAATGTGAATTTGGTGCCGGCTCCGAGAGCGAAGCCGGTGCCGGCGATCGTCACGATGGTGCCGCCGGCTTTCGGCCCGCTGTTGGGGCTGATGCTGGCAATCGCCGGGTCTCCGTAGTCGAAGTGGTCCTTTGAGGTGACGGGGCTTGTGCCGTTCGGGGTGGTGACCCTGATGTCGACTGTGCCGGCGGAGCCTTTAGGAACGACGGCGCTGATCGCGCTCGCTGATTTCACGGTGTAGCTTTGCGCGGGGACCGACCCGAACGCGACACTCGTAACGCCGTTGAAGCCCGTGCCCGTGATCGTGACCATCGTGGCCGGCGCCGCCTTCGGCGTGACCTTCGTGACATTGGGAGCCGCGCCCGTGGGAATATAGGTGAACTTGTCTGCGGTGCTCGCGGGGCTCTTGCCGCCTTCGTTGGTCACCCTCACGTCGACGGTGCCTTGCCCTTGGGGGGCGGTGGCCGTGATCGACGTGGGCGAGTTGACCGTGAAGCCCGCCGCTGCCCTTGTGCCGAACTGCACTGATATGACTTCCTCGAATTCGGCGCCTTCGATCGTGACCGCTGTGCCGCCGGCTTCACGCCCGTAAGCCGGTCTGACGGCGCTGACCGTCGGTGGGGCGGGCGGCCCGTTGTGGAGTTCTGGCACGATCTCGTCAAGTTCGACCGGCCCGTAGAGGACGCTGTTGCCGAACCTGTCGGCCGCTTCGACTTTCAGTTCCCATCCGCCCCGCTCGGAGTACTGCGGGAAGCTCACGTTCGCGCGCCAGTATCCGTCCTGGGGCGTTCCGCCTTCTTCGAGGCTCGCCGACCCAGACACGATCTGTCCGTGAAGGGAGACGAACTCGACTCGAACACGGCTCGTGCCTGACAGGGCGTCTGTGAGATGCAGACGCACCTGCACCTGCGCCGGGCCGTTTTCGGTGTTGATCCTCGCCGGCACGACGGTCCCGCCCAGGATTTCTGGAGGGCTTTCATCTCCCGCCCCAGCCTGGGAGATGCTGCTTGGGAGCCCGAGCGCTGCGAGCTGCCCTGGCGACAGCGACAGCACGTTGCCGATCTTGTCCGTGGCGCGCAGGCTCAGCCCCCAGATGCCTTGCTTGGAGTATTGGGGTAGCTTCAGGCTCCCGCGCCAGCGGCCGTCCAGCGGACTGCCACTCTGAAGCGTCAGGGAGCCCGATGTCTGCTGACCGCCCGAGGTCAGGGTCGCCGTGAGCCCGGCCACCCCCGAGAGATCATCCGCCGCCTGCGCTTCCACCGCCACGCTCTGTGCTTCGCCGGCCGTGTCGACACTAGCGGGTGTCAGCGTCACAGCGGTGACTTCCGGGGGCGTGGTGTCCCCCGCGCACGTCTGCTGGATCCCGGAAGCGAACCCGTGGGCCTGCAGCTGCGCGGACGACAGGAAGGTTTCATTGCCCGCCTGGTCTCTCTCGCCGATCGCGAGGCCCCATTCGCCCTGCGCCGCGTGCTCGGGCAACGTCAATTCCGCCGACCACTCACCATTCTGCGCGCTGCCCGACACGAGCGTCGCGAACGCCGTCGCCTGCTGAGAGTGCGGCCCAGCGAGCGAGACCTGAAGCCTCGAGATCCCTGCTGGAGCATCGCCAGCGGCGACTGTCACAGTCACCGACTGGGCGCTGCTGCACGTGCTCACGGTCGAGGGCATCACGCTCACCGCGCTGACCTGCGGCGGCGGCTGGGATTCCCCAGCGCCGGTCTGCGTGACGGTGCTCGGGAAGCCCAGCGAGAACAGCTGGCTCGCTGAGTAGATATCCGAGTTGCCGACCTCGTCGATCACGCCCACGCTCATTTCATAGCTGCCCTCCGGGGAGCCCTTCGGCAACGTCACGCTGGCAGTCCACACCCCGTCAAGCCGGGTTTCACCCGCTTTCAACGTCGCCGGCGCGCTGAACGTGCGTCGTTCGCCATGCAGTTCGACCTCGACGGCCGCCACCCCGGAGAGATCGTCCGTCGCTTCGGCGGAAACGGTGATCGACTGCGCACCCGCGGAGGTGTTCACGCTCGTCGGCGTGACCGTGAGCCCCGTGAGCGTCGGAGGCGTCGTGTCGCCCACACCGGTCTGGCACAACGCAGATTCGCATTCGCCTCCTTCCACCACCGTGTAGTGCACGACCCGCGAGGATTCGTTGCCCGCCACGTCAGTGCTCCCAACCGACAGCGTGTGTTCGCCAAGCGTCGCGGTTTCAAGCGGCGCCCCAGACGGCACCGAGCCTTCGCACGAGGCCACCCCCGACCCAGCGTCCGTGCACCCGTACTGCGCGGCCATGTTCGCTCCCTGCAACACAAGCAGCGCGTTCGTCGGCTGTTTGATCGTGATAGTCGGCGGCTTCCGGTCAACCATAAATGGACCGACGGGCCCCGCTTCCGCACAAACCCCTTCGTTGTTGCACACAGTGCGCCCACCCGTATAGGCAGCCGTCGTCTCTTCACCGGCTGCGACGCTCGTTGATAGCGTGAAGCTCGCATCCGAAGGTTCGGCGAGCCCTGATAGGGGATCCGACGCGGTGCACGCTACCTTAACGTTTTCCGAGTGCCATGCTTCGTCCGTGCTTTCACATTTGACGTAAGGCGGCAGGGGTGCGGTCGGATAGGTGAACTCGTCCGCCGCCGACGTCGCGCTTGTGCCCCATGGAGTCGTCACCGTGACGTGCCCCGTCCCTGAAGCAGCCGAACATTGGACAAGGATCAACGTCGCGCTCTCTCTCGTTATCGCCGAGGCGGCTTCTTCGCCGCAGTCGACTTGATAGGTTTCAAGGAGGTGCTCGCCTGACACTTCGAGCGCCACGCTGTTACTCGTGCTGCCCGCAACTGACACCGACGTCACGCTCGGACCGATCTCTTCGGCGACGCCAAAGTCCACGATCTCGGTCTCTTCTTCCCCAGTCCCGTCGATCTCGAACTCAACTGGGAAAGTACCGCTACTGACGCCCGGAGTCGCCCAAACGTTCACCGAAGGCGCCCCGTCCGGCACAACCAGCACAGCATGCCCAGCACCATCCGTCACGGCCTCCTGCCGTTCAATGATTCCGCCAGAGAGCGTTAGCGCTGGCGCCTCATTGATTTCTTCGCCCCCTTCGCGCGCTTCCTGCTGAGATACGGCTACGTCCGCCTGAGGTTCGCCAGCGGAGTTCACTAGGTGCAAGTGGACATCGTGGATCGGCAGCACCACATTTTGCGTTCCTTCACCATTAACCGCAAGCCGCCCGTAGAACCTGAATGGCACAGACGCACTTTCTTCGCCGTCAAGTGCGTCGGCCCCTTCGACGTCGAAATCATAATAGCCGTTGGGCACGTTAAGTGTGAATGTCCCATCGCTATCAGTTTTCACAGCGTCGTAATACCATCCAGACCGCGCTTCCACATCGGCTTCCGCAATGGGCACGCCATTTGCGTTCGTGACGACGCCCGTTACACTCGAGCCGCCAAGCTGCCACGTCTGGCTTTCATTTTGAGCGCCAAAGCTTGCGGTTCTGTGCTCACCAATCGCCTCCGATCCACCTTGAATTTCCGATTCGCACGTGCTTTGCGGCGCCACCGACAATTCGAGTTCACCTGAAGCATCGGTTTCCTGCCATCGACCTCCGAATTCGAGCGTGCCGCTGATGCCTTCGCCGATCGCTACGCTGGTAGCGCGACAGGACATGCGAATCCCGGTGCCCGCGAGCGGCACGCTCCCGTCAACGGCACGGATGTTGACCGTCTCGATAGGCAACGTCAGCGCCAATTCTTTGCTTTCTGTAAGCTGCACGCCTTTTGCTGTAAACCCAAACGTTTCTATATAGCTTTCACCATCGTGTTCTTCGAACAACGGCGACATGGACAAGCGATAGGCGCCTCGCGGAGCCTTGATCGCGAACGCCCCAGTCGTCGAGGTCGTAGTAGAGTATCGAGCGTATCCGGGTTCTCCCCATTCGCCCTGTTCGAGCACTATCAGAGCGTCTACGGGGGACCCGGCTGAGCTCCTGAGCTTGCCAGAAAACGTGACGTCGGCCGGCGGCAGCGCGGGCAGTTCGACGGTGCGGCTTTCGTCGGCTGTGACGCCCGCAACGTTGAGCTGTGCTTCAAGACCTTCCGACCCCACGGCTAGCAGATGCTGCGAGGAGTCTTCGGCAGGCACGTCCGGTACCGGGAGCACAGCCTTACCATTAGCGTTTGTGACCGCCTGCTCGTCGACTTCTCCGTACATCACTTCGACCCCCGGCGCCAGCAGCTGTCCCGCGGCAAGCGACCTCAGGCTACCGCTTATTTCCGCACCCGCAACGGCTTCACCCGCGCGCTGCGCGGTAACCGTAAGAGCATGCAGCGGGAGAGTCAGGGTGGTGTCAACGTCTTCGGTCATCGTAAGGGCGACTCTGAAGAAGAAGGACAACGGCGCCGCAGATTGGGGGGCCGCCGCTGACCGCCGTCCGTAGGCAGTTAGTTCATAGCTGCCCGGCTGCAGGGTGAGCGAAAACGAGCCGTCGGCAGCCGTCGTCGTTTCGTCGGTCGCCCCATCGTTGTTTCCCGTGGGCTGGGCGTATATGTGAACCCCGAGCAATGGCGTTCCACCCTCGCCGTGCAGAGCGCCTGCGAATGTCACAGCGGGGGCAAGGAGCACTTTCTGCGCGCTGTCGGTGTCGGGGGTCGCCACCGCTATGCGGCTGGTAGCGAGGTTGCTCGTGGTTGGCGGCTGTGCCGTGAGGACGTCCGTGCCGGCGCACGAGAAGAATGGAAGACGCGCTGTACCGTCAGCCTGAGTTTGCGGTTCTCCTACGGCGTTCGGCGAGATGAACTCGTAGAGTTCGCCTTCGGCAAGCATTCCCGGTGCGATTGAGAGACCTGGGCACCGCGGTTGGAACCGGACGGAAACACCGCTCACAGGATTGTTTTCAGAGTCGACGGTAGTGACCGCCAACGTGTGCACGGGTGGCAGCGTCAGTTGTGCCCGCAGCGCACCAGCGATCGTCACACTTGAGGCCAGGTAGAACGCCTGCTGCGACAACGAGGCCGTGCTCGCCAGGTTTCCCCGCATTTCGATGCGATAGTGACCGTTGGGAACGGATACGGTGAAGGCGCCATTAACGGCCGTAACGGCGTAGGCGGACGACGACGAGTTGTACAACTCTATCCACGCTCCGGATATGGGCTGGCCGGTGGAGTCGCGAAGCACACCCGAGAAAGAACTCGCTACCTGTGGGGAGACGAGCACGACGTTGAGCGTCTTGGTCGCCGCCACTTTCTCGTCATGGTCGGTGACAGGCTCGTAGGCAGAGCCGAGTGGCGGCGAGAACGTCACGTCGTAGGTCCCGGAAGGCACGGTGACGCTGTAGGAGCCGTCCGGCAGCGTGTCTGTGGCGGCGACCACGGCGCCCCCCGGAGATTCGGCCACCGTCACCTGCGCTTCGGCTACGCCTGTAGGGACTTCCGTGAGACTCTCGACCGTGCCCGCAATGGTCGCTGCCGATGCCGTCGCGTCACCGAAAGCGGAGAACGCGACGACTGCCACCAGCATCGCGATAACTGGACGCCACCACCGTCTCAGCGACGAAGCGCCACCGAATTCTTCGGCCTGCGAGTGTGTGCCTGCCACCTTCCACCCCCGTCGTCCCGCCGCCACGCCCCGCCCTGATCCACCTGCGACCGCCTGTCCGGCGACAGGGGACTATAGCCCGTCTGGCTGTTTGACGGATTGCGGTTGCTCGTACACGACGTCGCGCTGGCCGCTCCCCGATGGGCTTGCGCGGTACGCGGCGGGGAGCACGGAGGAGCGCCGCAATCCCGCACTTACGGGGCTTCTACAGAGCCGACGCGGGGACTCGAACCCCGGACCCCTTCATTACGAGTGAAGTGCTCTACCAGCTGAGCTACGTCGGCGGGGCGCGCCTCATGCTAGCGCCGCGTCGGCGGGGCGCGGCTCGCCGCGACCTGGCAGCTCGCGCGCGCACGGACGCTCGCCGAGCCGCTCCAACTCCTCCAGCAGCGACTGCCCGTGCTTCTCGCAGAAGGCAGGCCCGACGCCCTTGATCGCGACCAGCTCCTGCACGCTGCCGGGACGCCTGCGCAGCACCTCCTCCAGCACCGCGTTCGCCGCCACCGTGTACGCCGGCTTGCCCTCCGCCCGCTGCCACCGCCATGCGCGCAGCTGCTCGAACGCCGCCTCGTCCACCGGCGGGACCTCCGCCGCCGAGACCTCCCCAGGGGCCACCGGTCCGCCCTCCGCAGAGCGCACGCGCGCGGTCTCCGCCGCGCGCGTCGCCCCGCGCGCCCGCGCGCTGCGCGCCGGCGCAAAGCTCAGCGCATCCGCCAGCGCGTGGTCTGCCTCGCACACGTCGCAGCAGCGCCCGCTCGGCGCGCCCGGCTCGCGGTCGCCGAAGTGGTCAAGGATCTGGCGCCTGCGGCACGTCTGCCCGTCTGCGCTGTAGCGCTCGATCGAGCGGTAGGACTCCCAAGCGCGGTCCCTCGCCGCCTTGATCGCCGCGTACGCCCGGCTGGGGCTGCCCCTGCCGGTGAGCGTCACCAGCAGCCCGTCGCCGCCCGGCTCGAGCTGCGCGGCGCCCGCGCGCTCGGCGATCGACAGCAGCACGCGCTCGCGCTCGCCCAGCTGGCCGTGCGCGATCCTCGCCACGCCGCCTTCCGCGCCCGCGCGCAGGTGCGCCACGTAGCGTTTGACGTCCTCCACGCTCGTCTCCCTGTCCTTGATGAACCTGATCAGGCGGCCCAGGTCCATGCGCGAGGCCAGCAGCAGCGCCCGCGCGGGCGCGCCGTCGCGCCCCGCCCTGCCCGCCTCCTGGTAGTACGCCTCCAGGCTCGTCGGCAGCGCCCAGTGCGCCACCGTGCGCACGTCCGCCTTGTCCACGCCCATGCCGAACGCGTTCGTCGCCACCACCACCTGCGCGTCGCCGCCCATGAACGCCGCCTGGCTCGCCCGCCGCTCATGCGGGCTCATGCCCGCGTGGTAGCGCACGGTCGCCACGCCCGTCTGCTCGATCGCGCCCGCCACCTCCTCGGTGTCCCTGCGCGTGCCGCAGTACACGATCGCCGGCAGCGCCGCGCCGTCCGTGGCGCCGAGCACGTACGCCAGCGCCGCGCGCTTGCGCGCCATCGCCCCCTTGCCCTCCACGCTCACCACGTCGAACGTGAGGTTGGGCCGGTCGAAGCCGGAGCGGATCGATACCGGCTCGCGCAGGCCCAGGCGCGCGGCGATCTCCTGTGCCACGCGCGGCGTCGCCGTCGCCGTCGCCGCCATCACCGCCGGATGCCCCAGCGACGCGATCGCCTCGCGCAGGCGCAGGTAGTCGGGCCTGAAGTCGTGCCCCCACTCCGCCACGCAGTGGGCCTCGTCCACCACGAACAGCGACACCCGCCTGCGCGCCAGCGCCCGCCTGACCGCGCCCGACGCGAAGCGCTCGGGCGCCACCAGCACCAGCTGCGTGACGCCCTCCTCCAGCTCCGCCAGCACGCGCGCGTTGTGGCCCTCCTGCATGCCCGACGCGAGCATCGCCGCGCGCACGCCCGTCTGCTCCAGCCGGCGCCACTGGTCGCTCATAAGAGCGATCAGCGGGCTCACGACCACCACCAGCGGCCTGCCGGGCAGCCACTCGGTGGCCAGCGCCGGCAGCTGGTAACACAGCGACTTGCCGCCCCCGGTGGGCATCACCACCAGGCTGTCGCGCCCGTCCAGCGCCGCCTGCACCGCCTCGCGCTGCCCGCGCCTGAAGCGCTTCAGGCCAAAGCGCTCGAGCAGCTCCTCCGGCGTGCTCGCCGGCGTCTGCGTCATCGTCGCCATGCCCAGACGCTACGCGCCGGCCCGGCTGGTACGCCAGAGAGCCAGTGTATAACTATAGCTATACAGGCCCTTCGACGTGAGATATGGCGCTCGCGCCTCCCCCCTCGCCACGCCGCCGCTCCCACACCACGCGCGCGCCCGCCGCGGGCACCAGCGTGATCGCGCGCCTGCGGATGCGCTCGCCGTCGCGGTCGCGGCGGCCGCCGGCAACCCGCGGGCGCATCTCGCGCAGCATCGTGCGCAGCATCACCTTCATCTCCAGCTGCGCGAACGCCGCGCCGATGCAGCGGCGGATGCCGCCGCCGAAGGGGATCCACGAGAACGTCTCCGGCGCCTCCCCCAGGAAGCGCTCGGGGCGGAACTCCGCCGGGCGCTCGTACACGCGCTCGCTGCGGTTGACCAGGTAGATGCACGGCACCACGCGCGTGCCCGCGGGCATGCGGTAGCCGCCCACCTCCCATTCGCTCTCCAGCATCCGCACCACCACCGGCACCACCGGGCGCACGCGCAACGTCTCGTTGACGACCGCCGTCAGGTACTCATCGCCGGCGCCATCGTCTATCTCCGCGACCAGCCGCGCGAGCGCCTGCGGGTGGCGCACCAGGCGCTCAAGCGCCCACGCGACCGACGTGGCCGTCGTCTCGTGCCCTGCGAGCAGCAGCGTGACCAGCTCGTCGCGCAGCTCCGCGTCGGTCATCGCCTCGCCGTCCTCGTCGCGCGCGCCCAGCAGCAGCGACATGATGTCCGTGCGCTCCTGCACGCCAGCGTCCGCGCGCCTGCGCGCGATCTCCGCGTACACCAGCGCGTCCAGGCGGTCGAGCGCGCGCCCGATCGCCCCGGTGGGGCGCCCGGCGCTCGGGCGGCTGAGCGCGGCGCGCAGGATGGTGAGCGTCTGCGCGGGCGCGAACAGGTCGCCGATGGCCGCCTTCAGCGGCCCCATGCGCTCCGCCTCCACGCCGAACACCGCGCGCAGGATCACCTCCAGCGTGATCGCGCGCGTGTGTGCCTGCATGCGCATGGGCCGGCCTAGGGGCCAGCGGGCGATGTCGCGCCTGGTCGCCTCCTCCATGACATTTTCGTACTCGCGCATGCGCTCACCGTGAAACGGCGGCAGCAGCAGCTTGCGCTGGCGCATGTGCTCGGCGCCCGTGAGCACCAGCACCGAGTGCTCGCCCACCACCGGCGTGACGGGCGAGAAGCGCGCCGCGGACGGCGCGACGTCGGGCGGCGCAGTGAACACGGCCTTGACGGCGTCGCGCTCGGCGAACATCGCCAGCTGCAGCCCGCTCGGCCAGAACGTCAGCGTGAACGCCTCGCCCACCGTGCGCGCGCAGCGCTCCATCAGCCACGTGGGCGCGAACGCCCACGCGAGCGTCTGCGCGAGCGCCGGCATGCGCGGGCCCGGCGGCAGGCGGCCGTGCTCGCGCGCTGGGGTCTCCGTCGCGGTGGACTCGCCGATGCTCGCAGCGGGCGCGCTCGCCATCGCCTACACGCTACCGGGCTACCGCGCCTGCTTGGCCGTGCGGTCGGGGTCCAGCACGTGGCCGACCGCGTGCTTGACGCTGTGCGTCGCGTGACCCACCGCGTGGCGCACGCCGGGGGACAGCGCGTACGCGAGCAGGATCGCCGCGATGCCCACCGTGGCGATCGCCAGCGCCAGGCGCGCGCGCCGTCCTTCGCTCCCCTCCCTGGGAGCCCGCCACGCGGTTATCGGCGAGATCGTCATAGCGCCATGCAGAAGCTAGCGCGAGCGGTCGATCAGGGCGCCGGCGAGCGTCCGCCGGGTCCCCGCACGAACGGGTGGCCGTGGGAACGGGCGCGCTGCCAGCGGCGGGGCGGTGAGGCGCCGCGTTCGTGGTGCTCGAGCAGCGCGCGCGCCACGTGTTCGTGCGCGCGCCCGATCTCCTGGTCGGAGAGCCTGCGCGGCAGCTTTCCCAGATATCCAAGCAGCATGCGCGCGGGCACCACGCGCACGCCCTTCCTGCGCGCCATCGGCCGGTCGACCCACGCGCGGCTGAACACCACGAGCGGCTCCACCTGCAGGCCCGTCACGCGTTCCACGGCCCGGCGCTGCGCGTGCGCCTGCGTGAGCGTGGCGCCGTGCAGGCGTGCCACGCGCACGGGCCCCGGGTGGCTCTTGGTCTCGATCGTGAGGATCCCCGGCGGGCCGATGAGGATGTGGTCGACGTTGCCCCTGCCGAAGCTCGCGTCGTGGATCACGCGCCAGCCGCGCGCGGACATGCGCGCCAGCAGCGCCCCCACCTGCTCCTCGCCGCGCGCGCCGCGGTCGCGGCGCTCGACCAGCGGCAGCACGTAGCGCGAGATCACGAACATGCTCGCCAGCAGCGCCACCTCCGAGGCGAGGAAGCGCGGGTCGTGCAGGCCGAACGTGCGGCCGAGCAGCGCGGTGGCCACCGCGAGCACGCCCAGCGTGACCAGCGTGCGCAGGCGCAGTCGCGTGACCGTCGCGCGCGCGTACTGTCCGGCAGTTCGTCCGACGGGGTCGCTGTCGAGGACCAACATCTCTCTTTCCTGTCGGCTTTCCAATGCATTCATCGGCGCGAGCGCGCACACTCCTTGAGCGGGGCGCAAAACGGCGGGCGGCCCGGAGAAGCGTGGAGAGCCACCCGTGAATCTAAAGCAGCGATTCCGGCGGGTCGAAGCCATCAACAGCCATGGTCGACGATTCCGACACCGCGGATCCTCCCGACATCTGCCTGCTCCTGCGCGCACACGGCGAGCAGCGCTGGCTGGTCTCCAAGGTGGTGCCGATCGTGCGCCAGCTCGAGCAGCCGGGGCTCGTCCCCGAGGACCAGGTGGGCGCGGCGCTGGCGTACCTGGAGGTGCTGTGGCTGGACGCCTGCAACCGCGCCGGCGAGACGGACGCCGCCCACGCGGCACTCGAACGCCGCGACAGCGAAGGCGACCGCGTCCTGCACGAGAAGGCGCGCCGCTACTACGCGGCCGTGCGGCGGCTGCGCAGCGCCGTCGGCCGGCGCGTGGGCGCGCTCACCGGCGCGCCCAGCGACGCGGGCTCGCCCGCGCGCACGCTCGCCGACTGCTGATCGCCGCGCGCCGCACACGCGAACCCTCGCATCGCCGCGTACGCCGCGCGCGCGAATCGCGTACGCTTGCGCGCCGCATGACACCGCGCTTCGACCTGCAGTCGCACTCCACCAACTCCGACGGCACGCTGCCGCCCGCGGAGGTCGTGCGGCGCGCGGCGCAGGCGGGCGTGGAGCTGCTGGCGCTGTCCGACCACGACAGCGTGGGCGGCGTGTCCGAGGCGGTCGCCGCGGGCGAGCGCGAGGGCGTGCGCGTGGTGCCCGCGGTGGAGATATCCGCGGTGGACGACAACGACGGCGTGCAGCGCGAACTGCACATCCTCGGCTACGGCATCGACCACGAGGGGCCGGTGATGAGCGCGCGCCTGGCCGAGTTCCTGGCCGACCGCGAGAAGCGCACGCTGCGCATGCGCGACGCGCTGCGCGAGGTGGGCTTCGACCTGGACGAAGCGGAGATCGACGAGCGCATCGCAGCGGGCAAGCCGATCGGGCGCCCGCACCTCGCGGGCGCGGTGCTGCGCGCGCCCGCCAACGCGCAGCGCCTGCAAAGCGAGGGCATCGACGACGTGGGCTCGCTGATCCGCGGCTACCTGATCGAGGGCAAGCCCGCCTTCCGCCTGCGCCAGACGCCCACGGTCGCGGAGGCCATCGACGCGATCCACCAGGCGGGCGGCGTGGCCGTGTGGGCGCACCCGTTCTGGGACATCTCCGACGACGGCGAAGTGCTCGACTCGATCGCCCGCTTCCACGCGCTGGGCATCGACGGCGTGGAGGCCTTCTACATCACGCACACGCGCGAGAACACCCGGCTGCTGGTCGAGCGTTGCAACGAGCTGGGGCTGCTGAGCACCGGCTCGGCCGACTTCCACGGGCCGGAGAACCGCCAGTTCTCCCAGTTCATGGCGTTCGACCTGTACGGCATGGAGCCGAATCTCGGGCCGATCGCCTGACGGGGCCGATCGCCTGACGGCGATCGAAAGACGATTTTTAAGGGGCCGCCTGCCGGCGGCTGGGCGGGTCGCTCAGTGAGCTGACGGCGCGTGCTCGTCGAACACGGCCTGCAGGCGGTACGCCAGCGCCTCCAGGGCGAGTTCCTCCGACACGTTGGCGGCGAGGCTCATGCGCGCGTCGGCGATCAGCTCCATCCCCCGCGCCAGCGCCTGCGCCGGGTGCTGCCCGGCGTCGCGCTCGAGCTGCGCGCGGCGGTCCACCGCGTGGACGAGTTCGGGGGCGCCTTCGCGAACGCACAGCGCGTCGCGCAGCCACAGCTCCGCCAGCCGCAGCGCCTCTTCCAGCGTGCGCGTGCGCGCGCGCCGCTCGCCGCGACGCCTGGCCTCCGCGCCTTCGCGTTCGTAGCGCTTTCGCTCCTTGCTCGGCACCAGCTCCAATTCGCCCTGCATCCGCTCCTGCCAGCGCTCGCCCGCCGCCGTCCCCGCCGCGCGCGCGGCGTCCAGCAGCCCGAGCCACGGGCGCCGCTCGGTCTCCCCCTGCATCGCGCAGCGCACGAGTTCCTGCGCGTGCGCGCGCAGCGCCTCGCCCTCCTCGCCGGCCAGCCGCCGCGCCCAGCCCGCGTCGCCCAGCGCCAGCCGCGCGCACGCGAGCGCGCGCTCGCCGTCCACGCCGCCCGCGTCCTGCAGGCGCTGCGCGATCAGCTGCGCGGGCAGCGGCTGGAAGCGCACGTGCTGGCAGCGCGAGGCGATCGTCGCGAGCACGTCCTCGGGGCGGTCGGCCAGCAGCAGCAGGTGCGTGAACGCAGGCGGCTCCTCCAGCACCTTCAGCATGCGGTTGGCCGCCTGGTCGTTCATCGCGTCCGCGCCCTCGATCACGAACACGCGCCGCATGGACTCGAACGGCGTGTGCGCGGCGGCCGCGACCACCGGCTCCTCGATGTCCGCCACCAGCATCTCCGCCGCGCCCGACGGGCGCACCCATGTCAGATCCGGGTGGCAGTCGCGCGCCACCCGCTCGGCCACCGTGTGCGGGCTGCGCGCGCCCTCGCGCAGCAGCGCTGCGGCGAACGCGCGCGCGACCGCGCGCTTGCCCGTCCCGGCGGGGCCGTGGAACAGGTACGCGTGCGAGGGGCTGCCGTGGGGGCCCAGCGCGGGCGCGAGCACCGCGCGCGCGTGGGGGTGGGCGTCGATG
>Ga0335075_10009399_pt1 | contig 14918 bp, 16 predicted proteins | sample Lox_Sample_24_FD_206723 | JGI IMG/M metagenome (GOLD analysis project Ga0335075, IMG submission 206723) | Soil microbial communities from Loxahatchee National Wildlife Refuge, Florida, United States - Lox_Sample_2.4 | ecosystem: Environmental > Terrestrial > Soil > Wetlands | place: USA...
ATGCCGCGCTGATGGAGGCGCACGGACTGGAAGTGCCTTACAGCTTGCGGTAGCCATTGCTTGTAGGACCGGAAGCGACGGAGATAGAATAAAGGCATCGCCGGGGCAAGCAGCGTGAGGGTTCCCATGCAAGTCCGTGAAAGCGATCCGTCGCACATCGTTGTCGATCTCAGTCGCAACGAGCTGATTCTGTTGAACAATTCCCTCAATGAGGTTTGCCATGGTCTGAGCTTGCCGGATTTCGCCACGCGGCTTGGCGCCGGCTGGGACGAGCTGGAAGCCCTTCGCCGGCAAATCAATGCCGCCCTGGAAAAGATGGCGAAACGGCTCGATGAAGGGTGAGCGTTCCGGCTTGAGGCGTGCGTGATGTCTCCTCGATCAAATAAGGCTGATCGGAAGCCGGCGCCGCGCCTGAGCCACACGCCTCCCATCGCATGGACGAGGGGCCGGAGGCGCGGATCCACCTCCGCACCCAGGTCAAGGAGGAACATCGCGACAAGCTGGGGCTGAATGGAGCCGTTTATGGTCGGCCGCAGCCTCGACATTATTCGGGAGCGCCTGCAACAATTTCTTGCGAGCCGTCGCAGGCGCTCCGGGCTTGTTTCGTAACCGAGTTACTTCTTCTTCAGCTCGCCTTCGATCGACTTGACCACCTCCTCCGATTCCGGCTTGGTACGATGCTTGAAGCGATCGACAACTTCCCCATTGCGGCCGATAAGGAACTTCTCGAAGTTCCACGGCACTTCGCCGCCGAACTTGGGATTGGTTTCCTTCGAGGTCAGATACTTGTACAGCGGGCATTTGTCCTCGCCCTTGACGGACACCTTGGCCAGCATCGGGAACGTGACGTGATACTTCGACGAGCAAAACTGGGCGATCTCCTCGTTCGTGCCCGGCTCCTGTTTGCCGAAGTTGTTCGCCGGCACGCCGAGAACGACGAGCCCTTCCTTGCCGTACTTCTCGTACAGCTCTTCCAGCCCTTTATACTGCGGCGTGTTGCCGCACTTGCTGGCCACGTTGACGATGAGGACGACCTTGCCCTGAAACTTGGACAGATCGACCTCCTTGCCGTCAAGCCCCTTCATCTTGAAATTAAGTGCTGGAGCCACTTTCTTGTCTCCTTTGTTCTTGCCTGCCGCACCAACGAGCACCGGCGACAGAAGCAGCATTCCCATGACCAGACCGACGAGCGTACGCATCGCTGTCTCTCCTTGTGGAACGAAAATCCCCCCTGGTTCCAACGACCAGGTCTGTCTACATGGTCCTAATGTAGACGGACGCGGCAGGAACGTCATTCATCGCTTCAGCCCGTACCACGGCCGCTCCTCCACGAGAGCTGCCATTCGAGGCCAGGAGGCTATGGTTATCCCTGGACGGCCCTTCTCCGGACGTTCCGGGTCGAACGGCGACGTCCAGAATCGAAGCGGAGGTTTGCCATGCGATTGGTGTTTGGATGCGTTGCTCTCTTTTGCCTGGCCCTACCCGTCGTCGCGTCGGCCAGGAAGGACAAACCGCTTAGCCCGGCCGAAGCCATCAAAATGGTGGACAAGGAAGTAACCGTTCAGATGGTTGTGCGTTCCAGCAAAAATGCCCTGGCCAAGCGGCACGAGATCTACCTCGATTCGGAAGAGGACTTTCGCGATGAGAAGAACCTGGCGGTGGTCATCACCGAGGAAGGCGCCGCCAACTTCAAGGAAGCCGGCATCGACGATCCGGCCGAACATTTTCGCGGCAAAACCATCCGCGTCACCGGCACCGTGATCCGCAAAGACGATCGGCCGCGCATCGAAATCAGCGATCCCAAGGCCATTCGCCTGATCGAGCCGAAGAAGTAACCAACCCCTCTCTCGGCGCGACGAGACCCATCGCGTCGCAGCTCCCGTCCGCTCTTCCCATCCGGCGTCGGTCGCGTTTGCTCGCCCGATTGACGAACGGTTTCGGGAGCGTTATATCTACTTGGATATAACGCTCCCCCCGAGGCATGGTCTAACCTCAACGGACAGGAGAAGGAATCATGAGACGGCGAGCTGGATTTACCCTTATCGAGCTGTTGGTGGTGATCGCCATCATCGCTATTCTGATCGGGCTGCTGCTGCCGGCGGTGCAGAAAGTCCGCGAAGCCGCCAACCGCGCCAAATGCACGAACAACCTCAAGCAGCTGGGCTTGGCGGCGCAGAATTACCACGACGTGAATGAGCATTTTCCGGGGGCCATCTACCTTTACTCTGTCTCGGCGATGCCTCCCACACAGGGTTACTCCGTCTTCGTCAGCCTGTTGCCGTTTTTTGAGCAGCAGAACCTTTATCAAGTCTGGAACTTCACCGACCCGCGTCTCAACGGTCAAAGCTCGACTTCTCCCGCCGCGAGTGTGCTTTCCGTGCTGACCTGTCCTTCCGACGTGATTCCGCAAAACCCCTATCCGGCGCCAAAACCACCGGGCACTTTCTGGGGCATCACCAGCTATGGCGGCAACGGCGGCAGCCAGGCGTATCCCCTCGCCTCGAACGACGGCATCTTCTTCGCGGTTGGCCCCGCGTCGTCGCCGGTCCTAAGCCCGGTGCGAATCGCGGACGTTACCGACGGACTGAGCAATACCCTGCTTTTCGGCGAACGATACCATCGGGACGCCAACTTCGACGCCAACGCCAGTGCCGGCGGCGCCTCGGACCAGATAGCCGGCTATGGCTGGTGGGCCTCTTTCGGGACGGCGGCCGTTACGGACGTTACGGAAAGCGCCTATGCACCGCTCAATTATCTCGTTTCTCCCTCGCCCTCCAATGCAGCCTCGGCGATCAACATGCGGATCAATGCCTGGGGCAGCGGTCACACGAACGGCGCCAATTTCGCCCTCGCCGACGGCAGCGTCCAATTCATCACCAATGCCATTCCTCAGACAACGCTGCTGTATTTGGCCACCCGCGCCGGAGGAGAAGTGATCCCCGCCTATTGAGCAGGCGCGCCTCGTACTCACCTCTCCGGCCGCAAGGTGCGGCGCATGAAGTCGATAACCAGGCGTTGATAGTGCCGGCCGCGGATGCCGTGGCGGTCGTTGGGATAGACCATGAATTCAAAATCCTTGTCCGCTCGCTGGAGAGCGCGGACAAGCTGAAGCGAGCTCTGGATGTGGACGTTATCGTCCATGACGCCGTGGATGAGGAGCAGTCGTCCGTGCAGCTGGCCAGCCGCCTGGACGACCGAGGTGCGTTTGTATCCCTCCGGGTTCTCCTGCGGCGTGTTCATGTAGCGTTCCGTATAAAACGCATCGTAATTGTGCCAATCGGTGACGGGAGCGCCTGCGACGCCGGCCGCGAACAGCTTGCTGTGGGTGAGGGCGTAGGCCGTCAGGAAGCCGCCGTAGCTGTGTCCGGTCATGCCGATGCGCGCGGCATCGACGAACGAGTGACCCGCCAGCCAGCGGATGGCGGTCTCGATGTCGGCCAGCTCTTGAATGCCAAACTGGCGATAGGCCGTCCAGGTTGCGCAAGCTCCCTTGCCGCTGGCGCTGCGCGGATCAACCTGAAAGACAAGGAAGCCGAGATTCGCCAAACTTTGATAGCGCAGGTGTCCGCCCTGCCAGGCGTCGCGCACCACCGGCGCATGCGGACCGCCGTAGGTGGTAAGCCACACCGGATAACGCCGCGACGGATCGAAGTCCGGCGGCCTCAGCAGCGCTGCTTCCAATACGAAGCCGTCCGGAGTCTTGATGTGCAGAAGCTGCCACTTGCCGAGATCGTATTCCTCCAGGGCGTACACGGGATTGCTGTCGAGGGTACGAATTGCGGTGCCGTCGGCTCGGAACAGTCGCGCCGTGGCCGGGGCGTCGTGGCTGTTGTGGTAATCCACAAAAAGGCTCGCTTTCGGATTGATACTGACACGATGCGCACCCCGGCCGGTTGTAAGCCGCTGCGGCTCGCTGCCGGACAGCTTGACTCGATAGAGATTTAGACCGATGGGGTTGTCTTTCGTGGCCGAGAAGTACACCCATTCGCCCGGCTCATCGACGAGGTCCACTTTTCGCACCTCCCACGGGCCGCTCGTTACGGCGCGTTTGAGCTTGCCATCCGCGGCGAAATGATAGAGGTGTCGCCAGCCGTCGCGCTCGCTGGGGAGGAGGAATGAGCCATCCTTCAAGAAATGCGGAGGGCCGGGATCGTCCACCCAGGCACGGGTTCTCTCGCGGAATAGCCGCGTCGGGCCGCCGCCTTCGCGAGAAGCCGTGCAGAAGTCGAGCCAGGTTTGCGCTCGGTCCTGCACGTAGAAATACACCTTCTTGCTGTCGGGCAGCCAGCCGGCTCGCGTCAGGATCATCGCGCCCTCGGAATAGTCGTGCAGATCGACGAACGCCGCCGACCCGCCCGCGACCGGCACGATACCGAGCTTGACCGTCGGAATGGGATCGCCGGCCTTGGGATACGGCGTCCGCTCGATCTTTTGCCGCGTCGGCATGTGGTCGATGACCGTGTAGGTGTGGACGGGTGTGTCGTCGTAGCGGCCGAAGGCGAGGTGCGTGGAATCCGGACTCCACCAGTAGGCGTTGCCGTGGCGATTGCCGATCTCCTCCCAGTAAACCCAATCCATTTTGCCGTTGGAGATGAGGGCTGAGCCGTCGGAGGTCAGAGCGCGTTCCGTCTGGGTGGCGATGTCCACGACGTAAAGATTGTTCGCCCGAACGTAGGCGGCGAGCTTGCCGTTTGGGCTGAGAGAAACCAGCTCCTTGGCGCCGGGTGTATGAGTCAAACGCACGGCCTTGCTGCCGTCGAGAAAGTAGTAATACAGGTCGTCGCCGTGATGGAAGATATGTCCTTTCTTGCCGTCGAGCGGCTCGGGCGCGGCGCGAGCGGCGATGCGTCGCGCCGTTTTGCGATCAATCGTCGGCAGGGTGCTCAGCGCCGCCTCGATCTTTTTCGCGTCCGGCGTGGGCTGCGGCTGCGAGCGGCCGCTCAGCGCTTGGACCTTCCACAGCTTGCCTTCCTTGCTGTGGAGGAAATGTTCTCCGTCGTCCAGCCAGGCCACATCCGCGATCGGCGAGCCGGACAGGTTCGGCATGTCCTTCTTGCCCAGGAGCATGTCCAGCTCGATGCGTTTGTGGAGCTTGCGATCCTTGGCCAAGGGGCGCACCGGCGTGGTCAATAGCGGCGTCTCGTTCGGCAGACGCAAAATCGGATAATCGGTCCCTTTGCGGATGGCCTCCGCGAAGAAATTGCGGGCACACAAACCGTCTTCCGCCTGCGGCTCCAGCAGCGAGACGGCCAGCTTCCCGGACGATTGCCCCGTCCGCACCAGGATCGTTCCCGCCGGAATGCGCCGGCTTTCTTTGCGCGGGGTCGCCCCAACCTCGATCCGTTGTGTCTTCGGCTCTGGCGCTTTCTTGACAACTTTGCCAATGCGATAAAACTCCAAATCGACCTCGATGTCTTCGCGCAGCTCCTCCACCGCGATGCTGCGTTGTTGCAGGTACTCCACTACCTTCGTCCACGACGGGGGAAAGAGATAGGCGTAAGGACGGCGAGCCGATGGCTTCGTTCGTGCGTGATCCGCCGCAGTCTCCTGAGCATGGAGGGGCAGCGCCGCGGCGGCGACGCAAAGGGCGAGGATGGCGAGGAGGGGACGATTGCGCGGCATAGCAGCGTCTCGAAAGGGGGCGATGGAGGGAGGATCGCGTCAATCAGCGCGTCGAGCGCACACAGCGGAAACCCGTATGGGACAGGCCGGTCTTTGGCTCGCCCTGGCCGCGCGAGCCGGCGCGGTAGCGGATGCAATAACTATCGCTGCACAGGAATGAGCCGCCGCGCTGCACGCGCTTCGGCTCATCGCGTCCGTCGGGATCGATGCTCGATTCCGGACCTTGCGGATTGTTTTTGGGGCTTGCCGCGTAATAATCGGGACGATACCAGTCGGCGCACCATTCCCAGACATTGCCGGCCATGTCGTACAGGCCATAGCCGTTGGGCGGAAACGATTTCACAGTCGCTGTGCCGGCGAAGCCGTCCTTTTCACTGTTTTCGACGGGGAAAACGCCCTGCCAGATGTTGACCATCCATTTGCCGTCTGGGCACAGCTCGTCGCCCCAGTAATAGGGTTTGCCCTCCAGGCCGCCGCGGGCCGCGCGCTCCCACTCGGCCTCGGTCGGCAGCCGTTTGTCCGCCCAGCGAGCATAAGCCGCCGCGTCCTCCCAGGCGATGTGGACCACCGGATGTTTGGCCCGCCCGCGCAGATCGCTGCCCGGTCCTTCCGGAAGCCGCCAGCTGGCGCCGGGACGATATTCCCACCAATCGTTGCACGACAGGCAGACGCGGCCCGGTGGACACCTGGCCGGATTGAACACCGGCGATCCCGCGACCAGCGGCTCCGGCAGATCCTTTCGCACCCAGGCGGGGAAGTCCTCGCGCCGCGGCGTCCGCTCGGCGATGGTCACATAGCCCGTCTGCCGCACGAACTCGGCGAATTGCTCGTTGGTCACTTCCGTCTCATCCATCCAGAAGCCGTCGACGTGTACCTTGTGCAGCGGCTTGGCATCCTTGAACTCCTCATCGCCCATCGTGAACTCGCCGCCGGGAATCCACACTTCCTTCATCGGCTCCGGCGGCGGCTCGGCCGCGACGTTGAGCAAGGCGAACGCCGCCACAGCCACCAGGGCCAAAGCCAGCAGCCCGACAAGAAGACGGCGTTTGCCGGAAGAAAGGAGGGACGATTCATTCGGGGATGGGGAGGGAACGGGATGTCGAGCGGGTTTTCGTTTGGTGATCGCGTGTTTCATGGCAATCTCAGCGTGATGCGCCGCCTTGGGGAAACTGGTATCTATACGGACATAGTATCATCTCCGTCGGGAATTGTTGAAAAAAATCATGTTCTTTCGATGGAATCTCGCCTCTACTAAAGAAGAGAAGCGCTCCGGCAACTGCGAAAGGTATCCACCATGAGCAAGCGAGAGGCCGAGATCGTTCTGCGTCACATCCGCCGGCTAACATCAGCCCCACCGAAGGAGTCCGCCTCGGATCGAGAATTGCTTGAGCGTTTCCTCGTCCGCCGCGACGAGGCGGCGTTCGCGGCGCTGCTGGAGCGCCACGGAGCGATGGTGCTGCGTATGTGCCAGCGCATCCTGCACGACGCCCACGAAGCCGAGGACGCTTTCCAGGCGACCTTTCTTATCCTGGCGCGCCAGGCCGGGACGATCCGCCAACAGGAATCGCTTACCAGCTGGTTGTATCGCGTGGCCTATCGCGTCGCTGTCCGCGCCCACGCCGGCGCGGCTCGCCGGGAGGAATTGGCCGCTCGCGCGCCGCGGCCGCAGGCTGTCGATCCGCTGGCCGAAGTCAGCGGCCGCGAATTGCTGGCGTTGCTCGCTGAGTTTTCTAACCCCGGCCGACAAAATGACAACCGATAGGCATTCTCACTCCGGGCTTGGCCGCCCACTGCTGGGGTAGTGCTTCACGATGGGGTTTGTCTTTGGTACACTGGTCCATGACCTGATAGGACAATCATGGTGCGGGAGAACAATCGGGCATGCCACTCCATCGGCGAAAGACCAAGTGCGGCAAGGTGCTCGGGGCCGACCTGTTTACGGCCGAGTTCCACCGGGACGGCAGCGATCCGAAAGAGGGCGACGTTTTCCGCCGTGAGGATGTGGTTGTGCATTTTGATCGGGCAGAACATCTTTATACCCAATGGCCAAGCCCGACATGCATCGTCTCCGACGGTCCCTACGGCGTAAGCGGCTTCCCAGGCGATGAGGCCAAGTGGGCATCGCTGGCCATCTGGTATGAACCGCACGTCAAGGCATGGTCGGAGCGAGCGAACCCGCAGACGACCCTGTGGTTCTGGAACACCGAGGTCGGCTGGGCCGCCGTCCACCCGCTACTGGTCGCTCACGGCTGGGAATACCGCTGCTGCAACATTTGGGACAAGGGCATGAGTCACGTGGCTGGCAACGCCAACACGCAAACCCTCCGCAAGTTCCCGGTTGTGACCGAGGTATGTGTCCATTACGTCAAGGCAGCGCTCTTCCGTGTCGGCGACCGATCGATGACCATGCAAGAATGGCTGAGGCACGAATGGCGGAGGTCTGGCTTGGCCCTCCGACTCGCCAATAAAGCGTGTGACGTCTTGAACGCGGCCACGCGGAAGTACCTGACGGCGGATCATCTCTGGTATTACCCGCCTCCGGATGCCTTCGTCAAGCTAAGCGACTATGCCAACCGCTATGGCAAAGCCCAAGGGCGGCCGTATTTCAGTCTCGACGGGCAACGCTCCATTTCCAGCAAAGAATGGAGCAAGATGCGCGCGAAGTTTCAGTGTCCACTCGGCATCACCAATGTCTGGCGCGAACCCCAAGTCAACGGCGCGGAACGGATTCAAGGACAGCGAAACGGCATGAGATATAAGTTCACGAGCTTACATGGGAGTCAAAAACCCCTTCACTTTATTGAGCTTCTTATTCGATCAAGCACGGACGAAGGGGACGTGGTCTGGGAACCTTTTGGCGGGTTGTGTCCCGGTGCCGTGGCTTCCTATCATCTTCGCCGGAAATACGTTGCGGCGGAGATCATTCCGGAGTTCTACCAGGCCGCGGCCGAAAGGTTGGCTTCCACATGACTCCCAGCGGCACACCTCCTCCACCTCAGCGAGTTGCCGGATCCGTCCTGGGAACACTACGCTCTTTACAAGAGCGTTCGCGAGGCCATTGCGACGTTGCCGGTTTATTTCCGAACAGAGACGCACATCTCCGGCATCATGGCAACGGATCTTCACACCCTGAACACGGTCTTGGGAGCTACCATTGAAGAACAGGTAGTACGGACCCTCAACTTGATCCGTACCACATGGGATCCGGACGGGCGTTATGCGCTCTCCAGTTTTGTCCGTCAGCCGCAAACGTTTCCCGACGTGCGCCTTCGCAAAGCCTCGGGGGAGGAAACGCTGATAGGAGTCGAGCTGAAAGGTTGGTATTTGCTTGCCAAAGAAGGGGAGCCAAGTCTACGATTTCAGGCCACGGCAGCGGCTTGTACCAAGCAAGATCTGATCGCCGTTGTTCCGTGGGTGCTCGGTAATGTCATTAGCGGCTCTCCGATACTCTTCGAGCCATTCATCGAATCAGCCAGTTACGCGGCGGGGTTCCGAAACTATCATTGGCAGCATGTCCGAAAGACGACCCTGGACACCGCGATTGAAGTCCCAAGCGGTGCCCAGCCCTACCCTTCAAAAGCCGATCAAATCCTTGACAAACCGCGATCCGATAGTGGGGGGAACTTCGGCCGTCTTGCCCGAACCGGCATGATGGATTCCTACATGGCGAAGCTGAATGAGGTTTCGTTGTGCGGCATCAAGACGATGTTCTGGCGGGAGTTCTTGAAGGCGTTCCAAGAAAGCACGACGGATGCGCAGGCTCAGGCGGCTCTCGATCGGTTACGGCAACGAGTTCAGCAAGCCATCAATTTGCCTTCACCGAAAGCGCAAGCCGCATTTACGATTATCGCTGAGCTTGAGAAACTCCTTGACTTGCCCGCATGAGTAGACCACCGCTTGGCGACGCGCCCTGAGCGGCAATCAACGCCGTAAAGACAACACCGCCCGCCGCGCCAGCAAAAGCTGCCCTTGCTGGCGCGGCGGGCTGGTGTTGAATGCACGCATCTCAGGCGACGCCGAGCAGCCGGCTCTCCGCGTCCATCGGCGCGTCGTCCGGATGCCACAGCGACACGCCGAGGCGGGCGCGTTCCTCCAGCACGGCCACCTTCTCCGGTGTGCCCGGCAGTGCGTCGGTGGGCCGTGCCGGCAGACGCGATTCCCCGTTGAAATCGCCGACGCCGCGGCGAGCGAACTTGCTCGTGGACGGATACAGGTCGCGGACGCCCGGCGTGTAGTAGCACGACCAGCACAGACCCCGCGGACGGTTCGATTGCACACGCTGACAGTGCCGGCACAACATATTCAGGTTCCTTTCGGTCCTTCAAGGTTCGGGAAATACGGGATTGATTGTCTGACTTCTCAGGCGGCCTCTTCCGTGGCCGCCGCTGCTGCCACGCGCCGAATCACGGGCGCCGGGCGGTGATAGATCTCGATCCGATAGTTGCGTCGATTCCGCGGCCAGGCCGAGTCGGCATCGAGGAAGCGATCCACATGACGGTCGGCCTCGTCGCGGTGATCGAACAGCCTGCGCCAAACGCGGCCGGTGTTGACGTTGGAGATGATGACCTCGAACATGATGCGATCCTTTCTGGTGCGCCTCTCTCCACCGATCCAGATGTTCCTCGCGATCCCGTTGTCGGCCTCTCCTCTGTTCCGTGGTTGTCTCGTCAGGCGGCGGCGGTCTCGCCGTCCGTCTCGGCCGCGTCGCCGTCTTCCGCCGAGCGGCGCTGGGCCAGGGCTCGGCTGACCTCGGCCAGCAGCTTCTCGCGCATGTCATCGCGCGGCGTCTCGTCGAACCAGTTCAAAAACCATCGGCAAGCGGCCGGCTCGCCGAGGCGCTGATCGATCTCAAAACACATGCGCGCGAAGAACTCCTCGACCTCGGCGACGGTCTCCAGCCCCTCGCCCTGCCAGCCGCAGAAGCCGAGAGCGCAGGCCGCCTCGACGGGCCAATCCTGCACGCATTGCAGCGGCGGCGGTGTTGTCGTCGCGCCCTGGAGCAAGCGGGCGTCATCGTTCGTCAGCGCTCGCTGCAACGCCTCCAGGCCGGGAGTGGACAGCAACGGAGCCACACCTTCGCGCCAGACCGTTCGCCAGCTTTCCATCGTTTCATCTCCTGTCCTTGGGACCTTCGCGATTGGTTGCGTTTCTGTTTTCGTCCCTCAAAACCCTGTAGTAATAGTGTAAATTTGTTCATTAGCTAAATCAATGGATTTTGAGCGATTTTTTCGGTTTATTTGGTGGAAAAACGCAGGAAGTAGCCAGTCAGACGGATGTTCGGAAGGAAAAATTATACATTATTAGACTTTGCACAAAAACGCGATCTTGCACAAAAACTCGCATGGCTGGGCTTTGTTTCCCAGCCGCGTTTTGTTTCCAAACCTATCCCGCCTGTTTCCAAACCATCCCGTTCCCGAGAATCGGCCCTCGCTTGACCCGTCGCGTCATTTCGGGTAAACCACTCCCGGTTTCGCTCCGACCGGGAGGCAAGGATGCCCAACGGTGCGCTCTTTACCGCTGCGTTTCTTGATAAGCTCCAAACCTGGATTGGCACGCACCACTCCGTCTATCCCCACCTGCCGCCGCAAGGTGTCTACTTTGAATCGCTGGTGGAACGAGCCTTCCTCCTGACTGGATGGCCAAAGGATCAAGTCGTTCTGACCAATCCCAACAGCCCCAAGGCCGACATTACGGTCGGTGGACATCGTCTCTCGCTCAAGACGGAAACGGGCAATATCACCCGCCGCCAGTCCATCAGCATCACCAAGCTCTGCACCACGGAAACCGGAGAGTGGACCTCCCAAACTCTCATCAATCACGCCTTGTCCCATCTGTCCCGCTACGAAGGCATCCTCATGCTGCGGGCCATCTGGGAGCGAGAATACGTCATCGACTACCAGCTGGTTGAAATTCCGCTGAGTCTCCTGCGCCGCATGGAAGGCTGCGAAGCCCTGCCCGTCGGCCGTCGTCAGGGACGGCGAAGCCTTGGCTTCGATGTTGTGGATGAAGGACAAATCCTATTTCACATCCACTTCGACGGTGCCGATGGCAAGTGCCAGCTGCGCGGCTTGCGCGTAGACCGCTGCATCATGCTGGCCGAATGGGAACAGCCCGTTCCCAGCCTCTAGCTACTCGCATTTCTTCGACTTGCGGAACACCAGCCAGTAGCAGTGGTGCCGCCGCGCGTGGTGCGCCTCCTTCCACTTGGGGTCAATGATCGGACCTTTCCGCACCTTGACGATACAATCGCAGGCGCAGAAGCCTACCGCCGTTGCTGCGTTGACAACTTCCAGGTGTGCCCACTGGTAGCGGTGATTGTGGATGTAGTCCGTGATCTTGCAAAAGAGGACACCCTCTGGGCGCAGCGCCCGGTAGGCTTCAGCCATGAAGGGCGGAAACAGATGCGTGAAGGTGTAGCCATTCGCCGCCGATGATTTCTCACCGAGGCCGAACCGCGTCGTAAAGTCCTTGACCTTGTCCTTGCCTTGGTTGGGGATGTGGGGCGGATCGTAGACGACCACATCAAACGAGCTGGCCCGGAAGGGCATCGCCATGCAATCGCCCACTACATCCGGGTTGTAGCGAGGATTGATGTCCATGCCGACGACGGGGCGGGAGCTTCCCACCCAGAAGCGCCCCCGATTTACCGTGGCGTCCAAAATGCGCCGGGGTCGCTTGCGCGGATAGAAATCGAGCATCTTCTCCAGAAGCGCCGCGTCCTCGCCGTACCAGACCGACGGCAGCATGTCATAGCCACCGCCGACGGCGGCTTCGGCACTGTCGGAGAATAGTCCCGGTTCTTGTTCTTGCTTCCGGCCCTTGGGCTTACTCTGGCTCATAGCTAACCTCTGTTCTCGATCCGCTCACCGTTCTTCCTCGTTCAGCTTAACGCTTTTTTGCCTTGGAACAGAGCTTGGTTTACGCCGCCTTTCGCCCGTCCTTGTCAAGAACACGCTTGGATAACTCCGCGTACTCATCTTGAAGCTTCCCCAGCAAGTCGCGGAGAGTGCGCAGCGCATCGGCTGCCTCTAGCCCCTCCCACGGCCTGTTTGCTACGGCCGTGAGCATTGCCCGTTCGTGTTGAGCAATCTCTTCCATGAGTCGTGGCCGAGCTTCGGAAATCAGCCAATTTAGCACGCCCGAAATATCGACGCCGCGAATCCTGGCCACGGTCATCAGATCGTCGAAAACATCGCCAGGCATTCGGAAACTGAACGAGCGCGGCGCATCTCTTTTCCCGATTCGTTTCGGCATCCTTGCCACCTTTCTTTTTTGCTTGAGAGTGCAACATGCTTTGGCCGAAAGATTGCTGTAGCAACCAACGGACACCGCAAGACACTCTTGCCGAGTAGAGCGATACCCATTTCGCGAGAAATGGTCAACGGATTGACTGAGGAGAGGCGATGGTGCAATCGCGCGACTTGATCCAGGTGTCAAACCAGGAACAGCGGGGAAATCGTTGTCTCGTCTGCTTTCAACGCAGGCCGCGCCCGCCACCATCATCGATGGAAAGGAGGATGGAAAAACCCCGGACGCATCGGCAAGGAGACGCCGATGGTCCGGGAGCTTTACGCGGGCGTGGTGGAATTGGCATACACGGCAGGCTGTCAACCTGTTGCCGGGTATCCGGATTGAGGGTTCAAGTCCCTCCGCCCGCAATCTTTTCTTACTCTTTTTTCTGGTCCCTGTGAAGCAGAAGGGATAAACGGGCGGCGGCTGTCCCTTCTCGTTACTGGCACAATCCTGGCACGATTGGAAGGGATTCCCGGCCTGATTCTCGGTCAAGGACGCATGCGGAAAAAAGACATAAACCAACTGCTGCCCTTTACTTACGTCGAATACCTGCCTATAATTCCAGTGTACAAAAAACAAGCTCGTGGAGCTGTTGGTAGCAACTCCACGAGCGAGATGCGACGGCGGGTTAGCGCCAGACGCACCCTCAGCAGCAATTCTAGCGCGCCCGCCCCTGACCTGGAAAGGGGCGCTGCCGTGGAAGCCCGCGAAGCCAAGGCCATCGAGCTTGCCGACAGGGGCCGCGTCGTGCGCAACGGCGACAAGTGGCTCGTCTTCTCGCTCAACAGCTCCGAGAGGTACGAAGTCACCCTGAAGCCGTTGTCTTGCACTTGCCCCGATTTCGAGACGACGAACGAAGCATGCAAGCATGCGCTGGCCGCGAGAATCAGTCTTTCGCGGGAGGGATGCGATTTCCGCACCGAAGCGAAGCCGGAGCATCCCCCGGTCCAGTGGCCGCGACCGACCTACAAGCAAGATTGGTCGAGCTACAATCTTGCCCAGCAGGAAGAAAAAGCCGAGTTCCGCCGTCTGCTGGCGGACCTGTGCAGCAATCTCCCCGAACCGACATCGCAGAAGGGAACAAAGGGCGGCAAGCCTCCCGCTCGTCTGTCCGACACGATTTTCGCCACGGTTTACAAAATCTACAGTGGCGTGTCGGGGCGGCGCTTCGCCACGGATTTGCGGGAAGCACAGGAGCAAGGCTATGTCTCGCAGGCTCTCTCTCACAGCAAGATTGCCAAGTGTTTGGAAGATAAAGAGACAACAGCTGTCCTCATTGATCTTATTCAAGCGAGCGCGTTGCCCTTCGCCGCGATTGAGGATGAGTTCGCCGTGGATAGCAGCGGCTTTTCGTCGTGCAAGTTCGACCGTTGGTACGACGAAAAATGGGGACGGATGATGTCCAAGCATTCGTGGGTCAAGGTTCATGTCATGTGCGGCACCACCACCCACGTTGTTACCAGCGTCATCATCAGCGACAAGAACTCCAACGACTCGCCCCACTTTCCGCCGCTGGTCCGAACCACGGCCAAGAGTTTCACCATTCGTCAGGCGAGCGCGGACAAGGCGTATGTCGGCAACGAGAACTTCCAGACCGTCGCCGACTGTGGAGGAACAGCGTACATCGGGTTCAAGACGAACGCGACGGGCGGAGTCGGCGGCATTTACGAGCAGATGTACCATCTGTTCTGTCTCAAAAAGGACGAATATCTGAGCCACTATCACCGGCGGTCGAACATTGAATCTTTGTTCTCTGCCGTCAAACGGCTGTTCGGTGATTCCGTCCGCAGCAAGAACGATACGGCGATGAAGAACGAAGTCCTTGGAAAGCTACTCGCGTACAACATCACGCTCCTCGTTCACGCGATCTATGAGCTTGGCCTGGAGCCGAAGCTCGCCACCAAAAACCCGGACGATTCACCGGCCATCCTGCCGTTCGTCCGGCGTGCGTAGACAGGCTTGTTTTCATACCTCTGTTGATAAACCGGCTGGGAAACAAAGCC
>Ga0335075_10009400_pt1 | contig 14918 bp, 11 predicted proteins | sample Lox_Sample_24_FD_206723 | JGI IMG/M metagenome (GOLD analysis project Ga0335075, IMG submission 206723) | Soil microbial communities from Loxahatchee National Wildlife Refuge, Florida, United States - Lox_Sample_2.4 | ecosystem: Environmental > Terrestrial > Soil > Wetlands | place: USA...
TTTGTAATATTAGCGCAACTCAAAAAACTATAGCCGTAGTTTTTTCGTCTTCGAAAACTACACAGAATCATCTACCGCTTGTTATTGTATAGAGACAATATATAAATTTGAGATTAAATTATCGTAGTAAGAGGAGTTGAATAAAGAGCTTAACAGATTAAGGCTATGTACTCGTCTGCAGCGATGTAACGTTCATTATGTACAGTCACGTGCAACCGAACAGTGGGATCCAATTTAGGCAGAAGAAATCCTTGAAATAGTTTTGGCCGGGGCAGTCGTGGCCGGGGCAGTCGTAGCCGAGGGGCCAAAACAGGCTTTCTCCTCAACACCTCTTTTAGCAGAAGCAGATTTTGCTAAGTGAGGTGTCAATGTGGAGGGGCATGGGCATATCGGCTACCGAGTGAGATTTACGCCTTGAATTTAAGGCGCTAAATATGCTTTTGGGACACGAGGCCACCAGATCTTCCTGATATTGGGACACAATGAATCACGAGCAGTCCAGATCCTGAGTAGATGGCAGCAATATGGCTGCACAGCTTCTTAATTCAGAGCTTTCAAACCTCGTCCAAGAAAGCAAAAGGAAGCATGCAGATCTCCGAGTTGTAAGACAGACCGGGTTTGTTTGCGGTTCCTGGCCTTTTACTGATTAAACTTCCAGGCTGCGGAAAAGTCTTTGGACGAACTCAAGTCTTTACGGTCTACGTCTGAGGTTCAGATAGCTACAGGCTAGTAACGTTCCCAGGGCCTTTTCACAAAGCTAATACTACTCCAGACCTAAGTCAAAGACCAAACTTCGTAACTCCTTTCATCATAGCCTGCGGAACTAAAAATGCAAAGTTCACAGGTATTGCTATTGTGTGCTTGCAAAGATTAGTTGTATCACGTGCTCTACCCCGGCCAAGATTGAAGGAGATTCTAGAGGCATTTCGCGAAGCTACCTCAGCCGGTCTTGATGTTCAGCTTAAGATATTGCAGGCCCTGCCTTCTCTCCTCCAAAACTATGGAGAAGATATTAAGGGAGATCTCTTGGCTGGAGCCTTAAACATCTGCTCCATTCTGCAGGCAAGTAAAAACGGCATGGTAAATAATACTGCTGCTGCAACCTTGCAGCAACTTGTGGTCGCTGTATTCGATAAAGTGGTAGCTGAAGACAGTGAGCTTAACTGGTAGCTTCATATTCCCGTTGCTAATTCGACATAGAAATTGCTCTTGAGTTGCCTACAATTGCAGAAGCCCCCACAGAGAATGGGACAATCCAACTGAGAGCAGCTGCTTTCGATGCCTACAGAGTATACATCACCTCCTAAAGGCGTCTCATAAAATACTGACTCTACCAAGGTATTTAACGATCTCTGTCTCCTCACGGAATCTCAGAAGCCTCACTTCTTGAAAGTACCTGGTCTTCCCCAGACATTTGGATTAGAACTTATTGAATCGGTCCTTACTAACCATGCGGATATTTTCCTGACGCATCCGGAGCAGGCCAACATTCTCCGTATACGAGTCATGCCATTTGTCATAAGCACTCTTTCGGAAAGACAAAGCTTTGCGACGACGGTGCGTATTGTACGCGTGCTATACACTTTACTCAGGAGACATCTCATGATTCTTGTGTCAGAAGGAGAAATGGCTCTGGGACTGCTCAATCATATGCTTGATCCAGAAACTTCCTTGTGGAAGAGAGCTTTGTGTATGGAAGTCTTCAGGGGTATCTTCGCGGAGGGCGCTCTTATTAGGCAGATCTTTGCGCTGTATGATGCACAAACTGGAAGAAAATCAGTGATCGGGGATCTCGTGGCATCATTTGTCAGGCTAAGCACCGAGAAACCTAGCGTTATTGGTCTAGGCCACCAGTCAACCGTTCCCACTGGCAATCCGTACATAGCTGGTAGCTCATTGACGGACCAGGCTATGCTTGATGCCAGTGGTGTTGCAGGAATCATTAGCAGTCCCATAACTTCTGGGGAAGCTAACTCAGGAATTAGTACACAGTGGAGCTCTATGCGGGTACCCTGTATTGACCAACTCGACAAAGCTGACCCCCCGGCAATCCCAGAATCATATATATACAGCCTCACTCTGATCTGTATCAACAGCTTCTCAGAAGGTTTAGCCAAATTCATTCTCCCTTTAACCGTCCCTTCGGATGGAAGGAATCGAAAGAAAGCATTACGACCCTTTGAAGCTGAGAAAGATATTGGTAGTGCAGAAACAGCGGAGAAAGTCTCGGACCCAAGCCTCCCAGATCCTCCAAAGAGCCTTGAGCGAGGGATATCATTCAAGAAAAACCCCGTTCCGCTCAACCCTCTGACTCTTGAAGATCATCCACTCTATGAGGATATCAAGACATGTGCTGCAATTATAGATCAATGCTGGCCTGCAATATTGGCAACATGCTCAACTTTCCTTTACGCAGCCCTTGATGCAGATTATTATCATGGACTCGTACGTTCATTTCAAAAGTTCACTCATGTGGCAGGTCTATTACGGCTATCCACCCCAAGAGACGCTTTCTTGACGACATTGGGCAAAGCCGCAGTACCGCCGAATGTTTTTACTGCCAGTTCTGGCTCTGCTCCTACCCCAAGCACTCCTTCCACAGAAAGTCATAGTCTGTTTAGCAACGCTCGTGGGCTCCTAAGCATGGATAGCCTCGCATCACCCACCAATGAACGAACCAGACAGCCTTCATTCGACATGGGGGCACCCTCTTTGAATACACGGAATCTACTATGTCTTCGTGCTCTACTCAACCTTGGCATTGCACTAGGCCCAACATTGGACACTGCATGGGTAATCGTCCTCGAGACGCTTCAGCAAGCAGATTTTGTTCTTTTCTCCTCTAGCAGAGGCGCGGGTAGATCTCCGGTCGTTGCGAACCAGAAGGGTGATAATCAGAGTCAGGCAGACGGTTCCGGTTTACTTGCGAACTTTGGCACAGAGATTAAGGCGGTCGAAACTGCTGCGTCGCGACTCTTCGAGAGCACCATCGACTTTCCTAATGAATCATTTGTCGACGTCATCAGAGCACTATGCAACTTATTTGGAAGAGAAGAAATCGTGTTACAAGGGGAAATCCCGAATACCTCTATACGACCAGGGTCTTCAAGTTCAGCGCGAAAGGCTTCACATACACACCGGCGGATGTGCAGTATATCGACAACATCACCTGCACAAAATCAAGAAGATTACTTTGCATTAGCCAAATTAGCTGATGTTGCAAGCATAAATATCGACCGCCTCATGGCTTTTGGGCCAGACGTAGCTGGCTGGTCGATTCTTACTTCGGAACTTATAGCTGCGGCTACGACAGCAACAATAACTTCTCCTGTAAGGTTAAGGGCGGCTGAAGTCCTGATTCGTATTGTCCTTGAGGCGGCTACTGCTACTATGCCAATACCAGATGAGTTCCGTATGAGCGTACAATATCGTTTGCTTCACGCGTTCCGACGTGCTCTTGAACCACTTGAAATCAAAGAGCGGGACGTCTCAGTTGCTACAAGCACGATTGATATCGATGTGCACAAGATCATCTTGGAAGGTTTTAAAAACATACTTGAACAATGTGGCGAAACACTGATCAGTGGTTGGGACATTGCCTTCGAGATCATAGGTAGTGTATTTATCCACGGAACGAAACCTAATAGCGAGGCCACAAACAAGACTCCTCATTCCTGGTCTAGATCTGCACGATTGGTCAGATCTTCTTTCAGCTCACTCCAGCTTATCTGCTCAGACTTCTTATCTTCCCTGCCTAGTTCCTGCTTCCTAATACTTGTCGACACCCTCTACGATTTCTGTACACAAGATGACGATCTTAATATCTGTCTGACAGTAAGCAGCTACGCTATAATTCATTAGTGTAGACGTACTAACTTTAGCAGACCGTTACATTCTTCTGGGTTATGTCCGATTTCATCTCTAATAGGACAGACTCGTTCTCCCTTGACTCAGATCTACTAAAATGCGAAGATGAGAAAGAGCTTATTGAAAAGGCATCTAGCGATAACGAAGCTACCTCGACTGCTGCACTCTGGATGTTACTTCTTTTGAGGCTTACCGTTGTTACTACAGACGACCGTCTCGAGCTTAGAAATAGTATGTGTTTAGTATATGCATTAAGTTAAACTGCTAACCATCTAAAGGTGCAATTCAAACTCTGCTAAGAATTTTCGATGCTTATGGTGACCAACTCAGCCCAGAAGCTTGGTCCATGTGCATTCAATCCATAATTTTCAGGATGCTATCATCAATCGAGGATAGGCTGAGCACCGTTACCGACTCTGAATTACCAAACACTCATGAGGAAAGGACATCGTGGATTGAGACAACCGAGGTGGTTTTGATGGGCGTCTCGGGCCTCCTTGCGACCTACCTTCATGTTTTAACGAGCCATTCTAGTTTCACGGGATGTTGGCGGATCTTATTAGGCCATCTCAAGTCTCTGTTGGAATTTGATATCCTAGATATAAATACGGCTGTCTTCAAAGCACTGGCGGAGATCTTGTCGAATGCAAACAGGAAAGCCGAAACGGAGGCGAAACTCGATCGAAATTCGATAGACTTGGTTTGGGAGCTTTGGTCAGACGGACTGCCCCTGGCATCAACCAAACTGCTCGGTTCAAATTCTAACAATCAGAATTGTCTAATATCTTACGTCTCATCTCTACAGGAGCTATATCGTTTGATGAAAGATGACATCGATTTTGAGCGCACCCAGCGCATCCTTGTGCTACTTCGCGAGACGGTGCAGCAGGCCAATGTTGCGAGCTACTCTGCAGATATCGAGTATCTCACAACGTTGCAGACTCAAGTACTTGAATCACTCAAGATGATGCGTACCGATGTTAGTGGCGTTCCAGCTACTATGATCACACAAATCGCCGAGTTTGCTACGCTTGCTTTCCGCTCTGATGGAACAGTTCAGTCAGAGAAGGAGAAGCCCACTTATGTTGCACTTTCAAAAGCTTCAATGGAACTGCTGGAGTCGTTAGTCATTGCACATGCCAAGGACCCCGAAGTATATACGAAGGGAGCTCTCTCTTCGTCGCTCATAGCTCTATCGAAGCCTATAACAATGAAATATTCCTTTAGAATCACAACAAAAGGTCTTGCTCCCTGGCGACAGGCTACTATGACAGCATTAGCTATACTCAAGGCTACATTGCCAACGATCGCAAATAAGAATATTGCACAAACTGATGTACAGTCTATCTGGACCTCAATAGTAAAGATTGCAAATGGGATAACTGCTGCGGACTGCACCGCTGAGTCAGCTCCCTCTTCGATCAAAGACGACGAGGACTTCGATATTGCATCTTTCCTTACCCTGCGCGAGCTCATCATCCCTGCTCTAGGCACACACCTTGTCCCCGACAAAAGTCGACGAGCCTACACCGAGTCCCTCTTCCACATCTCACTCATCCATGCCCCAGAACCGCGAGAACTCCCTCAGCACAACCAAGAACTTCTCGCCTCCCTTTACCAAACCCGCAAGGGCCGCACTGTCGACCCGCCACCTTCTCCACGCACTAAGATGAGCTATGTCTGCCTCGACGAGCTAGTGTCCCTGGTCAGTGTGCACGACAACTCGCCGGCATGGATCAAACTCGCTCAGGCGGCGGCACCGTACCTAATTCTCCGTGCGGGTTTAACGCTGCGGGCCTACATCGCGGATCAACCACTGCGAGGTCTCATGCCTCAGCCGCTGTCTCAACGGAAGGAGTTGCTGTATATCCTACAGGCACTCGTTAAATTGGAATGCGAGCCGGAGGCGATCCCTGATACCCCAGGCGTGGACAGTGAGGGAAGGAAGCATTTGCATAGATTGTATCCGTTGCTTGCGAAGGCGGTTCGGGCGGCTGCTAAGGATCAAGAGGTTTTGGAGTGGTTAGGGAAAGCATTAGATGAGGTAGGGGCAGACTTAAATGGTTAGACAACAGAGCAGTGAGGAGTTAAGCTTCTCATGGTGCATTAAAGAGAGTAATTTTGTTACGGTACTTAATACACATCGCCAAGTCAGAATTGACTCATAGCTTTCATGAGCTGAGTGACGCCACCATCCCAGTGACCAGTAAATGCTATACTCCTACAAAACATGTGTCGTTCCCTACTTTCTCTGCTGCGTATTTTCAAAGCTAGCAAGCATACTTCGTTTCATCTCCTCATTTGGAGTCTCAGCAACCTGCTTACCCTCAGCACCATACTCAGTCTTCTCGACCTTCTGTGACGCTTCCAACGCCTTTGCTGCCATTGTCTTTGCTTGAGCATCGCCCACTTTTCCGTAAACTGCCATTGCGCTTGCAATCATGCTGCCGATGTCACCCACATTTCCAGGCACAACAACTGCCGTTCCTTCCTTTGCGAGCTTTCCAAATGCATCAACGTACTTCTCGGCTACACTCAGGCTGACTGCTCCCTGCGCCGACTCTTTCCCTTCCGAAATGGCCTTTGCTACAGCATCGATACCTGCAGCAGTAGCCTTTGCTTTCAACAAGATCGCCTCTGCTTCTCCGCTTGCCATGTTGATCTGCTCACTTCGCAAAGCTTCGGATGCTAAGATCACACTCTGCTTTCGCCCCTCAGCGATGTTGATTGCACTCTGCCTCTGACCTTCGGAGTCCAGGATCTCAGCTCGTTTGCTCCGTTCGGCCTCAACTTGTCTGTGCATAGCTTTGACAACTGCCTCTGGAGCATTCACGTCCTTGATCTCGTATCGCAAGCATACAATTCCCCAGTCTCGGGCTGCTTCATTGATTGCTACAGTGATATTTGTGTTGAGAGTTGCACGCTCCTTGAAGACGGCGTCCAGCGTGAGTTGGCCGATCTCTGAACGCATAGTTGTCTGAGCGAGTTGTGAAATTGCATACTCGGCATCTTCAACTCCATAGCTGTAAACAAATATCAGTAAAATTCAAGGTTGGTAGACTAGTGTACTTCAATTTACCTGGCCTTGTAAGCATCGAAAACTCTTGTGTACAAAACGCCGTCGAGCTCTAATGTGACGTTGTCTGCCGTAATAGCGCTTTGACTGGGGATATCAAATGTTGCTTCCTTCAAGCTTTTGACGTAGGCTATGCGATCTATGAAAGGGATTAAGATGGCAAGTCCCGGAGGTAATATCCTGCTGAACTTCCCCATTCGTTCCACAACCCAAGCTGTCTGTTGGGGTACAAATCGGATCACACTAGCAGATGATGGTAGAGAAGGCGCTCTTGGAACCGAAAAATAGGAGGGCATAGAACCACCTGGCATGCCAAATGAATTGTTGGAAGCTGATATTCTTGGACTAGAATGAAACCGCCTCTGTTGCGATAAAGCGGACCTGATGGGATACGTTGCTGCAGCTGTCGCAAGAGGGCGAAGAGCAGCTACTGAACTGCTCCTCAGAGGAGACGGCAACGCCGCGCGGACAACAGCGAGCTCCATTTTGACTTGGTGATGGAGACAAGAGTTTCTAGGTTGTCTCTAAACTTTGGATATCGAGTGTACGCTAAGAAACTTCGGAGCTACAGTTTATCCGTGGTATTTACTTTCCCACAGATACCTCTTCTTGCTGTTAAGGTGCAACGACAAATATTAAACCATCCTACAAGATGTCTGAATACTGGAAGTCGACACCAAAATACTGGTGCAAGCACTGCAAAATCTTTGTTCGCGACACGAAACTCGAGCGACAGAATCACGATGCTACCCCGAGACATCAAGGCAATATCAAACGGTTCTTACGAGACCTCCACAAAGGACATGAAAAAGAGGAGAAGGACAAGGAGAGGGCGAAGTCGGAAGTGGCGCGTCTGAATGGCCTTGTTTCGGGGACTGGCCATGCTGAGAGCTCAAGCTTGTCTGGTTTTGGACGAGGACCTACTCCGTCTATGCCAAAGCCTCAGGCGACGCCTTCACAAAGGAAGCAGCAGTTGGCACAGCTTGCAGAGATGGGTGTAAGCATACCAGATGAGTTCAGAGGGGAAATGGCCATGGCAGGCGAATGGCAGGTTACTTCAGAACGGATCATTGACCCTACAGAGGGTAAAGAGAAGAAACCGGAGGCGATAGGATTTGGCGTCCGGAAGAGAACTACTCCCGACGATGAAGAGGATGCTGAGGCGATTGAAATGAAGAAAAGAAGATGGGGTTCTACATATCGCTCACATCCGGGTGGTGACGACGATGCTGAACTAGACGCTCTACTAAATAAGTCAGCCGTGACGGGAAAGCAAGCTCCGCCAGATTCAGATGCCAAGCAGGAGCCTCTAGAAGGCGCAGGTGATGAATCTAAGCCTCTTCTAAAAGTGGAAGCTGAGTTTGGCGAGGATCACAAACCAAGTATCAAGAGGGCGCCATCAGATGGCCAGGTGAAGCTACCAGATACGTCACCAGCATTAGCAGAAGTGGACACCAAGAACAAGACGGACTCCGGCGCTGGGAATGTAGTCTTTAAAAAACGCAAGGCCAAGAACATTCGCCAGAAATAACTGTTTGAGCAATTTACATATATGGCCCAAGTTCAATATAGGCACCTAGTGGAACTCATATGACTTATCTCCAAATCTTAGCAGTATCTCCGACTGTCTAAATGGCACATATCCGGTCGCGCCAAGGCAAGTGTTTACATAGCACACCCCACATCACATCATTGCCTTACCAATCCTTTGGGAAGACATCTAATCGGGTTCAGATATAAGCAATGATTTGTGGGAGCTCGTATACTGCTTATAAACTGATCCTGGCTTGTCACCGAAGACCATATATACTGAAACCGCCCATTGACAACTATCAATCTTCAAGTTCACAAACTCCCTTACGTGTCTTACAACAACCATACCTGTTTAGTCAACCACCGGTACGAAATATGAAAGAAGCTATTATTCACCCAGGTGGGCTCAATATGCCCTCACTGTCTAGTCACTTCTTACTTGCCTAGGTCCCAAGGTCGAGATCGTGGACTCCCATATTCCACAGCCCAATGCAGATCAAGTGTTTATTAAAGTTGTGGTTTCTGGTACAAACCCGAAAGATTGGAAGAGATTTGATTTCATGAAAAAGTTACACAATTCAAGAGAGTATATTGCCGGAATCATTGAGAAAGTCGGAGGGAATGTTACAGAATTCAAGCCTGGTGATAGAGTTGCTGTTTTCCATGAAATGTTCATACCACACGGAAGTTTTGCTGAGTATGCGATTGCTTGGGCTTATACTACCTTCCATTTGCCAAAGAAGACTTCTTTTGAGAAGGTTAGTACTATTTTCGTGGTTCTATTTTTCAACTTACTAAATTATCTAGGCTACCACCATCCCCCTCGCTGCAATGACTGCAGCAATAGGCCTCTATATGCGGCTAAAACTTCCCGAGCCCTAACACGCGACTATAAACTCTCTGCCGCTTATAGTTTATGGTGCGTCGGGAGCTGTGGGCGCGTTTGCGATCAAACTTGCCCAAGCCTCCAACGTCCACCCTATCATTGCTGTCGCTGGCAGTGGTGAAGCGTATGTGGAGAAGCTGATCGACAGTAGCAAAGGTGATACAATCGTGGACTACCGTAAGGAGAATGAGGCTGTGGTATCGGGGCTCAAAGAAGCACTTAAGAAGGCAGGTCAGAATGAGGTCAAATATGCCTTCGATGCTGTCAGCGAAAAGAACAGTTATCAAAACATTTGCAAGGTTCTATCAAAGGATGGCAAAATCACGCTTGTGCTACCAGGCAAAGATTACAAGGATATCCCAAATAGTATTGAGAAGAGTCTCACCGCTGTCGGAACTTCACATACCGGTTTCGCAGCGGAGGCCCCTGAAGCAAAGGTAGGCATCAAGACAGAACCAAAGGACTTTGCATATGTCTTCTTTAGACTATTCACCAGAGGCTTACAAGATGGCTGGTTTACCCCTCATCCCTACAAGGTCATTCCAGGAGGCCTGAATGGGGTCGAAGAAGGACTTTCGAATTTGAAAGCAGGAAAGGCATCTGCTCCGAAGTAAGTCTATAGAATTGAGGAGACCAAGTAAAGCAGTTTAATAAAAGAACATTTAAAAGAATTGAACAATCTCCTCTATCATGTTTAGTCCAACTAGCGAATCATATGAATAGGACCGGGATATATTTAAAATGAAAGTATAAATCTTTTGTCCATTATCTTATTAGCCAGAACTTGTAATACTTCCCGCTTCGGCTCTGGTCCTCTGGCATTACCGCCGGCAGATGCCGCCGCTCAAGTCGCGAACGCGAACCTCAAAAGATTCGAAATACTTTCAAAGGGGGATCGAGAATGCCAAACTGTTATTATTCTCTAAATCATGCATCTCATCAGACCTTCATGGCTGACACATAGTGGTATGTCCTTGAGAAAATAAATCCGAAACATCACGGAAACACACATTTCCTGAAACCTGCTGACTTTCGCGCTTCTGCGCCGTGATGGTTAGGAGAGCAAAAGGACTTCGAGGTTTACAGCTGCCATGTATCTCCAGATGGGTCCAGACTGGCCACTGCAGGCGGCGACGGTTATGTGCGAATATGGTCCGTCGACGCTATTAAGAATGCTGGAGATCCTTCGTACTCGAAACCTACTGCACTCTGTCAAATGAGTGTGCACTCTGGCACCATCCATAGCGTGCGATTCTCACCAAATGGAAAGTGGTTGACCAGCGGCGCAGACGACCGGGTCATATGCGTTTACCATCTCGACGACAGTCCTGCAGCGCCGAGTTTTGGGACCAATGAACACCCACCAGTTGAGAATTGGAAGATCGCGAAACGGCTTGTTGGACACGATAATGATGTTCAAGATCTAGGCTGGTCCTACGACTCCTCAGTGTTAGTTTCGGTGGGCCTGGACTCGAAGATAGTCGTATGGTCAGGTCATACGTTCGAAAAGTTGAAGACCCTGGCGAATCATCAAAGTCACGTTAAGGGCATCACTTTTGATCCTGCTAACAAGTACTTTGCAACAGCCAGTGATGATCGATCAATCAAGATCTTCAGATTTACGTCCCCCGCTCCGAATGCTACAACGCATGACATGATCAACAATTTTGTTCTCGAGCATACCATTGTTCAACCCTTCAGGTCATCGCCTCTGACCACATATTTTCGAAGATGTTCCTGGTCTCCTGACGGAAATCATATTGCAGCGGCGAACTCAGTCAATGGACCTGTCAACTCTGTTGCAATTATCAATCGAGGATTATGGGATAGTGACATCGCCCTCATCGGCCACGAGGGCCCTGTAGAGGTGTGCACCTTCTCACCACGCCTCTTCAGCCACAGACCTCCCGACTCTACCAGTACGGATAGCAGCGGCTTTAGCACACATCCTTTGGTCACCGTGATTGCTTGTGCCGGCCAAGATAAGGCTCTGACAATTTGGAACACAAGCACTTCAAGACCTCTCACAATTATCCAGGATCTTGCTTCAAAATCTATTTCCGACTTAGCTTGGACTCCAGATGGACAGACTCTTTTCGCAACAAGCTTGGATGGCACCGTTCTTACAATTATATTCGAGCCTGGAGAACTAGGCTTTGTAGCACGCCTGGAAGAAAATGACAAGGCTCTCCAAAAGTTCGGTGCCGGGCGGAAAGGAGCTGGCGTTCTTGAAGATGTCGGTGGCCTTCGTCTTGAAGAGCGAAGCAAAGCTGGCGAGTTACGTGGTGCTGAGGGGAGAATGGGAGCCCTAATGGGTGATGCTTCTAGCAATGCTCCACCTCAAAATGGGCCAGTGGTTAATGGTAATGGAAATGGAAATGCGACTTCGGCTGCAGGCGCTCCGTCAACTTCAACTCCCGCACCGATGGTGAATGGGTGGCTAGCCAAATTACCAGAGCAGCCACCTCCTCCACAACCAGCTGATGCAAATGCTAGCAGAGTAGAAGCGATGAAACAGCGTGTCACAATCACAAAGGAAGGTAGAAAGCGGGTTGCACCGTTGCTTGTCTCATCATCTGGTACAGGCCAGTCATCACTACCACAGTCACAGCTCATGGCTGCAACTTCTACCAACAACCAAACCGACGCGCCGCAATCGATACTAGATCTCTCAAAGCCTTATGACGGCTTACCAAGAGGTGGGCTTGCTGCAATGCTTTTAGGCAACAAGCGTAAGGCTGTTCCTCTCGACGCAGACGAAGAAGAGCATATACAAAAGAGAATGAATATCTCGGGCACGAATGGTACAGTTCCCATAATGATCAATGGTGTTGATGGAGTTGAGCCAGCAAGCGCTTCTGCGCCAGCTCATGGACTCGTCCCAACACCGGAGTTTCTTCGACCTGCTGTCATCAATCCTGCCATAGCAGTAAGCCAAGTTCGACTAGCTGTTCCAAAGATTCGCTCGCATATCTTGCGATCACTGGACCGTGGCTCAATACCACCTCCGACTAATGGAGCCAATGGTGTTGAGGAACCTGGAAAGGTGACCGATGATGTGGTCTTTGAGGCGAAAAACCCTGCTCAATTTCGAGACCCTGTACGCATTACTGCGACAAAAAGAGGTATAACTTTATGGCAAGATTTCCTTCCTAGAAGCGTAATCTTGGTCACTGGGAATAAGAACTTCTGGTCGGCAGCCTGTGAAGATGGAAGTATCTATGTATGGACTCCGGCGGGTAGACGACTACTGAATGCGTTGGTTGTTGAAGCGCAGCCTGTCATACTGGAATGTCGAGGTTGGTGGATCCTCTGTATCACGGCAATCGGCGTATGCTACGTCTGGAACATTAAGACTTTATCCTCTCCACACCCCCCAATCTCACTGGCTCCCGTACTGGAGATCGCCATACATTCTTTACAATCACATGCAACGAGCGCGCCAGGAGTAACATCTGCACATCTAAATTCTAGTGGCAATATCATCGTGACACTTAGCAATGGCGATGGCTACTCGTACTCACCCACCATGTTTGTATGGCAACGAATATCTGAAGCATGGTGGGCAGTTGGTAGTCAATACTGGAACTCGAACGATAGTTCAGTCGGCAGCCTGCAGAGTACTGCCGTTGGGTCTGGGTCTCAGCGGGATGGTGCACTCAGCGCCTCGTATGTGTCCGCCGGCATTATACCACACCTAGAACGACATACTACGAATGAGGTCCTTCTTAAAGGTAGAGCATATCAGTTACAACGACTTTTCAAGGCCCTCCTTTCAAAAGAAGGATTTGAAAGTATCGAGTCTGGTATTAGCATTGCTCACTTAGAAAATCGCGTCGCAGCTGCTTTGCAACTAGGCGCGAAAGATGAGTTTCGACTCTATCTCTTCATGTACGCAAAACGACTGGGTGCTGAAGGCCTTAAGGGCAAGGTGGAGGAATTGCTTCGAAATCTAGTTGGTGGCATTCTGAAGGATAAGGTAGAGGAGGGCAGCGACACTAGTAAGATAGGGCCCGGAAAAGGGTGGTACAATGATGAAGATGAAATATGCGGATGGGATCGAAAAGAGCTGCTAAAAGGCGTTGTGCTTATTTTGGGTAGGCGGTATACCAAACTGGACGAGACATTTGCTAACAAAGTTGCAGGGAAATTTAGAGAACTCCAGCGCACAACTGTACCATACGCAAGGGTTCTGGATATAGTTGGCGACGAGGATGATGAAGATAGGACTATGCTCTCATAGTAAAAAGTCGATAGGGGGATAGCGACGGCGTTCAGGCGGCTATTCTGAGATTCGCACTAGGTCAGGCGTTAATTGGCCATGCATATCAAGGGGAAATCATGTAGGTATAGCAAATTTCTGTAATACCATCCTCTACCAAATTGAGCTCAACGCGAATATCAAGACATAGTTATTCTCTGCCTCATTGGTATCATGGTTTTCATGTCCCCTTAGAGAAGGGCTATTTTCATCACGATTTTGATTTGCCGAATTGCTGCTTCCTCTTTCAGACAAATTTTCAATGTCGATGAATTTTCCCTCTCTTGACCCTAGAAGACAACTCAAAATGTCTTCAGCCATAGATGAGAATGAAATGCGTGAAGGAATCCTCGATTAGCTGCCCACGTCCTCCAGACATGTTACATCGCTCGACATCGTCTTGGAGCAGCGATTCGGATGACGCACCATTACTTTGGAAAACACCGCCCAAAGCATAGCGGCCCACAATATGGCATTGGATTCCTCGGGTTCCAGTGCCGCTTATATTTCTTGTAATTAGCCAAGGGTAAGTAGAGTATAACCGGCATATCGAGAAACTACAGGGTCTGTGAAACAATATCTGGTTTATTGTTAACAATCGGCATCTCTAGTCTTCGCCGCTGTCTAATGATGCACTTTTTCTTTGTACATCTTTTGATTGTATTTGTCTTTATTGCCCCCCTATTTCTCCTTCTCATCCCTCAGATCAACATATTATGTCCGAGCGGCTAGTAGTGACTACCAACCTAAATACCTTTCTATTCGACCTGAATTTCTACCAACCAAAAACCGGCATTCAGATCCGACCAAATGGCCGGGCAACATTCGAATAATGAATATGCTGTCTCGGAAGGTCTTTTCTTCCAATCGACGTTACCCGGTGGCCGACTAAAGCCACGAGCTGCAATTATCAGCCTCGTGGGGAATTATGAACTAGAAGGGATGAGACAAAGCATGAAATGATTGGAATACTAGTGGAACAGGAAGTACCAGTATCCATGGATCTTTTTCAAAGACGACAGACAGACGAGTTCAAGTCGGCTACTCAAAATCTTACGTCTTTACAATATTATTATGGAATCGTGCCAAACGAACGCTGGTAATTGCCTGATTGGATTACGAAGAACGGCTCATGTACGGTCTCGATTATTTGGGTACCATTGGGGTGGGAAAGGCAGAGATGGTCAGCTATCATCATATGTGGCAGTGGAATAGCGGCTTCTTCTACAAGCATCCAAGGTTGAAGGACTTTGACTAGCATTAGCGAATTGAATCAAATGTATGCTTCCTTCGAT
>Ga0335075_10009402_pt1 | contig 14916 bp, 19 predicted proteins | sample Lox_Sample_24_FD_206723 | JGI IMG/M metagenome (GOLD analysis project Ga0335075, IMG submission 206723) | Soil microbial communities from Loxahatchee National Wildlife Refuge, Florida, United States - Lox_Sample_2.4 | ecosystem: Environmental > Terrestrial > Soil > Wetlands | place: USA...
GCTCCGGGTTCCCGCGGTCTCCGGGGTTGCCGCCCCGGAGACCGCGTTTTCTGATTCCGCCTGCTTAGTCCTCGGCGCCCTCCCCCGGCAGTTCGTCGGGCGATGGCCAGGCCAGTGAGCCATCCACCAGCTCAGCGACCGTGGTACGCACCCAGGCCAGCTCGGCCCTGCGCATGGCCTGCGCATACTCGTCCTCGATGCCGAAGATCCGCGGGAAGTCGCCAAGGTCGGCGAGGACGGCCTGGCGGAACGCCTCGGACTTGGAAATCTCGGCCTCAAGCAAGGCCGCACGCACCCGCAGGGCGCTGATGGCACCATCACGACCGAGGGCGTAGATGAACATCAGCGGCGCCGCAAAGGCCGGGTAGTCGGCCGCGGGCTCGCTCGTCAGCTCCCGCAGCCATACCAGCAGCTCATCGCGGCCAGCTTCGGTGATGGCGTAGACGGTGCGCTCCGGTCTGCGGCCAGCCCTGTTGACCTCGACCGGCTCGATGAATCCGCGGTCGGCGAGCCGGGTCACGGTGTCGTACACCGAGGACTCCCGGATCTTGAACGCCCGATCATGACCGCGCTCGTGCATGCGTGCCCGCATCTCGTACGTATGCATCGGGCGCTCGTTCAGCAGGTTCAGCACCGAGAGCGCAATGGGCGTCCGCGGCAGCGGGCGTGAGCGGACCTGGCGCTGGCGGCCGGAGTCCGGCGGCAGCGCAGGGACGGAGGCGGGAAGTCTTTTACTCATAACCGATCACTCGGCGTCGAGTATAACGCGGCATGTCGCGAGTCGCCAGTGGTCGGGCGCCCTAGTCAGCCGGGAAGCATGCCGTATCTGGCCATTAGCGCACGCTCGTCTTCGGCTGACGGCGGCTCGGCCCCGGACCAGAGTCGCTCCAACTCGGTGAAATAGCCGTCCATCGCCGGAGCGTGCAGAACCAGCAGGCGGGCTACGCTAGCGGCCTGGTTGCCAAACGTGTGCGGAGCGCCGTCGGGCACTAGCACGAAATTCCCCGGCCCACGGACGTGATCCGCGCCATCCAGTACGAAGGTGACATCGCCTGCCAGCACGAAGAACGCCTCTGTGCAGGCGGCGTGCCGGTGCGGGGGCGGCATCCTGCCGCCCGGCGGCAGCGAGCGCTCCATCAGCGAGAAGCGGCCGCCGGTAGTCGCAGCCAGTGCCTTGAAGTCCATCACGCTCCCGCGCGCCTGCCTGCGCTCGCCCTCGCCCGGGCCTAGCAGCACCGCCGGCTCAGCCATGGCCTCCCCTTTCCTGCACACGCCATCGTCTCAGCAGTACTCCGGGCTGGCGGCGAATCGTGGGCGAGCTCACATTCACAGCGCGAGGCGCCAGCGGTAAAACCGGGATATGAGGTCGCGGAAATACCGGGTGGTCACGACACTCGAGCGAGGCAGTAACCGGCTGATCCGCTTCGCGCTGCGAGCAGGGATCGCGCCCCGCGCACTCGCGCTCCTTGAGACAACCGGGCGCCGTACCGGGATAGTGCGGCACACTCCAGTGGGGAATGGCCTGGCTGGCGACACCTTCTGGCTGGTTGCCGCGCACGGCAACCAGGCCGACTACGTGCGGAACCTCCAGGCCGAGCCGAGGGTGCGGGTGAAGGTCTGCGGTGTGTGGCGGGCCGGGACGGCGGCCGTCGTGCCGGGCGACGACACCGCCGCGCGCTCGCGGAAGCTGCCGTACCAGTGGGATGCCGCGATCGGGCGGATGATGGCCTCAGCGCCGCTGACCATACGCATCGACCTCGACCGATAACGGCAGGTTGAGCGCTGCTACCAGCGCGTCTTCCGCGCTCGCCTGAGAGTACGAGGTGATGTCGGCCGCCGGGCCAGCCCAGAACATTCCCATCTGGTGGGACTTGACGGTGTCGTTGTCCTCGATCGCGCGCGCCTGCTTCCGGAAGAACCGGTTGAACTGGCTGGTCTTCGCAGTAACAGCCAGCATCTTCAGGTCCCGCACGAAGATTCCCTTGAACGACTGCGCGACCCCGCCCGCCTTGGTGCCGCATTGTGTTCCCGTGCAGGGCTCCTCCAGCACGCCGCGGACGGACAGATGGCGGATAGCCGCGGTTGCGATGCGCTTCGCCTCGGTGAGCAGCCCCCGGTCCTTAGTCGCCGTATACAGCTGTGCCAGGCCAGCCAGGATCACGCCCTGGTTATAGGTCCAGGTGGGCTGCTTATTGTTCGTGCAGCCGTCGTCGAGGCCATCGTTAACCAGGTCGCTGCTGTTGATCATGCCGCTGTGCTTGAACCAGTCCCACTCGGCCTTGGCCCAGCTCAGGTACTTCGTATCTCCCGGAATCGCGTTATGCAGCCAAGCAGTCAGCTCGAGGAAAAGCTCGTTGGAGATCGCATTCTTGTATGTCCGCGGCTTCCGCAACCACCAGATCCCGCCGCCGCAGGTGCTGTCCCAGTCCTCATGCACGTAATTGGCGTCGGTCTCAGCCATTGACAAGTACTGCTTGGACCCGGTGATGTCGTAAGCCTGCAGCCACGCCAGACCCCACCAGCTTGTGTCGTCGTTGGCCTGGTTCTCGAACTTGCGCGACTTGTTGGCGTTGAACGCATCCGCGATGGCGGAGCTGTACGTCGTGTCGCCCGTTGTCTGCTGGTAGGTCTCCAGGGTGGACAACGCAATCGCGCCTTGCCACCAGGTCTTGCCGATCACTCCGGTCTTCGGGCTGAGCGACAAGAACAGCTCTGCCATCCCGGCCTTCTGCGGGCTCATAGCCGTGGCGGAACTGACGTCACCGCTGACTGCTGACGGAGTGATCAGCATTGCCGCGACCGCGATCAAGGATGCAACGATGCCTGATCTCAGCTGGAGGGCTGACCCGCTCACTTCCCCCCAGTTCGTCTGTCCTGTTGCTACGCAGGAGCCGGCAGTATGATCCTTTGAGCCGGCTGGACAGACCGGACTAACTCGGGCTGTAGGGCCTAACTGGGTGCCTAGTCCCAGGTCTCCGGAAAAATATCGTCAAGGCTAGTAAAAGTCAACTGTCGGGATTACGAGGTCTGCGGCAGTCCCCTGTGCCGCGCGAGACGGCGTCGCGGCCATGACGTGACAAGATGATCACGTGAATCTTGCGCCGGTATATCCGATCCGCTCCGAGCGCCTCTTGCTGCGCCCGCTAGCAGTCGCTGACGCTGATGCGCTCGTCGCTTACCGGTCGGTTCCCGAAGTGTGCCGGTATGTCCCGTTCGATCCGATGGACTCCAGCACGGTTCTCGCGCGCATTGAAGGCTCGTGGTCGCAGCGGACCCTTGAGCGGGAAGGGGAGGCGCTCATACTCGGCGCCGATGTCGACACCCGCAATACCGCCTCTGCGCGACTGGTGACCCGCGTGGGTATGCGGCAGGAAGCGCACCTGGTCGAAAACGAACGGTTCAAGGGCGAATGGACCGACGAACTCGACTTCGGCCTCCTCGCGAGCGAGTGGCCGTCGCGGCGCCTGCCCGGCTGCCCGGCCTGCGAAGCAGTGCGGTAGCAATAAGGGCATCGCGGGTTGCACGCGTTTGTCACATGCAGCCAAGCAGTGCGTTACCCGCCCGCCGCTTGTCGGCCCCGTAGCCGACGAGCTGGTCAGGATCTGATCTCCTCAAGAGGAGGGTGGTCCAGACTGGGGCCTGCTGGCAACTCGAGGCCGGGTGACAAGTCCGGGCTCACGTCGCCCAGACCTCTCATCTCTAGACCGTCAGGTTGATCATGCGACACGGCTTGCAGTAGTTCGGTGGGCGGAACTAGCCAAACGCCGTTCTCGGCGTGCTTCCGATATAGCCTCAAGATCCTGACGCGCTCAACGAGAAGCGCGACACGCGCTTGCTCGTGGTCCCTGACTGCCTCTTCTTGGTCAGCACGAAGGTCCGCCGCGCGTTTATCCGCCTTCCAGTCGCGTATGAGGCGGAGGAGGCGTACGACGCCATATATCACTAGGCCGCAAGCTCCTAACGAAACCTCTAGCATCAACTCCGCCTCCTTTCATGTCGCTCTTGACGCGGATTTCCTAAGTGCTAGTTCGAATAGGAGTCTCGGATTTCAGTAATGAGCTTCATCGAGTCCCTGACGCTCAATGCCGACTCGCGCAGGTATTCGATCGCCTCGCGGTAGCAGGCGACATCTGCGGGCCGCTCCAGGATCTGGTTCGTTACCAGGCCCTCGACGTGCACGACCGGCGACAGTCTGGTGTTGCTGCCGAACTCCAGCAGCTCGAAATTGCTGTCCGCGCTCGCATGCTCGCCTGCGCTGAACGGAATCACCTGAATAGAGCCGCGGTCCAGAGCCGCCCACCCCAAGATCTTGTCCAGCTGGCCTCTCATAACTTCAAACCCGCCGACTGGCCGGTGAAAGACCGCCTCATCGGCCAGCGCACGATACCGCGGTGGGCTCGTGGCATCGAGCCGTCTCTGGCGCTGCAGCCTAGCCTCAACCCGGTCACTCAGCACCCGGCTATCAATCCTTCGGGCAATGCCGCGGATAACAGCCCGCGCGTAATCAGCGGTCTGCAGGAGCGGCGGCACGTAATACATGCTGTACGAAGTGATAGCGACCGCTTCCTGCTCCAAACCGATGAATGGATGGATGTCAGAGCCAAGGTTGTCGAAGTGCGACCACCAGCCGGGCTCGCGAGCCTCGCGCGCCAGATCCATCAGCGGAGCGGGTTCCGCGACGCCGTAGACGCGACACAGGTCCCTGACGTCACGCAGGCTTGCTCGCCGGGCACCGGTCTCGATGCGGCTGATTTTGGTTGCCGAGCACAGCAACTCGGCACCGACCTGCTCCACGGTGAGCCCGAGAGCGGTGCGTAGCTCACGTAGCCGCATGCCGAGTTGGCGCTGCCGCACTGTCGGGTTGGCGTCATCGGCAGGTCTGGGCTGGACACGGCCCGGCCGGGCCACAAATGCCCTTTCCTCATTCTCATTGGGACTTGGCACGCGAGGAAGATACATCGAACCGATCCGCCCTGTGACGATCACCGATTTATCGAGTAGAGCCGTGGCAGCTGCCGCTGACCTGGCCAATCGCCGAGAGGCACGGGCGAGGCACGACGCCAGGCGAGACGGGCCTCAGCCACGCCAGGCGCACCGCGCTGCCCATGGCTCGATGGCAAACGCCATTGGCAAATGCTATTGGCAAATGCCATCCAAGTGAAGCGTTCTCCATCCATTTCGAGTGTTCAGACCGCAACGAAAGAAGGCCCCGCCCGACTGGGCAGGGCCTCCTACGTGTGCCGGGTTAGAGCACGATTTGGCGGGTGGCCGGCGCGCTCATCGAAGCTTCCCCTGCAGATAGGTAACCGCATCATCAATCAGACCGGGCACGTCGCTGTACCCCTCGAAGCAATGATCTGCACCCGGCACGATCTGGCAGGCGGACTCGACGCCAGCCGCCATGAGCGCCTCATGAAAACGCTCGCTGTGCACGGCGGGCAGCGCCTGATCGCGATCACCGTGGACTAGCAGGCACGGCGGCGATGAATCGGTGATGTGCGTAATCGGGCTGGCGTCCGCCATGAGCGCCGGGAGATCGACCGCGCGGCGGTCGAACAGCCGCGGCCTCGTGGTCCCGTCGAACGCCCCCGGCGGAAGCAGCCGGAGGTCGGTCAGCGGGTACCACGCCACGACCGCGGAAATGCCCGGGTCAGTCAGTCCGGCCATCAGAGCCAGATGTCCTCCTGCAGACTCACCCCAGGTGCCGATCCGGGCAGCATCGAGGCCGTACTCCCCTGCGCTGGCACGGACGAAGCTGATCGCGCCGACGATGTCGTCGCGCTGCGCCGGCCAGCGAGCCTCTCTGAGAAGACGGTAGTCAACGGTTGCGCAGGCCAGCCCTGCCTTGTTGAGAGCGCTGAACACGGAATTCGGCTCGAGAGTTGGCGGCAGGTACCTGCGGTCTCCGAAGGCAAAGCCGCCACCGTGGATCCAGACCACGACGGGCACGCCACCCGTGCCAGTGACATCGTCCGGGACATGCAGGTCAAGTAGAAGCGGCCGGAAACCTGGGATCTCGGCATAGGTAAGGCCTGCATAGATCACAGAATGCATGGTAACGGCGGTCCCCTGAAATCGCGGCAGTTCGCCATGTAGCGGTTGCGGCACTGCTCCTAGGGCCGGCTGAACTCGAGTCCCGCGAAGTTACCGGACTTCCGCCAGGCATCGATGTAACGGAAGTAGGCGGGCGCACCCTGCTGGTATCCGGACAGGAGCGAGTGCGGGCTCGGCCCCTGGCCCTCGTTGTTGTAGTAGCCAGGAGTGCAGTTGGACAGGAACGAGGTCATCACCGGGTTGGGTGCCAGCTGTTCCATCCAGGCGTCTTCGGCCGCTCTGCTGACCTCGACAACATCGAATCCAGCCTCGGCCATGTGGGACACGATCGCGCCCAGTGTCTTCGCGGTGTCGACGAGATTGTGCGGGACATTTGCTACGAAGTTGCCTCCTTGACCCAGCTGAACCAGGAAGGCATTCGGGAATCCGTATGTGTGGATGCCGTGCAGGCTGCGCATCCCAGCCGACCAGTAGTCCGACAGCCTCACACCGTCGCGGCCGGTCAGATCGAAGCCGTAGCGCCTGGTTGCCGCTGTACCGACCTCGAACCCCGAGGCGTAGATGATGCAGTCGACTGGGTACTCGACGCCGGCCACAACTACACCAGTTGGCGTGATCCGATCAACGCCCTTGCCGTCGGTGTCCACAAGGTGAACCGACGGCAGGTTGTAGGCAGCGAGGTACTCATCATGGAAGCACGGGCGCTTGCACAGCTGGCGATACCAGGCCTTGAGCCGCTCGGCCGTCGCCGGGTCAGCAACAATCGCGTCGACGCGCGCCCGGATCTCGCTCATCTTCTCGTGGTCTGCGTTCTCGAAGTCGGCCAGCAGGTCCTGGAAGCTTGCCGGAGTCGAGCGCGGGGCCGACATCTTCCCCCGGATCCGCTTGGCCAGATCGGTCCACCCGTCGTTGACCAGATCATCGGCGGGTGTCTCGCCCGCGGACATGTTGGCGACGAAGTTATCAAGCCAGCTCTGCTGCCAGCCCGGCGTGGCCGTCGCGGCGAACCAGTCCTGGTCCATGGGCCGGTTCCCGCGCACGTCGACCGACGAAGGCGTCCGCTGGAAGACGAATAGTTCCTGGCAGGCAACCGCAAGATGCGGGACGCACTGGACAGCTGTCGCGCCGGTGCCGATGATCGCAACCCGCTTGTCGGCGAGGCGATCCATCGGAGCGCCCGCCGGGTCGCCCCCGGTGTAGGCGTAATCCCACCGGCTGGTGTGGAAGGCGTGGCCGCCGAAGCTGTCGATGCCAGGGATCCCCGGCAGCTTCGCGACATGCAGCGGCCCGGTGCCGATCCCCACGAACTGAGCCGTGAATTCGTCCTCCCGGTTGGTCCGCACGATCCACCGGCGACGCGCGGGATCCCATTCCAAGTCGGTTACCTCAGTGTGGAACAGGGCGTTGTCGTGAAGTCCGTACTGCTTGCTGATCCGCTCGCAGTGCTCGAGAATCTCGGGCGCGTGCGCATACAGCTCGGTCGGCATGTGCCCGGTTTCCTCGAGGAGCGGCATGTAGATCATGGCCGCCGTGTCGCATTGCGCGCCCGGGTAACGGTTCCAGTACCACGTGCCGCCGAAACCGCCGCCCTTCTCGACGATCCGCACGTCGTTGATGCCGGCTTCCTTGAGCCTGGCGCCGGTGACGAGGCCGGCGAATCCGCCGCCCACAAATGCCACCGTCACGTGGTCGTGCTTCGCATCCCGGTCAACTCGCTCGGTGTACGGATCTTCGAGAAGGTGGCTGAACCGCCCAGATAGCTGGAAGTACTGATCGTTGCCGTCGGGCCGGAGCCGCTTGGCCCGCTCTCGGGCGTATCGCGCCCTGAGAGCATCGTGATCGATCGAGGACATGCGGACGCCTCCCGTTCGCGGGCGACCTCACGCGCCAGTTCGGCTGACATTGCGGCGCCCGACCACCGCTGCATGGTTCATCAAGGTGATTTACCCGGCAATACGGCAAGTGATTCACAGGGCGGCCTGGGTCGTCAAGTGTCACACCATGCGGGAGTCGGCGTGAAATAACGGATGGCCCGGTGGCCACACCTGGCGCGTGTTAGCCTGCACTGGCTACGGTGCGGGCCGCCAGCCGGGGCCAGCGACGGCATCGCATCTTTGGTCTGTTTGGGCAGCCGGCGGGAACGGGTGAGGAGCTTGTGGCTCGACTTCAGCGAGGCTGGCACACGGGAAGCACATCGGCCGCGGCACGCCGCTAGCCGGGTCCGGCCACGAAACGCGGAGCAGGGTCGGCCACGTGCGGCCAACCGGGAGTCGGCGCTGAGCCACGACCGGCGCGCCTCCGCTGTCGCAATCCTGGCCACCGCGGCGGACGAGCGCCTCGCCTATTCGAAGCCAGGACAGCCGGAAGCCGCCACAGTGCCGATGGCCCTTCCCTGGCTGGGCGTTTGACTGAAAGCTTAGGCGCCAGTCGCTTCCCTGAAGCTGGCGATGACGCTGGCGGGAATGCGGCCGCGGTCGCTGACCTTGATGCCCTGGCTGCGGGCCCAGGCGCGCACTTCTGCAGAGTTCGGGGCGCCACCCGCGGCCCGGCGGCCGCGGACCGATCGCCGGCCAGTGACCCTGCGGCCTGCCTGTATATATTTCTCCAGCGCTTCGCTCAGTGCCTTTGCGTGAGCAGCGTTCAGGTCGATCTCGTAATCGGCGCCGTCCACTCCGAAGCGGATCGTCGCATCTGCCGCGCTTCCGTCGAGATCATCGACGAAGAGAGTCTGTACACGCTGAGCCATGAGTGCTCCGTTCTCGGGGAGAGAATTAGCTTAGCCGGTTGCTCCGAGACCAAACTCGCGGGGTCAGGCCGGAAAGCTTAGCTGTATCGGGTTATCGCTGTCAGCCAAAATACCGCACTTTTTGGCCGACCGCGATTTGACAAAGCAAACAGCAATTCCGGAGCGCGCAGGACCGGGGGCCGGCCAAGGCCTGCAGCCGGCTGCAGGGCGGGTTCTGGCTGCTCGCAGGCCTACAGGCACTATTGCCGACAGCGCGCGATGGCACCGAGTGCTCTACGCGAACAGCTGCGTTATTGGCCCGGCATGTCGGGCCAGGACCAGTTGCACCTGTCAATGAAGGGCTATCTGCAGTCGCACAGATAACACCGGCGTCATAAGGTCCGCCGCCGCGGCCTGCGATGAAATTGCTGGGACGACTAGAGCCTGCTGGCATTCCTGCTAACCCGATATCGCCGACACAGCAGCATAGCCGCCCAAGGCAAGCAGGATGAGCCCGGTAACCCGGTTGATCCAGGCCACCGGGATCAGGTTCACGCTCTTAGCGGCGATGCCGACCGCAATCGCCGATGCGGTCCACAGGCCTAGGGTCGCGCCGGTGAAAACGAGCAGGGGGTTATACCGCGCCGCCAGGTTCGCGGCGGTCAGCTGAGTAATGTCGCCCCACTCGGCGAGGAAGATCACGGTGAAGCTAGTCGCGGCGACGCGCAGGAAGGACGGCGGGCGGCCGCCTTGCCGGGCGGCATCTTCACCCTCGAGGTGCGCCGGGCGGAAGCTGATCACCCACAGGTAAACGGCGCCGGCAACGAAGAGCCCGGCGACTACCCCGTCGACGACTCGATGCGGCAGCAGGGCAAGCAGCTGGCCGGCGGTGACCGCAATGGCCATGTGCACGGCAAAGGCGGTCGCAACTCCGGTCCAGACGGCTGAAGACCGGTACCGGGTAGCCAGCACCAGCGATGCGAACATTGACTTATCGGGAAGCTCGGCCAGGAAACTCACCGCGAATGCGATGCCGATCACTGCAAGCTCGGGCATGTGCGGGGCGTCCTCTGCGCTCGGAACTCGTCCGGCAGATTCCGCTTAGGGGCGTCTTCGGCCGGAACAGACTCAACAGCCGAAGGTCTCGCCCACCACTACTGAAGTGGCCTGGCGGCCGGGTGCTTCACGCACCGGGATTGTCGGCCGGCCAGCAGCAGGACTACTCCCCTTCGGCACCATCATAGCTCGGCCGGGCCGATTTTGCCTGCCCGACCCGGTCGGCGGGCCATTGAGAACGGGCTGGAAGTCCGCGATTGCCGGACTGCTCGCGGACTTCGACCGCTACCTTCAGCGCCCTGAGGTGGACCTGCTCAAGGACAGGGTCGCCTTCGGGATCGAGGGCCTGTGGCTCGATGACGCCGAGTTTGCCGAGCTGATGCAAGAGCTGTACCGGTGCTGCAACCGCGGCGCGCGTACGCACCGAAGCCGGGCCGCCGGCGCAGGCTCCTCGCGTCGGTGGTGCTGCCCGGTGAGGAAGCGGCGGCTGCTCCATCACCACGCGGCCGCAAGAAGGAGAGCACATGACCGGCGAGACCGAAAATGACCGCTGAGAGTGAAGCGATCGCTAAGAACGTCACTTTTGACGCCGACGGCTGCACGCTGGCAGGTACGTTCACAGCTGTTTCGTGCCCTGTAGCGGCTGCGCTGATGATCACCGGATCGGGCAAGACCAACCGCGACTCGGATGTCCGGCTTCCCGGCGGCTTGATGTTGCGCGGCAGAATAACCCGAGCCTGCGCCGAAGTATTGGCAGCGGAAGGCGTGTCGTCGCTGCGGTACGACAAGCGCGCGTCGGCGCTAGCGGCGGCGACTATCTCAGCATCGGGATGCCCCAGCGGCACGCTGACGCTCAGGCCGGGCTGAGCTGGCTGGCGGACCGATGCCCTGGCCTGCCGCTGATCGTGCTGGGGCACAGCGAGGGCACCTACTACGCGGCGCAGCTCGCTTCTGAGGACAACGGTGTCGCTGGAGCAGTGCTGCTGTCGGGCTCGGTCCGGCCCGGCGGAGAGGTGCTGACCTATCAGACCGAGGAGCTAGCAGATCGTCTCCCGGCCAGCGCCAAGGTAGTCTTGCGGCTCATGCGCACCGACGCGGTGCGAAGCCAGCGCAAGAACCTGGCCAAGATCATGTCGTCGTCGGCCGACGTCATCCGCGTGCAGGGGACGCGGGTTAATGCCCGGTGGATCCGCGACTTCGTGCGCCACGATCCTGCGCCGGCTCTGACCTGCATCACAGTGCCGCTGCTGGCCATTACCGGAGGGCATGACCTGCAGGTTCCGCCTGCTGATGTCGAGGCGATGGGCAGGCTCGTTCGCGGGCCGTTCGAGGGGCACGTCGTGGGTGATCTGAGCCATATGCTGCGACCGGACCCAGGCTCAGTCGGCCCGCGCGGCTATCGTCGTCAGGCCCGCCAGCCGGTCAGCCCGGAAGTGCTGGGCATCATCTCGGGTTGGGTGCGCAGGAACTGGAGCCAGCGTGACCGGCTGCTGCGCAGCCGCGAGATCTGAGCCGCGGTGAGATCCGAGGGGAGCCGTATGGCAGGCGAGACAATCAGCGGGTTCCTCGACCAGCTGGCGGCACGAACCGCGGCTCCCGGTGGTGGCGGCGCGGCCGCACTGCATGCAGCCCAGGCCGCGGCGCTCGTGGCGATGGTTGCCCGCTACTCTGACGGACCCCGGTCCGTCGGGCATGCCGAGCTGATCGCACGTGTGCTCACCGAAGCTGACCAGCTTCGTGCCGACTGCGTGGCGCTGATCACGGCAGACGCCGGGGCCTTCGGGGCGGTCGCCGTCGCCTACCAGCTACCCAAGGACACCGCCGATCAGAAGGCAGCCAGGTCGGCCGCGATAGCGGCCGCGCTGATCCCGGCGACCCGTCCGCAGGCGGAGGTCATCGCGGCCTGCGGACGGCTGCTCGGCCTGGCTGAGGCATTGCGCCCAGTCGCGAATCGCAGCGTGATCGGAGACCTGGCTGCCGCCGTCGCATCGGTCCGGGCGGCCGCGGCGACCGGGCGGATCAATATCGAGGCGAACCTTCCAGGCATCAGCGACGCCGCGGCGCGAGCGCGCTACAGCGAGGTTGCGACGAGCGTCGACGGCCTGCTGGCTCGAGCCGACGCATTGACTGCGGACGTGCGGGCGGACCTCGCGCTACTGCTTCAGCCGAAGCGCTAACCGCCCTGGCGCAGGCGTCGTATCAGCCTTACCGCCGGGGCCGCAGCTACCAAGGTCGCGAAGTCCCGCTGGCGGAGCCGCCGAACCAGTCTGGCCGCCGGGGCCGCCGCCACCCAGATCGCGAAAGCCCACTGGCTGGTCTCCTGACCGGGAGTGAATGCGGCCGGGATCGAGATGGCGAACATGGCGGCAAACGTCAGCGCGGTCGCATCGTCATCCGTGGACCGGGGTTCCGGTGCGTCTGGCCGGAGCAGGCCGGCCGCCCGGATGTGACGGCTCATCAACAGGGCCATCATGATGGTGATGATCTGGATGACGGCGTACAGGCTGAATACGATCGCGAAGCCGCCGGTACCCGATAGCAGGCGGGTGGCGAACGGCATGATCACGATCATCAGCAGCCAGACCATGTTCAGGGTGATGATGCGCGCATCGAGCCTCGCTACATCCCGGAACAGCCGGTGATGTGTTCGCCAGTGGCTGCCGATAACTACGAAGCTGATCAGGAAGGCCAGGTACTCGAGGTGGTCTTTCCATAGTGTGTCGAGGGCCAGACCATCACTCGCACTTCCGGCGATATGCGTGGTAAGGCCGAAAGCCAGCAAGGTCATCGCGATCGCCACCACGGCGTCGGTGAAGAAGATCAGCCGCTCGGCGGCGATGAACTCCACGTCGCCGGCGATATCGCCGAGATCCGGCTCGCTGTCTTTGCTGGCGGCCTCGCGGGGCTCGTCGGCGTGGGTAGTGCTGTCTTCGGTGGAACCGCTGTCGGTGGCGGTGTCGTCCGTGGCGCTGTCGTCCGTGGCGCTGTCTTCGGTCTGCTCAGTCATCGGCCCGCGCGATAGTAGTTGACCTGGACCGGCAGGCTACCGGCTCAGCCCAGCAGTTTGAGGAACTGTGCGGCATCCCGGACGCGGACCACCGAATCGCGGGTTGCGTCCGAGACGAAGCCCGCCTCGGCAAGCTCGTCGAGGAGTCTAGCCAGCGGATCCCAGAACCGGCCGACATCCACGAGTGCGACCGGCTTGGCGTGCAGCCCGATCTGCCGCCAGGTGAGGATCTCGAACAGTTCATCGAGGGTGCCGAGACCGCCCGGCAGCGCGGCGAAGCTGTCGGCAAGCCCGGCCATCAGCGCCTTGCGCTCATGCATCGTGCTGACGACCTCCATCCGGGTCAGTCCCGGATGCGGGATCTCGGCGGCGAACAGGCTGCCGGGTATGACACCGATGACCTCACCGCCTGCGGCGAGCGCCGCGTCAGCCATGGTGCCCATCAGCCCGACGCTCGCCCCGCCGTAGACGATTCCGACGTCGGCTCGCGCCATGCTGGTGCCAAAAGCCGCGGCAGCCTCCGCATACTCGGGTCGGCTCCCGGTAGAGCTGCCGAGAAAGACCGCGACGCGCATACTCAGCTGTCTGCCACTGCCGACCGGGCGGCGAAGTCCCGCAGCGCCCGCAGGAAGTCAACCTCGCCGAAGGCCGGCCAGTAACAGTCGCAGAAATGCAGGTAGGCGCCGGTGCTCTGCCACAGCAGGAAGTTTGACATGCGCTGCTCCCCGCTGGTCCGGATGATCAGGTCAGGCTCGGGCTGTCCATCACCAGACAGGTGCCGTGCGATATCGTCCTCCGATACCGTCCCGGCCAGCTCGGCCAGGCTGTGACCCGCGGCTGCCTGCTCCTGCAGCAGCGCCCGGACGGCCTCGGTAATCTCCTGCCTGCCGCCGTAGCCAACGCACAAGGTGAGATGGCTGCCGGTCTCGCAGCTGCGGGTGGCGTCCGCTGCCTCCTTCAGCGCGTCCGCGGTGCTGGCCGGCAACATGTCCACGAGGCCTGCGATATGCACTCGCCAGGCGGGGACGGCCGCCGCGATCCGGCCAACCACCACTTTCTCGATGATGTCCATCAGCGTGGCGACCTCGGCGTCATCGCGTCTGGCTAGGTTCTCAGCCGAGCACAAGAACACGGTGGCGTGCCGGATCCCGGCCATCTGGCACCAGGACAGCACCTCCCAGATGTGCTCGGCCCCGTGCCGGTGACCATCGCTCGGGCTGGCGAGGCCGGCCTGCTTAGCCCAGCGCCGGTTGCCGTCGATGATGAGGCCGACATGGCGTGGCAGCGGCCCGCGGACCAGTCGCCGCCGCAGGCGCCAGCGATAGATGCGGGAGGCCAGCTTGCGGACCGGCATACGCAGCTTGCGGAGCACGTGCCCGAATCTAGCCGGTGTGAGCTAGTGGGTCCAGCCAAGATCGCTCCGCCTGCCGGCTAGCCGAGAGTGTGGCTGCGGCCGCGGAATTCGGCCACGATCTCATCACCGCGCCGGACCGTAACGTCATAGATGCCACTGCGGCCATAGCGAGCCCGCTCCACCGCGGTGGCGACTAGGACATCGCCCTCGCGCACCGGGGCGATGAAGCTGATGTCGGCGCCGGCCGCCACGGTGACCGGGCCCTCGCTGTTGCAGGCGCAGGCGAACGCCGTATCGGCGAGCATGAAGACGTAGCCGCCGTGGCCGATCGAGTGCCCGTTGAGCATCTGCAGCGCGATCCGCATCTGGACGACAGCGGTTCCGGGGCCGACGTGCAGCAACTCCATGCCGAGGCCGCGGGACGCCTGGTCGGCGGCGAACATGGCAGCGGCCGGTCCGCGCGGTACCTCGCGGTGCTGCTCCTCAGCGGACGGCAGTCCCAGCATGATGCGCTCCTGCTCGATTGCGTCAAACCCACCGAGGCGGGTCGTTTGGGAGCTTCGCCGGGGCGAAGGCTCCGTCGTATGGTAAGTCGGGCGCAGCCTCGGCGGGCGCTAGTGTGCCGATCATGCTCAGTTACCGCCAGCCCGGCACCATACTGACCGAACGCACGTTCACCGTTCCGCTTGATCACGACAAGCCGGATGGCGAGCAGATCGA
>Ga0335075_10009403_pt1 | contig 14913 bp, 13 predicted proteins | sample Lox_Sample_24_FD_206723 | JGI IMG/M metagenome (GOLD analysis project Ga0335075, IMG submission 206723) | Soil microbial communities from Loxahatchee National Wildlife Refuge, Florida, United States - Lox_Sample_2.4 | ecosystem: Environmental > Terrestrial > Soil > Wetlands | place: USA...
ACCATCACGGCGGGCTACCCGCCCTACACGGGCGGATTCCTCCCGCTGGCGCTGAGCATAAGCTCGGTGTTCGGGACCCAGGAGAAGACCTACTCGCCATACGTCACCGTCGTGCACGATTTCCAATTGGGCGACATGCCGCTGAACGCGCGCCTGGGGTTGCGTTATGACCGAACCACCGTCGACACCCACGGCCTCGGGGATCAGTTGCAGTCCCTCACCGTTGAGTCCGCCGATCATACGGCATTCGTCTTCAACTTGGGACCGACCTCGACGATCACGGCTCCGAACAACTACAACTACTTTCTGCCGAGCCTGGACCTCAACCTGATGGTCCGGCCTGACGTGAAGATCCGCTTCGACGCGTCGCGGACGCTCACCAAGCCGCCGCTGGCCGACCTCAGTCCGACACTCAGTGAGGGCGGACGGGTGGGCGCGCTCACGGCGACCGGCGGCAATCCGCAACTGCTGCCGCTGACGTCGGACAACTTCACCCTGGGCGCGGAGTGGTACTACGCGCCCAACGATTACATAGCGGTCGAGGGCTATTTCAAGCGCATCAGCCAGTTTGCGCAGCTCGAGACATTCGATACGACGATCAATGGCGTGACTGATCCGACGACCGGGAAGTTGGCGCAGTTCGCCGAAACGACGTACGTCAACGGACCGAGCGCGAACGTGCATGGTGTCGAGGTCACCTGGCAGCAGATGCTGCCCCTCAATTTCGGTTATACGGTCAACGGGAATGTCATCGGCACCAACAAGCCCTACAACCCCTACATATACACCAACCAGTTCGCGCTACCTGGCGTCGGCGATTCGGTGAACGTCATCGGCTTCTACGAGGCGCACGGATTCCAGGCCCGGGTGAGCTTCAACTGGCAGGCGACGGAGTTCCTCTTCTTCGGCCAGACGCAGAACAACTCGCAGACGGGCACGGAGCCGACGTTCCTCGAGGCGTCGAAGACGGTGGACTTCACCACGAGCTACGACATCAACAGGAACGTCAACGTATTCTTCGAGGCATTGAACCTAACCGACGCGCAGTACGTCACCCGTGGACGTTTCGAGAATCAGATCCTGGACATCATCGACTACGGACGCACGTTTACGTTGGGGGCACGCCTGAACTTCTGAGGGCATCATGCACCCGGTACGCGCAGTGGTCATCGTCGGCGGCGGAACCGCCGGCTGGCTCACCGCAGGGATCATCGCCGCTCGCCATCAGCCTCGGATGAAGGCGGGCGGCCTCGCCGTGACGTTGATCGAGTCTGCGGACATCAGGATCGTCGGCGTAGGAGAGGGTACGTGGCCGACGATGCGCTCGTCGCTGGAAAAGATGGGCGTGTCCGAGACCGACCTCTTCAGGGAATGCGACGCCGCGTTCAAGCAGGGAGGAAAATTCGCCGGCTGGACGACGGGCGCGGAGGATGACGCCTACTACCATCCGCTGATGGTTCCGCAGGGTTTCTCGCAGTTGAATCTCGTGCCCCACTGGGTGCGCGCGGGCGGGGGGCGCAGCTTCTGCGATTTCGTGACGCCCCAGGGACGGCTGTGCGATGAGGGATTGGCGCCGAAGACCATCACTCACGCGGAGTACCGCGGGCTGGCCAACTATTCCTATCATCTGGACGCGGGCAAGCTCGCTCCCTTCCTTGCCCGGCACTGCGTGGAGAAGCTGGGGGTGCGTCACGTCCTGGCCGATGTCGTGCAGGTCAATCAGCGCGGGTGCGGCGACATCGAGAGCGTACTGACCAAACAGGCCGGGGAGATCTTCGGCGACCTCTTCGTCGACTGCAGCGGCTTCTCGGCGCTGCTCATCGGCAAGACCCTTGGCGTCGGGTTCAAGGAGTGCGGCGATGTCCTCTTTTGCGATACCGCGCTTGCGGTGCAGGTGCCGTTCGACACCCCCGATGCGCCGATGGCCTCCCAGACCCTCTCGACGGCACAGGAAGCCGGCTGGACCTGGGACATCTGTCTGCGCACCCGCCGCGGGGTCGGCTATGTCTACTCGAGCCGCCACCAGAGCGAGGAGGCTGCACGCGAGACGCTGCGCCGCTACATCGGTCCTGGACGCGACGAGCTGCCGGTGCGCAAAATCCCGATCCGCGCCGGCCATCGCGAGACCTTCTGGAAGAGGAACTGCGTGGCGGTGGGGCTGGCCAGCGGGTTCCTGGAGCCGCTCGAGTCATCGGCCATCGTCCTGGTCGAGCTCTCCGCCAAGCTCATCGCCGAGCAGATGCCCGCGTGCCGGGAGGTGATGGATATCATCGCCAGGCGCTTCAACGAGGTGACGATGTACCGCTTCGGCCGGATCGTCGACTTTCTCAAGCTCCACTACGTACTCACCAAGCGCACCGATACGGCCTTCTGGCGCGACAACCTCGATCCCGCGGGCGTGCCGGATCGCCTGCGGGAGCTGCTCACCCTGTGGCAATACCAGTCGCCGTGGTTCTTCGACGAATTCGACCGTCTGGAGGAGGTCTTCCCCGCCGCGAGCTACCAGTACGTGCTCTACGGCATGGGGTTTCGGACGCGCATCAGGCCCGAGGATACGGCCGAAAGCGCGGTGCTCGCCTCGAGGCTGGTCCGGCAGAACGAGCGGCTCACCGCCGAGATGTGCGCACGGCTGCCGAAGAACCGCGAGCTCCTCACGAAGATCCACGAGCACGGACTGCAGTCCGTTTGAGGTTGGATGAGCCGCCCATGACACAGATCGTTCCGCTCGACAAAGACGCGCACCGGACACTGAAGGTGGACGGCCGCGCCTCGGCCGCCTACGGCGACAAGCAGCATTTCGTGCAGGTGATCGTCAACGAATTCGCACAGCTCGTGGTCCGCTATCCGATTCTCCTCACTAAGAATCCCGACACCGGACACTTCTACTGCGGGGCCATGTTGGGCTTTGACGAGGGCGAGAACCTGTTCCTCGAGGAGTGGCGGGAGCGCGAGTCCTATCGGCCGCTCGCGCTGCAGCGCATGCCCTTCTACGCTCACGGGCCGGAGATCGGCATCGATCTCGATCACCCGCGAGTCGGCGCCGAGAACGGCCAGCCGCTCTTCGATCATGCCGGGCGGCCGAGCCGGTACCTGCAGGGCATCATCTGGGCCTTCCAGGACCTCAAGCCGGGCATCGAGACGACCAACGTATTCATCGCACGGCTGCTCGAGTTGAAGCTCATAGAGCCAATCGACATCGAGGTGGAGCTCGATGATGGCACGAAGCATCAGTCCGCCGGCCTCTACACCATCAACCAGGACGTGCTGGCGAAGCTCCCCGACCCGGTGGTCGTGGAGCTCTTCCGGCGCGGCTACCTCATGCTCATTCATTTCATGATCGCCTCATTGAAGCAGTTGCCACTGATGGCGCACCGCAAGAACTCGCGGCTTCTCGAGGCCACGACCAATGTCGCCGGACTGCGCGCTTGAAGTCCGCATTCAGAGGGCTCCTCGTCCTGATCCTGCTGGCCGCCTCGATTCCGGGGAGGGCCGCCGTGGCCGCCGCCGCGAACCGCCCGTGGTTGAATTCCGCGCTGTCGCCGGACGAGCGTGCGGGGATGGCCGTACGGGCGATGACGGAGCAAGAGAAACTCGCGCTGGTGTTCGATTATTTCGGCTCCCTGAAGCCGGACGTGTCCTATCGTCCGCCGCCGGGCGCGCGCATGGGATCGGCTGGTTATGTGCCGGGCATTCCCCGCCTTGGCATCCCACCCCAGTGGATTACCGACGCGAGCCTCGGCGTTGCTACCCAGAGGGAGTCCGCGGACGCGTATCGGGAGCGCACGGCGCTGCCGTCGGGAATGGCGACGGCTGCCACCTGGAACCCGCTCCTCGCGCGCCGCGGCGGCGCGATGATCGCAGCGGAAGCGCGCGCCTCCGGATTCAACGTGCTGTTGGGTCCGGGCGTGGACCTGGTGCGGGAGGTGCGCGGTGGGCGTGACTTCGAGTACGCAGGCGAGGATCCGCTGTTGGCGGGCACGATCGCCGGGGCGCAGATCCGGGGAATCCAGTCGCAGCACGTCATCGCGGCCCTCAAGCACTTCGCGCTCAACGACCAGGAGACCGGCCGCTCGGTCCTGAGCGCCGATATCGATCCGGGGCAGGCGCGCCAGTCGGATCTGCTCGCTTTCGAGCTGGCGATCGAGCAAGGCGAGCCTGGCACGGTGATGTGTGCCTATAACAGGGTCAATGGCGCGTATAGCTGTCAGAACCGATGGCTGCTCGAGCGGGTGCTCAAAGGTGACTGGGGCTTCGACGGCTATGTGATGTCCGACTGGGGGGGAACCCACAGTACCGCGGCCGCCGCGCTTGCGGGGCTGGACCAGGAGTCGGGTTGGATTCTGGACCGTGAGCAGTATTTCGCTGCGCCGCTGCGGCAAGCCGTTGCGGCGAATGCGGTGCCACTGACGCGCCTCGACGACATGGCCAGGCGCATCCTGCGCTCGATGTTCGCGGTCGGGCTGGTTGCGCATCCGATCGGCGATGACCCGGGGCCGATCGACTTCACGGCCGACGAGCAGGTGTCCGAGGCCGACGAGGCGCAGGGCATCGTGCTCCTCAAAAACGCCGGTGCGATTCTGCCCCTGCCGCGCACCATGAGGCGCCTACTGGTCATCGGTGGCCACGCCGACCGCGGCGTGATTTCCGGCGGCGGCTCGTCCACCGTGTTCCCGGCGGGCGGCAATGCAGTGCCTGGTCTCGGTCCAAAGGACTTCCCCGGGCCGGTGGTGTATCTGCCGTCATCTCCGCTGGCGGCGCTGATGGGACAGAGTCCGTTGACCCGGGTCCGTTACCTGTCAGGTGACGACGTCGCTCGGGCGGCGCAGCAGGCCAAGTGGGCGGATTGCGTGATCGTGTTCGCGACACAGTGGGCAGCGGAGAGCGAGGATGTGTCTCTGACTCTGCCGGGCAGGCAGGACGCGTTGATTTCCGCAGTGGCCGCGGCAAATGCGCGCACCGTGGTGGTGTTGGAGACAGGCGGCCCGGTCCTGATGCCCTGGCTGAGCAAAGCCGCTGCCGTCGTGGAGGCCTGGTATCCGGGTAGCAGGGGCGGACCGGCGATCGCACGGGTGTTGTTTGGCGCCGTGGACCCGTCGGGCCGATTGCCGGTGACTTTCCCCGAATCCCCGGCGCAGCTGCCGCATCCCCGGCTCCCCGGCGAGAGCGTCCCGCAAGGCAAGCGGTTCGACGTCGATTATCGCGAAGGGGCCGCGGTCGGATACAAGTGGTACGAGAAGCAGCGGCTGACACCGCTTTTCCCCTTCGGCTATGGCCTCTCGTATACGAGGTTCCGCTACCGCAGCCTTGCGGCCGGGGTGGAAAACGGCCGGCTGGTCGTGTCGTTTGACGTGACCAACGTCGGCAGCCGCGCCGGAGCGGCCGTGCCACAGGTGTACGTCGGCCCGAAGGCAGGCGGCTGGGAGGCGCCGCGGCGGCTGGCGGGCTGGTCGAAGGTGAGCCTCGCCCCGGGCGGCTCGGCCGCATTGTCTGTCACGGTGGATCCGCGACTGCTGTCGACGTTCGACGAAACCGGGGCAAGCTGGCGCATCGCCCCGGGCAGGTATGACGTTTGGCTCGGCGAGTCTTCCGCCGATACCAGGCTGTCCGCTGAGGTGTCGCTTTCGGCGTGGCGCCACGCCGCTCGATGGATGGCGGGTACGGCCCCCGACGCCAAGGGCTCGCGGCTGCCGTCGTACTGCAGGGTGATCAGCGCGGCGGTGCGCCGAGCGGGGCCAGCGTGGATAGACAGGTCAGGATCGCAAGCAGCCCGATGAAGTACCCCCGAGAGTCCTGTGGCAGGATGAATTACTACGGCGCATTCGTGTTGGATCCGGACGGCAACAATATCGAAGCCGTATGTCACGAGCCCGCGTGAGCCGGGAGCTGCGCGCAGCCCGGCGAAAATGCGCTCCGCTTCACGGTGTCGGCGCAAGAGGTGAGTGAATAAGTAAAAACGGGCCCGCAATCAACAACAACGTGGGATGACGGTCACTGTCCACCGCAGTGCGATATGTCAGGGTCGCGCCATGAGGCAGCGAGGGCATCGTCATGGCCAGAAACCTGCATGTTCAGGCGATCGATGATCGCCAGTCGCTCGAGTTCACCGAGCAATATCTGCTCGATCGGCTGGTAGCCGCCGGCGTCGGATGTCTCGATGACTGGCTCGCACTCTCGCCGCGGGCAAGGCGCAACATCTTCGGCATCACTGCCGGCATGGCCCGGGCCATCGATCAGATGGCGAAAGCGCGGCGGAAGTGAAATAGGAGCTCTGCCCCTGGCGCGTGGGTGGGCTGCGGGATGATAATGAGCCCGGCGTCTGGTCACCGGGGAGGGGATGGTCATGGGCTCCGCGGCCGATATTACCGGCGTCATACAGTTGCGCTCGCGACATTCCGTCAGCGCGACCATCGACCGCCTGGATGCGCTGTTGCAGCAGCGAGGGATCCTCGTATTCGCCCGCATCGACTTCAGCGGAGACGCGGCGCGTGCGGGACTGCGCATGCCTGCGGAGCAGATGCTCATCTTCGGCAATCCCAAAGCGGGCACACCTCTGATGCTCGCGGTGCCGGCGGTGGGTCTCGATCTTCCATTGAAGGTGCTCGCGTGGGAAGCGTCTGACGGCAATGTCTGGGTCGCTTACAACGACCCGCAGTACCTCGTGCAGCGCTATCGTCTGGCGAGCAGTTTGGCTGCGAATCTGGCAGCCGTCGTGCCGCTCATCGAGCAAGCCGTCGCCGAGTGAGCGGGCGAAGGGCCTCACTCCAGAAACGCTTTGGCGACGTCGACCAGCCACTGACGGATAGCGCCCTCGGCGTTCGCACTCATCTTGGCCTGCAGTGCCGCTTCGATGGGCGCCGTGAGCGCGCGGCAGCGCTTGTTGAGCGCGCGCCCCTCATCCGTGATCATCAGTCGCAGGATGCGCCCATGGACGCGATCCGGCTCCTTTCTGATCGCGCCGCGCAGCTCGAGGGCGCGCACGATCCCGTTGATCGTCTGCGGTGTCAGCATCGTCAGGCGCGCCAGATCGGCGGCTGAGATGGCCTCATAGGCGCGGATCATCGTCAGCGCGGCCTGCTGCGGATGAGTCATGCTCTCCTTGGCGAGCGCGCGATCGAACGCGAGGCGCACGGAGGCGTTCGCTTGTCGCAACAGATAGGTCAGGTAGCCTTCGGGTCCGCGCTTTGCCTCCCCCACCAGAGGCAGGCGCGGCAGGCCGGCGCGCACATCCTTGACCACGTTGTCAGTGCCCTGATACCATATCAATGCACTGATAATATCAGATCGGTGGCGCGGCAGGAGAGGCGAGCATGATCAATCCCAGGCCCATCGTCCTCGAGCGGGGATCCGTCCGGCTCGAGCCGATGAGCGCGGCGCATGTCCCCGGGTTGCAGGAAGCGGCGCGGGACGGTGCGCTCTGGGAGCTTTGGTTTACCGTGGTGCCGCCTCCCGATGAGGCAGCGGCCTATGTGACCGCGGCTTTGCAGGGCCTCGAGGCCGGCCACATGCTTCCCTGGGTGGTGCGCGATCTGGAATCGGGAACCGTCATCGGCAGCACGAGGTATCACGATATCGTCGCCGACATCGATCGGGTGGAGATCGGCTATACCTGGTATGCAAAGAGTCGCCAAAGAAGCCACGTCAACACGACTTGCAAGCTCATGCTTCTCGAGCACGCCTTCGAGACGCTCGGTTGCAAGGTGGTGGGCCTGCGCACTGACAATTTCAATTTCCGATCACAGCGGGCGATCGAGCGGCTGGGCGCGAAGAAGGACGGGGTGATCCGCCACCACAAGGCTCGCCCGGACGGCACTGTGCGCGATACGCACATGTACAGCATCATCCTTGCCGAATGGCGGGATGTGAAGCGTCATCTGGAATTGCGGCTGAAACGGCATTCCGATCATCGAGCGGCATGAAAGCAGTGCCTGCGTCCGCCCTCATCAAGCGGAAACCCGCGTGACCTGACGGCGCGGTCGCGGGCGTCAGCGCGCGGTCGGCATTGCGAACTCGGCGCCCTCGCGCGCGCTGGTGGGCCAGCGCTCCATGACTGACTTCTGGCGCGTGTAGAACCGTACCCCTTCCCCGCCGTAGGCGTGCATGTCGCCGAAGAGGCTGCTCTTCCAGCCGCCGAACCCATGCCAGGCCATCGGGACCGGGATGGGAACGTTGATGCCGACCATGCCCACCTCGATGCGTCTCGCGAACTCGCGCGCCACGCCGCCGTCGCGGGTGTAGCAGGCGACGCCGTTCGCCAGCTCGTGAGCGTTGACCAGGCGAAGCGCCTCGGCGGCATCCTTGACGCGCACACAGCTCAACACCGGCCCGAAGATCTCCTCCTTGTATATGGTCATGTCGGGTTTGACATGGTCGAAGAGGGTGCCGCCGAGGAAGAAGCCGTTGTCGTATCCGGGTACCTTCAGCGTGCGGCCGTCCGTCACCAGCTGCGCCCCTTCACGAACTCCGACGTCGATATAGCCCGAGATCCGCTCGAGCGCCTGGCGGGTCACGACCGGGCCCATTTCGACATCCGCGTCCATGCCGTTGCCGACCCGCAGCGTCCTCGCCCGCTGCGCAAGTTTGGGAACCATGCGCTCCGCGACATCGCCCACCAGCACTGCGACGCTGATCGCCATGCAGCGCTCGCCGGCCGATCCGTAGGCGGCCCCGATCAGTCCATCGACCGCCTGCTCGAGGTCGGCGTCCGGCATGACCACCAGATGATTCTTGGCGCCGCCCAACGCCTGTACTCGCTTGCCGAGCTCTGCGCCGCGCGCGTAGAGGCGCCGCGCGATCGGTGTCGAGCCGACGAAGCTCAGGGCTTTGACTTGCGGGTGCTCCAGCAACGCATCGACGGCGGTCTTGTCACCCTGCACGACGTTGAAGACGCCATCGGGCAGGCCGGCCTGCTTGAGAAGCTCCGCCATGAGCAGCGAGGCGGAAGGGTCGCGCTCGCTGGGCTTGAGAACGAACGTGTTGCCCGCTGCGATGGCCATGGGGAACATCCAGCAGGGGACCATGCACGGAAAGTTGAACGGCGTGACACCCGCGACCACGCCGAGGGGCTGGCGCAGCGTCCAGTTGTCGATGCCCGACGAGACCTGGTCGGTGAAGTCACCCTTGAGGAGCTGGGGAATACCGCAGGCGAATTCCACGACGTCGATGCCGCGCATCACCTCGCCCTGCGCGTCCGAAAACACCTTGCCGTGCTCTGCGGTTATGAGAGCGGCAATCTCGTCACGATGCTCGTTGAGGAGTGCGACAAACCGGGCGAGTACGCGCGCGCGACGGATGGGGGGCGTATCGGCCCATGCGGGCCAGGCGGCGGCCGCGCTCGAGACGGCGCGCTCGACGATCGCGCCATCCGCCATGGCCACGCGGCGTGCGACCTTTCCGGTTGCGGGATTGAAGACGTCCTGGGAGCGGGCGGGGTCGGCTGACACCGTCTGGCCGCCGATCCAGTGGCTTACCAGAGAGCTGTCGGGAGCGGCGAAGGAGAGTGCAGTTGCCATGGCGAAGGTCCGATGGAGCCTGCGCCAAGTGTAGGAGCGCCGCCGGCGGTTGAGAACCACCACCGAATGACTACAATGTTCAATAATTTGAACAATCGAGGCGCGAAAACCGATGAGCATCCACGACTTCGAGTCGGCGCTGCCGGACCTTCACATGCTGACGGTGATCGCCGAGACGCGCAGCCTCACGCAGGCAGCGCGCCGCCTCGGGATCGCGAAGTCATCCGTCAGCATGCGTTTGCGGGACCTGGAGCGGGCGATCGGCGTCCCGCTGGTCCGCCGCACCACGCGGTCGATCACGCTGACCGCGGCGGGTCAGCAGCTGGTCGATGCGACGGGGGCCTCGTTCGCGCACATCGAGCGCGGGATCGCCGGGGTGAAGGATCTCGCTGGGGCGCCGCGCGGGCTGGTGCGAGTGACCGCGCCCGTGGCGCTCGGGCGCCAGCACATCGGGCCTGCGATACCGGCGCTGCTCGAGCGGTACCCGGAGCTGCGCCTCGAGCTCGATCTCAGCGATCGCTTCGTGAACCTGACCCAGGAGGGCTTCGATCTGGCGGTGCGGCACGCGAGCCGCGTCCCCGACTCCCATGTCGCGACCGTGTTGTGTGAGAGTCGCTCGGTGCTGCTCGCGAGCCCGAAGTACCTCGCTCGCCGCGGCGTCCCGGAGCATCCGAGTGAGTTGGCGACGCACGAGTGTCTGCTTTATCTGCGCGACGGCGGCTCGCCCAGCTGGTCCTTCGAGCGCCGCGCGCGGGTGCCCGAGCGGCTGAGCGTGCCGGTGAGAGGACCGCTGCGGGCCAACAACAGCGAGGTGTTGCGGCAGGCGGCGGCCGCCGGGCTGGGGGTGGGCATGCTCCCCGATTTCACGGCCTGGAGCGGCACGGAAACCCGCGAGCTCGTGCCGGTGTTGCCGCAGTGGCGGCCGGTCGGCTTCTTCGGCGAGCGGCTGCAGGCGATCCGGCCATGGTCACCGCGGACGCCGCGCGCCGTGCAGTGTGTCATCGACCACCTGCGCCAAACCTTCTCGCGCGGCTTCCGGCCGCCGCAGGCCCTGATTTGACAGAATATCGCCCGAGATCTAGCCTGCATGCGTCGGCGCCGCAAGGGGCGGCCACAAAGCCCTGCCGGCGCTCCAACTCGGGAGGCATCCTCATGAAGCGTGTCATTGCAGCCGCGGCGCTGTCCGCGGCTTTCGTCCTCACGTCGAGTTTGGCGGCCGAGCCAGGGCCGCCTTTCAGCAACGGCCCGGTATGGGACGTGCAGCAGATCCGCACCAAGGACGGCCACTTCGACGATTACATCAAGTGGGTCTCGACAGTGTGGAAGTCGTACCAGGAAGCGTGGATGAAGGGAGGCTACACGATCGGCTACAAGGTCTACGTCGTCGTCGATCCGCGCCAAGGCGAGCCCGACATCCTGCTCTGCACGGAGTACAAGGACATGGCAGCCATGGACGTGTCCGTCGCAGAGCAATACGCGTTCGCGGCGAAGCACTTCGGCCCAACGGCGCAGCAGGACCAGCAACAAGCATCCCGCGAGAGCATCCGCACGGCGCTGGGTGATGTTCTCCTTCGCGAGATCAACCTGAAGTAGCGGGCAGGAGGGAAGGCGCCGGGGCAGCGGCCGCTGCGCCCCGGCGTCGGATGGCGGCCTTCTTCGTCGCTGTGCTCCGTCATCCGCTCCAGCCGGAGCTTTGTCCGGCGGCGGTGCTAGACTCGCCCGCATGGGGGAACCCAGCTCCGAATCCGCCGGCACTGACCGGCGCCGCGGCGCAAAGCTGCGTCTACCGCTCAAGATCACCACCGTCTCCTGGTGGGATCTCGTCCATACCCTGGGCCCGATTCTGCTCGCGAGCGCCGCCGCCATCTGGCTGGCGCTGCACTTCGTGCGGCCGCTGCCGCCGCATACGCTCACCATGAGCGGCGGACCCAAGGGCAGCTCGTTCGAGAACTTCGCCGAGAAGTACCGGGCGTTCCTGGCCACCGACGGCATCGGGCTCAAAATCATTCCGTCGGCAGGCTCCCTGCAGAACTTCCAGAGGCTGACCGAGCCCCACTCCCACATCGACATCGCGCTCGTGCAGTCGGGCATCACGGAAACGGCGTCGAAAGGAGGCAGCACCGCCGACCTCGTCTCCCTCGGCAGTATGTTCTATCAGCCGCTCACGGTCTTCTATCGTGGAGTATTTGATCATGGACGGCCACGGCGACCGCTGTTCAGGCTGTCGCAACTCGCGGGCAAGCGCATCGCCATCGGCAGCGAAGGCAGCGGCACGCGGCTCCTGGCGCTGGCACTGCTCAAAGCCAACGGAATCGAAGTGGGTGGCCCGACGCGGCTGCTCGACCTCGAAGGAGAAGCCGCGCGCAAGGCGCTCCTCGACGGTCAGGTGGATGCGATTTTCCTCACGGGCGATTCCGCCCCACCGGAGACGATTCGCGCGATGCTGCATACCCGCGGCGTGCTGATGTTCACTTTCCCGCAGGCGGATGCCTACACCAGGCGTTTCCCCTACCTCCACGAGCTCTCCATTCCGGAAGGCGCATTCGACCTGGGCGCCAATCTGCCGCGGAAGCCGCTCATCATGCTCGCGCCGGCGGTCGAGCTCATCGCGCACTCGGACTTGCATCCGGCGCTCTGCGATCTGCTGATCGAGGCGGCTCAGGCGGTACACGGGCGCGCGAACCTGCTGCAACACATGCATGATTTCCCGAACCCCTCGACCTACTCTTTCCCGTTGGATGCGGAGGCCGCGCGCTACTACAAGTCCGGCGACAGGAGCCTGGCGTATCGCTACCTGCCTTTCAAGCTGGCGAGCCTGGTGAGCCGGATCGCGGCGGTCCTCGTGCCCCTCATCATCATCCTGATCCCGGGATTGCGCTTCCTGCCGAGTCTCTACCGCTGGCGGGTCGACAGCCGCATTCACCGCCGCTACGCGGAGCTCATGGCTCTCGAGCGCGAATCTCTCGGAACTCTGACCCCGGAGCGGCACACCGAGCTCCTCGAGCGACTGGAGGAGATCGAGCGCTCGGTCATCCTGCGCAAGACCCCCGGCTCACACGCCGATCAGCTCTATCAGCTGCGCGAGCACATCGCCTTCGTGCGCAGCAATCTCGCGCGTGCGACGGCGCGCGGGAGAGCGGAGGCGGGGACCGCCGAGGCCTGAAGGATCAGTGGAGCGGCGCCGCCGGCGGGAAGGGATGGCCGTTCAGGGTGATCACGCCGTTGGAGAGCTCGAGATGCGTCGTGACGGCGGCGACACCGGCGGTGAGATAGCCCTGTTGCTCGAAAGAGGTGAGCTGGGCCGCGATCCGGGGGTTGGAGCCACTCATCGCCAGAAACTTCTGCAGCAGCCCGTTGTCCACCCGGAGGTCCGCCGTGACCTGGGCGTGGGTCCTCAGCGCGATGATGCCCGCGGGCCACTGCTGCAGGTCATTGGGGCCCAGTCCGGGCGCGCTGATCCTTGCCGAGAGGAGGAAGCTGCCTTCAGGCATGGTGAAGCTCGCCTGCCGGATGTTGATCACCGGATCGTGCGCCACCAGATCGGCGCCCTGGTGGCGGAAGGCATCGAGCATGCCGGCGTGAAGCTGCGTCTGATTGCCGCCGGCCTGTCGCTCCGCCGCGCGCAACGCATTGGCGAAGGCCAGGAGCGAAGGCCCATGGATGTGCTCGAAGCTCTCCGAATACATGACGTTGGTCAACTGCACCGCCGCGACCTTCGCGGCATCCATCGCAACATCGATGCGATAGTTGAAGAACTCGCCGTCGGCCCTCGAGGTGCTGGTGAGCGACATGCGCTGCAGCGAGAAGTCACCTCCCGGGCGCGGGCCGCTGCCGTCCAGACGCTCGACGGTGAACGTGCCGGTGCCGACGTAGAGGCCATCCAGCGCTTTCCGCTCGGAGCCGGAATACTCCGCGCCGGTGAGCTCGAAACCGCCTTGAGCGCCCTGCACGAGCAGGTGCGGTGCGCTCAATCGGGCCGACCAATGGGCCTGATTGTGGGTGGCCGTCAGGGTGCCGGTCACCCCTCCCCACACGAGATTGGAGCCGTCGGCCCGCTTCAGGCTGAAGGCCGGGCTCGTCAGGTCCGAGGTAGTTCCGCCGAAGAGCCCGAGGGTGGTATGGAGCTGCAGGATCGGCTTCGAGCCGATCACGCCCGACAGCTCCTGCTGCAGTGCAGGCGGCACGACGATGGTGGAGTCGATGACGGCGAGCGCCACCGCATGCAAGCCGGGTAACGGTCCGTGCTGAATGTTGCTTGCGACCGTGATCGTGGCCGAGGAGGGCAGGGTGGCGGCGCCGCCGATCCTCATTGCCAGCAGCGCCGGACCGCGCAAGCCGTAGGTCGTGACCACGGTGGAGCGGTACACGCCCCGGTGGTACTCGCGCTTCACCACCGTGATGTACGGCAACTTATCGAGCGCCTGCTGCTCGCTATGTTGCATCCGGCTCTCGATCGCCATGCCCGTCACCCAGGCGACGCCCGGATATGACAACACGATGATGACCCCGATGGCGAGCAAGACCCTTGTCGTTTTTCCCACTGTGCGTCTCCCTCCCTCACGGCCTTGCCGCCTGGCGGCAAGATACCACAGACGCCGGGCGACTCCGCGGGTCGGGATGCAGTCCGGGCGCCGCAGCCATGGCGGGCAATGCCGCTCTGCGACGGCCGCGCGCGTGGTCAAATCGGTGCCGACAAAGTAAGCTCGGGGACGATGGAAAAGCACGAACTGCGTGCCGCCGCCTCCCTGGCGGCGGTGTTCTCCGTGCGGATGCTGGGCCTTTTCATGGTGTACCCGGTGTTCGCCGCCTTCGCTCGCCATCTGGCCGGCGCGACTCCGTACCGGATCGGGGTCGCGCTCGGAATCTATGGCCTCAGTCAGGGCGTGCTGCAGATGCCCTTCGGAGTGCTCTCCGACCGGATCGGGCGCAAGGTGATGATCGTTCTCGGGCTCCTCGTGTTCGCGGCCGGAAGCGCGGTCGCGGCGCGGGCGGTCACGATCGAGGGCATGATCCTCGGGCGACTGCTGCAGGGCGCAGGCGCGATCGGCTCTGTGGTCCTCGCTCTGGTCGCCGATCTCACCGCGGAGAAGAGCCGCACCAAGGCGATGGCGCTCGTCGGGATGACCATCGGCTTATCGTTCCTGGTGGCGATCGTAACCGGACCCGCCGTGGCAGGGTGGGTCGGCGTCGGCGGTATCTTCTGGCTGATGACTGCGCTCGCCATCGTCGGCATCGCCATCACTCTCTTCGTAGTGCCCACGGCACCGCCCGCGCACGTGCAGCCGGAAGCGGAAACGGTCCCGGCACTGATCGCGGCGAGTCTGCGCAACCCGCAACTGCTGCGCCTCGATTTCGGGATCTTCGCGCTGCACGCCATGCTCACGGCGAGCTTCCTCGTCGTGCC
>Ga0335075_10009404_pt1 | contig 14912 bp, 8 predicted proteins | sample Lox_Sample_24_FD_206723 | JGI IMG/M metagenome (GOLD analysis project Ga0335075, IMG submission 206723) | Soil microbial communities from Loxahatchee National Wildlife Refuge, Florida, United States - Lox_Sample_2.4 | ecosystem: Environmental > Terrestrial > Soil > Wetlands | place: USA: Florida...
TTGCAATATCCCAAATCCACGCTCAGCAGCAACTGAGTCTCCAGTTCCGCTAGAGAACCACCCGCATGGGAGAGGAACTGCAGAAATTCTCGAGTGCCGTGGCGCGCTTGCCCCTCAGCGATATTCGATGGTACCGATACGGCGGCTCTGCGCAGCTGCGCCACCAATCCAAATCGCTCATCCGCCGGGAATTTCGACGTAAGCTCGTATACTGCTTTTGATACGGCCATGCCCTTCTGCCAAACCTTCAGCTCTTTGTAGTGCTTTACTTTTGCGCTCTCAGGCAATTTGATCGGCTCACCGAAAACATGCTGGCCATCATTTCTAGCCACTCGCCACTAGCCACTTCTTCTTTCTGATTCCAAATATTCAAGCAGGGCGTGCTCGCCAAATTTTTCCTGTTTGCCGTCGACCAAATTCTTCAGGCTGTACGTTCCCGACGCGACTTCGTCTTCGCCGATGATCAGGGCGTAGCGGGCGCCGAGCTTGTCTGCAAGGCCGAGCGATTTCTTGAATTTCATCTCTTCCGCTGGCAGTTCCACGCTGACGCCGCAGTCGCGGAGCTTTTTCGCGATGCTAACAGCGGTGGGATACGAAGCTGGGCCCATCCAGGCGACGAAAACCGCCAGCGAGGGCAGGTGACGCTTCACGGCATCAGGCGCGTTTTCCTGGATCGAGAGGATCGCGCGGTCACTGCCGATCGCGAAGCCAATCCCCTTTGTGGGCGGGCCGCCGAGCAGCTCGACCAAGCCATCGTAACGTCCGCCGCCGCAGACGGCGTTCTGAGAGCCGAGGCCGGCGGCAATCACTTCGAATGTGGTGCGCGTGTAGTAGTCGAGACCGCGCACGAGGCGCCAATTTTCTTCGTACTGGATTCCGCGAAGATTCAGCTCATCTTTCAGCTTGGCGAAATGGTCGCGGCATTCCGCGCACAGGTGATCCGCGATGCGCGGGAGCTTTTCGATGATGGGCTGCTCTTCGGGCAATTTCGAGTCGAGGACGCGCAGCGGGTTCGTCTCGATGCGGCGCTGCGAATCGGGACCAAGACTATCTTTCACTTTGCGCAGTTCTTCCCGGAGCAGCTCAACGTATTGCGGGCGGCAATTCTTGTCGCCAATGGAATTGACGTAGAGCGTCGTCGAAGTCAGGCTGACGCGACGGAAGAAAGTGAGCAGCATCTCGATCACTTCCGCGTCGATGGCGGGCGCGTCGGACTGGCCCAGGACTTCCGCACCGATCTGATAGAACTGGCGGTAGCGTCCTTTTTGCGGGCGTTCGCGGCGAAACATCGGACCAATGTAGTACAGCTTCACGTTCCCCGGCCGCGTGTGCATCCCGTGCTCGATGTAGGCACGCACCGCGCTGGCCGTCGCTTCGGGGCGGAGTGTCACTATTTGACCGAGATCGATCTGGCTCACTAGCTGTTTCACTCGTCGCACTTGATTGGAGAGATCGTCGAAAGTCCCGGGCAGACTCCGTATGAGAGACTCGAAATCCACGCGAGATTCCAGATCAGTCAGTTCGGCTAAGAGCTTCTCGTCTCCTTCGTCCAGGCGGCCGTCTTTCTGTGCTCGCTTCAGTCGACGAACAAGCACGCGAAAATCCGATGGAAATTCCGTGACGTCTGCATCTGCGATCTCCGCAAATAGCACCGCCCCCCGGTCCTCGTCGAAGCCGCGCATGGCGTGATCTTCAAAGGTATACATCTCCTTTCCGACCACATCCGTTTCGACACCGATGGACCGCGCGAACAGCTCGGTCTCCTCGAAGATCGGCAGGCGGATCTCACCAAAATTGTAGGATTCGAAGGTTTCGCGGGCGGACTGCTCGAACGAATTCCACAGCGCGGAATCCGGCGGAAGAATGTCGCGCGTGCCTTTGATCGCTCTAAATTGTTTGCGTTCGGACATTGATTTCGGGATTCCTCAACGGGCACAGCATGCTGCCACGACGCTAAAAAACTGCATGCCGGGACTGAAGCCCGGCGCTACGTTAAATTCAAACCTACCCAGCGGATAAAGCCGCAATCGCAAATTTCGTGCGTCGCGACAGCAGGACTCAAGCCTAGCCGCGGACGGCACGACTGAAGTCGTGCCCTGACACGAAAAACCGAGCGAGCCGTAACAGCTGCCGCGCTGAAGCCCGCGGCGCTACGTTAAGTCCAAGGCAAACCGACGACCGATGGTCAACCAGTCTTGCGCTTATACGTCTCCTTGTATTCGACGTAGCGCTGGGCGTAACCGTCGATCGAAGCCTGTTCCTCCGGCGTCAGGACGCGGCGCAGTTTGCCGGGATGTCCCATGAACAGGCTGCCCGGCGGAACTTCAGTCCGCTCGGGAACGAGCGTGCCCGCGGCGACAATGCTCCCCGTGCCGATTTTTGCGCCGTTCAAAATGATCGAGCCCATGCCGATGAGGCAGCGCGATTCGATGGTGCAGCCGTGCAAGAGAACGCCGTGGCCGATAGTAACGTTGTCGCCCAGAATCAGCGGCCACTCATCGCGCATCACGTGGAGCACGGAACCGTCCTGCACATTTGTGCGCGACCCGATGCGGATGTAATGGACGTCGCCACGGATAACGACCCCGGGCCAGGCGCTAGACTCGTCACCGATCGTAACGTCGCCAATTATGGTCGCGGCCTCGTCGATGTAAGCGGAGGCGGCGATTTGAGGGCGGCGGCCTTTGTAGGGGCGGATCAAGTTCCCTTCCCGTATAAATAGCGAGACGTGCGGACGCGCTGAACAAAGTCGCCGGCGAGACGCCGGCGCTACAAACAGCTCGCCGGGAGTCCCACGTGCCGGCAGACGTACGAGTTTAAACAACCGAAGCTAGCATACGCGCACGAGGCTTACAAGCGAGGCGCGGCAGGGCACGTTACGAAGGGGCGATGGATCGCTGCGCCGCGAACTGCACACGACGAGACTGCCCGCACTCGCGGCATAAAACAGCTGTTGATCGCGCGAGGGAAACGGGACCAGCGCGAAGGGGAAGTTCCAGCGGCTGAAAAGGCCGCGGAAAAACAGGCCTCAGGGGTTGAAACCCCTGAAAGAAAAGCTGGTGCCATGCCGGAGCTAAAGCTCCGACCCCCTAAAACGGTCCTTCTCCAAGGCCTGTAAGACCGGTCTTGTTTGCAGCTTCTGTCGCATACCCTTCGTCCCTCAGGGCAAGGATGCGGGGGATCCCACCGACCACACTTTTTCGATCGCGGCGACGCGAACTGCACACGCGAAAGAGTGCTACTCCGCCGCAGACTCTTCTCAGTGCGAGAATGCGGGGGCTCCCACCGAAGACCGTCCTTCTTTCGATCACAGCGCTGCAAAGAGCGTGCGCCGAACGGCGCGGCGTTTGACTCCCGCGGATTGAGACAGATTAACCGGGCAAACGGCTTCAGTCGGCGGCGGTGGCGGCCGACGACTCCTTTGGCAGCGCTGGAGCCTTGCGCTGGACGCCGAGATGGTCGTAATTCATTGCGGCGTTCATGACGAGCATGAAGCTGCCCTCGGTTTCCTGGCGCCACATCGGATTGTTGGCGAAGAGGACGACATGTCCTCGGCCGACGGGAACGTCGACGACGGCAGGAGCTTCCGCAAGCTCGTTTCCGCCAGAGAGCATGCCGCTGACCCAGAGGCTGTGCTCGTCGGCAAAGCGCACGACGACGCGCGGCCACGCTTCGGGGGGAGGGATTCTGCCGGCCAGCTCTTCGCGAAGATCGGGCGGGATGTAAGTTTCCTGTTCGGCGCGCGTCCGATGCTGCTGAGGAGCCGGCGGACTGTACACGCGGCCTTGCGGGATGTCGGGATCGGTCAGCGAGCCGCGACCGCTGGGACGGCCTTCACTGGGTCCGCCTTCGCCGCCGCCGAAAAATCCGCCGCTGGGGATGACAGAGACGCGAAACACCGGCTCCTGACTGAAATAGATCGCCATGCCGTTGTCGTAGCCGTAGGCGATGGGGCTTCCTTTGTCTTCGATGGTCGCGTTAAAAATCGCTCCCTGCGCCCGCAGCTCGCGAGTGTGCTCGATGGAGACACCGTAGGTGATGCCGAGGTCGATCGGAACGGCCGTGCTGGAACTGACGGGGATGAACAGACCGCCATCCTCGATGAATTTTTTCAGATTGGACACGCCCTGGAGACCCATTCCGCCGCGCATGTCGGGTGTGTGATCGATGATGCCGATGTTCGGGGTGAGCGCGGTTTTCTCCCATGGAATCGGAGCGCCAAATTCGGTGCCGTCGGCGAGCGTGATCTTTGGCAAGCCGTCGATCAATGCCGAAACATTGCGAACGATGGGCGGGAGAATGATCACATCGTACTTGTCGCGAAGATTCGGCGTGTCGCCTACGGCTTGTGTGGAGATGTAATCGTACGGAACTTTCATTTCGTCAAGCGCGAGACGGAACCATCCATCGGGCTGAGTATTCGTCCAGGTGTGGATGATGGCGATGCGCGGAACGGCGAGTTCGTGGCGCGCGACGCTGATATCGGCGTCGGTCGAGCGAATCGTGAGGCCGAGGTCCTTCGCAGCCGAGTCGAGCTGGTCTTTCAGATCGGATGAATTACTCTCGGCCGGAATAATGAATGACCCAGCGACATACTTGCGCCCGCCGGCGTCGAATGCCGTCTCTGCCGCGAACATCTTCGCGTCTTTCAGGCGGAATCGGAGGGTAGCGAGAGAGGGTTCGGCGTTGGCATCGATCAGGTAGAACCTGGCAGCGGCGCGGCCTGCGACCAAGTCGCCATCATAAGGCGCGGGATCGGCGACGAGCTTCATCGGCGTCTTCAGGATTGCGGTATCCGTGATGCGCAAAGTCTTTACGTTGACGAGCGGGCCCATGGTCCAGCCGGTGTCGTCGTAAGGCTGCGGATCATTGATGTTGTAATACTGCGTGTCGAGCAGCATGTCGGCCATGCGGCTGTAGGGCTGGTCCATGCGAACGATATAGCTGCCGGCGGGGATTTTGATGGTCTTCGGCTCGGGTTTCGGCGCGGACTTCTCCATGTCCCCGCTGTGGTCGCCGGATCCGTCTTCCGCCATCGCGTCGGACCTGCCTCGCGCTCCTGTGCCAGCAGACGCAGAGGCCTTCACTTCGATTTCGCGGTCGATGCGATCAACTTCCACTCCCTGCTGCTGCAACAGCCTGGCAAGACGAACCTGAAGCGCGGGCCGCCGCCCGTCGTTGATAATCGCCCAGGCAGCGGGTCCCTCGGTGGTTGCCTTGGCGACGGCGCGCTTGCTCTTCAAATAGAAGTTCGACAGAAATTCCTGCGCGTGGTCGGCCGTGTAACCCATGGCGAAGAGAAGCCCGCTTTCTTCGTAGTTCGTGTTATCGCGCATCGACCACGTGATTTTCGGCAGCGGCGGATTTTCGCGATACCAGATGCGCGACGTTTCCGACGGCGGAAGCGTGCGAACGCGTGTATCGGCACCGCCATTGCCAAACGTTTCATAGAAGCGGCCGATCGCGTTGTGGCCGGTGGCAACGTAAAGCATGTAGTTGGGCGCCCAACCGTCGTAGAAGCCGTGCGTCCAAACGCCCGGCACGCCTCGCTTGGTGAACTGTTCGATTTCATAGTGCGCCATTTCCTGAAATTCGCTGAAGACGATGGGATCGAGCCAGGCGTTGTACGGGCCGGTGCCGGTCATCGTGTAGAGATAGGGCTCCGATTCGTGCAGGTCGTGCAACACCTGCGGATGCCATTCGAGAAACGTCTTCATCTGCACCTTCGAAAGTTGGAGGGCCATGCCGATGTTGTCGCGATTGTTGTCGTGCGCGACGTAGTGTCCCCAGTAGACCAGGCTTGGCGTGGGCTTGCCGGGATTCGCGCGATGGTAGTTGTAGAGATCGACCATGCGGTCGCGGCCGTCGACCTCGAGCGCAGGAGTAATCAGAACGACCACGTTCTTGCGAATATTGCGAATGTACGGCGTGTCCTCGACGGCGAGGCGATAAGCCAGCTCCATCAGCATTTCCGGCGAGCCCGTCTCCGGCGAATGGATCGAGCCGGAAGCCCAATAGAACGGCTTGCCGGTAGCGATGAGCTGTTGGGCGTCGGCGTCGGTGATCTTGCGCGGGTCGGCGAGCTTGGCGGTGATTTCCTTGAGCTGGTCGAGTTGCGCGATGTTCGACTCATCGCTCACGGCGACGAGCATGAAGTCGCGACCTTCCTCGCTCTTGCCGACGGTGAAGACTTTCACGCGGGGACTGGCCGCGGCGAGCGCGCGAAAATAACGATAGATATCTTTCGTGTAGGTGAGCTTATTGGGAGCGCCAACCACGTAGCCGAGCACCTTCTCCGGAGTCGGAACCGTGTCGGACGCGGGGAGATGATCGACCAACTCCGTGGTGAGAAACGGCTCGGTGGTGTATTGCTTGATCTTCGCGGTGTACTCGGCATCGTTCGGCTGCGCGGGCGCGGTGGCGTCCTGAGCAAACCCCGGCGAGACAGCTCCCGCAACGGCCAGAATTGCGATCGCCAGCGCCAAGATAAAACGCACCTTCGTGCCCGAATTTCCGCAGTTCGACACGCGCATGTGTGCTCTCCTCAAGGAATTCCGGAAGAAGCTATTACCACACCCCGATCGTTTGCAACAGACGCGCGGGGAGCATATTACGTTTCACCGTGGCTGACAAATTCGCGAGGCGTGCTACCATCACCGTCCCCAAAGAAGAGCCGCCTTGTAACAATTCCTCTGCGAAAGCGGGGGCGCGCGGCAGGCAAAAGGAATCGAGGTGTGTCGATGAAGCCCAGAACTCTGATTCTTCGCGTTGGCGCGGTCGCTCTCGCTTTTGCGTTCGTCTTTTTCCTGTCGCTCGGAACCGGAGACGCTGACAGCGGGCACGCGGGCTATTACCGCTATCCGGCGATCCACGGCGAAACGATCATCTTCACAGCGGAGGGTGATCTGTGGAAAGTGAGCGTCAAGGGAGGCGTGGCAACCCGGCTCACATCGGACGCGGGCCAGGAGACCCATGCAGCCATATCGCCTGACGGCAACACCGTCGCATTTAGCGGAGAGTACGAAGGCCCAACGGACGTCTACACGATGCCGATCGATGGCGGCGTGCCGCAGCGGCACACGTGGGATGGCGATGCGCTCGTGGCGGGGTGGACGCCCGACGGGCGACTGCTGGTCCGCACGGGGCGTTACTCCGATTTGCCGAATCCCAAACTGGTCGCGCTCGATTTGGCCGGGCATCGCGACATCATTCCGCTCGAGTCGGCCGCGCAAGGCAACTACACGCCGGATGGCAAGACGCTTTTCTTTACACGGAACGACCGGCAGCCGAGTTGGACGAAACGGTACAAGGGCGGCACGGCCGAAAATATCTGGCGCTACGACACGGGAGCAAAGGAAGCCGTTGAGTTAACGGGTGATTACACGGGAACGTCGGACGATCCGATGTTCTGGAAAGGGCGCGTGTATTTCCTTTCGGACCGCGATGGCGTGATGAACATCTGGTCGATGGACGAGGACGGCCACAATCTGAAAGAGGAGACGCACCAGCGCGGGCTCGATGCGCGCTCTGCTTCGCTTTCGGACGGACGCATCGTGTACCAGTGCGGCGCGGATTTGCGGCTGCTCGATTTGCACTCGGGAAAAGACGCGACCCTCCCGATCACGCTGGTTTCGGATTTCGACCAGATGCGCGATTACTGGGTGACGAAACCGCTCGAATATCTGACCTCCGCGCACATTGCGCCCGACGGCTCTGCGGCGGTTTTCACTGTGCGCGGCGAAGTTTTCGCGCTTCCGGCGAAACCGGGACGGATCGTCAAGGTGGCGGGCGATTCGGCTGTGCGATACCGCGAAGCCCGGTACATGCCGGATGGGAAGAACATCGTCGCGCTGTCGACCAAAACCGGCGAGACCGAATTCTGGAACTTTCCGGCGAATGGAGAGGGCGAAGAGCAGCAACTGACATCCGACGCGAGAGTGCTGCGCTTCGAGGGCATTCCTTCGCGGGATGGAAACTGGATCGCGTTTCACGACAAGGACGATGCGCTTTGGCTCTACGATGCGAAGGCGAAGCAGGACAAAAAAATCGCGCAGTCGATGAACGGCGAGTTTTCCGATCTGGCATGGTCGCCTGACAGCCAGTGGCTTGCGTATGTCGAATCGGCCGATAACACGTTCGATCAAATCAAAGTGTTCAACGTGAAGACGGGCGCGATTCAGGCGCTTACGGACGACCGGTACAACAGCGAGACACCGAGTTGGAGCGCGGATGGGAAGTGGATGTACTTTCTCTCGGACCGCATGCTGAAGTCGACGGTCTATTCGCCGTGGGGACCTCGGCAGCCCGATCCGAATTTCGACCGGTCAATCAAGATTTACGAGCTGGCGCTCGTTCCGGGGCTGCGATCGCCATTTGCGCCGCCGGATGAATTGCACCCGGATACGCCTGCGACGCCTCCAGAAGCCCAACCAGACCAAGCGCAAAAAGGAGCAGAGTCGAAGACGGCTGGCGCAAATGCCAGCGCAAAGAAAACGGCTGTGACGGTCAATATCGATTTCAAGGATCTCGGTTCGAGGCTGGAGGAAGTTCCGGCGCCACCGGGAAATTACTATGAGCTGCAATCCACGGACAAGCGGGTTTGCTGGCTGAGTCGCGACGGAGAGCCACAACCAAAGTTCGCCCTGCAGTGCCTTGACGTCGCGAACAAAGGCGCGAAGCCGGAAACCGTAATGAGCGATGTGCGCAGTTTCGAGATTTCGCTCGACCGCAAGAAGATGCTCGTCCGCAAGGCCGACGATTTCTTCATTTTCGATTCCGGCGCAACCGCGGGCGCGATCGCCAGTCCGGAGGCTATCTCGAAAGCCAAAATCGACATGTCAGGTTGGACCTGGGTGACCAATCGGCGCGCTGAATTCCAGGGCCTTTTCCTCGATTCCTGGCGAAATGAACGCGACTACTTCTATGACCGCCACATGAATGGTGTGGACTGGACGGCGATGCGGGAGCGCTACCTGCCGCTGGTCGATCGTGTGACAGACCGCAACGAGCTGAACGATGTGATCGCGCAGATGGTGAGCGAACTGTCGGCGTTGCACACGTTTGTTGCCGGTGGCGATGCTCGAAAACCGTCGGACGATATCGATATCGGGTCGCTCGGCGCGGTTTTGCGGCGTGACGAGCAGGCGGGCGGCGACGTCGTGCAACATATTTATCTGCACGATCCCGATTTGCCAAACGAAGCGCCGCCTTTCGCGAAACCGGAGTCGTTAATTCACGAAGGCGAAGTGATCCTGAGCATCGATGGGCAGAGCGTGCTCAGCGTTCCAGACACGCGCGAGCTGCTGCGCGGGAAATCAGGCCATCAGGTGCTGGTGCGCGTCAAATCGACCGACGGCAAGGTCCGCGACGTGGTCGTCACGGCCATTGCGGCGCGCGACGAACGTGAGTTGCGGTACAACGAGTGGGAATACACGCGTCGCATGGCGGTCGACGCCGCGTCGCACGGCACAATCGGATACGTCCACCTGCGCGCGATGGGCCCGAATGATATCGCTCAATGGGCGCGGGATTTCTATCCCGTGTACAACCGGCAGGGACTGATTATCGACGTGCGGCACAACAATGGCGGAAACATCGATTCGTGGCTCCTCGGCAAACTGCTGCGCAAGGCGTGGTTCTACTTCCAGCCGCGCGTGGGAAATCCTACATGGAACATGCAGTACGCGTTTCGCGGGCATGTTGTGGTGCTGTGCGATCAGTTGACCGCCTCCGACGGCGAGGCGTTCGCGGAAGGATTTAAGCGGCTTGGTCTCGGCAAGGTGATCGGGATGCGCACATGGGGCGGCGAGATTTGGCTGTCGTTCGGCGATACGGCAGTCGAAGATAACGGAGTCGCCTCTGCGGCCGAACTAGGCGTCTATGGGCCGGAACGCAAGTGGCTGGTCGAAGGACACGGCGTCGATCCGGACATCGTTGTGGATGACCTGCCGCATGCGACGTTCGAAGGCAAGGACGCGCAACTCGAGGCGGGTATCAAACTGCTCGAAGAGGAGATTCAGAAGGACCCGCGGCCCGTGCCAAAAACGCCGCCGTACCCGGACAAATCCTTCAAGTACGCGCAATAGACAAGCGCGCGCGGCGTTGCGTCTATCGCCCCAAGGCGTGCGCGACCGTGTGCTATTGTATGAGCTTGTCTCCCGACAAGCGATAAGCGTAGAACCATGCCCAAGAAAGCGGCCGCAGCGAAAACCGAAGAAGCCGTTACCGTCGATACGATCTTCGGAGTCGGCGGGCTGCTGCAGAAAAGCCATCCCACATACGAATTCCGCCGGGCTCAACTCGAGATGGCGCGCATCGTCGACGACGCGTTTGCAAACAAGCGCCAGGTGGTGATCGAGGCCGGCACCGGAACGGGCAAAACGCTCGCATATCTGATCCCGGCAATTCGCAGCGGACGCAAAGTTGTCGTTTCCACGGCCACAAAATCCCTGCAGGAACAGCTCTTTCATAAAGACGTACCCTTCCTGCAGAGGCATTTCGCACCGAACCTCAAGGTTGCGCTGATGAAGGGCCGGTCGAATTTTCTGTGCCGGGCGAAGGTGCACCAGATGGACGGCCAGGCCGTGCTGAAAGGGATCGACGAAGTCGATTGGTTTGCGCAGATTCGCGAGTGGGAGAAGCTGACTGAGACGGGCGACCGGAGCGAGTTGACGTTCCTGCCGGACGATTCCGAGCTGTGGGGCCGAATCGACGCGCGCAGCGATTTGTGCTCAGGCCAGAAATGCCCCGAGTTCAATTCGTGTTTTATCACGGCTATGCATCAGCGAGCGCACGAGGCGGATCTGATCATCGTGAACCACCACCTTTTTTTCGCGGATTTGGCGATTCGCGACAACGATTTCGGCTCGATCCTGCCGGAATATTCAGCGGTGGTGTTCGACGAGGCGCACGAAATCGAAGACGTGGCCAGCGAATACTTCGGCCGCGGCGTTTCCAGCTACCAGTTCGAGGAACTGGCGCGCGATACGGAAGCCATGTTGCGGCTGTTGCAGGTGGAAGCTTCGGTGCTGCGCAAGTATCTGGCGCGAATGCGCGAGCGCAGTCGCCACTTCTTCGAGAATTTTTCCGAGCGCGAAGGGAGGTATCCGTTCGACGTGCCGGCGCGACGGTCGTTCCTGGAGCGCAGCCGCGAGCCGTATGACGATTTGTCCGCGTCGGTGAAACGCGTGGAAGCGGAGCTGGCAGCCCTTTCGCCGAAGCCGGAAGAAGCGGTCACGCTGGCACGGCGCGCTGCCGAATTGCGGCGCGAACTGGAATTCCTGCTGGAAAGCGAAGAGAAAACGTATGTCTACTGGTACGAACGGCGAGGACGCGGCATATTCCTGGCAGCTACGCCGATAGACGTGAGCGAAATTCTGCGCGAGCGGCTGTTCGAGCAGTTCGATACAGTTGTGATCACGTCGGCCACGCTTGCGGTCGGCGGCCGGTTCGATTATCTGAAGCAGCGGCTCGGCATTTTGCCTTCGAGCGAAACGGTTCTGCCGCATGAATTCAATTTCAAGGATCAGGCGCTGCTTTATATTCCGCGCAACCTGCCCGATGTGCGAAACCCGAATTTTTCAGCGAGCGCCGCCGGCGAGATCGCGAAGCTGCTCGAAATTTCGCAAGGCCGCGCGTTCTGCCTGTTCACCAGCTACGCCCAGATGAAGGATGTTTTTGAGCGCGTCTCGGCCCTGGTGAAATTTCCGCTGTTGATTCAGGGTACAGCACCTCGATCGACGCTGCTCGACCGGTTCCGGTCCACGTCGAACGCCGTGCTCTTCGCAACGGCCACGTTCTGGCAGGGCGTCGATGTGCCGGGAGCGCAACTTTCCTGCGTGATCATCGACAAGCTGCCATTTGCGGTGCCGAGCGATCCGATTGTGGCCGCACGCGTGCGAGCGCTTCAGGAAGATGGGCGCAACCCGTTTGCCGAGTACCAGGTGCCGGAAGCGGTGCTCGCGCTGAAGCAGGGATTCGGCCGACTCATCCGCTCGAAGACGGATCGCGGAATTTTGGCGATCCTCGATAACCGTATCCAGCGGATGCAGTATGGTAGAATTTTTCTCGAGTCCTTACCTGACTACTCGACCACGCACGACCTCGCCGAGGTAGCGCGCTTTATGGAAAATTCCGAATAGCGGCGAGGCGGCTAGTTGCGCGTCGCTTTATGAACGACTCGGCGCGAGCAAATTTCGCACGGACTCGAAGATCCCATGTACGAAGTATTCGTCGACGAAACATTCGCCGCCGCGCACAACTTGCGAAATTACAAGGGCAAGTGCGAGAACCTGCACGGGCACAATTATAAAGTGCGGGTCGCGCTTGCCGGGCCGGAACTGGATTCCACGGGCCTGCTCTACGATTTCGTACACTTAAAGCAGGTGATTCAAGGCGTCATTCGCTCGCTGGACCACCAGTATCTGAACGAGCTGAAGCCGTTCGACGTGCTGAATCCTTCCGCGGAGAATGTCGCGAAGTTCATCTACGACGAGGCATCAAAGGGACTGCGCTCCGTCCCGAACGGCGCCGGAATCTCCAGCATTACGGTTTGGGAGACGGATACTTCCGCCGCGACGTATCGCCCGTAAATTGCCACCGGCTCGCCATGGTCATAACCGAAATTTTCAAATCGATTCAAGGCGAGGGGACGCGCGCCGGCCTGCCATGCATCTTTGTGCGGCTGACCGGATGCAATCTGCGCTGCACGTGGTGCGATACGGCGTACGCGTTTTATGGGGGCGCCAAAATGACCGTGGGCGAAATAGTCGCTCGCGTGAACGAACTGGCGGGCGCCGGTGCGAATCGGCTTCCGTTAGTTGAAATCACCGGCGGCGAACCGTTGCTCCAGCGCGAGACCCCCGAACTTGCGTCGAGGCTGCTTTCCGAAGGCTTTACTGTAATGATTGAAACGAGCGGCGAGCGCTTCGTGGGAATGCTGCCGCGTGAAGTAATCAAGATCGTCGATGTGAAGTGCCCGGATTCAGGCCAGCCGGATACGTTCGACATGGCGAATCTCGATGCGATCGGGAAAAACGACGAAATCAAATTCGTGGTTTCCAGTCGCCGCGACTACGAATTTGCGCGGGAGTTCATGCGCGATCACCGTCTGGCGGAGCGCGTTGCCGAAGTGCTCTTCTCACCCGTTTTTCCCGATCCCGAGGGTAAGTGGGAGGGGTTAAATGCACGTGAATTGGCGGAGTGGATTCTTGCCGACGGCTTGCCCGTGAGGCTCGGCCTCCAGCTGCACAAGTTTATTTGGGACCCGGCAATGAAAGGCGTTTAACCCACGCTGCATTCGCCGTTTCGGCACCCACGCCGGAATCCCCGACTGACTTTCAAGTATTTGGTGGAAAGGACTATACTTTTTCCAGGATGCCGAACGGACAGAAGGCCGTCGTTCTGCTTAGCGGCGGGATGGATTCCTGTGTAACGGCCGCGATTGCGCGCCAGACACACGCGCTCGCATTGATGCACGCGAGCTATGGCCAGCGGACGGAACTGCGCGAGCGCCAGGCATTCGACGATATCGCGGATTTCTATGGCGTTCGCGAGAGGCTGGTCATCCGGCTGGATTCACTGGCGCAAATCGGCGGATCGGCGCTCACGGATTCCAGAATTGCCGTGCCCGAATCGAGCGATGCGCTTGCGCCGGACGCCGGAATACCGATCACTTACGTTCCCTTCCGTAACGCGCATTTTCTGTCCGCCGCCGTAAGCTGGGCCGAAGTGATTGGCGCGACTGCAATTTTTGTTGGCGCCGTGGAGGAAGACAGTTCGGGTTATCCGGATTGCCGGCCGGCATATTATCGAGCATTCCAGCAGGTGATCCGCGAAGGCACGCGGCCGGAAACTCAAATCGAAATCGAGACGCCGGTGATAGGAATGCGCAAGAGCGATATCATACGGCGCGGGATTGCGCTCGGCGCGCCGCTTAATCTCACATGGTCGTGCTATCAATCTGAAGACGAAGCCTGCGGAATATGCGATAGTTGCCGGCTGCGCTTGCGGGCATTTGCCGATGCGGGAGTGGAAGATCCCATCGTTTATCGAACGCAATTCGCAAGCTAGACTTGTCTTGCCGAGCGAGCGTACGAATTTCGGTAATGGCGGCTGCGAATTCGCGCGCCGCGGGACAAGCGAAAATTTTGCTCAGGGTTTGTTGCGCCATAGTTGGCGGACTCTTTAATATAGGCCGCGACTTCAAGCGCCTACCGGAGGAGGTGAGTCGACATGAAAAAATGGACTTATTTCGGGGCATTGCTCGTCCTCGTTCTCTTGTGCGCGCGAATAGCGGCGGCCCAGGGGAACAACCGGATCGATGGTCAAGTGCTCGATGAGCAAGGAAAGCCGATGCCGAACGCTTCCGTCACGCTCAAGAGCGAAGATACCGGGCAGACGTACCCCTTCAAAACGGACAAGGACGGCAAGTTCGTCCAGCTCGGACTGCGTGCAGGCATCTACGACGTTTCGATTGTTCCGAACAATGCGAATCTGCCTCCGTTCAACGAGAAGTTTCAGGTGAAGGAAGGCCAGTCCGGGACCCTGGTAATCGACTACAAGAAACTTATGGAGCAGTACAAGAATTCGCCGGAAGCGAAGGAACGCGCGGAGGCAGAAAACGCTTTCAAGAGCATGAAGACGAATTTCGACGCGGGCCGCCAATCCATGACGGAGGCGGATGCTCTTAACCCGCAGATCAAAGCCGCGACAGGCGATCAGAAATCCACTCTTGAGGCACAGCGAAAGACAGATTGCCAGACCGCCGCGACCCACTTTGCGGAAGCAGCCAAGGGCGTGCAGGCAAAGGACGTGAAGAACACGGCGGTTGTCGACGGTAATCTCGGCTCGGCTTACGAGTGCGCGGGCGACTACGACGATGCGGTGACCGCTTTCCAAAAATCGATCGATGC
>Ga0335075_10009405_pt1 | contig 14910 bp, 4 predicted proteins | sample Lox_Sample_24_FD_206723 | JGI IMG/M metagenome (GOLD analysis project Ga0335075, IMG submission 206723) | Soil microbial communities from Loxahatchee National Wildlife Refuge, Florida, United States - Lox_Sample_2.4 | ecosystem: Environmental > Terrestrial > Soil > Wetlands | place: USA: Florida...
GTCACACCATGTGCCAAGAGTTCCTGGCGCAGCTCATCTTTCCGCTGCCAGAGTTGATTCGACGGCTCTTTCGGGCTTTGATAGACAATCCACGCGTAATACTGCGACGCCGTCAACAGCATCAGCAAAACATAGACGGTCGCGATTCCGCATTTCGCAACCGGAACTTTGCCGAGCTGCTGCCAGGACCCTTGAAGGGCCAATGCTCCCAATACACTGAGGCAGAGGGTGATAAATGCGTAGTACCAGTCCGCCTGATGCCATGGGTGGACGTTGAGGAAGTTGTATCCGCACTTGAAAACGATATACAGGCAGATCGCCAGCAGCACAGAAGAGGACGGCTGCTTTCTCCGGTACTTCCATATTGCCAGTCCCCCAAAGCCCGCCGCGAGCATCGGATAGAAAACTTCTACCATTCTGAAGCTATTGGCAAAGATTTCTTCTCCGTTGGATGGCGTCCTGGCGAGGTAATTCTTGAGATCGAGAATGGGAGGAAAATGGACCGCCGCGGTGAGATAGGCGGAGAGAAATGCGACGAAGCCCGACTTCGTGCCTCCGCTGAGCGGCATGGCCGCGCCCACCGTGGCCTTGTTGTAGACCAGATAGCACAGAATGACGATCGTGCTTGGCGCTGCGATCCAGAGGCCTGCCGAGATACGCTTTATCGCGGATTTCTCGAAGAAGATCAGGGTAAGCAGAAATGCCGGAAGAAGGAAGACATCGTCGAGGCGCGACATGATGAGAAAGGGCAGCACCATGCCGAGTGCCCGGTACACCCTGGTGACGTCAAACTCCCGGCGCGCCGATACCCCGACGTAATAACTCAGCACCAGAAAAAAGACGCCCCCGAACAGTATCGAGAACGCCGACTCCATGCCATCCAGCGCCGCCCATATCCACAGGTTCCGCACCTGAACGCCGACGCCAAGGTAGTACAAGCCGGGTACGAGGAGTAATCCGAGGAAGTACTGGTTGGTCATGCGTATCACAGCCGCGCTGGCCAGGAACACGCCGAGTGTCGTAGCTGCCAGCGCGGCGAACATCACCGCAACCGCCTGGCCTTCATGGCTCTGCAGATGAAGGACGGTGAACATGCCCCGGATGGTGTATTCCCAGAGCGGGTGGAAGCCGTTGGTTACGTGCACGCCGTCGTAGGTGTAGATGTGCGATATGACAGCTTTTCTGGCGATCGCGAGGTAGTGATAGGAATCCCCGGTGAGCGACCCGATGATGATTCTGGGGCCGTGAAGTATCGCGGCGCAGAGCAGCGGCCAGGCCACTGACAAGCCTGCCAGGGCTGCCATGAGCCACGTGGCGAGTTGGGTTGCCGGGGGCTCGTCGATAACCGTCGCCACGCGACGATCATCGGAAATGCTGCTGAGAACAGTCATCGAGTAGTACCTTTACCACACATGAGGGAACGGCAACGGCAGGCCGAGTGAGGAGCGCAGAGTCAGGGCAGCCGCCAGCGCGATCACGAACGCAATGGTCAGCTTGAGATCCTGGCCGAAGGTGCCCACATGCTCGCGGTGAGCGCTGTAGAGATTGACAAAGTAGACGGGAAGATCGCTGGCCGCCACCGCAATCACCGCGCCGGTCATGCCCCACAGATGAAAACTGAGCGGCAGAGAGATGAACAGCGTAACGCAGTAGAGGAAGTAAGCGAAGGCGTTGTAGTGCGATTTCTGCAGCGCCATGATCGCCGGCGTGGTGGTGCTATAGAGCAGGGTATGCCACAGACCGAGACCGAAGATCGCGATCATCCAGGATGCCTGGTGATAGCGCGGATCGTAGATATGGAGGATGAAGAGATCGCCGAGGCAGATGACGCCAATCAACATCAGGGCGCCGACCGCCAGCACGGGCATGCGATATTTCAGCACGATGGCGCGATACTCGCTGCGTGGACCCTGGATGAATTTGGCCACGAAGGGAAATCCGACGCGCTGGCTGAACTGCAGAATGATCTGCCGCGGCACATCGGACAAGGTGAAGGCGATGCCGTAAATGCCCAGCATCTGCATCGAGGTGAGCTTACCCAGGATGAGGCGATCCGATTGCAGGGCGAGGAAGTTGAGCGCGGTGCCGATAAGAATCCAGCGGCCGAAGTGAACCAGCTCGGTGACGGCGCTCTTTTCCCAGGTGAAGCGCGGCCTCAGCTCCGGCAGCATGAAGTAGCTCACCGCCGTGCGAGCCAGCTCGGAGATCACCCGGCTCCACGCCAGCACCCAGATGGAGCGCCAGAAGTAGGCCCAGATGACAGTGATCACGAGCTGGAGAACCTGGGTGAAGAACTCCAGTGCCGACAGACGGCCGAGGCCGATATGCCGGGCAAGGGTCAGCAGGCTGGGCGAGCTGAAGCCGGCGATGGTGCAGCCAAAGCCAAGAACCGGCAGCAGCAGGATCATGCGCGGTTCGTGGTAGAACCTCGCGATTGGCCACGCCAGCGGAATTGTCGCTACGAAGATCGCGGCGCCGCGGATGACCTGGAGGGTCCAGGCAGTGTTCAGGAATCCGCGTTCGTCGCCGCGTGGATTCTGGATTACGCTGTCCTGCAGGCCAATGTGCGAGAAAAGAGTAAGCCCGACGATGATGGTCGTGAGCAGAGCCATCAGGCCGAAGTACTCGGGAACGAAAAGGCGAGTGAGAATCACGCTGCCGAGCAGGCGCACCGCCATCGCCAGTCCATAGAAGCCGACGACGTAGTATGTGCCTTTGAGGGCCCGGGACTCCAGCGCGCGATGCTGCGGTTCTACCGGCATGTCATCGGTAACGCCTGGCGTGATTTCGGCATTCGTTAGCATTCAATCTTTGCGTCAAAAGTTCTGGTTCGAGGGACAGCAGAAAACGATTCGGAGCGGGTGAGAGAAGAAGGCAGTGGTCTTACATTACAGCAAGCCTGCTTCAGCGGTATTTCAATGAACGAAACAGCTCAACGAAGATGAAGGGTTTATGACTTGTTCGCAAGCGGCCGGCGGTCTTTCGGATAGTGAACCTCGGTCGGCAGCTGGCGGCGGTAAAGCGGTGCAAAGCCGGCGAGAGTTCGCGATACGCCACTCTTCGGAAGAGCTTTCTGCAGCCCTTCGCAGGTCGTGAGCAGCGCTCCAAGCGAGTTGAGGTAGGCACGTTTCACCGCGCGGCTCAGCGGGCTCCTGATAATCGTGGGGTCGCAGGCCTCGTTCACAAAGCCCGGCCAGTTGGACCGGTACATCATATTGGTGCACACCGAGATGGAGGGGTTGAGTGCGCGTGCCGCGTGCCACCATGCCGATGGGATGAGGATCGCGTCTCCCGGATACACCGTGCCGCGGTACTGCGTGGCCTGTGCAAAGAGCGGAAATTTTCCGAGGTCGGCGCTGTCAGGATTCTCGATCTGCGAGGTGTGCGACGAGTTCGCGAAGGGATACATGTAGCGAGTGTCTTCAGGAGGGAAGAGGATGAACTCCTTGTCGCCGTAGATCTCGGTAATCATGGCGTGCGAGTTGTCGGTGTCGTAGTGCATGAGGGGGAATTTTCCTCCCGCGCCCCCGATCAGCAGCTTCAGAAATCCATCCGGGCGCTGGAAGCGCTCCGGCATCAGCGAGCCGGCGTAGCGGCGGGGAAAGGCATAAACGCTGTCCGGAGACAGGTCCGACAGCAGCTCCGGCATGTCGCGGTAGATGATGACCTTGTGGAGATAGGGTCCGGGCTTCTCAGGCGTCGAAGCAAGCACGGCGTCGATGAGATCGGCCATCGCCATCTTGGTCTCATAAGAGACGTTGACCACCTGCGACCCGTAGCGGCTCTTGAAGAACTCCGGAGTCCAGGTGCGCATGGCATTCCATTGCGGCGCTGCGTCCGAGATGATGACGGGACGGTTGGGCTCGAGATAGTCCTTGAGGAAGAGCTCGTAGGGGAGATCGGCGGCGCTGCGCCGTTCGATGGTGCGGAAATTCGACTGGCGTGGGGGAACGGCGACGTTCATCACTGCTGTTGTGCTCATATTCTGTCTCCGAAGACTGTTGCCGGCTGATTGCTCGAAGGCCACGTGAAGTGCAACAGGGACCACCTGCCCTGCTCGATTGCGAGTGCGCCGACGTATCCGGCCAGGGGCTGCAAATGCTCGAGCATCCAGCGGTGCGGCTCCTGCTCGTCCCAGGCGCAGTGAACCAGGGCGGCGCGATCTTTCCCGGCGAGGGTGACGGCAAACTTGTCGAGGGGAAGCGAAAGTCCTTCGCCTCGCGCCTTGATATACGCCTCTTTGCGGGTCCAGCAGCGCAGGAAGGCCGCATCGCGCTCCGCCTCGGCTTCTCTCTGGAGAACATCGTTCTCGATCGGCGAAAAGTAATGGAACGCAATCGAGTCCCGATCTTCGACCGGACGAAGCGCTTCGACATCGACGCCCAGTTCGGCGTCCAGGCAGACGGCGATCATCGTGACGCCCCGGGTATGAGACATGTTGAAGTGCAGGCGGCAGTCGGGAGTGCTAAGCCGCGGTTTCCCCTGCGCATTCTCAATAAACTCAAGCGTCTGCGGATCGGCTTCGAGGTAGGCGGCGAGCAGCAGGCGGAGACGCGCATGGTCGGAAACAAACCTTTCAAAGAGCGCAGGAAATCGAAAGCTTCGTGCGCGCTCGACCTCTGCCGCACTGAGTACGGACGTGTATTCGGCGATGTCTGTGGAGCCTGGCGTCAGTGTCCACAGGTGGACTTCGTTCGATCTCAGTCTGGGCACGGGATGAGGGAGCACAGGAGCCTGAACTTTCCAGAGCGACGGTCGCCGCACATCCTGGCCATCGGGCTCACAGAATCGGCTACTGCTTGTAAGTAGAACTGGCATAGTGGGACGAGTCGATAGCACGTTGGTGGGAGCGAGAGTTTGACGTAGAGACGGGTGTCTGTGGATATAGCCGGAGCCTGAAATATGTGCGTTTCCTGAGCGCGGCAAGCAGGGCCGTCGCGAGCAGACGAGGTGTTCTTCGCCTGGCGTCACGGCGACATCTCCTTCATGCTTGTGCGACAGATGGGCGAGTGGCGAGACGGGGAGGGGGTGCCTGACCGGACACAGCTGAGCATGTTCGCCTTCAGGAACGCGTGGTCCTGCGAGCGCATGTTCAGATTCAGGCGTTCTGGCTCTGTGCCCGTTCGAGCCGTTCAGAAATCATTCTGCCGACGACGCTGAGATTCGGTTCCTGGAACATCGATTCGTGGTTGCCGGGAGCCCATACGACTTCGACGCCATCGGCGGCGATGTCTCCCCATCCGCAGGCGGGATCCGAGCCGGGGATGGGCCGCGTCTCCGTGGCCCGCATCAGGGTCATGCGAAACGGAAAGGGATCGGCCTTGTACTTCGCTACCGAGTTCAGCGTATCCAGGCTGATGTTATGCATGAAGTGGGGCAGGGCGAAGCCGAATTGCTTGGAGAGCCAGCGGACCGTGGCCCAGTGCCGAAGATAAAGAGCATCGCGCGCGTTTAGGATCTTGAACCTGGCTGCGGTCAGCAGGTATTTGATCTTTCCCCGGTAGGAGAGCTGGCGAAGCCTCTGAGCATGGAAGGCATATTTCCAGCTGGTGCGGGTCCGCCAGGTGACCTTTCCGTGGATTGCCTGCTCTGCGGCGAGCTCCTCGGCGTAGCCGGGGCGCCAGGAATCGAAGAGAATCACGATCCCCATCTTTTCGCCGGCCGCGGTAAGCTGGCGCGCCATCTCGACCGTAAGCGGGCCGGCGGCGCACCATCCGGCAATGTAATAAGGGCCGTGCGGCTGTACCGAACGGATCGCGTCCACGTAGGAGTGCACGCGATCTTCGATGGACATCTCACCCTCGTCGTCCAGCTCTCGCAGGCCGTAAAACGGATACTCCTTGCCCAGGACCGAGGGCAAGCCGGCATAGAGGAGATAGGAGTGAACCAGGAACAGCGGCGGCTTATCGGTGCCCGGCTGCACCGGGACCAGCGCGGAATATTCCTTGTGTCCGCGAAGGATGTCCGCCAGCTGCTCGATGGTTGGAGCGTTGAAGATGGTGGTGATGGGAAGCGAAGATCCCAAAGCCTTGTTGATCTTGGCGAAGAGCCGGACGATGAGGAGGGAATATCCGCCCAGGGTGAAGAAGCTGGTCCGGATCCCGATGCCTTGCACGCCCAGAACCTCTTCCCAGATGGCGACCAGCTTGGCTTCGAGTTGATCCCGGGGCGGAACCATGTCGGCGGCGGCGGTGCGGGCCGACTGGGTGCGGTCCGGCCGCGGCAGCAAGGCCAGATTTGCCGCTCCGTCCAGGCGGCAGGGAATCGACTTGACGGCGACGACTCGGGCGCGCGAGAGATGCTCCGGCGCGGTGGCGCGAAGATAGTCGCTCACCAGCTCCCGCGGTGCGAGGTCCGGGCCGCAGCCGGCGACGTAGGCGACCAGCTCGGGAGTTCCGTTGGGAGCATTTTGAACCGACGCCCGTGCCTTCACCACATCCGGATGGCTTAACAGGCGATCTTCCAGTTCGCCGAGCCGCACCTGGTATCCGCTGATGCGAACCAGGCGTTCAACCGCGCCCAGTGTCTCGAATCCCGCGGAGGTGGAGTTCTGGGCCAGATATCCGAGGTGCAGCAGGGCGCTTTTGCCGGTGCGGCCCAGGCAGAGTTCTCCGGTCACGCCCTCCGGCGAGGGATTTCCCCAGCGGTCACGAACCAGAAGTCGCTGGCCAGGAAGCGGCGCAATCGGCCAGGACTCGGAGGAATCGTCGGAAAGCCGCGCCAGCCCTATCGGACCGCCTGCCTGCACCGACGAGAGAAGGGACCACGCCGGACCATTTTCCGCGATCTGCTTTGCAACATTGGCCGGCAGGCGCTCGCCGCGCGAGATGACCTGCAGATCAGGACCGCTGATCCAGCCGGAGCGCAACAGGGCCAGCCATTCGCTGGGCGCGCCGAAGACAAAGCCGGCCTGCTCGGCAACCACCGCTCTTTGTACGCCGGACGCATTCGTCTCCTCGGTGTAGACAATGCCGGCTCCGCTGCTCAAAGGCAACAGAAGATCCGTCCAGCCATCGATCGCCGACTCGGCCGGCAGGATGACAACTTTGCTGCCGCTGCGCAGGTCCAGACGGCTTGCCGTCGCCTGGAATTGCTCGATAACGTCCGCATGGGATGCGCCGGTTAACTTGTAGTGTTCGCTGGAGTCGATGGTCATGGCCCGAACCGCCTGAGCGGTCGCGGAGGGATGGGCAAACTCTCCCGGTTTGGCCTCCGACTTTCGGAGCTGCTCGAAACCCAGCATCGAGCTGACGGTGCGCGCAAAAGAGCCGGAGGCCAGAGCTGCCGCCGGCGTCAACTCGGCGAGGATGCGGTTCCATTCTTCGACCGTCGTAGTCGCCGGTATGGGGATTACGATCGCCCCCAGGCGCAGAATGGCGAGCGCCGCGGCGGCCGCGTCGACGTTTGCTTCGAGGCGCAGCGCAACCGTCTGCCCGGCCTCAATGCCGCGGCCCCGGAGCGCGGCGGCGTATCGAAGGCTGGCGGCGCGGAGCGCACTCCACGAGGTGCGCTGTTTGCCGAGGGTGATGGCTGCGGCTTCACCCAGCTGCATCGCATGCCGATCGAAGACCTCCGCCAGCGATGAGAGCCGGTCGCATGAGAATGGTTCACCGCGGCCGGCTTCGCTGAGCAGCAACTCCTCTTCCGCAGACAGCAAAGGAAGCTGGGAGACACGCAGGTCGTCGCTCGTGGTGACCGCATCGATGCTGCGGATGTAGAGATGAATAAAGCTTCGGATGCGCGTGGCGTCGAAAAGGTCGGTGTTGTATTCGATCTGCACACGAGGACCTTCGGCGCGCTCCACGACGCTGACCAGAAGATCGAAATTTACGCCTCCGCTGACCGATGGACGGGGGACGATCTTCAGAGCCGATCCAGCCGACTGCGGCTGCATGAAGGCCTTTTGATAAACGAAGTACACCTGCAGAAACTGCGAAGTCGCCCCGGTAAGTTCGAGCTGGAACTCCTCCATGAGCCGTGAAAAGGGGAGATCCTGGTGGGCGTAGGCGCGGCTGCTCCATTCGATCACGCGCGAGAGCAGCTCGCGAAAACTCGGATCGCGGTCGACGTTGGCGAGAATCACCTGGGGATTCGCGAAGCGGCCGACGACATTCTCCATGCCCGGCTGGGTGCGATTGGCGATGCTCGATCCCAGGAGGAATTCCGCCTGTCCCGTGTAGCGCGACAGCAGCGCTTCGAAGGCGGCCAGCAGGACTTGATGCATGGTGGCATCGTTGCGCCGGCAGAAGGCTTTGATGCGTGTGTTCAGCTCCGGCGAGATGAGCTGTGATTCGATGTCTCCGGGGCCGTCCTTGCGGGCGCTGCGAGGACGGTCGCAGGGCAGGTCGAGCGCGGGGACATTGCGCCTGATCTGCTCCTTCCAGAAGGCCAGGGCATTGCTGGCTTCGTCGCTGTTCAGCCACTCCTTTTGCCACTCGGTGAAGTCGGCAAACTGAAAGGGCAGCTCGGGAAGATTCGGCTCCGCGCCTCTTGCGGAGGCGGAATAGAACTCGGCGAAGTCGCGAACCAGAATGCCGTTCGACCAGCCGTCACAGACGCTGTGATGAATGGTAAGGGCGAGAAAATGCTGCTGATCGCTCACATGGATCAGGCGCGCGAGAAATACCGGTCCCGTGGCCAGGTTGATGCGCACGTGGCTGTGCTCGCGGATGACCTCTTCGGCCCGCTGCTGGCGGGTCTCTTCGGGCAGCGCGCGCAGGTCTGAAACGGAGAACTGGTAGCTCGGCTCCTCCGAGATGACCTGGAGAAGGTCGCCGTTCACCATGCGAAAAGTGGTGCGCAGCGCTTCGTGGCGACGCGTGAGTTCGCAGATGGCCTGCTCGGCCATCCCATCGTTCACTTCGCCTTCCAGCCGGAAAGCAATGGCCATGTTGGACGCGGTCGATTCGCTGTCCACCTGGTCGAGGATCCAATAACGGTGCTGCTCCAGGCTGGCTGGAAAGACAAAGACCTCGTCAGTCTTCGGGACCTGGCAGACAGAAAAATCCCCTGCGTTCTGGATCGTGATTTCGACTTCCTGCAAGAGCTGGTCCTTGTTGATCGGAGTTATAGGTCTCACGCTGCCTCGACTTACGTACTCGAACTATTGGAGCGACGTCAACTTTTGACGGCGCTGTGAGCGAGGAATCGCCTGGATGGTGCCCATCCTTTTGGTTCCCATAGCTTCCTGCTGACCCGTCTCCAGATGTTCGCAGATTGCAGCAATTGTCTTGTACTGAAAAAAGTCACGGGCAGTTACTTTCAAGCCGCCCTGGTTAGCCATTGTAGTCATCCGGAAGATCAACAGGGAATCCCCGCCAACCTCAAAAATGCTATCTTCCACGCTAACTTCCTTGAGTCCGAGCGCTTTCTCCCAGATTCCGGCCAGCAGCTCTTCATGGGGATTGCGGGGATATACCACGGCTTTCTGGCGGATCAGCTGCTCGGCCACCGGAGCCGGCAGCGCGCGGCGGTCGACCTTCCCGTTCACGGTGTGCGGGAAGCTGTCGACGAGCATGATCGCCGCGGGGCGCATGTATTCGGGAAGCTGCGTTTGCAGATAGTCGCGCAGTTCCTGAACGAGTGTTGCGGGATCGCCCGGCTGGGCGGCGATGACATAGGCCACCAGCCGCTTGTCGCCCGGCATGTCGTTCGGCGATACCCAGTCGGTGCGCACCGCAACCACCGCCGACTTCACTTTCGGCGACTGTTCGAGAGCGTACTCAATCTCGCCCAGCTCGATGCGATAGCCGCGTATCTTGACCTGGGTGTCGATACGGCCCAGGAACTCGATGGTTCCGTCGGGACGATAGCGGGCCAGGTCGCCGGTGCGATAGAGCCGCTCGGTGATGCCGGTCGCGAAGGTGTGGGTGACGAACTTCTGTGCCGTCAGTTCGGGAGCGTTGAGGTAGCCGAGCGCGAGCCCGTCTCCCGCCGCGTGCAATTCGCCGGCAACGCCGACCGGCACGGGAATGCGCTGGGAGTCGAGGAGATAAACGCGGGTGTTGGCGATAGGACGGCCGATGGGCACGCTGCCCTGAGCCGTGCTCTCGAGCGTGATCGCATGGCAGCAGGTGAAGGTGGTGTTTTCGGTTGGGCCATAGCCGTTGATCAGGCGAAGGTTGGGAAGCTCTTCGCAGACGCGGCGCACATGGGTGAGAGAGAGCGAGTCGCCGCCGGCCAGAAGCTGGCGCAGAGGACGCAGGATATCGATGTACTCGGTGACGACGAGATGAAAGAGCGCAGCGGTGAGCCACATGGTGGTGACCCCGTGCTGCGCGATCTGCCGCCCGATGTCTTCCGGAGTTACGCGATCGCCGGCGGCGATCACCAGTTGCGCGCCGTTGAGCAATGCGCCCCATATCTCGAAGGTGGAGGCGTCGAACGATAAGGGGGCGAGTTGCAGGAAGACCTCATCCGATTTGAAGCTGGCGAAGTCATTGTTCTGAACCAGCCGCAGCACGGCGCGCTGGGGAACGAGAACGCCCTTGGGATTGCCGGTCGATCCGGAGGTGTACATCACGTAAGCGAGATCATCCGCGCTGCCCTCGTGGGGCAGGTTGGATGGGTCTTCGATGGCAATGGCCGCCCAGTCGGCATCGAGCGAGATGATGTTGGTGTCGAGCTCGGGGAGTTTCGCTGCGATGGCCCGGCTGGTGAGCAGAACCGGCGCGGCGGAATCTTCGATGAGGTACTTCTGGCGCGGAGCCGGATAGGTTGGATCGACGGGCACAAAGGCCGCGCCGGTCTTCAGGATGGCCAGCAGGCTGACGATCACTTCCGCGGACCGGTTGAGGCAGAGCGCCACGCGCGAGCCGGGCGCAATCCCCGAGCGGAGCAGGAAGCGGGCCAGCTGATTGGCCTTCTCGTTCAATTCGAGATAAGTAAAGCGATGCTGGTCGCTCACCACCGCGACTGCGGAAGGCGTCTTACGGGCCTGCTGCTCGAAGACGCGATGGATGGAGGAGTTGCGCGGATACTCCCTCGCCGTCTGGTTCCAGTCAACCAGGATTTCCTGTTGCTGCTGCGCATTCAGCAGCGAGACCTGCGCGCAGGAGAGAGCCGGGTTTTCGACGAAGGCGTTGAGGATCGCTTTGAGGTGCCCGACCCAGCGTTCGATGGTGGTGAGATCGAAGAGATCGGTGTTGAAGTCGCACTCCAGCCAGATCTCGTTTCCTCGATCCACGAAGTTGAAGAAGCAATCCATGTTGACGAACGCCTTGGGATTGCCGAAGAGGTCGACGGAGAGATGATCGAAATGGAGCGCCGATCCAATCTGCTCCACGTTGACCTGGAACTCGATCAGCTGCAGGCGCGACGGATCGCGGGGAATTCTGAGCTTCCGCAGCAGGGTCCCGTAGGTGTAGTCCTGATTCTCGTAGGCGTCGAGCAGCGTGCTCTTGGTGTTCTTCACAAATTGCGCGAAGGGCTGGTCGGGCGAGAAGCGGCTGCGGATAGGCAGGAAGTTCACGCTGTGACCGATGAGCGTGCCGCCGTTCTCGACCCGGGATTGTCCGGCCATGGGGATGCCCAGGACGATGTCGTCCTGCTCGGTGAGCCGATGCAGCAGCATGGCGCTTGATGCGAGCAGGGTCGCGAAAAGGGTGCTGCCCTGCCGCGCGCCGGCCTTGCGGACGGCCGCGGTCAACTCCGCGGGAAAAATAAAACGGCGGCTCGTTCCGCGATTGGTGCGAAGCGCTGGACGCGGCCGGTCAGTCGGGATCTGCAACGGCGACGGCACGGTCCTGAACTGGTCGAGCCAGTAGGCTTCGGCCGTATCCCCGGCGGCGCTCTTCTGAGAGAACTCGCTGAAGCGGAGAGCTGCGGGGAGTGGCGGCTCCTTGCCCGCGGCGTGCGCGTTGTAGAGCTCGCTCAGCTCGCTGTAAAAGACGTTGGTGGACCAGCCGTCAAAGATGATGTGGTGCGCGGTGACCACCAGGCGATGCTCCTCAGGCGACAGGCGAACCAGCCGGACGCGGAAGAGGGGCGCCTGCCGCAGATCAAAGGGAGTCGATGCTTCGCGATCGATGAGCGCCGCGAGCTGGGAAGCCTGCTCGGCGGCAGGTAGCGCGCTCAGGTCATCATGCTCGAGATGGAGCGACAGCGCCGGCTCGATCCGTGCTGTTTCATGCTCCATGTCGACGCTGAGGCGCAGTGACTCATGGCGATCGATGAGCGATTGAATGGCGGAGGCGAGCGCCTTTTCGTTCAGATCTCCCTTTAAGGTCAGAGAGGTCGATTCATTGAAGGCGCAGTTTGCTTCATGACCAAGTTGTGTGCCCAAGAGGATTTCTCGCTGTTCTTCCGTGATCGGAACCGCGCGAACAGACGTTTCTCGCGAATTGCGAGCGTGTACGGCAATCGAGCCCGAAACATCTACTGCGATGGGTGCTGGGGGTTGTGCCTCCGATGCCGGGAGGCGTCCGTGGGAGATATCGGCGATCTGGCTGGATGAGGGAGGCAGAGGAAGAGCCTGTCCCTCGCGCATCTGTTCCAGGCTATTACGGAAGGCCTGGCGGACGTAGTCGAAGTCGGCCTGGGTGTGGGCCGTGGTCAGGAAGCAAGGGAAGCCTTCCTGGATGTGGATGCCCTGCTCGCGCAGGTGGAAGTGGAGCAGTCGGCTGAGGAAGGGCTCGCCGGGTACAGAAAAATAGAACCACGACGAAAAAGTTTCGATTGCGGAGGGGTGCGCGAACTCGCGGAACATGCCCTTTAGGTCGTGAACCAGGGCCGAGGTTTTGGCGGCAACATCGTTCTGCAGGCTGGGACCGGCTGCCTTTAGGTGCTGCATGCAGGCGCGGACAGCCGCCAGCGCAAGGGGATGGCGCATGAAGGTTCCAGCGTAGAAGGTGACTCCGGCTTCGGGGAAGGAAGCGTCGCCGTACTGCCACATGCCGCCGTCGAGGGCGTTCATGTATTCGGGCCGGCCGGCGAGCACGCCAATGGGCAATCCGCCGGCGACCACCTTGCCGTAGGTGGCAAGATCGGCCTTGATGCCAAAGACCGCCTGCAGGCCGCCGGGGTGGGTGCGGAATCCGGTGACCACTTCGTCGAAGATGAGCGCGGCGCCGTTGTTCTCGGTAATGCGGCGAACTTCGCGCAGGAACTCGACCGGACGGAGCTCGGGATGGCGGCTCTGCACCGGCTCTACCAGCACGGCGGCGATTTCACCCGCGCGCTGGCGGATGATCTCCAGGCTTTCGTCCGTGCCGTAGTCGAGAACCAGCATGTTGGCGACGCTCTCGCGCGGGATGCCGGGTGCGATGGGCACGGTGCGATGCTTGCCGACCGCCTTCACCAGCACTTCGTCGAAGCTGCCGTGATAATCGCCGCCGAAGACCACCACCAGGTTGCGTCCGGTGACCGTGCGGGCCAGGCGCATGGCGCCCATCACAGCTTCGGAGCCGGTATTGCAGAAGGTCACGCGCTCCATGCCGGTGAGGTCGCGAAACAGCTCCGCGCACTCCCCGGCAAGCTCGGTCTGCGGCCCGATGGGGAAGCCGACTTCGAGCTGGGCGCGAAGCGCCTCGGTGAGCCACTCCGGCGAGTGGCCGTAGAGAATGGCTCCGTAGCCATTGAGGATGTCGATGTACCGGTTGCCGTCCTTGTCCCAGAGATAAGCCCCCGATGCGCGGTCGACAACCAGCGGGTAGATCAGGTCCTTGATCTGGGCGTTGAAGCCCGAGACGACGCGTCCGTCGGCGAAGACCGAGCGATGCGCCTGGGTAAACTCTTTCGAGGTACGCGTGCGCTGGTTATATTTCGCGATCAGATCGCGAAGATAATTTTGCTGAACCTCGTGGAGGCCGGTTTCACTGCCGCGCTGAATCGGCTTGAAGGGGATAAAGACCGGCTTGGCCGGAGCTTCCGCCGCCTCGGCTGGAGGGACTGCCGCAGCCGCGGGCGCAGGCGCTTGAACCGGTGCGGGAACGGGCGCGGCCACCGGCGCCGCAGGCTGCGGGGATGGCGCGACGGCAGCATGGCGGGAGAGCGCAGCCAGCTGTTGCTGAAAGAGCTGGGAGAGCGCCTGGGTTTGCGCGGCAAAGAGGGCTTCGAGGGAGCCGGAAGGTGCGATTGGCGCGGACACGGGTGCGGAGGAGAACTGCGGCGCTGGGGCTGCAACCGCCACCGGAGCCGCCGGGGCAGTGACTGCAGTGACCGGGGCGGCAGGAGCGGCGGCCGGGCGCAACTCCGCCGGAACGGCTGCGTCCAGGTGCGCAGCCAGCGCCTCCGGCGTCGAGTAATTCTCCATAATCTGCCGGAAGGTCAGCTTCACGCGATACTTCGACTGAATTGCCTGGGTGAGCTGGGTCAGGAACAAGGAATCAAAACCCAGCTCCAGAAAGGATGCGCCGGTGTCGGCGTCATTCACTTCGACTCCGGAGAGATCGGAGATTAAAGCTTTCAGCCCGTTGAGCATGGTGGGAGTGTCAGCAGCGGGTGTTGCCATGATAGGAACCTCGGGAGGTAAAGAAAAAGTTGCATTCCTGGCGAGCGGAAGCTGCGGAGTCTGCGCCCCGTCTGATTCCGATCGCGACGGCTCGCCCGTGGTGGGGGCGACCCAATATTTCTTACGTTCAAAGGGATACGTGGGGAGGAGGATGCGTCGGCGGTTTGATACGGCGTGAACCCTGGCCCAGTCGGGATCGGCTCCCGCGGCCCAGAGCCGGCCCAGCGCCGCCTGGATTGCGGCGTCTGCGCGAATACCCTCACGCGCGGAGGGCAGCGAAGCGAGCACCGCATGCGATGCTGGCTGGTTGGCGGATGTTTGTCCGACGGTCTGGCGGATGAGCTGTACCAGCGTCTCGGACGGACCGACTTCGAGGAAGACGCGCTCCGGAGTCTTGGCCAGCTCGGCGATAGCGTCGGCGAAGCGGACGGTGTGGCGCAGCTGACGTGTCCAGTAATCGA
>Ga0335075_10009406_pt1 | contig 14909 bp, 16 predicted proteins | sample Lox_Sample_24_FD_206723 | JGI IMG/M metagenome (GOLD analysis project Ga0335075, IMG submission 206723) | Soil microbial communities from Loxahatchee National Wildlife Refuge, Florida, United States - Lox_Sample_2.4 | ecosystem: Environmental > Terrestrial > Soil > Wetlands | place: USA...
TATGGGCTGACTACCAGCCGCCGCCTCCGCCGCCCGAATCGAAGCCGCCACCACCACCGGCATCAAAGCCGCCGCCGGAGTCGCCGAAACTACCGAACCCGGCATTCCCCATATCCATCTGACCGGGATCGGGTTGCCAGCCGGAGGCGTCGACGCCGGCAGACGGATCGCCGCCGAAACCGGCAACCTGACCGCCGTCGCCCATGTACGTGCCGCCATGGTTGCCGAAGAGTTCGTTGCCAAGCCACGCGCCGCCGAGGCCGCCGAGAAGCCCGCTGAAGAAGCCGCCTCCCCCGCCACCGTATCCGAAGCCACCGTAGCCGGGACCATAGCCGCCGTACCCGGGGCCGCCGAAACCGGGTCCGCCGTAGCCGAGGCCGGGACCGGGGCCCGGGCCAGGACCATATCCCGGTGGCATCATGCGCGGCCCTGCGATCGCGCGGAAGATCGACCGGATGATGAGGAACCCGGCGAGTAGGGTCAAGATCAACCAGAACAAACCAAAACCTCCCATCGATTGCGACTGCGGGTTACTCGCCAGACGCGAACCAGCGGCCGCGCTCAGCGCGCGCTCGTGGCTGCGGTACTGATCCAGCACCAAGTTGACGCCGGTGCGTACGCCATCGTCGAAATCGCCGCTGCGCAGATACCCGCGCATCGCCTGGTGGATGGCCGTGAAGGAGCCGGGCGGAAAGAACGCGCGAGACGCGACGTCGCCTACGACGATGTCCTGCTTCTCGGCCTTGGCGAGGAGGATGAGAACGCCGTTGACCTGCAGCTGGGCGCCGGTGTCTTCGGCCTCCTGGGAGATCGTCTTCCCGCCCAGTGTCGGGACGGTGACGACGACGACTTCTTTGCCGGTTTGGCTGTTGAAGTCGGCGATCGTTTGGTTGAGGCTCTGCACGGTTTGCGCACTGAGCAGTCCGGCGTTGTCGAAGACGTACTGATCGCGCGCGTATGCGGGAGCGCAAAGCGCCAGCGCGGCAACTGCCACGGCGATCGGGGCCCACCGCCCCTGGGCGAAGATTCGTTGGATAGTCACGACCCTCTAGTACCGCCGGGGTGCGCAAGGGTTTCGCCCCGCGCAGGCGGCTTAATGCGCGATCACGATTGCGACGCCGACGACGCTGGCGACGAAGACGACCAAAAACACCCAGATACCCGTCTTGAGCAAGACCTGGCGGATGCGACGCGAGCGCCGGCTCTGCATCTTCATCCCAGCGACTGCGAGCGGCGCTCGGCCGATCCCCAGAGGCGCTCGAGGTTGTAAAAGGCCCGCTGCTCGGGGGTGAAGACGTGCGCGACAACGTCTCCGAAGTCCAAGAGAATCCAGCCGGCGTCGCTATACCCCTCGCGGCGCGTGACGGTGAAGCCGTTCGCGCGGGCGAGTTCGGTGATGCCGTCGGCAATTGCGCGCGTCTGAATCTTCGAGCGGCCGGTGGCGATGATGAAATAGTCGGCGACGATCGTACGGCCTTCGAGCGGCAGCGTGACGACGTCTTCAGCTTTCTTCTCGAGCGCGGCCTCGCGCACGATGTCGATTAATTCGGGCAGAGCGTCTCCTTCTTTGCGGCGTACGTGTCGAGGGCGGCGAGCGTTTGGGGTGCGACGGCGAGTCCGCGCGATTGTAGGTATGTTGCGGTCTGTGCGAGCAGGCGGCGCATCCCCTCATCGAGATCGTCCATCGCGGCGGCGAGTAACTCCGGGCGCTCGGGAAAATCGCGCGCCGGTTCGAGGCCGTCCGCGAGGTAGACGACCGCATCGAGGGGCGACATCGTTGCGTCGGCGACGGTGTGCTTGCGAATGGCGCTGAGGATGCCTTCGTCCTTCACCCCGAATTGCTCGCGCGCGATCTCGGCGCCGAGCCGCGCGTGCAGCACGATGGGATTCTCACGTTCGAACGCGTCGACGGTGAGACCGCGCGCTTGCGCCTGGAGGAGAAGTTCGCGCGCGGGTAAGAGGCGTGCCAGGTCGTGCAGCATTCCGGCTGCGCGTGCGCGCGCGGTGGAGATCCCATGCGCCCGCGCCAGCGCCTCTGCCAGGCGTGCGACGCGCACCACGTGCGCATAGCGGTGGTCTTGGCCGATGTGCGCCCGCACGCGCCGACGAAGCTCGCCGTAGGTCACGGGCCCTGCGCGGCGATGTGTGCTTCGAGCTTTGCGCGCAAGGCGCGCAGGCGGCCGCGGTAGAGGTCGCCGCGCAAATTTCCCGCCCACATGACCAGTGCGTTCTCGCTGTTGTCACTGTAATAGCCGCGGCGCGTCGAAACGACGGTGAAGCCGTATTTACGATACAGATTCTGCGCGGCGACGTTCGACTCGCGCACTTCGAGGGTCATCCACGAGGCGTTGTGTGCAATTGCCTCTTCCAGCAGATGGACGAGCATCAATTCACCGTACTTGCGCGAGCGCCAATCGGGATGCACGGCGATCGTCGTAATGTGCGAATCTTCCAGGATCACCCAGATGCCGCCGTAGGCGACGATCTCGGAGCCGATACGGCCGACCGAGTAGTGAGCGAGCCGATTGTCGTTGAGTTCGCTCGTGAAGGCATTTTGCGGCCACGTCGTGGCGAACGAGAGGCTTTCGATGCGCATCACTGCGCGGATGTCGGCGGCCGTCATCGGGCTGATCGAGAGACGCTCGGGCACCTGCGCAGAGCGCAGGTCGACGTCAGCGCGCATCCCGCTCCGCGCGCACGATAGCTGCCGGCTGTTCGCCGTAATCGGCGTGGACGGCATGCGGGCTCGAGGCCGGTTCGCGAGTGGCGGCGAGGCTCGCGACGGCGAGGGCGGCAGGCTCGAAGAGTGGGGAGTACGCGCGCACGGTAAACCCGCGTTCGCCAAGGCGCGGAGGGACGCCCTCCGTCGCGCCTGTATAGCTCAGCACCGACGGCTCCAGGCGTTCGGCGACATAGGCTGCCAGCTCCTCATAGCTGCCGCACCGCTGCCCCGGCGGGCCTTCGGCCAAGCGCAGCCGCGCACAGGCGACGCCCGGACGGCCGCTCACGACCGCCAGCAGCGGAGCCGGAAACCCTGCGGGCTCCAAAGCGTCGAACGAGCTGACGCCCAGGAGCGGGAGGTGCGCGGCGAAGGCCAGCCCCTTGGCGTACGAGAGGGCGATGCGCAGGCCGGTAAAGGAGCCGGGACCCGTGCCGACCGCGATGCGGTCGATGCCCGTTAAGCCGCCGGGACCGAGCACCTCTTCGATCGTCCACATGCCGCGTTCCAAGGCGTCGCCGCCGTGGGCGACGGCGGTGCGGGAGTGGCCGGCGTCCTCGGTATCGAGGAAGGCGGCTGAGAAGATGCCCAAGGCACCATCGATCCCGAGGATCTTCACGGGCGTTCGATCTCGATTTCCCGCACGCCGTCGCCCGAGCCGCGGATGTGCACGCTGATGGCGCGGGCGGGAAGGAGTTGTGGGGCGCGCTGGGGCCATTCGACCAAGGTCACGGCGTCGGGCGCAAAGGCCTCTTCCAGGCCGAGCTCTACGAGCTCAGCCTCGCTCTCGATACGGTAAAGATCGAGATGGTGGATCGTCGGTGTTCCCTCATAGCGGTGCCAGAAGGTAAAGGTCGGGCTGGAGCTTTGATCTTCGCCGTGGAGCCCGCGCACGACCGCTGCGACGAAAGCCGTCTTCCCGGCGCCGAGCGGCCCTTCGAGTGCGACCGCGTCGCCGGGCCGCAGACGCCGCGCGAAGTCGGCCGCGATCTGATCCAGCGCAGCGAGGCTCTCGGCACGAAAACGCGAACGTATCATATAATGTTTTGGAGAGTTCCCGTTCGGCTTTTCATCGGTAAAGACCCAGGTCGGTCTCTTCCGATGAAAGCCCGCGGTGGTCGAGACGCGGCCCGCGAGCCGCGGACGCCGGCGTACTGATCCTCTCCGGAGTTTGTTCGGCATGGTGCGCTGCTGCGCCCATGCCAGATTGTGCATTGACTGATTGAACAACGAGCGTATCTCTTTAATCAACGTCGAAGACGAAATGCGGGAGTCGTACCTCTCGTATGCGATGTCCGTCATCGCCTCCAGAGCCCTCCCCGACGTGCGCGACGGCCTCAAGCCCGTGCAGCGCCGCATCTTGTATGCGATGCGCGAGATGGGGATGACGCCCGACAAGCAGCACCGCAAGTGCGCCGGTATCGTCGGCGAGGTGCTCAAGACGTTCCATCCGCACGGCGATTCGTCGGTCTACGACGCGCTCGTGCGCATGGCCCAAGACTTTACGCTCCGCTATCCGCTGGTCGACGGCCACGGCAACTTCGGCTCCATCGACGGTGATCCGCCGGCGGCCTACCGGTATACCGAAGCGCGTCTGGCGCGCATCGCGCTCGAGATGCTCGCCGACATCGACAAAGAGACCGTCAACTTCATTCCCAATTTCGACAACCAAGGCAGCGAGCCGGTCGTTTTGCCGGCGCGTCTCCCACAACTGCTCGTCAACGGCTCGAGCGGCATCGCGGTCGGTATGGCAACCAACATTCCGCCGCACAACGTCGGCGAGATCTGCGACGCCGTCGCCGCGCTCATCGATGCCGACTACGAAAGCACGCCTGCCGAGGAACTCGACGACCTGATTCTGGGCATCGTGCAAGGGCCCGACTTTCCCACGGCCGGTATCGTCATGGGCAAAGAGGCGATTCGCCAGGCGTACAAGACGGGCCGGGGTTCGGTCTTGATGCGCGGCGCTGCCGAGATCGTCGAAGAGAAGGGCCGCTTCAAGATCGTCATCAGCGAGGTGCCTTTCCAAGTCAATAAGTCGCGCATCGTCGAGGCGATCGCCGAAGCGCACGCCGAGAAGCGCATCCAGGGAATCTCGCGCCTCGACGACGAGTCGAGCCGCAAAGGCTTGCGCGTGGTCGTCGAGCTGGCGAAAAATGCGACGCCACAAGTCGTGCTCAATCAGCTCTACAAGCACACGCCGCTCCAATCGAGCTTCGGCTTCAACATGCTCGCGCTCGTGCCGGTGCAGCTGAATCCCGATTACAGCGCAAGCGAGGTGATGGCGCCGCTCGAGCCGCGTGTGCTCTCGCTGCGTGAGATGCTCATCCATTACATCGAGCACCGCACGATCGTGGTGCGCCGGCGCACCGAATATGATCTGCGCAAGGCCGAAGAGCGCGCGCACATCCTCGAAGGTTTCCGGATCGCGCTCGATCACATCGACGAGATCATCACCATCATTCGCGCAAGCGATACGACCGAGCTCGCGCGTGAGCGCCTGATCGGACGCTTCTCGCTCTCGGTGATTCAGGCCAATGCCATCCTCGACATGCGCCTGCGCACGCTCACCGGCCTCGAGCGCCAAAAGATCGAGGACGAGTATTCGGAGTTGATCAAACTCATCGCGGAGCTCAAAGACATCTTGGCCAGCAAGCGCCGCATCACGGGCCTGGTGAAGAGCGAGTTGCTCGAGCTCAAGAAGCGCTTCGGCGACCCTCGGCGCACGCGCATCGAGGCGGTCGAAGGCGAAGATTTTGCCATCGAAGATATGATCCCCGACACCGAGGTCGTGGTCACGGCGACGGTCGGCGGCTACATCAAACGTGTCTCGGTGGATACGTTCCGCGCGCAGAACCGCGGCGGCCGCGGGGTGATCGGGATCGGGAACCTCAAGCGCGAGGACGTCGTCAGCAATATGTTCTCGGCGACGACGCACCAGCATATCCTGTTCTTCACGAACAAGGGGCGCGCGTACCGCTTGCGCGCCTACGAGATTCCCGATTCCACGCGTCAGGCGCGCGGGACGGCGCTGGTCAATCTGCTGACCCTCCCACCGGGCGAGAACGTGACCGCGATCTTCCCCATCTCCAATTTCGAAGGCGACAAGTACTTGGTGATGGTCACGCGGCGCGGCGTCATCAAGAAGACGCGGCTGGGCGAGTTCGCCAACGTGCGCCGCAACGGCCTCAACGCCATCGATCTCGATGAAAACGATGAGTTGCTCAGCGTAGATCTCTCCGACGGAACACGCGACGTCATCCTTGCCACCCGTGAGGGGATGGCCGTGCACTTCAACGAGACCGACGTCCGGCCGATGGGCCGCAACGCGCGCGGCGTGCGCGCAATCACCGTCGCCGAAGGCGATTCGGTCGTCGCGATGGATATCGTGGAAGACGAGCGCCGCGAGGTGATGATCGTTACCTCGCAGGCCTTCGGCAAGCGCACGCCGATCGACGAATATCGCCACACCTCGCGCGGCGGCAAAGGCGTCAAGGCGTTCGCCAAGGAGAAAGACATCGGCTACGTCATCGATCAGATCCTCGTCAAACAAGACGACGAGATCCTGATCATGACCTCGGCGAACCAGATCATCCGCATCCGTGTCGCCGACATCCGCAAGTCGGGCCGCTCCACCAAAGGGGTTCGCCTGCAGCGCTTGGACGAGGGAGACGAGGTCATCGCGATCACCAACCTCGGCGCCCAGAGCAGCCAAATCGAGGACATCACCGGCGAAGCAGCGGGGCCACCGGCGACGAGTTCGTAGCACGTGTCAAACCAGGTTCCGGCGGTTCATGCTTTTGCTAGCTGGTTGGCACAGGCTCGCCACGCCGGCTCCCGAAGCGTCTGCAGTCCGCGGAAAGGGTTTGACCGATGCGAATCTCCGGGCGGGTTTCTGTCTTGCAGCGCTTGCGGCGACCCTTGTGGCCTGCGGTGGAGGTGGCTCCTCTCCGCCGCTTCGCGTCTCTCCCACGAGTTCGCCGACGGCCTCAGCGACAGCCTCGGTAGCGCCCTCGGTAGCAGCCACGGCGACGCCTTCAGGCACACCGACGTTCTCGGCGAGTCCGCCGGCAGGATTCGCCGTTGTCCAGATCACGCTCTCCGATTCCACAACGGATACGTCAACGGCTCGCCGGCCGGAGTTTCTTTCGACCTCCACCAACTCGTTCACCGTGACGGTGGGCTCCCAAACCACAGTCGCCGCTTGCGCCGCCCGCTCAGGCACCAGTTGCTATACGGAGCTCGACGCTCCGGTCGGCAGCGACGCGTTCACCATCGTCACCTATGACCAAGCCGGCGGTGCCGGCAATGCGCTTTCGCGCACGACGGTTACGGCGACGATAACCGCCGGCGAGGTCAACAGCGTAAACGTTTCGCCCGAAGCGATCGTGGCGAGCGCGACTCTGGCGGCTTCGCCGGGACCGCTGACTGGCGGGACGGCGGGAACGGCTCAACTCTCGCTTGCAGCGTACGACGCGGATGGGAACGCGATCACGGGCTCTGCCCCATACGCGAACTCCATTACTGTTACCAATGGAGACACGAGCGGGGCATCATCGCTCTCGGCCGCAGCGTTCACGGCGCCCGGCCAGACGATTACGTTCACGTATAGCGGCAATTCGGCTGCGGCACCTATTACCATCAGCGCTGCCGGCAGCGGTGTCTCGAGCATCGCTTCACTTATCGTCGTTTCGCGGACTCCCGCAACGGTCACGTACTTCCCGCTTCCGGCGCCCTCGCCGAGCGGGGCCGTCGCTGCTTACCCTTTGACTATCACCGTTGGGCCCGACGGAAATTTATGGATTGCAGGACAAGTCTGCCCCGCCTCACACGCGCAGTGCTCGGGCTACTTGGACCAAATGACGACAGCGGGAACGGGGACAGCGTCGTATGCCTTTCCGCTTGCGGCTTACCCGACAGTCGGTCGACTGACGACAGGTCCAGATGGCGCCCTGTGGATTTTGAATACAACATACCCAGCCACACTTGACGGTTATGTCGATCGGGTTACGACGTCAGGCGTTGCCTCGGCCTATCCTACCCCGCCGGCAGAAGGCGTCGCTGGTCTGGGTGGAACGCTCACACCGGGCGCAATCATCACCGGTCCGGATGGTAATCTTTGGGCGACGGGCGACGGCCTCTTTCGTATTCTGCCAAATGGCACGATTACGGAGATCGACATCCTGCCTGTGGGCCAAACCAGCAGCGGAATCGTTGCCGGCCCCGACGGCAACATCTGGACGATCATCGCTGGAAGCTCCGGTTACACGATTGTGCGTGTGAACCCGTCAACCGGAGCCCTGACCTCCGTCGCCGCGACCGCGAGTTCAGGCTCGATGGTTGTGGGAAGCGACGGCAATATCTGGTTTCTCGAAGCCGGGGGCATCGGAAAGATCACTACAGGCGGGACGGTCACGACCTACTCAATTAGCGGAATCGATCCAGAGGCCGATCTCGTCAGCGGCCCTGACGGTGATATCTATACCAGGCAAGTGAATACGCAGCAGCCAACGCAGCCCGACAGCATCATCCAGATCAATACCGCCGGCCAGGTGACGCAGACTTATGCGCTCACGGTACAAGTGGCGAGCCTCTGTGTGGGACCCGACGGGGCGCTCTGGTTCGTGCCGTCGCAGACCAGCACGCCCGCGCCAGTCGGAAGGCTCGCTCCATAGTCTTCTCATTGTAGACGCGAAGTGAGACGCGACGTAGCAGTACGTCTTTCAAAAGACGCGAAGCGGCGTTGAACGCTCGCGTTCGGAGGCAGCGGCTGCGAGCGAATCCGGCAGATCGCCGGCGATGACGCCAATGGGTCGTGCCTGTGACGCATGTTGCGCGGCGCGGCCGTGCCAGTGTGCGGCCAGCGCTGCGGCATCGAATGGTGCCAAGCCTTGCGAAAGCAAGGTGGCGATCATCCCAGTGAGGACGTCGCCGGTGCCGGCGGTTGCGAGCGCCGGGGTGCCTGTCGTGTTGAGCGCGATGCGCGCTCCGTCGTCGATCAGCGTGGTTTGGCCTTTGAGCAGCGTCACGATCTCGTTTTCCCGCACGAATGTGCGCAGACGCGAGATGCGTTCTGTCGGTTGGACCGTGCCGCGGCCGGAGAGGCGCGCGAATTCTCCCGCATGCGGTGTGAGAACGGCGCGCTTCCCGCGGAGAATGTCGAGATGCTTGGCGAGGTGAAAGAGACCGCTGGCATCGACGACCAGCGGTAGCGGCGTCTGCTCGATCACGGTGCGGACGATCGTGCCCAGCGTCTCCGAGAGGCCGAGTCCGGGTCCAATTGCAATCGAGCCGCAGCGTTTGGCCACATCCAGAATCTCAGCGACGGCGCGGGTTGCGTCGTCGTCATCGAATTCGACCACGACTTGCTCGACGAGATGCGCGCGGATTGCGGTCGCCGCGCGGCGCGGGGTCGCTACCGTTACGTAGCCCGCGCCCGCTCGCCCCGCGGCGCGCGCGCAGAGAACCGCCGCCCCGGGAAATTGCTCGGAGCCTGCAAGCACGAGCGGTGCACCGGATTGACGCTTGTCTCCGTCGGCGGCACGCCGGGGAAGCAACGACACCGCAGTCCGGTCGTCCAACGCGACGTATTCTGTCGGCACCGTTTGATCGAATTCGCCGCCAATGCCGATATCGTCGAACCAAAGCTCACCCACGTACGGACGCCCCGTCTCCAGCAAAAGGCCGAGCTTGAGTGCGCCCAAGGTGACGGTGGCGCACGCCTTGACCGCGTCCGGCTCGGCTATGCCGGTCGTTGCGTCCACACCGGTTGGAACGTCGAGTGCAATGATCCCGCCCTGCGCTCCTTCGTTGAGGGCGCGCGTGAGGCGGCGTATCTCGTCGCTCATGCCACCGCGGGCGCCTACACCCAAGAGGCCGTCGAGATACAGATGCGGGCCGGAGATGAACGACGCATCGGCGTCACGTCCGACGGTGAGAATTGAGACGCCGGCGGCCCGCGCGCGGGCGAGCGCATCACGCCGCGCGGCGCTCTGCCGCTCGCCGGGATCGAAGGCGAGTGCGATACGTTCGTACACCGCCCCGTCGAGTTCGGCAAGTGCGGCAAAGGCGTCGCCGCCGTTATTCCCATAGCCGGCGAGCGCGATGACGCGGCCGCCGGGGCGCAGCCGGCGTGCCACCGATGCAATCGCGCGACCGGCACGTCGCATCAGTTCGATGTCGGAGTATTCCGCCGAGGCCGCCGCGTCTAGCGCGCGCATCCCTCCTGCCGTGACGACCCGCAGCATCAGCACTCCAACACCACGACGGCAGTTGCAATGCGCGCGGTGTGCGCGATCGTGAGATGGATCGTCGCAACGCCGCGCTGCGCCGGTAGGGTGGCTGCTGCGCCGGACAAAGCGATCCTCGGTTCTCCGCTTGCGCCGTGCGTCACGCCGACCTCTCGCCAGCGAATCGCATGGCCAAAGGCTTTGCGCGTCGCCTCTTTGGCCGCAAAGAATCCGGCAAGGCGCTCGGGCCAATGGCGCTTGCTCAGCGCGTAACGCATCTCGTCTTCGGTATAGACCTTCCGGGCGAAGCGCGCTAACGCTTCCGGCGTAAAGTGATAACGCTCTACTTCGGCGAGGTCGATGCCCATTCCGACGATCATCCCGCCGACTTCGCTACGCCCGCGCGGGCCGCCTCATTTCATGACTGGTGGCCGTTCTAGTCCGTGCGAGCCTCGACGCTGACGCGCATGATGCCGTTGTACATGTAGCCCGCGGGGTTCCAGACGCCGGAGATCGGTTGCACGGCGCCGGTTTCATCGGTCGCGCGCGCGGCGATGACGTGCGCTCCCTCCGAGGGCGAGAAGGTGTAACTGAATTGCTGCCACGCGTAGGGCGGCGCGTTGGTTTGGAGTTCCGCTGCGTGCCACGGTCCGCCGTCGACCGAGATTTCGACCAAACGCACCGAGGGGACGCCCGACCAGGCAACGCCTTGCACGAAGAGCGGGGCATTGGCACGCACGATGTCGCCGTCGAGGGGGGTGAGGATCTCGGATTTCACATCCATCTGCGTAACGATATGCGTGTCGGCCGGGAGGATCGGGACGCCCGGCGTCGCCGGCTGGTTCGGAATGCGGTAAGCGACGGCGACCCAGAAGCCGACGTCTTCGAGCTGGCCGTTCACCCGCGCTTCCAAATTCGTGAGCCACTTCATCCAGTGGTTGCCGTACCAACCTGGTGCGATGACGCGCAGCGGGGAGCCGTGAAGAAACGGAAGCGCCTCGCCGTTCATGTCATACGCGAGGAGTGTATTCTTGTCGCGCGCTTTGTCGATCGGGAGCGCACGCACGACTTGCGGCGCGTTGGGATTGGCGGGGCGGTCGGCGCCGGAGACGACCAAAAATTTGGTGGCTGGGTCGATCTGTGCGCGATCCAGCACATCGGAGAGGCGCACTCCCGTCCAGCGGGCGTTGCCAACGCCGCCATACGTCCACTGCGCCCCCGAGGCGCGGGGGGTAAAGAGCCCACGGCCGTTCCCGGCACATTGACAGACCGCCGTCACGCTGACGGGTTCGAACTGCGTGCGTAGGTCGAAGATGCTCAGGCTCAGCGGATTGGAGGCGTCGCCGTTGACGGCTAGCCGCCAGAGATTGAGATCGGGGTAAGCCGAAGGTGGTCCGTAGTGTGCCCGAACGAAATGGAGGTCGTTCGGCGTGATCCACGTGTTGAGATACTCGATCGGCGTCTCGAGATCGTGGGCCGGGGGCTTGGGTGCGCTGGTGACGCCCGGCGCCGGCGGCGGACTAGCAGGCGGGGCAGGAGCCGGGCTCGTCACGGTCGCATCGGCCGGCGGCGTGGCCGTCTGAGCAGAGGCGGACTGCGCGCCCAACAAGGTTGCACCGAGCGCTGTGGCGCTTGCGCTCACGACGAACTCTGCACGCGTGGGATCAGAAGACTTCACGGGCGCTCCTGGACTGACCGGTATGGAAATCTTAACCGTTGTGCCGATAGCTGTGATATCGGGTACTACTTACGCTCACTTGAGGAATGGCTATGAAGCCCAACGTGCCGCGCTTTTGGACTCCGCGCACTGGAGGCCTGCTGACGCTCGCCGGGCTCGCCGTTGTTACGGTGGGAGCTACCTTGCTGGGAGAATCACTGATCGGGCGCGGCGGACCATCCCAGACTGCCGCCCCAGGCCCTAAACTGACGATTGCCCCCATATTTCAAGGTTTACAGGGGGCGCACCACGGTGCGACTGCGACGCGTTCGATTGCCCGTGCTGCCTTCGCTCCGCGACCGCATCACCACCAACATCATGGTGTCGCGCCGGCGCCCGTGGTGGTTCACGTGCCGGCGCCTCCGGTGACCGAGGCGCCGGTCGTCGTCGCGGCACCCGTCATCGTCAAGGCAGCGCCCGACGTCGTTGCCGAACGTCCTGTGCCGTTGCCGCCGAAGGCTCCGCTGTTCGCGCCACCTTTGGCGGTCGCAGTGCTTCATAAACACCACCACGCAAAACATGCGCTGGCCGTTGCGGAGACGCCGCCCCGCGTCGATCCCAACGCTGCATGGCCGACGGAACGGCCATTGCCGCCGCGCCAACTCATCCCGGTGACCACGATGACCGCCCCGCCGCCGGTCTCGATCCAACTGCGGCCGGTCGAGACGGTCACCGCTGCGCCGCCCTCTTCGAGTCCACTGGTGCCGGTCGAAACGGTGACGGCGGCTCCGCCGCGAACCTAAGGGCCAGCCATGTGGAAAGGGTTCCCGATCGGCCTCGGTGCGTTAGGCCCGGTGTTCTTCATCGCGGTCGCTTCGGCTGCTGTTGTGCCTTTTGGTCCGCAGGCCGCCGGCGACCAGGCTGCCTATACGCTCGCGTATAGCGGGCAATTCTGGCAGGGAGACAGCACCTCGTACAACGGCACGTTGACCCTCACGCGCGAAGACTCGTCGCACGTCGACGCCGCGTGGGCGAGCACCAACACGGCGATCGCGTCCGGCGGCCCCAATGGCCTTGGCGGCATCGATGTCTCGAGTCAGATCGAATGGATGGACCCCTACAACACGGTGGCGCAGCTTCTCTATCCGATCGGCGGTGACGTCAAGCTCGGCATCACGTGGCCCTCGGAGATTCCGGTGCACGTGAATCCCGGTGAACTCGTGCAGGTGCCCGTTGCCGCAACCGTTACCGCTACCGAGCGTGGGCACAATCTCACGATCACGTTTACCGGCGAGCGCACCGGTGACTATTCCTATTCCGGTTTCATCGTGCCGATCGACGTCGCCGTAAAGGGAACCATCGGTGTGGTCGACGGCCATGTAGCGCAATGCGAATACGACGTGCAAGAAGACGTGCACTTGGGGGGTTCTCAGACACAAAATATCTCGTGGGAGTGGACGCTCTCGCCGTACTCGCCGTAGTCCGCCAGGGGCAACGCACCGGCGGAGCAAATTCCCACGAGCATGGGTCAGATCGCTATCGTGCCTGTCAATACGATCGGCTCATCTTTTCTTTTACGGCTGGCGCTCTGTCTCGAAGAGCGCTTTCTCTTCACATGTACGATCGAGCGGGTGCTGCGCGTGCCGCAAACAGCGCTCAACAGCGCACGCAAGCAGCTCTTTCTCAATACGTTGCTGACGAAGGTCGGCTCGGTGAGCGCGATGGCAGGCGACTACCGCTTGGCGATCACGGATTTCGATCTCTACAAGACCTCTCACCAGTTCGTCTTCGGTGATGCAAGCGAAGAGCACCGGATCGCCTGCGTCTCGGTTCATCGGTTGCGCACCGACTTCTACGGCGAGCCGCCCGACGAAAATCTGCTCTTTCAGCGCACGCTCAAGGAGTCGGTGCACGAACTCGGACACGCGCTCGGTCTCAAGCACTGCTTCAACCCGCGCTGCGCGATGTACCTCTCGAGTTCGATCTACGACGCCGACAACAAGCTCTCGCACTTCTGCGAAGCCTGCGAGCGCAAGGTGCGCGCCAACCGCTAGACGGGCTCGCGAACAACTCGCGCATCGGCGAGCGTGACGCGCCGTTCACCTACGCCTATGCGCACGACCAGACTCCCGTCCTCGGCGAGCCGCAGTGCGACGGCATCGAATGTGCCGGTGCCATCCTGTTCGATGCGGTAGGGTGTTCCCGCGAGTTCCGCGCGCCTCTCCCAGGCGCGTGCCACCCCTTGCGGATCGGCAAGGAGCGGGAAGCGGCGATCGCACGACTGCAGGAGTGCCGCCAGCAACGGTTCGCGTTCGACGGAGGATGCGGAATCGGAGAGAAACGCCGGCTCCGGAGTGATAGCGGCAAGCTCGGTCGCGGCGTCGCCGGCCGGTCGCAGCACGTTGAGGCCGACTCCGCAGCCGACCCACGCGTGCGCGCCAAGGACGCGCGAGGTCGCGAGGATGCCGCAACATTTTCGTCCTGCGAGCAAGAGGTCGTTGGGCCACTGCAGCGTCACGCGAAGGTCCGTCTGTTGTTCGATTCCTTCGGCGATCGCGAGCGCTGCCCAGAACGGGACGGCCCAGAGCGCCGTCGTTGCGATCGCTTCGGGGAGGATCGCGGTGAAGAGCAGCGAGCTTGCGGGCGGCGCGATCCACGCGCGTTCGCGCCGTCCGCGGCCCGCACTTTGATGCTCGGCGATGAGCACGAGCCCAGCGCTTGCGGGCGTGCCCAGCAGCGCGGTCGCGTCGTCGTTGGTGCTCCCGGTCTGCGACACATGCCGCAAGTGGGCAAAGCGTGTCGCCGCGACCAGCGCGCGGACGCGCGCGAGATCAAGCATGCGTCACATCCTTGCGCGTCGGTCGCCTCGTGCCCATCCTGGGCTCCGGCGACACTAGCGCATCCCTGCGCGTCGGTCGCCTCGTGCCCATCCTGGGCTCCGGCGACACTAGCGCATCCCTGCGCGTCGGTCGCCTCGCGCCCATCCTGGGCTTCGGCGACACTAGCGCATCCCTGCGCGTCGGTCGCCTCGTGCCCGTCCTGGGCTTCGGCGACACTAGCGCATCCCTGCGCGTCGTTCGCCTCGCGCCCATCCTGGGCTTCGGCGACACTAGCGCATCCTTGCGCGTCGGTCGCCTCGCGCCCATCCTGGGCTTCGGCGACACTAGCGCATCTCTGCGCGTCGGTCGCCTCGCGCCCATCCTGGGCTTCGGCGACACTAGCGCATCCCTGCGCGTCGGTCGCCTCGCGCCCATCCTGGGCTTCGGCGACACTAGCGCATCCCTGCGCGTCGCAGGCACCGGGC
>Ga0335075_10009407_pt1 | contig 14908 bp, 13 predicted proteins | sample Lox_Sample_24_FD_206723 | JGI IMG/M metagenome (GOLD analysis project Ga0335075, IMG submission 206723) | Soil microbial communities from Loxahatchee National Wildlife Refuge, Florida, United States - Lox_Sample_2.4 | ecosystem: Environmental > Terrestrial > Soil > Wetlands | place: USA...
GGCGCGCAGGGTGTAGTTGGAGGGGGCGGGCTTGTTGCCGGCGGTGACGTCGGTTTGGAGCTGGCGGAGCTTGTCAGTGACAGCGGCGCGGGTGGGGGCGCTGGCGTAGCGGCGGATCCGGCGGCCGTCGGGGGTGAAGCCGGCGGAGATGACGCCGCGCCACCGGCCGGGGCAGTGCCGGTGCCTTGCGGGGTCGGTGCAGTCGCCGTCGTGCTGGAAGTAGATGGAGTTCTCGCCCCAGTTCCTGCGTGTCATGAAGCCAATCATAAGGCTTGTGGCAGCCATTAGTGGCAGCCATCGCCCGCACATCGCGGGACACTGACAGGCACACGCAGGCACAGAAGCCGCAGCTAGATCCCGATATTGGATGCCACTGCCCTGGTGTGTGGCATGGCTATTTGCCCATGGTAAGGAGAAGGTCTACGGTTCGATTCCGTAAGGGGGCTCGCAGGTCAGGGGCCGGTTCCGACCACTGGGCCGGCTGTTTTTGATCTTCGTGCAGCAGCAAAGTGCAGCAGCGCCGCTCATGTGTCCAGCCAGTCTCCGAGCTTCCTGAGTGCGGCGCGGGTGGCGGCCGAGGGCACCTCGGTGTAGATCTCCATCGTGATGGCGATCTTGGTGTGCCGCAGGATTTGCATGGCCACGCGGGGATGCACGTCAAGGCGGCGAGCAGTGATCCGCATGTCTTGCGCGCGCCGTGCACAGTGATCTTGGAAACTTTCGCTTTGACGATCCGGCGGTCGAAGCTGCGGTTGAAGTTGCGGGGCTCGATCGGCGTGCCGTGGCGGGTGGTGAACACCAGGCCGACCACGTGGTCGGCCTGCGCCGACGACCTTCTGGAGGCTGTGTCGCGCACCGGCACCAGGGCGCCGCCACTTCACCCCGGGCGGCGTGCTGCGGATGCCAAACGTCCCCGCTGAGCTGGTCGGCCGGTACCCAGGCGTTGCGGGTCGGCTCCATCACCACCCTCACCGCCGCGCCGGGCGGGACAGGGTCTGGGTGGTGTGGCCGGCCTGGTTGCGGGCGGTGATGCGGATTCGGTAGGTCTTGCCGCGGGCTGACCGGGCGGGCGTGCCGGTGATGGTTGCGGTGCCGCCGGGGCTGGTGGTGAACCGCAGGGCCCGGCGGCAGTTCGGCGGTCGCCTTCTCCGGATACCACGGCCGGGATGTCCCGTTCGGCGTCGTGCCGAAGGCCGGGATTACCTACGAGGCACCGAGCACGGTCTGTGCCGCCCTGTCCCAGGTCATTGGGCAAGCGCTGGGCGCTGTTGGGCGAGCCGAGTGGATAACCACTAGTAGGGCGCAGGTAGCGCCTCAATCGCACCGGAAGCGGCGGCAGATCCGGACGGGCCGCCGGGTGAGAGCTATGGGGCAACCTGGAGGTCACTGCGGAACTGCGCCGCCTGCCGTGAGGCCCGGCAGTTCGGGTATCAACGTCGGGGCCATCACCGTCCAGGGAACGGCGCTGGGCTGTCGGCCAGCATCAGGACCTCTGCGAGAAGCGCGACGGACTCCCCATCTCAATGGTTCTCACCGCACAGTCCAGGAGCTGCCGCGTCGGCGTGCATGACGTCTTGGCTCAACGCAGTCAGACTCGCTTATCGACGCACGCAACCGAATCCCTCGCCGGGCCCGTCTAGGTGGCATGAAGACGTCCACGCAACAAGGACATGGCACGTGAGGCTGGACCGAGATAACGAGTTCACCGACTACATGTCGGCCCGGATGCCGGCGCTGCGGCGGCTAGCCCGGCTGCTGTGCCAGGACTGGACCCGAGCCGACGACCTTCTCCAGGCCGCGATGACCAGGACGTATCTGCACTGGTCAAAGGCCGCCAGGGCCGACAACACCGACGCCTATGTCCGGGCGATCCTGGTCCGCCAGTTCGTCGATGACCGCAGGGCGAGTTGGACCAGACGCGTCAGCCTGACCGACCAGCCGATGGAGGCCGTGGCGCCGGGCACTGACCAGGAACGCGCCCTGGACCTACGGACCGCGGTGACATCCTTGCCTCCCCGCCAGCGAGCCGTCCTGGTGCTGCGCTACTTCTGCGACCTCAACGTCGACCAGGCCGCCGACGCGCTCGGCTGCTCGCCCGGCACCGTCAAGAGCCAGACCGCCAGGGGGCTTGCCGCGCTCCGCGAGGCCATGGGTCCTGGTTACGGCACCCCGACACTCAGCGCACCAGATCAGAACGCCAGCCGAGACATCTCGCGCGGGGAGGCGCCACATGCTTGAGCACGACCTCAGTGAACTCTTCGAATCGCAAGCGCGCGAGGACCCGCCCCCAACCCGGGCCAGCCTCGCGGCCGCTACCCGCCGGGGCCGCTCGCGGCTGCGCCGGCGCCGGGCAGTGAGCATCGCCGCGCCGCTGATGGCCGCGATGACTGTCCTGGCGATCGCCGTAGTCGGCACGCTGCTGACGCCGACGTCGGCGCCGACCCGGGCCGCACAGAGCCAGTCCCGCAGACTTCCGTCGCTGTCCCTCTGGCCCCTCTGGCTGCCGCCCGGCATGCATGTGACATCGGCCCTTGCCTATCACCAGCACCAGGAGAACCTCTCGATAACTAAGGGAGACAGCCTCGCCGGAAGCATCGGCACCTTCTCCGGCCCGTGCACCGCCAGCCAGTCGAAGCTGTCCTGCGGTAAGACTTCCTGGGGCCCGCTCGAGGGCCTCGCAGGCATGATCAACGGGTTTCGCGGCTACTGGTCTGCCTCCGGTCTTCTTTTCGAGTGGGCGCAGGATCGGTGGGCGGACGTCCAGTTCCCGACCCGCCCGGACGACCTGCGGGTCGCACGGCACCTCACGATGCACGCGCCGCCAATCCGGTATCCTTTCCAGCTCACCGGCAGCTGGCCAGGCGCCGGCGTGCAGAGCGTAGGCTCCAGCTACGTGCACGGCCGCGCCGTTGCCGACGCGATCACGCTCGCCCCGGTCGCCGAACTCAACCCGCCGGTCACCGTGCCCTTCCAGGACATCGTGCAGGTTGACGTCGGTCCGGTCGGCTCCACGCCCCCGTGCATCTCCTCGGGTACCCACGAGGTAATCAACGGTTATCACGTGGACGTCGCGTGGATTGATCGGCACGGGACGGACCCGATTCAGGACGTCTGCGCGAGCGACGCAGACGGACTCCTTGTCCGATCCCATTCCTACGGCACGCGGCTCTTCGCCTCGGCTCCCATGGTGTTTGCGCACCTCAGGCTGTTCGGGCCGGATCCCGCGAAGTGGCCGGCCACGCCGTTCGGCTGACGGCACCAGGCTGCGCGGCCGGGTCGTCGCCGGCCGGTACCTGTTGCGGACATTCACCCGGTCCGGGCCTGGCATGCCGTACGGGGCACCGCAGACCGCATCAGCCTCCGCCGACATCAGGGTGTTCACGAACGCGGTCAGCATCTGGCGCAGCAGATCCGGCGACGCGGACGCCAGCTGCTCATGCAGAAACCGGGCAGAGTCGATCTGCTGGGAGCGGTCATCGCGACGTCTCCTTCAGAAGCACTGTCAGAGGTCTTCCAAAGGATCACGCGGCCGCCTTACACGTCTGCGCCACGCCTATCAGCGAGCGGGTCGGTACACCACACTGCTGAACTCAACTGGCGGCTGGCGCATCGCCGCAGCGTGTGCGCGGCCGAGGCGGCTCCCCCGCCCGGCTTCTTAGGAGCCGACCGGACACGCTTCGGCCGGGCGCCCCGGCGACGCCAACACCGGCCACGAGGCGGACGGGCAGCCGTGGCCGTAATGGGCACTATTCATGCCACGCGCCGGGACGCTATGGTGGAGCACTCGCTCATCAGAATCGGAAGTTCGCTGGGGTTCGCGGCCGATCAGGCCCGTGGCCAGCGGCCCGGTGAGCTTCCTCCGGCGTGCTGCACGTGTCAGACCGTCCGGTTGAGGGGCGTGATCTTTGACACTGCGCGAAGCTGCTCGGCGTCGTGTTCTGCCCTGTACAGGTCGACAGCAATCTGGCCGTTGATCCAGAACTCCGGCGTGGTACCGAGAGCCTTAGCAAGGCGCATCGCGGTACCAGGTGTGACGCTGCGCTTGCCATTTATGATCGCGTTCAGCGCGACACGAGGCATCCCCAACTTCTCGGCCAGCTCAGCCTGCGTGAGCCTGAGTGGCTTCATGAACTCCTCGCGCAGCATCTCGCCGGGAGGCGTGGGCTCCCGGTCGGTCGGTAGCATTCTCATCGGGTTCCTCCCTCCTCAGTGGTAATCGGTTATCTCAACGTCTGTAGCGCCTGCGTCAGTCCAACCAAAGCAGATCCGGTACTGGTCATTGATTCGGATAGAGCGACCCGGCCCGGCGTGGTTTGGTGGCAGTGATCAAGCGCTGCTCTAGGGGACACCGCACGCGAACTCGGGGTGGACCGGGCGACACCTCCTGAATACGAGTTGCGAGCTGACCCCGCCTACGTTCTCAATGCGCTATGGAACATCGACAAACCTCCGGCTTCCTATCCTTGCCTGGGCATTGAACGGACCCGGCTTTCTCTCGGAGAATGCACCCGCCGATTATCGGCCCTGCTAAAGCTTGATCTCACCGATGGCTGGGTCGCGACACCCTGGATGCCTGGGATTGCGACGGGGACGAGTGGAACGGCATGTCACGGGCTGGACCGCCACGTCAGTGACGGCCGTCGGCAGGCGGCTGTCCCGATGCGGACTTGCGGGGAGAGATCAATGAGAGCTATCCGCCGGGCGGGTGGGCGTGCAACGGCGCTAACCGGTATCGCGATCGCCGTTGCGGGCTTGGTGGCCATCAGTACGCCCGCTCAGGCCGATCGGCAGGGCGTGGCAGCGACCGTGCGCGAGAGCGTGCTGTCCGGCGTCGGGTGCGTTTCGGTGACTGACTGCTGGGCCGTGGGCAGCAGCGAGGTCAATGATGTGACCCGGAACTACGTCCTGCATTTCAATGGCCGGAAGTGGTCGCCGGTGATCGCGCCGAGCCCTGGCGGGACTGCCTCCGATGACACCAGCGATCTGAGCGCTGTCCGGTGTGTATCCGCAGCGGATTGCTGGGCCGTGGGCGACTTCGACAAGAGCGACGCCTCCCTCACTCAGGTGCTGCGCTGGAACGGTAGGAAGTGGTCGCGGGTGGCGACTCCCGATCCGGGCGGCACCCGCCACGGCGACTTCAACGACCTGGCTGGCGTCGCGTGTGTCTCGGCCGCGGACTGCTGGGCCGACGGGGACTACGGCCACCCGGTCGGCCGCAATGACGTGCAGCTGAACCTGGTACTGCACTGGAACGGCCGCCATTGGTCGCAGTCGCGCGCGCCTAACCCCGGCGGCATCAAGGCCGGCGATGTCAGCGCGCTGGCGGCGGTCCGGTGCCCCTCGGCGGCGGACTGCTGGGCCGTCGGCACGGCCGGGCAGGTCACCACCAGCGGCGGCACATTCGACAACGAGGCCCTGCACTGGAACGGCAGCAAATGGGGCACAGTCAAGGTGCCCAGCCCGGGTACGCCCGACAACGGCAGGGCCGAGAGCGCGCTCAACGCCCTGACATGCACTTCCGGAGGTCATTGCTGGGCGGTGGGCTCAGACTCGGCAACGTCCGGCTCGCTCAATGAGAGCCTGCACTGGAACGGCAAGTCATGGCGCACCGTAACCACAGCGGACCCGTTCGGCGGCACGGACGCCTCCAACGACCTCATCGGCGTCTCCTGCACCGCAGACACGAACTGCTGGGCTGTGGGCGCCGTCGACAACGACAGCCTCAACGAGGTCTTGCACTGGAACGGGCATAGCTGGCTAGTCGCGTCTCCCCCGGACCCGAATGGCGCTACCGGGTCCGACAACGTCCTGACCGCCGATGTCTGCGTCTCGGCCGGGGACTGCTGGGCCGTGGGATACACAGAGAAGGGCGACGGGCCTGTGGCCACTCAGATCCTGCACTGGGCCGGAAAGAAGTGGGTCGTGGCTTAGCCGGGCCGGGTTTCACTGTTGGCTGCCATCGCCAATACGGCGATCAGCCCGCCAGGCTTCGGCCTGGACCTCCGTGATGCGGTAACGTCCAGGCGGCATGCTCCGGCAGGCCGGGAGCTGCCAGCTCGGCGCCGTCAGGCTCAGCCTGCGCGTTCGCCCTTGGCCTGGCTCGCGACTACGTACTTAGGGTCTCGCGCTGATTCCTTGCCCGCTCGCAGTACTCCCGCCTTCGCGCAGTACCCGCCGCCAGCCAGGAGAGCCGCGGCCGCCATCGCCGCGATCCGGCTGCGCCGCGCCGCGAGCGCGGCCACCCCGCCGCTCAGCGTGAGGTACCTGGCTGCGGTCAGCATCCGGGCCCCGTCCCCAGTGCGGTACGGCTCGGCGTCCGGCTCCGAACTCGCCTCCAGGGTGTACCCCGCTACGCCCTCGAGGGCCGCGCCGACGATCGCCAGCCGGCGCGCGACCTCGAAGTCGCTGCGGTCGGTCGCCAGCGCGCCCACCGCGAGCCCGGTCGCAGCCGCGGCGGTCATGGCGCCGCTGGCGAACAGCAGTGGCAGCTCCCGGTAGGACGAGTGCCAGGCCGGGACTGCTGTGTTGGCAAACAGCACGCTCGGGTAGGCGGCGAGCGCGGGGCCGGTGACCGCCGCGGCGACGCCGGCTGCCGTTCCGAGGCCCGGCATCAGCCCGGTGATCTCGCTCGCGGCCGCCGCGGAGACCAGTCCCGAGTGACTGGCCAGGATCCAGGAGCCCATGCTCATCGGTGAGGTCGGCTTGGCGACCCGCAGCATGTTCAGGAATCGCTCCGGACGGCCGAGCTCCGCGGTGAGGAACGCCCCGCCGCCGTAGGCTGCGGCCGCCGCGCCGATCCTGGCCGTCCGGGCCAGCGCGCGCCGGCCGGTGGCGTGCGCGAGGGCGCCGACGATGGCAAGCGCCCCGGACAGTTCCCCGAGGACCAGGTAGGCGGGCAGGTGAGGTTCTTTCCACCGGGTGACCTTGAGGATCGGCCGACCGTAGTAGGACTGGAACTCGGCCGGCGGGACCTGCAGTTCTTCGCTCACCGGGCTGCCCTACTCACGGGTCCGGCCTGCGAAGGCGATCGCGACGCCCGCGGCCAGCAGACCGGCCCCGGCGCCCGCCCACCGCCACTCCCGCGGCAGGTCCCGACTGGTCACGACCGGATCCGGCGGCAATCCGTAAACCTGTGGCTCGTCCAGGAGCAGGAAGAATGCGCCCGCGCCGCCGATCCCGTCATCGGGGTCGGCTCCGTAGAGGCGCGCCTCGACCTGACCGGCCGCGTGCAGGTCCTCGAGCCGGGACTCCGCGATGGCCAGCAACTCGTCCAGCGGACCGAACTGGATCGAGTCGGTCGGGCAGGCCTTCGCGCATGCGGGCTCCAGGCCGCCGCGCAGCCGGTCGTAGCACATCGTGCACTTCCAGGCCCGGCCGTCGCCCTCGCGCCGGTCAATGACGCCGAACGGGCACGCCGAGACGCAGTACGCGCACCCGTTGCAGACGTCCGGCTGCACGATAACCGTGCCGAACTCGGTGCGGACTAGCGCGCCCGTCGGACAGACATCCAGGCAGGCCGCGTGCGTGCAGTGTTTGCACACGTCGGAGGCCATCAGCCAGCGGGTCCCGCTGCCTTGATCATCCGGACTGGCCGGCTCCGGCGCGATCAACGGCTGCTCGATGAACGCGACATGCCGCCAGCTGTCGGCCCCCAGCGCGGTGGTGTTGTCGTAGGACATGCCGGTCAGCGCGAGCTGGTCGGCCTCCGGCTCGGGCAGTCCGTTCCACTCCTTGCACGCGACCTCGCAGGCCTTGCAGCCGATGCAGACGCTGGTGTCGGTGAAGAATCCGACCCGCGCCGGGTGATCGGCGTAGCCGGCGTCGCCAGAGACGTCGTCGAGCGGGCCGTAGAGCGAGTTGTTGTGTCCCGGTCCTGACTTGCTACTCGTCATGGTGCCACGTCCCGCCTGAAGCGGCCGGGCCGTGCTCGGGCCGCGGTTCCGCCTCCGATTCGGCGTGATCTCCGGGCTCTAGCGGCAGTCCGGCCTCCCGCCGGTACCGTTCTACCAGGTCCGTCCTGGCCCGGCCGCGCGGGCGGCGGCCGGGGCGGATGTCGCACGTGGCCGCCTTGCTCTCCTGGATGAACACGTTCGGGTCAAGGACCAGGGGCAGCAGGTCGTTGACCGAGTCACCGGTCACCAGTCCCTCGCTGCCCCAGTGGTAAGGCAGCCCGACCTGGTGGATGACGCCTTCACCGGGAATGCGGACGGGCCGCATTCGGCGCGTAACCAGGACGCGCGCCTCGATCGCGGCCCGCGCGGTGATGATGGTCGCCCAGCCGCCGTTCTCCAGCCCGCGCTCGGCCGCCAGCGCGGGCGATATCTCGCAGAACAGCTCCGGCTGCAGCTCGGCCAGCCGCGACAGGGTACGGCTCATCGATCCGGCCGTGTGGTGCTCGGTCAGCCGGTAGGTAGTGACCACGAACGGGAATGTGGCATCATGCCCGGCCAGCTGGCCCCGGACCGGCAGGCGGTCGCGGTACTGAATCGATACGGGGCTGGCGTCCTGAGCGTAGACGCGGTTGCGCTGCGGCGATTCCGCTGCCTCGAAATGCACGGGCAGCGGGCCATCCTGCAGCCCCTTCGACACGAACAGCGCCGCCTTGCCGTCAGCCTGCAGGATGAACGGGTCGGCGCCGCCCAGTGCCGCCGGGCCAACCGCCCCCGGCTCGGGGAAGTAGTCGGGCCGCTTGGTCTTCTCAAAGTCAGGCACGTCGTGACCTGTCCACTCGCCCGCCTGGTCATCCCACCAGACGTAGGCCTTGCGCGCGCTCCAGGGACGGCCCTGCGGATCCGCTGACGCCCGGTTGTAGAGAATGCGGCGATTCGCGGGCCAGGCCCAGCCCCACTCGGGGGCGACCCAGGACTGCTCGGTGTGCGGCTTACGGCGCGCGGTCTGATTGACGCCGCCCGCGAAGCAACCGGCATGAATCCAGCTGCCGCACCGGGTCGAGCCATCGTCCTTCAGCTGGCCGAACGTCGTCAGCGGACTGCCATCGGCGGCGTAGCCGTTCAGCTCGGCCAGGATCGCCGACGACGACGGCTCGCGGAGCTCGCCCTCCTCCGGGTAGTCCCAGGTCAGGTCCAGTACCGGGCGATCGCGTTCGTCGGCCGAACCGGCCAGCCGGGCCCGGATCCGCTTGCCCAAGTCATGCATGAACTGCAGGTCGCTGCGGGCGTCGCCGGGCGGGTCAAGCGCCTTGTCGTGCCACTGCAGCAGCCGCTGAGTATTGGTGAAGGTGCCGTCCTTCTCCACGTGCGAGGCCGCAGGCAGGAAGAACACCTCGGTACCGACGTGCCCGGTGACCAGTTCCCCGGATTCGACCTCCGGAGAGTCCCGCCAGAACGTGGCGCTCTCGATCATGGCCAGGTCCTTGACCACGAGCCAGTCCAGATTCGCCAGCGCGAGCCGCTGCAGCCGTCCGCCCGCCGACCCGACCGCCGGGTTCTCCCCGAGCAGGAAGAAGCCCTTGACCTTTCCGTCGATCATGTCCAGTACGGTGCGGTAGGTGCCGTGATCGCCGGTGATCCGCGGCAGGTAGTCGAAGCAGAAGTCATTCTCCGGCGTGGCCGCGTCGCCAAACCACGCCTTGAGCATGCTGACCAGGTACGCGCGTTTATTGCCCCAGAATCCGGTGTCGGGCATCCGCGCCAGGTAGCCATCCAGGTCGTCATCAGGGCCGGGCATCGGCATGTAGCCGCCCAGCAGGTGGAACAGGGTGGGCACGTCCGTAGCGCCCTGGATGTTGGCGTGCCCGCGCAGGGCCAGGATGCCGCCGCCAGGTCGGCCCATGTTGCCCAGCAGAGTCTGCAGGATCGACGCGGTGCGGATGTGCTGCACCCCGGTGCTGTGCTGGGTCCAGCCCACCGCGTACACCCAGGCGGTGGTCTTGTCCCGGCCGCTGGCGCTGACGAGAGCAGCGGCGATCCGCTCGAAGTCGGGCGGACTGATACCGCACACCCGCTCGACCAGGTCGGGCGTGTACCGGGCGAAGTGCCGCTTCAGCACCTGGAAGACGCAGCGCGGGTGCTGGAGAGTCTCGTCGCGCTCGCCGGTAGGCTGCCAGCTCGAGTTGTCGTAGGTCCTGGTCTCCGGGTCGAAGCCCGAGAACAGGCCGCCGCCTTCCTCCGCGTCGGTAAATTCCTCGGGCAGGACGTCGGCAGCATTGCTGTAGGCGGTGACGTACTCGCGGAACTCGTGGCCGCCCGACAGCACATGGTTGATCAGCGCGCCGAGAAACACGATGTCGCCGCCGGCCCTGGTCGGGACGTGCAGGTCGGCCAGCGCGCTGGTGCGGGTGAACCGCGGGTCCACGTGAATGACCTTCGCCCCCCGCTTGCGCGCCTCGATCACCCACTGGAACGCGACCGGATGGCACTCGGCCATGTTCGAGCCGCAGATGACGATCGCGTCCGAGTTGATCAGGTCACGCGGGAACGTGGTCGCGCCGCCGCGCCCGAAGCTAGTCCCCAGACCGGGAACGGTGGCGGAGTGTCAAATCCGGGCCTGGTTCTCGACCTGGATCGCGCCCAGCGCGGTCCAGAGCTTCTTGATGAGGTAATTCTCCTCGTTGTCGAGCGTGGCGCCGCCGAGGCTCGCAAAGCCCAGCGTCCGGCGCACGCGCTTACCCTCGAACTGCTCCTGCCAGGTCGAGGCCCTGGTCGCCAGCACCCGGTCGGCGATCATGTCCATCGCCTGATCCAGCCCTAGCGGCTCCCAGGCGGTGCCGAATGGGCGCCGGTACAGCACCCGTGTCTGTCGCCCCGGCTGCGTGACGAGCTGCTTGCTCGCCGAGCCTTTCGGGCACAGCCGTCCGCGCGACACCGGAGAGTCCGGGTCTCCCTCGATCTGCGTCACCGTGTCGGTGCCGTTGATCGCGGACACGTAGACCTTTTGCCCGCAGCCGACCGCGCAGTACGGGCACACGGATCCCACGACCCGGTCCGCCGATTCGGTCCGCGGCGCGGCCGCCTCGGTGTGCGGTGAGCGCACGGCCTTTCCGCGCCCGAGCCGATCGCGCCCGGTCAGCTGCCGGAACGCCGGCCAACGGGAAATCGTGCGGGAAGGCTCCACATCGTCATCAAAGCAACATTTAGGTAACGTCGCAACCCATCGGCGCGGATCTAGCGCCGCCTGACGGACGTGCCGGAGATCCGCGCGCTGACAGCCGAGCGCCGTAGGCTGACTTCGTCGGGCGAACGGGAGGGCGGGCACGTGACGGGGCGGACGGCGCGACGGCGGGTCAGCCGGATCACGCTGGACTCCGGCCCGCCGGGCGGGCGCGCAGACCTGCTGGCCACGGAGGAGCCGCTCGGGATCAGGATCGGCGGGCAGGCCGCCAGCCTCACCATGCGGACGCCTGGCGACGACATCGACCTGACCGCCGGGTTCCTGCTCACCGAGGGGATCGTCGCCGCGGCCGACGACATCGCGGCGATCAGGATCTGCAGCGGTGAGCAGTGCGGCCACGGGGACCACGAGGGCATGGGCAACATCGCCGACGTGACGCTGCGGGCAGGCACGGACTGGCACGCCCCGCGCCGCAACTTCCTCACCACGAGCGCGTGCGGCGTGTGCGGGAAGGCCAGCATCGACGACCTGCGCGCCGCCAGCCGGTTCGACCTGTGCGCCGACCAGGTCCGGGTCGCCGCGGCCGTCCTCGTCGCACTGCCGGACCGCCTCCGCGAGGCGCAGCGGGTCTTCGAGCGGACCGGGGGCCTGCACGCCGCCGGTCTGTTCACCGCCGACGGGGCCCTGCTGGCGGTGCGCGAGGACGTCGGCAGGCACAACGCGGTCGACAAGGTACTGGGGTGGGCCTTGCGGGCCGGGCGGCTCCCCCTGTCGGGCTGCGTCCTGCTGGTCAGCGGCCGTGCATCGTTCGAGCTGGCGCAGAAGGCGGTCATGGCGGGCGTGCCGGTGCTCGCCGCGGTCTCTGCTCCGTCGTCGCTGGCCGCCGAGCTGGCCGACGAGGCCGGCCTCACCCTAGTAGGGTTCTTGCGCGGGCGCTCGATGAACGTCTACGCCGAGCCGCAGCGCATCCTCAGCGACTAGCGTCAGCAGCGGCGTCGCGCCGCTGGCGGACGTCTTGGTCAGAGCAGAAGCCGGTCCCTGTCTTCTTCAGGCACAGCAGCCCAAGCAGCCTTCCTGAATCATCGACCACGGCAACTCGCCGCTGTGCCGTCTGGGCAAGCCACGCGGCGACGGTTTCAAGGTTGTCGGAGGGGCCGACCGTGCGTCCGGAGAGCGTGCCGGAGGCTGCGGCGGGACCTGCGGGTCGCGCCACTGCGGCGAGGTCGGCCCGGTCGATCGTGGTAACCAGGAGGCCGTCCGGAGCGACGATCAGCGCGAGATGAACGTGATCATCCGCGAAGAAGCGCGCGATGTCGCTGACGCTGGAGTCGATCCCGTGCGTCGTGGGGCAGGTGATCATGGCGTCGGCCACGCATGGGCCGCCGGTGGCAGACAGCCGGGCGGGCAGCCGGGGCTGAACTGCGAGTCTGCTGGCTTTCACTGCGCCGGGGTGACCTCGACGGTGAGGTGCTTGGTCACGGGCTGACCGCTCTGGCTGCTGTAGTCGGCGATGCCGCACAGCACGTTGAGTTCCGGCATGTATCCGGCGGCACAGCCCTGCGGCACTTCGTACCGGACCGCGCGGTAGCCGTAGACCGATCGCCTGCTCCCGTCGCTGCTGATGCTGGTGATGTCGATGAGGTCAAACTCGTCCAGTCCGCGGTCGCGCATGTCCTGCTCGTTCATAAAGATAACCGTCCGCAGGCCCTTCAGCCCGCGGTAGCGGTCGTCGTTGGAGTAGATCGTGGTGTTGAACTGGTCGTGCGAGCGAAGGGTGGCGAGCATCAGCCGTCCCTCGCCGGGGTCGGTGTCAACTGGCAGCGCCGCGGTACTGAACTCAGCCCGGCCCGAGGGCGTGCTGAAGCCGCGCTCGCGCGCGGCCTGGGTGATCCGGAAGCCATGCGGATGGCGGACGCGCTCGTTGAAGTCCTCGAAGCCGTCGAGTACCTGCGCCATGACATCGCGGATCCGGTCGTAGTTCTCGACGTAGGACTCCCACGGCGTTTTGCTGGCCGGGAAGGTAGCGCGGGCCATCCCGGCCAGGATCGCGCACTCTGACCGCAGGTGCGGCGACACCGGCTCCCGCATCCCGTAGGAGATATGCACCATGGACATCGCGTCTAGTACGTGCCCGACACTCCGTGCCGCCCCCCAGCCCGCCGCAGGATGGTGATACTCATGCCGCCCGAACTCGCCAGCTGGGCTCGGACCGCGCCCGAGCGCTACCGATCCGGGCACAGCTCCGAGCATCCGCTCCTGTGTCTCACTGCTCCTGTCATCCGAGGCAGACATTCCGGCTCCCGTGCACTGAGCTGTTGCCGAGGCTTCGCATTGTTCTTAACTGACGCATCAGAAGGCGTCGAGGCGCAACCGAACACAGTTATACAGCAAGGAGTAACGAGTCGATAACGTGGGGTAATCGAGCTGACGCAGTTCATGCCCCTGCGTCTGCCCTCGGCTCATGGCACTTGGCTTCCGCAATTAGGCCGTCATGAGGTACCCATTTCCTAATGTTCCGGTAGGTTTCCGGCATGCTCGGGACAGGCTGGACGCAGGTCGTTGCCCTGCTGGCAGCCTTCGTGATCGCGGTGGTGGCAAGTCCTGCGGGCATCTCGGGTGCAGCCTTGTTGCTGCCTTTTCAGGTCAGCGTTCTCGGCACGCCGAGCCCTGCGGTCACGCCAACGAACCTGCTGTACAACGTCGTGGCCACCCCCGGCGCTATTTACCGCTACTGGCGCCAGGGCCAGACTGGCGGTCGCCTCACCCGGCTGCTCGTTGCCGGGACGCTGCCTGGGGTCGTTGCCGGCTCGATAATCCGCGTGGAGCTATTGCCAGGGGCGCGCGTCTTCGACCTGGTGGTCGGTGCCGTCTTGACTCCCCTGGCCGGGTGGATCGCCGTCTCCCGGCCAAGCCCGCAAGCCAAGTCAGCTCAGCCGGGCTATCAGATCCCGTCCTTCGCGCTCGTGGTGGTGTCGGCCGCAGTGGGCTGCGTAGGCGGCATCTATGGCATCGGCGGCGGCTCGATCCTCGCGCCAGTTCTCATCGGCGGAGGTCAGCCCCCCTCGGAGGTCGCTCCCGCTGCACTGGCATCGACGTTCGTGACATCGATCGCAGGCGTTATCACCTTCACGACTCTGTCCATCCATCAGCACCTGCATGTAGCCCCCGACTGGCTAACCGGGATCGCGCTCGGCATCGGCGGGCTGGCGGGCGCGTATACCGGGGCGCGGATTCAGGCCCGCCTCCCTGACCTGCTGATCCGCCGGGTGATGGGAATCCTGGTGCTCGCGATCGGCACCCGCTACCTCGTGCTGGGCGCCAGTTGAGCGTCATTCGCTCCGCAGCGTCTTCGTAACGCCCCGCGGTCCGTAGCGAGTTCGAGACTGCGCCCTGGCCGGCCGGCGAGACGGGCAACACTTACCAGCAGCCGAGGCGCAGCTGGAGGGCGGTCATTGGCCAGGGCAGCGATGGTGTCCCCCGCGCCGACGCGAGCGCTCTCCCGCGGCGCTGGCCTGGAAACTCATCGACGAGGCCGAGGTGCATAAGCTGGTCGCGGGATGACCGGATCGGACGACGCTGCCCGGCCCGCAGGTATGTCACCGTCTCGGCGATCGGGCTGCCCGCACCGCATGTCCCTCACGTCGCCTCGCTGCCGCCATGTCCGCTCCGAACGCGTCCGGTTGCGTCGCCCTGATTGTCGGGGCAGTCTGAGTGAGCCTGGATAGTACCGAACCACCGCCGCTGGATCGAGGGGCCACTGATGAAGCTGCCTCCGTTTGATTACGAGGCACCGGAGACCGCTGCTGAGGCCATCGAGTTGCTGGCCGAGCACGAGGAT
>Ga0335075_10009408_pt1 | contig 14908 bp, 12 predicted proteins | sample Lox_Sample_24_FD_206723 | JGI IMG/M metagenome (GOLD analysis project Ga0335075, IMG submission 206723) | Soil microbial communities from Loxahatchee National Wildlife Refuge, Florida, United States - Lox_Sample_2.4 | ecosystem: Environmental > Terrestrial > Soil > Wetlands | place: USA...
CGAGCATCCGTTCTCGCCCGACGGTCATGCGCGGGAAACCACGTCTGCGGTGAGACAGGCCGGTTCGCCCATGACGGCGAACGAGCTCCAGAGGCCGGCCTCCCGTCCGGCTCCTGGAGCTCGATCCGCACGTCCGCGCGTCGTCCGCGCGTCCGTCGTGCAGCAGGCGTCGCGTTACTTACGCGGGCACGGCGCCTTGTATTCGGCGGTCACGCTCTCCGGCTTGGATTCTTCGCCGTTTTCCGCGAAGATCACTTCGGTCTTGATCGGGAAGCCGCCCTTCGGGCACTTCTTGGGGACGCGGCCGTAGTAGGTGGTCTTGCCGTGCTTCTTGTACGCCGAGCCGGCCTTGCCCTTGATGAGCTTGACCGACGCGAACGGCGCGCCCGGGACGCTCGCCACCTCCGGCACCTTGACTTCCAGCTCGGGGCCGAAGCCGCCGCCGCCGACGAAGTTCTTGTAGTGGCCGGGGGACAGGATTTCCAGCGACACCGGCGTGTGCCCGTCGGTGAAGAAGATGAACCCGCCGCCGGGCTTGTAGAAGGAGAAGATTTCGGTCGTCTCTTCCACGCGTTCGCCGCCCAGCGTGACGTAGCCCAGGGCCTCGCCGATCGGGCCGGCCTGCGAGGACTTGGGGCACTTGACAGGACCGAACTGGCGCACCGTTTCTTCAGTGCACGTGGGGAAGCCCGACGGATGCAGCACGGTGCCCTTGGGCGTGTAGAAGTTGATGCCGATGATCGGCGGCGGCGAGCCGAAGTATTCGGTGCCCGAGATCTGGTATTCGTATTCCAGCGCGGCGCCCGCGCCGAGGATGTTGCCGGTGTGCGGGAAGCCGGGGATCTTCACCGCCACCGCTTTGAACTTGACCGTCGGCAGGGCGGAGGCGGCGCTCGGAAGCGCCAGCACGGCACCGAGGACGGCGAGCCAAAGACAAGCTCTCTTTTTCATGAGTGATTCCCTCTTCTCTTTAGGATGGACAGGTCCGCGTGGATCCGGGTAGCCCTCGGATCAAGAAGTCGTCGGAGCCAATCCCTTCGCCCCTTAAACACCTCGGTGACGCGCAAAGTTGCGGGAGCGTGTCACGGTAGTCGAGTGGCATGGCGTGATACATACCCGCGCCGGGCGAAGGCCGAACATCGCGCCGCGGTCGCCGCGGGCCGGAGTGATCTGATCGCTACGTCCATATCTGTCTCTTATGCTCGCTTAGTGGGCGTCCGGGCGCTACGATGACCGTCATCGGGGGAGGCGTCGCGCGGGGAGGCGGTGTGTTGGGGAAGCATGCGAGGAGATGGGCACGGGCGATGTGGCCGGGAGCGCTCGCGCTCGCCGCGGCCCTGGCGCTCGCCGCGGGCGCACCAGCCCCAGCCTCCGCGGGCCCCTACAGGCTCGAGCGGCTGTGCGGCGCCGCCCGGCCCGGCGCGGCCGCCTGCACCGCGATCAGGCTCCTGCCTGCCTCGGCGGAAGCGCCCGCCGGCGGCGCGACGCAAACCGGCGTGCAGGGCACGCCCGCGCACGTGAGCGCCAAAGAACCCTTCCCCGGCTTCCTGACCCCCGAAGCCCTCCACGCCGCCTACTCGCTGCCCGCTGAAACGGCGTCCTCGACGTTGCAGACGATCGCCGTGATCGACGCTTACGACGACCCCACCGCGGAAGCCGACCTGGGCGTCTACGACAGCCAGTTCCACCTGCCGGCGTGCACCACCGCCAACGGCTGCTTTCGCAAGCTCAACCAGGACGGCAAGGCGAGCCCGCTTCCGGCCGTCGAAGGCGAATGGGCCTCGGAGACGTCGATCGACGTGCAGATGGCGCACGCGATCTGCCAGGGCTGCCACGTGCTGCTCGTGGAGGCCAACAGCGAAACGATCGCCAACCTGGGGGCCGCCGTCAACGCGGCGGTCGCGGCGGGCGCGACGGAGGTCAGCAACTCCTACACGATCCCCGAGGAACCCTCGGACGCGAGCCTGTTCATCGCCAACAACAACTCCTACTACGACCACCCCGGCGTCGTGATCACCGCCGCGTCGGGCGATTGCGGCTATCTCGACGAGGGCTGCGAGAGCCCCCCCGGGGCCGTCAACTTCCCGGCCGACTCGCCGGACGTTCTCGCCGCCGGCGGCACCGCGCTGAGCGAAGAAGGCGGCGTGTGGAGCAGCAGCGTGTGGGACGAAGGCGGCAGCGGCTGCAGCCAGATCTTCGCCGTGCCGGCGTGGCAGCGCGTGGTCGCCGGCTTCTCGGCCACCGGCTGCGGCGCGAAACGCTCGGTCGCGGACGTCGCCGCGATCGGCGACCCGGAAACCGGCGTCGACGTGTACGATAGCACTCCCGAATACCGCGGCGCGCCCACAGGCTGGGGCGTGTGGGGGGGCACGTCGGTGTCCTCCCCGATCATCGCCGCCGAGTTCGGCCTCGCCGGCGGCGCCGACGGCGCCTCCTACCCCGCGGCCACGCTGTACGCCCACGACGGCGAAGCCTCCGCGCTTTACGACGTCGTGTCCGGCAGCAACGGCTCGTGCGCGAGCGGCGACACGTCCTGTCGCGCGGCGGTCGGCTTCGACGGGCCGTCCGGGGTCGGAAGCCCGGTCGGCCTCGGCGCGTTCCAGATCCCCGGCAGCCCTCAAGACGTCTCCCCGCCGAGGATCTCCGGCGCGGCCGAAGTGGAACAGAAGCTGACCGCGAGCGCCGGCACGTGGAGCAACGACCCCACGTCCACCAGCGATCAGTGGGAGCGCTGCAACTCCTCTGGAGGCGGCTGCTCGGCGATCGCAGGGGCCACCGCCGCGACGTACACGCTCACCGCCGCCGACGCCGGCTCCACCATCCGCGTTCAGGAATCCGCCGGCAACGCCGCCGGCGACGGGCCGCCCGCGGCCTCCGCGCCGACCGCCGTGGTGCCCGGCAACACGCTCGAAATCGACGGCTTCACGCCCACCTCCGGGATCACCGGCAGCCCCGTCACGATCTCCGGGTCGGCCTTCACCGGCGCCACCAGGGTCGTCTTCGGCAAGCTGGCGGCGACGTTCACGGTGCTGTCGTCCACCCGCATCGAAGCGACCGTGCCCAACGGAGCGAGCGCCGGCAAGGTCTCGGTGACCACCCCTGCCGGCACCGTCACCAGCGGCTCCACGTTCACGCCCACGCTCTCGATCACGTCCGTCAAGCCGCTGAGCGGGCCTCCCGGCAAGGCCGTCACGATCAAGGGAGTGGGCTTCAACAGCCACTCGACCGTGAGCTTCGACGGCGTGGCGGCCAAGGTCAGCTCCGCCTCGGCCAAGAAGATCAAGGCCAAGGTGCCCGCCGGCGCGGGCAACGGGCCGATCGCCGTGACCAACAGCTCGGCGCCGGTCGGCACCGTCTACAGCGCCAGCAGCTTCAAGCCGTAGGCGCCCCCGCGCTCGGCGCTAGCCGGCGTCGCCCGCCGCGACCGCGAACACGATGTGACGGCGCGCGAGGCTCAGGTACGCGTGCAGCTCCGGCGGCCCGCCCTCGAGCGGGGTGATGCTCACGTCGGTGAGCGTGATGAAATCGCGCTCGGAGGCGTTCAGCACATCGGACACGCGACTGCGGTAGCCGTCGCGCGCGAGCGTGATCTCGCCCTCGATCCGGTGGCGCTCGGTCTCGATCGTGATGCGCTCGGTGCGCTGGTCCATGCCCGAATGGTCCTCGTGTGAGAGGTCCTCGCCGCCCATGCGCTCATTATCGCCGGCTCTGCGGCCGTCCGCGCGCAGCTCGGCGGCTGGCCACCACGCTCGGCGCCTGGCCGCGCGGGCTCAGCGGCTGACGAGGTAGCTGCGCGTGACCGTCGTGCGCAGGCCCGTGGGGCCCGCCGCGACGATCGTCACGTGCGCGCGCATCGTCCTGTGGCCCCCCAGCTCCCTGCGCAGCCGCCGCAGGGCGCTCGCGCTCACGCGCAGGCGCACGTGGCCGGTCCTCGACGCGGGCAGGCCGCGCGCGGCGGCGACCAGGCGAACGGGACGCCCGCGTCCGGGCGCCCGCAGCGTCGCCTCGACCACGATCTTGCACCCGCGCCGGCAGCGCACCGCCAGCGCCAGGCCGCGCCGCGCGAGCACCCCCGCGGCCCGCGGCAGGCTCACCTGCAGCCGCGGCGCGACGTTCAGCGGCGGCGGCCACGCGCCGGGCGCCACGCAGCCGCCGCCGACGGACGCCCCCACGAAGCGCTGCACGCGGTTGTTGTTCGTGTCCGCCACGTACACGGCGCCTTCGCAGCCGACCGCCACCGCCGTCGGCTGGGAGAGTTCGCCGACGCCGTCGCCGCGCACGCCCCACTTGGCCAGGAAGCGCCCCCCGGGCGCGAACACCTGCACGCGGTCGTTTTCGCGGTCGACGACGTACACGTCGCCGGCGGCGTCCACGGCGACGCCCGTGGGCGAGCGAAAGCGCCCGTCGCCGGTGCCCTGCGAGCCCCATTCCGCGAGCACGGTCCCGGCCGGGGACAGCTCCACCACGCGGTCGTTGCCCGTGTCCGCCACGTACACGTCGCCGGCCGCGTCCACGGCGACCCCTTCCGGGTGTTCGAAGTCCCCCGGGCCATCGCCCGCGGCGCCGTCGCCTCCGCCGGCGCCCCACCGCGCCTGCAGCGATCCTTCGGGGCCGTACACGAGCACGCGGTTGTGATGGGTGTCGGCCACGTAGGTCTGATCGGTCGCCGGCGAGACCGCCACCGCGCCCGCCTCCGCCAGCTGCGCGCCGCCCAGGTCCGCCGGCCCGCCGATTTCGCCGAGGTAGTCGCCTTCCCCCCACAGGCGCACCAGCCGCGCGTTGCCTTCGTCGGCCACGTACACCGACCCTCGCGCGTCCACCGCGATCCCGGCGGGCGCGTCGAAGCCCGCGCTGTGACCGCCGGCCGCCGTCCACTGTTCGACGTAGGCATAGCTGCCGGGCGAGAACGTCTCGACGCGGTCGTCCACCGTGTCGGACACGAGCAGGCGGCCGCCGGGGTCCACGGCCAGCCCGCGCGGCGCGGTCAGCGCGCCTGGCCCGCGGCCGGAGGCGCCGAACGAGCGCAGGTAGCGGCCTTCGGGATCGAACACCTCGATGCGGTCGTTGGCCGTGTCCGCCACGTAGGTGTCGCCCGCCGGGTCGCTCGCGAGCGCGCGCGGGAAGTCCAGCTGCCCCGGCTTGGAGCCCAGGCCGCCCCACGCCGCCTGGAACGTCAGCTGCGGCGAGTACTCGACCACGCGGTCGTTGCTGTCGTCCGCCACGAACACGTCGCCGGCCGCGTCCAGCGCGACGCCGTAGGGGTAGCCGAACTGCCCGGGGCCGGCGCCCGGCGAGCCCGCCTGCCCTTCGAACGCGCCTTCGGGGCTGAACTTCTCGACGCGATCGTCGTCGTCGTCGCTGACGATCACCTCGTCTTCGTCGGCCGCCACGCCGCGGGGGTAGGAGAACTGGCCCGGCCCGCTGCCGTAGCTGCCCCACGCCATCGCTTCGCCGCCTTCCAGGTTGAAGCGCTCGATCCGGTTGTTGCCCGAGTCCGCCACGTACACGTGGTCGCCCGCGATCGCGATGCCCCCGCCGGGCGGCTGGCTGGGGTTCTGCGAGGAGCCGAAGTCGAACTCGCCGAGCGCGCTCCCGCGACGACCCCAGTCCTTGATGTATTCGCCGCGCGGGCCGAACTTCTCGATGCGGTTGTGGCTGGAGTCGACCACGTACACGTCGCCCGCCGCGTCCGTCGCCAGGCCGCCGATCGGCCCGAACTGCCCCGGGCCGCCGCCGTAGGAGCCCCACTGCGCCTCGAACGTGCCCTGCGCCGAGAACTCCTGCACCACGTAGCTGAGCTGGTCGGCGACGTACACGTTGCCTTGGGGCGTCACCGCGACCGCCTCGGGGAAGCGCAGCAGGCCTTCCGCGCGCTGTCCGATGATCTGCACGCCCGTGTACGGGCACGGCGCGCCGCCGGAGCCCGCACAGGATTCGGCCAGCGCAAGCGCGGGCCGGGCGGCGCCCAGCGCGCAGGCGAGCGCGAGAGCGGCGAGCGCCGCTCGCATTGCTGGTCGAGCACCCATGCACGGCCCCCGCGACGGCATCGGCGCATCACAACACGATGCCTCCGCGCGTGTCGCGTTTCAATCCGCACTTGAGCGCGCCTCCGCGAGAAAAGAAAGAACGCCCAATTTCCTTTCTAAATCGTCTAGAGTTGGCAAGCCCCCTTTCCAAGCCCCCGATGCATGGACCCAGATAGCTTCCTCGCCGATGCCCCCGGTCGCCTCGTCAGCCACGACGGCAACGTGGCCTTCGTGCCGGCGCGCCTGCCGCCCACGCTCGACTTCACCCCCGAGCTGGTCACGGACCTGAGCAAGGCCGCCGGTTGCCTCGGCCTGCTCGCGGGCACGGGGCGCAACCTCCAGAACCCGGCCCTGCTCATCGGGCCATATCTCCGCCGTGAGGCCGTTCTCAGCTCGCGGATCGAGGGCACGATGAGCACGCTCGCGGATCTATACGAGGACGAGGCAACAGGCAGCGCCAGAGGCGATGTCCGTGAGGTCCGCAACTATCTCACGGCGCACGAATACGGGCTCAAGGCCCTCGAGAACCTGCCGCTTAGCCTTCGCCTGCTGCGAGAAGTCCACAAACGCCTCATGCACGGGGTCCGTGGGCATGACCGCCATCCCGGGAGGTTCCGCTCCTACCAGAACTGGATCGGCCGCGAGCCCGGCGCCCCGATCGAGGACGCACGGTATGTGCCGCCGCCGGTGGCTGAGATGCAGACCGCGCTCAACGACCTAGAGAGCTTCTTGCACGACAGAACGCTGCCGCCGCTCGTCGTCGCCGCGCTCGCCCACTACCAGTTCGAGGCAATCCACCCGTTCGGCGACGGGAACGGGCGCGTCGGCAGGCTGCTGATATCGCTGCTGCTGCACGAGCGGGGGCTTCTCCCGCAACCGCTGCTCTACATCTCGGCTTATTTCGAGCGAAGCGGAGCCGAGTATTACGATCGTCTGCTTCGTGTCAGCACCCACGGCGACTGGCACGGGTGGCTCTCCTACTTCTTGAAGGGCGTAGCGATCCAAGCTCAAGCCGCGGTGGACGATGCGGAGCGCCTTCTCGATCTGCAGGCCCGCTATCACGACCTTCTCTCCGGTGCGCGGGCTCGGCAGTCGGCTCACAAGCTCACCGACCAGCTCTTCATGAACCCCTACATCACAGCCCCCCGCGCTGCCAAGGTCCTGACGGTGTCGGCTCCAACCGCGCGTGCGGCCATTCGCGACCTACAAGCGCAAGGAATACTTCGCGAGCTGACCGGCCGCAAATGGGGCCAGCTGTTCCTCGCCGACGCGATCCTTCAAGCCGCGCGTGGCAGCACAGAAGACGACTCCGACTGACAGGCCGGCGACCTCTTCGCCTACTGCACGATGCGCTCGGCCGCGCGCGCGGGCAGGCCGGCGCGGGCGTGCGGGCCGGGCACGGGATGGCCAGCGGCGCTGGGGCGGTTCAGCTCCTCGCGCACGATGTACAGCGGCCGGTGCTTGACCTCGTCGTAGATGCGCCCGACGTACTCGCCGATCACTCCCAGCGCGATCAGCTGGATGCCCCCGAGCAGCAGGATCGCGATCGTGATCGAGCCGAAGCCCGGCAGGTAGGAGCCGGCGATGCGCAGCGCGACGACGACCGGGATCGCGATGAACGCCACGCTCGCGGACAGCAGGCCCACGTACGTCGCCACCTGCAGCGGCAAATGCGAGAAGGACGCGATCGCGTCCAGGGAGAAACGCAGCATCTTGCGCAGCGTGTACTTCGTCTCGCCCGCGTGGCGCGCCTCGCGCTGGTAGGGCACGGCCGTCTGCGTGAAGCCCACCCACACGGTCATCCCGCGCAGGAAGCGCGAGCGCTCGGTCATGCTCAACAGGGCGCTCAGCGCGCGGCGGTCGAGCAGGCGGAAGTCGCCGGAGTTGGGCTCCAGGTCGACCTGGGCGAGCTTGTCGAACAGCTTGTAGAACCACGAGGCGGTGGCGAGCTTGAACGCGCTCTCGCCCTCGCGCTGCTTGCGCACCGCGTACACCACGTCCGCGCCCCGGCTCCACTGCCCGACCATCTCCGGGATCAGCTCCGGCGGGTCCTGCAGGTCGGCGTCGATCATCGCCACCACGTCGCCCACCGCGTGCTCGAGCCCCGCCGTCAGCGCAGCCTGGTGGCCGAAATTCCGCGACAGGTGGATGACGCGCACGCGCGGGTCGACCGCCGCGATGCGGTCGAGCAGCTCGGGCGTGCGGTCTTTGCTGCCGTCGTCCACGAGCACCAGCTCGAACTCGTAGTCCGCGACCGCCGCGCAGGCGCGGTCCACGAACTGCTCGATCAGCTCCTGCTCGTCGTACACGGGGGCGACGACGCTGAGCAGGGCGGGGGTGCGGAGGTGGTTGTCCGGCATCTTCAGGGCGTTGGTGACGGGGTCGGGGAGGGCGCCGTCTGACGTGTGATCTTGCACACGCGGGTTAAGCGAGGGTTCAATTTATCGTTCATCCTGTCTGTGAATGGATTCCGCGCACACCGACACGTCGACGTCCGGGGTGCCGGCGCCAGCGCCGGAGCGAAGGCGCGAGCACGTGGTCGTGCTCGTGCAGCTCGTGAAGTTCGGCATCGTCGGTGTCTCAAATACCCTGATAACGCTCGCCGTTTACACGGTGCTGCTGAAGGTCCTCGGCGTGTGGTACCTGGCGGCGTCCGCCATCGGCTTCGCGCTCGGCGCGGTCAACGGCTTTTTGCTCAACCGGCGCTGGACGTTCCGCGGGCACGTGGGGGACGCGCTCACGCCCGTGCGCTGGGGCGTCGTGCAGACGTGCGGCCTGGGGGTCAACGAGGGCCTGCTGTACGTGTTCGTCCACGACGCCGGCGTCGACAAGCTGCTCGCGCAAGTGTGCGCCACGGCGGTCGTCACGGTGTCCACGTTCTTCGTCAACCGCGCATGGACCTTCCGTGCGCACGCGCCCGTCGCGGTCGCCGACGCTGAGACCTAGCGAAACACCGCCAGCAGCGACAGCCCCGCGGGGATCCGCCCGCCGCGGGCGATCAGCGCGGCCTCCAGCGCGAGCGGGCGCTCGAGCAGCCAGTTGACCGGCTGCGGCGGCACCCACAGGTCCAGGCTCGACTCCGTCGTCTTGGTGTTGATGCGGTCGAGCACGCGCAGCAGGATCGCCACCGGCAGCAGCAGCGAGTTGAAGTACGTCGTGCGCGCCTGCCTCCAGCCTGCGCGCTCGGCGACGCGCTGCAGCGTGCGGCGCGTGTAGCGGCGGTGGTGGTAGTTGATCTCGTCGTGGCCGCTCCACAGCCACTGGTAGGCGGGGACGGTGATCAGCAGCGCGCCCCCGGGGGCGATCGTGCGGCGGAACTCCCGCAGCGCCGCCAGGTCGTCCTCGAGGTGCTCGATCACGTCCAGGCTGACGATCAGGTCGAAGCTCGCGTCCGCGAACGGCAGCTCCAGCACGGAGCCCGCGATCACCTCGCCCACGCCGCGCGCTCGCGCCAGCTCGACCATGTTGCGCCCGCTGCCGCAGCCGGCGTCGAGGATGCGCGCGCCGGGCGGAAGCCCCAGCCCGTCGATCACGCCGTCAAGCACGGTGCGCCGGCCGCGATACCACCAGTGGCGGTCCTCCGCCTGGTGGGTCTGCCGCTCGTAGTCCCTATCCATCCGCGAGCATCCTTTCCTAAAGCGCGCCGCGCGCGCGGTGCGCCCCAGCCGCCCGGCGGGGACGGCCGGCGCTGCGACCGTAGCGCGCCGGGGTCATCGCGCGAGGCCGACCGAGCGGATCGAGTATTCGATCGCGCCGGCCGTGCCGCGCCACGCGGCCACCGCGCGGTCGTTGGCGGGGTCGAACGCCACGCTCGCGCCTTCGACGGCGCCGGGCGGCGCCACCTGCTCGGCTTCGTCGAACGCCAGCCCTCCCGGCAGCAGCGCGCTGGCACGCGCCGCGAACAGCGACCGCGGCGTCGTGCCCGGCGCTCCCCCAGCTCCCGGCTGGTACTCGGTCCACAGCAGCAGCGCGTCGTCGTCGGGGCCCGGCGCGAACGCCGCCAGGCGCGCGTCCTGCGCGCCCGCGCCGATCGTCTGGACGCTCAGCACGCCGCTCTCCTGCACCGGCGCCACGCGCACCACCCAGCGCCCGGCGGCTGCGCCCGCCCACGCCAGCACCACCCCCTCGGAGCTCAGGCGCACGAGGCTCGGCGATGAGCCCGGCGCCGGCGGGCCGGGAGGGTCGCGGAAGCGTTCGAGCAGCTGCGCGGACGCGCCGAAGCGCACGCCGCCGGCGGAGCGATCGATGTACACGCTCGTGTGCCCGCCGTGGCGCTCGCTCCACGCGACGATCGCGTGGCCGTTGTCGCTCAGCACAGCCGTCGTCGTGGGAGCGCCCCACACGGGGGCCAGGCGCTGGATGGGGTGCGCGGGCCCTCGGCCGGGCAGCAGCCGCGCGTACAGCTCGCCGCGCTGCGCCCACACGGCGAGCGCTTCGCTGCGGTAGTCCAGCGCCAGCGTGAGACCGCGCACGGCGCCGCCGCCGCGCGCGCGCACGCTGGCGTTGCCCCCGAAGCGGCGCTCGTAGTGGCGCTCGACGTGCAGGTCGATCGCGCCCGTGCCGCCCGCGCCAGCGACGCCCTCCGCGCTCCCCGCGCCGCCGGGGGCGGCCGCGAACGCCACGTCGCCGAGGTACGCCGTGGCGAGCGCCGCCGGCGCGGTCGCGCCGCCGGGGACCTGGAGGGGCGAGAACGCGCCACCGGGGACCCCCTGGATCGCGAGCGTGCCCGCGCTCGCGTGCGGCGAGGCGCCCGCGATCACGATCTGGGCGTGCGGCGCGCCCGTCGCCAGCAGCGCTCCGCGCGGCGCGACCGCCTGCCCGGCGGGCGTTCTGGGGACCGTCGGGGCGGTCGGCAGCTCGCCCGCTCCCAGCTCCGCCACCCGTGCTCCCGTGCCCCCACGGCAGCCCGGCTGCGCGCTCCACACGATCGCGCCGGGACCCGTCGCCTCGCTCGGGCCTTCGCTCGGGAACACGACGTGCGGTGCCCCCGCAGCGGCGCACGCGCTGAGCGTCGCCGGCGCCGACCACGGCGAGCCTCCGGGTGGCGCGCCCGGCGCGGACGGCGGGGTGCCGGCCGCGGCTGCGACCGTGGCGACGGCGAGGCAGGCGCCGGCGGCCGCCGCCGCGAGCAGCGGCGCGATCCTCAAGAAGCGAGCGCGGAGCGCAGGAAGTCCACGGTGCGCTGCCACGAGGCCTGGGCGAGCTGCGCGTCGTAGGTGCCCAGGCGGTTGGTGTCGTTGAAGAACGCGTGCCCGCCGCCCTCGTAGAAATGGAAGGTCACGTCCACGCCCGCGTCGCGGATCTCCGCTTCCAGCTCCTTGGCCGCATCGACCGGCACGAATTCGTCGGCGGTGCCGAAGTGCCCGAGCACGGGGCCCTTGATGCCGCTGAAGTCCGGCTTGCCGTGGGGCATCACGTAGTAGTAGCTGACCGCAGCGACGATGTTGGGGCAGTTGGCCGCCGCCCACACCGCCAGGCCGCCGCCGAGGCAGAAGCCGAGCGCGCCCACGCCCGAGCCCTCGACGCCCGGCCGCGAGGAGAGGTAGTCGGCCGCGCCGCACATGTCCTTCTCGGCGTCGCTCATCGACAGCGCCATCATCTTCTGTTCTGCCTCGCTCGGCTGCGAGGCGGTCTCGCCGCGGTACAGGTCGGGGGCCAGCGCGAAGAACCCTTCGCCGGCGAGGCGATCGCAGATCGAGCGTATGTGGTCGTCCACGCCCCACCACTCCTGCATCACGATCACCGCGGGGCCGTGCTCGCCGGCGGGCGTGGCGAGGTAGCCGGGCGCGCTGGCCGAGCCGGCGCCGCCGGAGGTGGTGGGGAACTCGACGTCGGGCATGTGTGGCTCCTTCGGGTGGTGTGCGGATGGCCTGCCCGCGGCCACCGGTGTGCGGTCGGCGGGGCGGCGGCGAAATACTCTCACGGCGCGCGCGCCGCGTGCTCAGGCACGCAGGCGGGTCCGCGAGTGCGCGACCGGGCTGCGCCCGGCGCTCAGGTGGTGGGCAGCGCGATCGACAGGCTGTCGACTTCCACGGTGAACGGGAAGTTGCTGGCGCGGTAGGTGGGGGCGTCGCGCCCGAGCAGTTCGAGCTTGATCGTGTCGCCCGCGGCGACTTCGTAGCCGTTGCCGTGCAGCTGGAAGGCGATCTTGCCCGTCTGGTCTTCGGTCAGGCGGTACACGCCGCGGCTGACCAGGCGCTCCTGCCCGCTCGGCAGCACGTCCCACAGCCGCGCGGCGATCTCGCCGTAGGAGCCGACGGTCTTGATCGTGGCGGTGATCGTCGGCAGCCCCATCAGCGTGAGGCCGGGGCTGGTCATCGTGTACGTGGCGCTGTCCGGTTCCATCTCGGAGGTCGTTTCCTTGCACACGTTGCCGCCGCTTTCCGTCTCGTCCTCCTCGATCGGGTCGAACTCCGCCGCGATCGTCGGGCTGGCGCCGGCGGAGGTGAACGTCTGCGCGGAAGAGGCCCCGAAGGTGGTCGTGTGCGGGTGCAGCGCCGCCCACGAGGCCGCCGTGTACGGGCCGCCGCCGGGGGCGCTCTTGGGGCAGGTCTCGGTGTACGCGGTCACGCTGCCGTTGGCCGGTGGCGCGCCCGCGTGCTTGAGCTCCGCGGCGAAGAAGCGCGCTCCCTCTTCGTCGAAGGCGTGGTCGGTGTTTTCCTTGTTGGACGCGGGCGCGTGCCCGAGGTCGCCGAACATCAGCGCCGCGTACGCCCCCTTGATGCGGCGCACCTGGTTGTACGCGCGCAGCGACTGCTCGGGCGGGAAGAGGTCGTCGGTCCAGCCGCTCTCCAGCAGCAGCGGCGCGGGCTTGCCCGCCAGCGGCATGCCGTAGCCCTGGTGGTAGTCGTAGATCTGCCTGGCGATTTCTTCGTCTTCGGGCGTCGGCGGCTCGCCGGCGTTGATCGCGGCGAACCATTTCGTGAGTTCGGCTTCGGGGTCCGCGCCGGGTGGCGCGTACCAGCCGTCGCTGGCCAGCCCGTCCGCGTACAGCCCCGTCTCGTAGCTCTGGATCTCCACGCCCAGCGGTTCGTAGCTCTGCCCGCGCGGCGCCACTTCGGTGTCCAGGAAGCGGCCGTTGGGCTCCAGCGCGTCCACCAGGTCCGACCACGGCCAGCGTGGGAACGCCGCCTTGACTTCCATGCGCTTGCCGTCGGGGCTCAGCCACGGGGCGAATTCGCCGCCCGGCAGGCGGATGCGGTTCTTCAGGTACGCCAGCTCGATGCTCTGCCCGCCGCCGTAGGAGATGCCGGTGACGCCGATCGCGCGGGGCTTGACGATCCTCTCGTCTGCGAGCAGCCCGAGCAGATACTGGGTGTCGCGCGCCTCGTAGCGCTGGTCGGCCAGGCGGATCCAGCCTTCGTCGCAGCCGGGCGTTTCCGCGCGCGATTCTTCGCTGCCGCACGAGTTGCCCCAGCCGCGCGCCGTGTAGTTGAGCACCGCGTAGCCGTGTTCGGCGTAGTACACGTTGTTGTAGTCGTAGGTTTCGTTGCCGTCGCCAGCCGGCGTGCTCGACTCGAACTCCGTCTTGTTGCCGCCCCAGCCGTGCAGCATCACGATCGCCGGGAACGGCCCCTTGCCGCTCGCCGGCAGCGTCACGTCCACGTCCAGCGGCACGCCGTCGAAGGAGGGCACGCGCTGCGCGAGCGTTTCCGTGGGGCAGAAGCGCACGCCGTCCTGCGCTTTGCACGCGTGCCCGAACGGCGCGGGTTCGCGCTTGGCTTTCTTCGCCAGCGCCGCCGGCGCCACTGCCAGCAGCACGAGCACCAACGCCATCGCGCCCATGCACAGCCGTGCGCGCACGCCGCCGCGGATGCCGCGGTCCCGCCACGCGCGACCCGTCCTCATCCTCATCATCCCCACCCCTGCGCCTCCGATCGCATCTACTCACGAAGAGGTACCCCGCTGGGCACCCCGCAAACGCGCAGGGCTCTTCGGGCGCGCTACGCGCGAACGCGCGGCGCGCCGATCACAGCTCGATCGTCGTGCCCTCGCTGGCGACGATCACCTCGGGAGAGGAGCCTCCGCCCAGCCGGTCGGCGAGCACGTCGAGCGCGTCGTCGGTGCGTTCGGGCGCGTGGTGGAACAGCATCGCCGAACGAGCGCCCGCGCGCCCGGCGAGCGCCGGCGCGTAGTCGGCGAGCGCGTGCCCGAAGTACGCCTGCTGGGGGAACTCCGCCGGGAACAGCTGCGCGTCGTGCACGAGCACGTCCACGCCCTGCGCCAGCTCCATCGCCGCCGGGTGGTAGGCGCCGAAGTCGTCCTCGCCCATGCCGAACGTGGTGGGGCAGTGGTCGGGCATGTACGCGATCGCGGAGCGCCCGTCGCTGATGCGGTAGCCGAACGTGCGCCCGCCCTTGTGCGGGATCTCGCGCACGAGCACCTCGAAGCCCTCGATCCGCAGCTCGCCGGGCACGATCGACGCGAACGTCCACTCGCCGCTCAGCTGGCGCGGGGCGATCGGGTAGTAGGGCGGGGACATCACCACCTCGAACACGCTCTCCGCGTCGCGCCCGCTCTCCTGCTCGGGCAGCAGCACGCTCACGCGCCAGTCGTCGTCTTCGGCCGCGCCGAAGAACGGCAGGCCGAGGATGTGGTCCCAGTGCATGTGCGTGAGCAGCACCGTGCCCGTGAACGGCGCCTCTCCCAGCAGCGCGGAGGCGCGCTGGATGCCCGTGCCGGCGTCCAGCACGAGCGTCGGCGCGCTCGCGCCGTCGTGTGCCAGCGCCACGCACGACGTGTTGCCGCCGTAGCGGACGAAGTCGACGCCGGCGGCGGGACTGGAGCCCCGCACGCCGCACAGGTGGATCCGCATCGCAGGCATTATCTCGGTTCGCGCCCGTGGCCAGCCGCCGCCACTACGATGGACCGATGCGAGCGGC
>Ga0335075_10009409_pt1 | contig 14908 bp, 6 predicted proteins | sample Lox_Sample_24_FD_206723 | JGI IMG/M metagenome (GOLD analysis project Ga0335075, IMG submission 206723) | Soil microbial communities from Loxahatchee National Wildlife Refuge, Florida, United States - Lox_Sample_2.4 | ecosystem: Environmental > Terrestrial > Soil > Wetlands | place: USA: Florida...
TACGAGCAGTTCCTCGCGTTGTTAGCGCGGGCGCAGCAAAGACTCGAGCTGCCCCTGATCTCCGCCTGCCTGATGCCGAACCACTTCCACCTCGTCGTGCGACCCTGCGATGGCGATGACCTCGCCCGCTGGATGCATTGGGCATTCACGACGCACGTCCGTTGGTATCACGAGAAATACGACACGACGGGTCGCGTGTGGCAGGGCCGGTTCAAGGCCTTCGCGGCACAGGAAGACCACCATCTGCTGAGCGTCATGCGTTACGTGGAGCGCAACGCATTGCGGGCAAACCTGGTCGAGCGCGCGGAGGACTGGGAATGGAGCAGCCTCGCCTGGCGACGCGAGGCACGACCCCGGTTGCGGCTCGCGCAGTCGCCCGTGTCGCTGCCGTCGTACTGGCGGCACTACGTCAACGAGCCGCACACGTCCGTGGAACTGGCCGAGCTCCGCGCCTGCGTAAACCGCCAGCGGCCCTTTGGCGAAGAGGATTGGGTCAAGCGACAGATCAAGGAATTCGGCCTGGAGTCATCGATCACGCCACCCGGCCGTCCCCGAAAATCGAGCCCTGTCCCCGTTTCCTAGGAAATCAGGAATGTCCCCATTACTGCGTGACGAGCATGTCGCAGAGGGTGGCGGGGTCGACGGGCTTCACGAGATGCATGTCGAAGCCGGCTTCGCGCGAGCGGCGGCGGTCGACGTCCTGGCCCCAGCCGGTCAGCGCCACGAGGATGGCACCGCGGCCCCACGATTCGGCGCGGATGCGGCGCGCGACTTCGCAGCCGTCGAGCTTCGGCATGCCGACGTCGAGCACCACGATCTCCGGCCGACGCTGCCCGGCCAGCGCCAGCGCTTCCTCGCCATCCGACGCGCACACCACTTCGTGACCTTCCATGCGCAGCATCAGCGCGAGGCTTTCGAGCGCGTCCTGGTTGTCGTCGGCGATGAGGATGTTGCGTCGTACCTGCATGGTGCCTTCCGGTTTCGTCGTGGAGTCGGTGATCGCCGCGGGCGCGTCGGGGACCAGCAGCGGCAGCGACACGATGAACTCGCTGCCCTGGTCCTGGCCTTTGCTCTCTGCGCGGATCTCGCCGCCGTGCAGCTCGACGAGCGCGCGCACCAGCGCGAGGCCGATGCCGAGTCCGCCCGACGTCGACGCGCGCTCGCTGGGGATCTGTGTGAAGAGTTCGAAGATGTGCGGGATGGATTCCGGCGGAATGCCGATGCCGGTATCGCGCACGACGATCAGCGCGCGCCCGGCCGCGCCGCTCGCGGTCAGCGTGATCTCGCCACCGTCGCCGGTGTACTTCGCCGCGTTGTGCAGCAGGTTGCCGACGATCTGCGCGAGGCGCACCAGCAGCGTCTCGTCCGCCGCGTCGACGACCAGCTGCTGCCGCTTGCTCTCGAGCAACGGCTGCACGGTCTCGACCGCCGCGCCCACCACGTCCTTGATGGCCACCGGCTCGGACAACAACACGATCTTGCCGCGCGCGATGCGCGACACGTCGAGCAGGTCGTCCACCAGACGGATCATGTGCTTCAGCTGCCGCGCGATGACGCCGCGCGACCAGACGATCTTCGGATCCTGCGTCTCCCCCTGCATCAGCATGTGCGAGGCATTGCGCAACGGCGACAGCGGATTGCGCAGCTCGTGCGACAACATCGCCAGGAACTCGTCCCGCTTGACGACGGCCTCCTTCAGCGAGTTCTCCGCGCGGATGCGCTCGCGGATCTCCGTCTCGAGCGACGCGTTCGTGCGCGACAGATCCTCGTTCGCCTTCTGCAGGTGCCCGTTGATCTCCTCGAGCTGGCGCGTCTTCTCGAGCTGCAACGCCGAGTTCGCCTCCTCGAGAGCGCGGTTGGATTCGCCCAGTTGCTTGTTGACCGCGGTCAGCTCGCGCCGCCGGCGGTCGAGCTCGATCAGCACGGCCACCTTGCTGCGCAGGATCTCCGGCACCACGGGGATGTACACGTAGTCGATCGCGCCGGCCTTGTAACCCTTCAGGCGGTCGAACTCGGTGACGTGCACGCCCGTCACGAAGATGATCGGGATCGTCTCGAAGCGCGGGTGATCGTGGATCAGCGCCGCGGTCTCGAAACCGTCCATGCCCGGCATCTTCACGTCGAGCAGCACGACCGCGAAGTCCTGCTTCATCAGCGCTTCCAGCGCCTGCAGGCCGGAGTTCACCTCGATGAGGTTGTGGCCCAGCGGTTCGAGGATGGCGCGGTAGGTCAGCAGCCGCGCCGGCTGGTCGTCGACCAGCAGGATGTTGGCGACCGTTTCGCCGCCCGGCGTCTTCTCGGCACCGAGGTTCATCATGGCTGCAACCACATCCGCACCAGTGAGAGGAGCTGTTCGGTATTGACCGGCTTCGCGACGTAGTCGGACGCGCCCGCCTGCAGGCACTTCTCGCGGTCGCCCTTCATCGCCTTCGCGGTCAGCGCGATGATCGGCAACATGCGGAACGCGGGGATCTCGCGGATGCGCCGCATCGTTTCGTAGCCGTCCATCTCCGGCATCATGACGTCGGTCAGGATCAGCGAGACGTCCGGGTGGTCGTCGAGCATCTTGATCGCGTCCTGGCCGTTCGTCGCCGTGATCACGTTCATGCCGTGCCGTTCGAGCAGGCTGTTCAGCGCGAAGATGTTGCGCACGTCGTCGTCGACGACCAGCACCTTGCGCGCGCGCAATGGCTCGTCGCTGTCGTGCAGCTTCTCGATCATGCGCTGCTTGGATTCCGGCAGGTCGGAGATGCGCCGGTGCAGGAACAGCGCGGTCTCGTCGAGCAGCCGCTCGGGCGACTGCACGCCCTTCAGCACGATGCTCTTCGCGCGCTGGCGCAGCTCGGTCTCCTCGTCGGCGGTCAGCTCGCGGCCGGTGAACACGACGATCGGGATGTCGCGCAGCGAGTCGTCGCCCTGGATCTCGGTCAGCAGGTCGAAGCCGGAGACGTCGGGTAGTTTGAGGTCGAGGATCGCGCAGTCGAATTTCTTCGAGCGCAGCAGGTCGAGCGCCTCGCCGCCGCTGGCCGCCGTCGAGATGTTGATGTCCGACGCCGCGATCAGCGCGCCGATGCTGGTCTGCTCGGCCGGATCGTCCTCGATCACCAGCAGCTCGCGCACGCGCGGCGTGATGAACGTCTGGATGCGTTCGAACACCTGCTGCAGCCCCTCGACGCTCGACGGTTTCGTCATGAACGAGAACGCGCCGCGCTCGAGGCCGTACTGGCGCTCCTCTTCGACGGTGAGCACCTGCACGGGGATGTGCCGCGTGGCCGGGTCGTGCTTCAGCTGGTTGAGCACCGTCCAGCCGAGCATGTCCGGCAGGAACACGTCGAGCGTGATGGCGTTCGGCCGGTACTTGCGCGCCAGCGACAACGCTTCCTGGCCGTTGTGCGCGACCAGCGCCTTGAAGCCCTTGCCGTGCGCGGCGTCGAGCAACATGCGCGCGTAACGCGGCTCGTCCTCGACGATCAGCACGACGCGTTCCTCGCCTTCGGGCGATTCCGCCAGCGCGTCGCGATCGTCCGCGACGCGTTCGGCGTGCTGCACGGGCAGCATCGGCGCCGGCAACGACGGCGCGGCGGACTTCGACAACGTCGGCGCGGGCCGGCCATACGCCGCGCCCTGGTACGACAGCGGCAGGTACAGCGTGAACGTGCTGCCCTGCCCCGGCGCGCTCTTCAGCCGGATCTCGCCACCCAGCAGGTGCGCGAGCTCGCGCGAGATGGCGAGGCCGAGACCGGTGCCGCCGTACTTGCGCGCGGTGCCGGCGTCCGCCTGCTGGAACGCCTCGAAGATGATGCGCTGCTTCTCGGGCGAGATGCCGATGCCGGTGTCCGTGACCGCGAACTCGACCACCTGCTTGGCCGTCGACAGCACCGGGTGATCCGCCGACCAGCCCAGCATCGCCGGGCCGACGTGCAGCCGCACGCTGCCGTTCGCCGTGAACTTCATGGCGTTCGACAGCAGGTTCTTCACGATCTGCATGAGGCGCTTCGCGTCGGTGGTCAGCGTGCGGCCCAGGCGCGGATCGAAATCCGTCGTGAACGTGAGATGGCGCGCCTCCGCCTCGTGGCGGAAGTTGCGCTCGATGGTCTCGCGCAGCGTCGAGAAGGCGAGATCTTCGCTTTCGACGGTGACCGTGCCCGACTCGATCTTCGAGAGATCGAGGATGTCCGAAATCAGGTTCAGCAGGTCGGTGCCCGCGCCGTGGATGGTCTTCGCGAATTCGACCTGGCGCGCGCTGAGATTGCTCTCCGGGTTCTCGGACAGCTGCTGGCCGAGGATCAGGATGCTGTTCAGCGGCGTGCGCAGCTCGTGCGACATGTTCGCGAGGAACTCGGTCTTGTAACGCGACGTCAGCGCCAGCTCGGCGGCCTTTTCTTCGAGCGCCTTTCGCGCCTGCTCGATCTCGACGTTCTTGCGTTCGACCTCGGCGTTCTGCTCGGCGAGCAGCCGCGCCTTCGTGGCCATTTCCTCGTTCGCCTGCTGCAGCTCGACCTGCTGCGCCTGCAGTTCGCCGGCGAGTTCCTGCGACTGTTTCAGCAGGCCCTCGGTGCGCATCGACGCTTCGATCGTGTTCAGCACCACGCCGATGGAGCCGGTCAGCTGTTCTAGGAACGCGAGATGCGGTCCCGTGAATTCGTACAGCGACGCCAGCTCGATGACGGCCTTGATCTCGCCTTCGTACAACACGGGCAACACGATGACGTTGCGCGCCTGCGTCTCGACCAGCCCGCTGCCGAGACGGATCGCGTCCGACGGCACGCGCGTCAGCAGCACGCGCTGGCGCTGCACGGCGCACTCGCCGACGAACCCTTCGCCGAAGCGGTAACGGCGCGGCTCGCTGCCTTCGCGCGAATCCGCGTAGCTGGCGAGCTGCTTGAGGTAACGCTGCCCTTCTTCGTAGCTGACGACGTAGATGACGCCCTGGTGCGCGTTCACCAGCGGCGCGAACTCCGCCAGCAGCGTTTCGGCCAGCGTCACGAGGTCGCGCTGGCCCTGCATCATGCGGCTGAACTTCGCGAGGTTCGTCTTCAGCCAGTCCTGTTCCGTGTTGCGGTCCGTCGTGTGACGGAGGTTGTTGATCATCGCGTTGATGTTGTCCTTGAGCTCGGACACTTCACCGCGCGCCTCGACCTGGATCGAACGCGTCAGGTCGCCCTTGGTCACGGCCGTGGCCACTTCGGCGATGGCGCGCACCTGCGTCGTGAGATTCGCCGCCAGCATGTTCACGTTGGCGACCAGATCTTTCCACGTGCCGGACGCGCCGGCGACGTGCGCCTGGCCGCCGAGGCGGCCTTCGACGCCGACGTCGCGCGCCATGGACGTCACTTGGTCGGCGAAGATCGCGAGCGTCGTCGTCATCGAGTTGATCGTGTCGCCGAGCGCGGCGACCTCGCCCTTCGATTCGACGGTGAGGCGCTGGCGCAGGTCGCCGTTGGCGACCGCGGTCACGACCTTCACGATGCCGCGCACCTGTTCCGTCAGGTTGTTGGCCATCACGTTGACGTTTTCGGTGAGTTCCTTCCACACGCCGGAGACGTCGCGCACGTTCGCCTGGCCGCCGAGCTTGCCCTCGGTGCCGACCTCGCGCGCCACGCGCGTCACTTCGGCCGCGAAGGAGTTCAGCTGGTCGACCATCGTGTTGATGGTTTCCTTGAGCTGCAGGATCTCGCCACGCACGTCGACGGTGATCTTGCGTGACAAGTCGCCGCGCGCCACGGCCGTGGTCACCTCGGCGATGTTGCGCACCTGGCCCGTGAGGTTCGTGGCCATCGCGTTCACGGAGTCGGTCAAGTCTTTCCACGTGCCGGCGACGCCGGTCACTGTCGCCTGGCCGCCGAGCTTGCCCTCGGTGCCGACCTCGCGCGCCACGCGCGTCACCTCGGCCGCGAAGCCGTTGAGCTGGTCGACCATCGTGTTGATGGTTTCCTTCAGCTGCAGGATTTCGCCGCGCACGTCCACCGTGATCTTGCGCGACAGGTCGCCGCGCGCGACGGCGGTCGTCACCTCGGCGATGTTGCGCACCTGGCCGGTGAGGTTGGACGCCATCGAGTTCACGTTGTCCGTCAGGTCCTTCCACACGCCGGACACGCCCTGCACTTCGGCCTGGCCGCCGAGCTTGCCTTCGGTGCCGACCTCGCGAGCGACGCGTGTTACCTCAGACGAGAACGATCGCAGCTGGTCCACCATCGTGTTGATGGTTTCCTTCAGCTGCAGGATCTCGCCGCGCACGTCGACCGTGATCTTGCGCGACAGGTCGCCGTTCGCGACCGCGATGGTCACCTCGGCGATGTTGCGGACCTGGCCGGTGAGGTTCGAGGCCAGACCGTTGACGTTGTCGGTGAGATCCTTCCACGTGCCCGCGACGCCGGGCACGATCGCCTGGCCGCCCAGCTTTCCTTCGGTGCCGACCTCGCGCGCGACGCGCGTCACTTCGGACGCGAAGGATCGCAGCTGGTCGACCATCGTGTTGATGGCTTCCTTCAGCTGCAGGATTTCTCCGCGCACGTCGACCGTGATCTTGCGGGAGAGGTCGCCCTGCGCCACCGCGATCGTCACCTCGGCGATGTTGCGGACCTGGCCGGTGAGGTTGGACGCGAGACCGTTGACGTTGTCCGTGAGGTCCTTCCACACGCCAGAGACACCGGTCACTTCCGCCTGGCCACCGAGCTTGCCTTCGGTACCGACCTCGCGAGCGACGCGTGTTACTTCAGAGGCGAACGAACGCAGCTGGTCAACCATCGTGTTGATGGCTTCCTTCAGCTGCAGGATTTCGCCGCGCGTGTCGACCGTGATCTTGCGCGACAGGTCGCCGCGCGCGACGGCCGTGGTGACTTCCGAGATGTTGCGGACCTGGCCGGTCAGGTTGCCGGCCATCGAGTTGACGTTGTCGGTGAGATCCTTCCAAGTGCCGGCGATGCCGGGCACGATGGCCTGGCCGCCGAGCTTGCCCTCGGTGCCGACCTCGCGCGCCACGCGCGTGACTTCGGATGCGAACGAACGCAGCTGGTCCACCATCGTGTTGATGGCTTCCTTCAGCTGCAGGATTTCGCCGCGCACGTCCACCGTGATCTTGCGCGACAGGTCACCCTGCGCGACGGCGATCGTCACCTCGGAGATGTTGCGCACCTGCGCCGTGAGGTTGCCGGCCATCGAGTTGACGTTGTCGGTGAGGTCCTTCCACACGCCGCTGGCGCCGAGCACCAGCGCCTGGCCACCCAGCTTTCCTTCCGTGCCGACTTCGCGCGCGACGCGCGTCACCTCGGAGGTGAACACGCCCATCTGCGCGATCATCTCGTTGACCACCGTCGCCGACCGCAGGAACTCGCCCTTCAGCGGGCGGCCGTCGGCCTCGAGGCTCACGCTCTGCGTGAGGTCGCCCTTCGCGACGGCAGTGATCGTCTTCGTGACCTCGGTCGTCGGCCAGAGCAGGTCGTCGATCAACGTGTTGACCGAGGTCTCCATCTCGGCCCAGGCGCCGCTGCGGCGCTCGACGGACACGCGCACGCGCGTCTTGCCTTCCTTGCCGACCATCTGGCCGGCACGCTCGAGCTCCTCGGCGATGCGCTGGTTGGAGCTCATCAATTCGTTGAACGTGTCGGCTATCTTCCCGGCGAGGCCGGTGTGGTCGGTAGCCAGGCGCGCGGAGAAGTCGCCGTCGCGCGCGGCCTGTAGCGTGCGCAGCAATTTCTTGAGGTCGAGCTCGGGCGCGGCCGCGTGAGCACCGCCGCCATTGCCGTTCGCGACCTTGAGCTTCACCACCGGCGTGCGGCGGCGCGGCGCAGCCTGACGGCCGCGTGCTGGGATATCCATGGAGCAATGCCCGACTTACTACGAGTGCGTCGGAGTCTAAAACGCTGCCCTCTGGGAAAGCTCCGCGCGTCCCTGTAGGAGGGACCTGACACGGCGGGAAAACAACGGCGCCGGCACGTGCCGGAAAATCGCGGCGACGAACCGGGGCCTCAGCGTGCGGGTTGGATGCTCACCAGCACCCGGCGGTAGCGCGTGAGCGACGGTTCGCCCTTGTCCGTGACTTCGAGGATGAAGTGCGCGAGCTCGGGTTTCGTGACCACCGGCGCCTGGAAATGCGTGCGGCGCCCGTTCTCTGCGCCCTGCGCGGGGATCGGCGCGTCGAGCGTGCCGGCCTCGGCGTAGTTGAACCAGCGATAGCTCAGGCTGTCGCCGTCGGGATCGCGCGAGCCGCTGGCGTCCAGCGTGAAACGCTCGCCGGAGGTCACCGTCAGCCGGTCCGCGTGCGCCAGCGCGGCGACGGGCGGGTGATTCGCCTTCGCGTAGGGCTGCGTCGTCCACGCGAGGCGCGCGGCGAAGTCGTGCTGGAATGCGTCGCGCCAGCGCCAGACGCTGGCGCGGAACGACGAGATCGCGGGCAGCGGCCGGAACGCGCGGCCGACGTCGTTCGCGACGTACGGCACGACGGTGTCGACGGCGTTGCTCCAGATCGGCCGCGACTCCGTTTCCACCGGCACGCCGCCGGTGAACCCGTCGGGATCCGTGTCCTTGCGCAGCGGCGTGTACAGCGCATAGCGACCGCCCCAGCCGCCCCACTCCGGGTGCTCCGGATCGGACAGGCCATTCGGGATCAGCGAGAGGAACGACGGCGTGTCGCCTTCCATGCCGTACGACACGTCCGGATACAACGCGCCGTATTCACCGTGACCCTGCTGGATGTTCTTCGCCAGCCACGCATTGCCGATGGAGGTGTTGTCGATGCCCTCCACCTTTTCCATGATCCCGCTCCAGGTGGCGTTGCCGTAGCCGCCCGGACTCACGATGTAGAAGAGATCGGGGAAGTTGCGGCGGATCCACGCGCCCGAGTCGTCCTGGTCGGAGATCGTGTACACGCGCAGCTTCGCCAGCAGCCGTTGCTGATCGGCCGGCGTGCGCGTCAGCCGCAGGTGATGCAGCGCCTGCGCCAGCGTGTTGGGTCCGCCCCAGGCCGTGACCCACAGCGGCCGCGGATCGGCGTCGTCGAGCAGGCGCAGGATCTCGGCCGAGCCCGGCGAATCCTTGCCATCGCCCACGGCGGCCAGGCCGTACGACGGCTGGCCCGCGAACACCTTCGCCTGCAGCGACTTCGCCGTCGGATACCCCGGCTCGTGCTTGAGCAGGTTCGGCTGCACGCGGCCGTAGGCGTCGAGGATCCTGCGCACGGACTCCGGGTGGATCTCGTTGCGCATGTGGATCGACGTCGTGGCGACGATCGCCTCGATGTCGATCTGGTTCGCGTACAGGAACAGGCGGACGAACGACATCGTGTCGTCCGGCTCGTTCTCGACGTCCGAGAGGATGACGACGCGTTGTTTGACCGTGCCGATGGGAGCGCTGTCGTCCGTGCGCAGCGCGGACGACGCATCGGCATTGGCCGCACACAGCGGCGCCGCGACGACCAGCGCCGCGAGCAACGGACCGAGCGCCTTCACGGCGCGACCGCAGGTGCGGCAGCTCGCTCCGGCTTCTGCGCCGCCACCTGCGCGCGCAGCTCCCGCAGCTTCGACTTGATCTCGCCGGCGTTCTTGTTGCCCATGCGAATGAGCAGCTTCTGCCCGGCGGACAGTTCCTCGAGCTGCGGATCCGCGTATTCGTAGAACACGCGCGGCTGCGCCAGCTTGATCGGCCCCTTCGGCTCGGGCGTCGCCAGCAGGTGGTCGATGACGTCCACCAGCCGGTCGTTGAAGTAATCGCCCGGGTAACCCAGCTCCTCATAGGACTGCTGGAACAGCGGGTAGTAATGCAGGTACAGCGCGGCGAGCTGTTTGGTGTCGGTCGACTGCACGAGTTTCACGAGCGGCGCGTAGCGCGCGAAGTTCTTGTCGCTGAGCGTCAGCGTGTCGCCATCGCCTTCCACGACGAAGGCGCCGCCGGTCGGCTTCAGCGGCCGGCGCTCGACGGCGACCTTGGCGCGCGCCAGGTTGTCGACGGTGACGACGATGTTCCGCACCAGCTTCTCGGGCACCAGGTACTGGTCGAGCGTCTTCGCGTCGGCGAGCTTGCCGAACGATTCGCGCAGCGGCGCATCGCTGTCGTCGAGCAGCGGCAATGGCGCCTTCGCGAGGTCGTCGTCGCCGGGCAGCGGGTTGCGGATCTTCGGTTCTTCCGCCGGCGCCGGCAGCGGCGCGGGCGCGGGTTCGACCTTGGCCACCGGCGGCGGTGGCGGCGCCTGGTCGCGGAAGTAGAAGTAATAGCCGGCGCCGATGCCGGCCAGCACCACGATGCCGCCCACGACCCACGCCGCGCGCGGGATCGTCGGTTCCTCGATCGGCTTCCACTCTTCCATCGTGCGCCCCTCTAACTGCGGATCACGAGGTCGAGCTTACCCTCTCTCCTTTCGACACTCACGCTGACGCTGGAGCCGTGCCGGCGCACGGTGAAATCGACCGACGCCTCGGCGACGGTCAGGTTGCGCACGCGGATCTCGTCGAAGTCGTCCGGCACCACCGGGTGCGCCAGCACGACCTGACGGTCGATCGCGTCGATCGAGATGCCGAGGATGCTCTGGAGCATCAGGAACGTCGCGCCGGCCGACACGGCCTGCGGCGAACAGGCCACCGGGAAGTTCAGCGGCGGCTCGCGGCCGCGGCGGCGGAAGCCGCAGAACAGCTCCGGCAGTCGCAGGTGATCGAAGTGCTGCGCGGCCTCGAACTGCGCGTTGAGGATGCGCAGCGCGAATTGTTTGTCGTCGTAGCGCGCCGCGCCGGCGGCCAGCAGCGCGTTGTCGTGCGGCCACACGCCGCCGTTGTGATACGACATCGGGTTGTAGCGAAGCTCGCTCTCGGAGACCGTGCGCACGCCCCAGCCGGAGAAGAACTGCTCGTCGCCGAAGCCGGCGATGATCTGGCGGCCGCGCTCCGAATGCGCGATGCCCGTGTACAGGCAATGGCCGACGTTCGACGTGCGCACGCGGCAGGGCTGCTTCTCGCCGTCCAGCGCCAGCGCGAACGTCTCGATGTCCGGGCACCAGAACGCGGTGTTGAAGCGCGACTGCAGCGCCTGCGCCGCCTCGACCAGCGCGATCGCGCGCGGCATCTCGCCCAGCGAGCGCGCGATGCGCGCGGCGAACAGCTTCGCCGCGTACACGTAGCCCTGCACCTCGCACAGCGCCAGCGGCCCGGCGGCGATGCGGCCGTCGGCGTGGAACACCGCGTCGGGTGCGCTCTTCCAGCTGGTCTGCGGCGGCTGCCCGACGCGGTTGCGCGTCTCGACGAAGCCGTCGCCGTCCTGGTCGCCGTACACGTCGATCCACGACAGCGCCGCGGTGATGTTCGGCCACAGCTCGGCGATGAAATCGAGATCGGCGGTGCGCGCGTAGTACGCGCCGGCCAGCAGCACGAACAGCGGTGTCGTGTCGACGCCGAAGTAGTTGGGCGCGATGTCGCCGCCGCGCGCCTCGTTGAGGATCTTGCCCGGCTCGGCGCCGCTGGCGGCGAACGTGTCGGCACTCTGCGTCGCAGCGAGATACCGCAGCGTGTCGCGCGCGACGTGCGGCCACATCCACAGGGTCTGCAGCGCGGTGATGATGGCATCGCGGCCGAACGCCGCGTCGAGCCACGGCAGGCCCGCGGCGGGCACGTTGCCGTGCGGCGTCGTGGTCAGCAACATGCCGACGTCGGACGCCGAGCGCTGGATCCAGGCGTTGAACGCCGAATCGGTGGATTCGATCTGCGTCTGCGGGCGGCGTTCGTTGCGCGCGATCTCCTCGGCCGCGGACAGCGAGCGGTTGAACGTCGAGATCTGCACCGGGCTGGTCGCCGACCGGCAGCCGATGGCGATCGCGATGGTCTTCTCGCCGCGGCTGCCGATCTGCAGCTTGTAGCGCAGGCTGTCCGCCGAGATCGCATCCGGCGTCGTGTGGCAGTCGACGACGGTCTCGCGCACCAGCTCGTCGGCGCCGAGATAACCCTGCGTGACGCTGTCCTTCTCGACGCGTTCGAACCGAGCCCGGCCCGCGTCGACGCGCCGCTGCGCGCGCACGTCGACGATGTTCTCGAAGTCCGAGCCGAAGCGGATCACCAGCTCCGTCGAGACCGTGTGCAACGCGAAATTGCGCACGCGGATCATCTCGTGACACACGCCGGCCCAGATGAAGCGCGAGCGCGTGATGTACAGGGTGCCGCGCGGCAGCACGATGCGGCCCGCGTCGCCGCGCACGTCCGGGTTCGTCAGGTTGAACGTCAGGAGGACGTTGTCCTCGCGCGGATTCACGGCCAGCAGCAACGGGCGCAGCGAGCCGAGCGTCAGCGTCAGCCGCGACAGATGCCGTACGCCGGCGCGATACAGGCCCGCCTCGCTGCGCGCCTCCGCGTCGATGTCGCCGATCTCGTTGAACAGGCCGAAGCAGTCGTCGTGCTTCAGCGTGTACGGCGCGTCGCCGCTCTGCACGTCGGCGGTGACGACCTGGTGCAGGTTCTCGGGTGCGAAGGCGGGTTCAGAGGCCAAGGGGGCGGGCCCTCGCGACCGTGATTCGCGTTCGCAGCACGGTGACCCCCTTCACCCGCGACTGCCAGACCACCGTGGTGGCGGGAACCTTGCGGCCGAATCTGCGCGACACCCACCCGCCCTGCCCGGCGGTTCCGGCGCGATGAATGTCAACGCGTTCCAGCTCTTCGAGGAATTCCATCAGTACCTGTGTCTTGCCGGCGAGGATCTTCAGGCCGTTCTCCGTGCGCTCGACCTGGCAGTCCTCGGCGAAATGCCAGAAGCGCTGCGCGACGTGCTCGCCGTCGCAGCGGAGCATGTCCGCCACCTCGACCGTCTGCCGCGCGGGATCGAACACGATCTCGCGACGGTGCGTCACCGGATCGGGGAGCCGATCGTAACCGGTGTGCTCGCCGACGAAACGCTGTCGCCCCGCGCCGACTTCGAACTCGATGCAGCGCGCCTTCGCGTGATCGGTCCACATGAAGTTGCCGGCCTGCACCGACTGGTCCGCACCGTCGATGCCGACGGTGTTGTGCGCCGACGTGCCGCGGAAATACCGCCGCCACTCGGGCTCGGTGTGATACGCGTACGTGCCCGGGTCGACGAGGATCTCGCGGTCGCCGACGTTCAGCGTGAACGCCAGCGCATCGGCGTGGCCATGCGCGGCGATGCTGAGATAGCCGAGCGGCCCGGCATCGACCAGCAAACGCACTTCGTCGGGCGTGCCGAAGCCGGTGCCCATCAGGTAGTAGCCGGACTCCGTGAACTGCAGCTGCGGCCGGAAGCCGGCGCGACCGCGTTGCTTCAGCTGGCCGAGGCGGCGCACGGCCTGCACGCCGAGCAGCGTGACGGTCTTGCCGTCGACGGTGCCGGCCTTCGCGGCGAGATCCGGGCGCTCGAACAACACCGCGCCCGTGGCGATCAGCGAGCCATGCGGCGAGAAGCCAGGCTCGGGCGCGAGCTTGACGACGTAACCGTCGTCGGCGTCGCCGACGTTCGGCAGCCGGCCGGCGGCATCCGTCATCGAGGCGAGGAAATCGATCATGACCTCGAGGCGGCGCCAGTAGACGGGCGAGAAGTCCTCGCCGTGCCCGCGCGCCGCGAGGCCGGCGAGGATCAGGAAGTCGAGCACGAACGTCTGGTACGCGAACGCCTGCTCGCGGTTGCCGCCGTCGGGTGCGTTCTGCCTCACGCACTCCTCTTCGAGGATCTTGTGGCAGCGCTGACCCCAGGCGCGCATGTCCGCCCACAACGGCCACGTGCACGACGCGACGTAGACGCCGGCGGCCTCGCCGATCAGGTGATTGTTGGCCGACGAGAACCGCGACAGGTTGTTCACGACCATGCGCGACTGCTCGTACACCGAGCGCAGCCAGCGCTCGCGGAACGCGGCGCCGTCCTCGCTCGCGAACATCCGCGCGCGCGCGCCGCCGAGCAGCTGCCACGTGATGCTCCAGTTGATCAACCGGATGCCGAGCTCGAGCGCGCTGGCCCAGTTGGCGCCGCGACCCACCGGGCATTGCTCGATCCACGAATCGACGTGCTGCCGGATCGTGTCCGCGTAGCGCGCGTCGCCGGTCAGCACGTACGCCTGCGCCAGCAGCGGCAGGTGCAGGTGGCGGTTCTGTTCCCAGAGATACTTGATGTTGCCGACGACGCGTTCGTCGCGGTAATCCAGTGTCGCGGCGCGCCGCGTCTCGGCCACGCGATGCGTCAGCGGGTCGCGGTTCCACTGCGGCGGGTTGCCGAGATCGGCGTCGTCGAGATCGAAGAAGCTGAAGCGCCCGGCGACGATGCGCTCCGCGGCCGCGATCAGCGGATCCGGCGACAGCGCCACGAACGGCGGCAGGAAGCGCAGGTCCGTCGCGTAGTCGTCGCGCGCCGGGACCTCGTTCGACGTGAACTGCGCCGAGACCACCTTGAGGGTCTTCGAGATGCGGTACGCCACCTCGGCGCCCGACATGCGCCGCAGCCGCTTGAGATACCAGCCTGGTTGCTGCATGCGGGCCGGACCTCAGCGCGTCGTCAGCGGTTCGATACCCGCGCGCCGCAGCGCTTCGTGAACCGGCGGACGATGGATGATCAGCGGCGTCTTGCCGCGCGGCGTGCGCTCGAGCCAGTGCGCCACCTCGATGGTGATGTCGAGGCCGGCCGGCACCTTCGCGCGCGCGTTGGCCAGCAGCTTCGCGGCATCGGTCTCGCCGAAGCCGCGCGCCGGCACGACGCGCACGCGCGCCGACGTCAGCGTCTCCTGCACGACCTGGATGCGCAGCACGCGCTCGACTTCGTTCGGGATCGCGTCGAGCCCGGTCAACCGCACGCCCTCCGGGCAGACGATGACTTCCTGCTGGCGGCCGAGGATGCCGCCGAACGTGCGCATCCCCAGCGCCAGCTCCTCGAGCTCGCGCTGGCCCCAGCTCGCCGGCAGGCGGATCAGGTCGCCGGTGCGGTAACGCACCAGCGGCAT
>Ga0335075_10009410_pt1 | contig 14907 bp, 11 predicted proteins | sample Lox_Sample_24_FD_206723 | JGI IMG/M metagenome (GOLD analysis project Ga0335075, IMG submission 206723) | Soil microbial communities from Loxahatchee National Wildlife Refuge, Florida, United States - Lox_Sample_2.4 | ecosystem: Environmental > Terrestrial > Soil > Wetlands | place: USA...
GCGCAAGACCATCGGCGACGTTCGCGAACTTTCCGACTCGATTCGCGAGAAAGGCGTGCTCGAACCGCTGCTCGTCCGCTTCGTCCCGCACGAGGACACTTACTACATCATCTCCGGCGAGCGCCGCTATCACGCGTCGATGGCCGCTGGCCTGCACGAGCTGCCCTGCATCGAGAAAATCGCCGACGACGCCGAAACGCTCGAGATCGCGCTGATCGAAAATCTACAGCGCAAAGATCTCACCGCTTTCGAAGAGGCAGACGGCCTCCAGCGCCTGGCCGACCAGTTCGATTACACGCACGACGATATCGCCAAGAAAATCGGACGCTCGCGCTCCTCCGTCACGGAAACGATGTCCCTGCGCGTGATTCCCGACGAAGTACGCCACACCTGCATCGAAAACGGAATCGTCTCGAAATCCTTGCTCCTGCAGGTCGCGCGCCAGCCCACCGAAAAGAAGATGCAGGAGATCGTGCACCGCATCGTCCAGGGTAATCTCACGCGCGACGAAGCTCGCAAGGCCCGCAAAGAGGAAATGGAATCCGCTCCGCGCCCACAACCCTTCGTCTTCGATTTCGAATCCGACGACGGCGCGTTCCGCATCCGCCTGCAATTCCGCAAGAGCCACGTCGGCAACGAAGAGCTAGCCGCAGCCCTGCGCACCGTCCTGCGTCGCCTGGAATCCGGCTCGCTCTCGTCATCAGCAGCGTAGCCCCAATGGGCGCTGGCGAAAGTGGTCCCGCCTTTGTCGCGCGGGTCGCCGTTCTTGCGACCCGGCATACGGTGGAAGCGTGGGCCTTCAGGCCCGCGAAAAAGCGGCTCCTTGCTATTGGGCTTTAGCCCTCGGAATCCAGACTCCGCGTGATGCTCATTTCGTCGTTGGCCCCGGCATCATCGTCGCCGCGCGAATCGACGCTACGCGCTGGTCCACTTTGTCGGCCTCATCCGTGTGACCGATCCCGCGCAACGCTTTGGCTTCGTTCGCAAGTACGCCTACCAGTACAGGACTGTTGGGGCCGTACTGTTTTTCCAGCACAGTCACCGCCCGCTGATCCCATACCGCGGATTGGTCAGGCTTTCCCCACTTGTCGTAGAGCTGGCGGAGCGCAGAGAGCGGCCTGAGCATTACTGTGCTGTCCGCTCCGTACAGCGATTCGTCGATACGCTCCGCGCGCAATAGAAAGGGTTCTGCCTTGTCGTACTGGTTTTGAACCATGTACACTCCGGAAGCAGTGATCAGGCTGCTTGCAACTTTGTCGCTGCCCTCGCCGAAAATCTTTTCGTTGATGTCGACCGCGCGGAAGAGAAGCTGTTCTGCCGACACATAATTCTTCTGCAAAAGCGCCGACGCGCCCAGCGACTCAGTCGCCGCGGCAACGGCCGGCGATTCAGGACCGTACAGCTCTTGAGCCACCTGAAGCTCGCGTCCGAAGGCGGCTTCCGCGGCCGTCCAGTCCTGGCCCATATAGGTCTGTCCCAGATCGTCGAGCGCCGTCACGAGGCGCTGGTCGTGGGGCTGGAGCTTCTCTGCCAGATCGACAGCCTGCTTGAAATCCTGGTGCGCTTCGTCAAAGTGTTTCTGCCGCGCCGCTGCCCACCCCGCTTGTATGGCTGCATCAACCTGCTCGGAGAGGCCGAGACTTGCTTGCGTTGCCTGGACGTGCGCCTCCAAGTCGGCCGCCTCGGCGGATTTTCCGGTAGCCTTCAGCGCCGCAAGATGTTCGGCGAGCCTCTCTTGAGCGTCTTTGTACTCCGTTTGCGGGTCGAGATCGCTCATGCGCGTGACTTTGCCGCGCACGTCGATACTCGCGTCAGTCAGAGCGGCGTGGTGATATTCGTCGATCGCCGCCGCCCAATCTCCTTTTTTCTCCAGCGCTGCCGCCAGCCGCAGCATCACCTGAAGTTGCTTGGGATCGAGCGCAACGGATTGCCTGAACTCGCCGATCGCCGCATCCAGTTTGCCGGCCCCTTCGAGCGCCTGGCCGTAAAGATCGTGAATGTCTGCATCGCTCGGAGCGGCGTTTTCCCCCTGCTGTAATTGGCTCACGGCGCCCGCAAAGTCGCCTTTCTTAATGAGCACCCGCCCTGCGCCGCGATAAGCATCGGCAAACGTAGCGTCCAGTTCTTCGGCCTTCATGTACTGCGCGAGCGCATCGTCGTAGCTCTTCTGTTCGTCAAGAACGTCTCCGAGATCGGAGTGGGGGAAAGGATCGGTCGGATCCAACTCGATTGCCTTCTGATACTCCTTCGTCGCTCCGGTGAAATCCCACGTGCCGAAAAGCGCCTGACCGAGGGCCACGTGGCACATTTCCGCGTCCGGATAGAGCTGTTCCAGGGCGCGCAACTCCTTCACCGCTTCCACGTAGTTCCCGCTCTCCATCAAGGCATTCCCGAGATTTTGACGCGCGTCGTACCACTGAGGGTCGATGCGCTCGACCTCGCGGTATTCGCGAATAGACCCGGTAAGGTCCCCGCTGTCGTGCAAGGTGGCCGCCAGATTGTACCGAGCGTGCGTGTCGCCAGAATCGAGCGAGAGAGCCTTCCTGTATTGGATTAGCGCATCCTTCAAATTCCCTTGCTCGCCGAAGGAGACCCCTAGGTCGTAGTACACAACCTCGTAATCGGGCTTTAACCGCAGGGCCTCGTTGTATTCCGCGAAAGCCGCGTCGTACTTTCTCATGGCATCGAGCGCCACCCCCGCATTCCGGTGGGCCTCGGGGTTGTTCGGGTTCAGCGCCAGCCCAGCCTTCGCTTGCCGCAGTCCCTCTTCCGGATCTCCCGTGTGATACAAAATATAGCTTAGCTTCGTGTGTGCCTCGGGGAAGTCCGGCGCCTCATTCAGCACTTCTTCGTACACGCTTTGTGCTGCGCCCCACTGCTCCGTCTGGCGGAGCACTTCGCCCATCACGAATCCGGCTTCGGGGCTGCGAAGGGTCGACTGCAGCACGGCGCTCAGCTCGCGCGCGGCATCGTCGTACTTCTTCGCTTTAAGCAGCTTTCCCGCGTCGCTGAGATGCTGCAGCAAGCCATTGTCTGCCGCGTCCTTCGACCCGGTCGCAACGGTCACTTTCGCGCTTGTCAGCGCTTCGAGAATCCTCGGGCCGGCGCCGGCATTCGTCAGCAGCGAGCGGTAGGCATCATCTGGATGGAATGCCAAGCCGTCGGCGCCAATCTCGTGAATCACGTTCTCGGGCAGCGCATTGCCCGCCACGAGCGCCAGGAGTCGTGCCTGTCCAAGGGGAGTCACTGCAGAATCGGCGACGGCGTTTGACAGCGATGCGCCCGCGCAGAAAAACAGAAAAATGACAATTCCTACCCATGGTTTCCGCATGAAGGCTCCTCCGTCGGTCTCCGCTACGCGCGAATTCACGCTAGCAGACCCGCCGTTTCCTGTCGGTACTAAGGCCGGAGAAGTGGTGCCAAAGAAGAACCTGTCCTAAAGGGTTAATTCCCGGGACCGGGTGTCCTAGTGGCGCAGACAATCTGTCGGTGCTTGGGCGATTCCTTACTTGGGTGCAGTCAGCGAATTATAAATCTCGTCGAGAAACGCGTCGCTGTTGACAAAATTCCCCGAAAACTTCTGCCACGGCGCAAGAATCTTTTCTGCCTTCATCTGTGCCAGGGTCTCATGCTCATCAACCGCCTTCTGAACTGCGGCTGTCGTGTCCTTGAGCATCTTGTCGTAGTCGCGTAGATCGTCCATCGTGGCAAGCGCTCCGTGGCCGGGAATCACCTTCGTGTCCGCCGGAAATTCCGCGAGCGCCTTGTCGCACGCAGCGATCATGCCCTGCACGCTCCCGCCGCCGTTCACATCGATAAACGGGAATCCGTACCGGACGAAAATATCGCCCATGTGCAGCACCTTATTCGTCGCAAAGAAAACGACCGAATCTCCGTCCGTATGCGCCGCCGGCATGTGCCGCACCTCAATTTCTTCGCCGTTCAAGAAAATATTCACGCCGTCGTCGTAGGTAATCACGGGAAGCGCATCTTTCGGCTGCGGCGCTTGCTTGACGTTAATCGATCCTCCCGGCCCGTTGCCGATCGAGCTGCCTTCCTCGAGCCGCTTACGCAGATTCTCGTTCGCGATGATCGCCGCTCCCGCATCGGCGAACGCGGCGTTCCCATTCGTATGATCGCCGTGATAGTGCGTGTTGACCACAAATCGTACCGGCTTCTCCGTGATGCCAATCCCCTTGAGCGCGGCCTGAATCTTCGCGGCCAGCGGCGCGTATTCCGTATCGACGATCAGAATCCCATCGTCGCCCAGCGACGCCGCGATGTTTCCGCCCGAGCCTTCCAGCATGTAGACGTTGCCCGAAACCTTCGTCACCTTGATTTCGACCTTCGAGAAATCCTGTGGCTGCTGCGCCAGAGCCAGTCGCGGCACAGCCAGAGGCGCCGCGATGACCGCAATCATCGCCATAGCCAAGAAGAGTTTGCGCATCGGAATGAACCTCGCCCCGAAAAGTTCCGCGTGAAGCGCCCGGATTCTATCACCGAACCTCTGCCCGTGGAGTGCGGTAGCCCGCTACCGCCGCTTGCCGCCGGAGCTTTGCTCCGGCGTGCTGCAAGGGCGCGCCACTGCCACAGCTGCAAGCACTGCCCGGCACGAGCGTCGCAGCCACGACCGGAGCCGCGCCATCAATTCCTCAAAGTGGTATCCTGACCTCGTATGGAACTAACGCCACAACAGGTCGGCTTCCTCGCCCAGCTCAGATCGCAGGGCTTCGACGTAGTAGCCTTCCCGATGTACGAAAATTTCGTCGGCGTGCGCAAAGGCAACGTAGGCGCGCTGCTCGCACCCAATGGCCCGACCAGTTTCACGCTCTACGGCGAGCCGTCGTATCTCGTCGGCGGCCAGCTAAGCGCCCGCATGATCCAATCCGACGGCCACTGGTTCGTTCGCAAGAAGGACAAAGTCGAAGTCACCCCAGAGCGCACCGCCGAGCTCGACGCCTTCGCCGCAGAACTCGCCGACGCGCTGCTTCCCATCGCCTGACGTTTACCCGCCGGAGCCAATGTTGCGTAGGCGGCGAGGAGCTGACGCGCCGATTCCGCGAAGCCTCCCCCGCGCTAGCGGCCGCTTTGCAAATTGAAATCGCCGCGGAACCCGCCATCTTCTTCAGCGTGCCGCTAATCACTCTCGCCGCCGTACGTCCATACAGAGCGTGTGGCAGGCGAGCCTGGTTCGAGGCACTCTTACGGTTCCTGGCAGTGGCAAAGTTTCCAAACTCGATCGAAAAACGCCTTCGCGCTCGCATCAACCGCAAGCCCACCCGAGTACGCAGGCTGATCGCCTGCGAGATCGACTAAAACACCAAGCCCGGCGGAATTCCGAAACGCGAATTGGAAATTCGGCGCGGCGCCGAAAGCCGGATCGTTCGCAACCAAAGCTCCCGCCTCGCAGTGAAATCCCTTGCCGTAAACGCTCTCGAAAAAGGCCTCCGCCGCCCGACCCGCGTCGATCTTCCCGACGTACGACAGCGCGTCGCCCTTCACATCGATAGAACTCGATTCGCCCGAGGGCAGCCGAAACGCAAGCTGCGTGTACAGCACCGCGCCCTCCGCCGATCTCCGCGCAGCCCCCGCCGGCGCCACGCTTGGCGCCAGCGCGACAAATTCGCGCGGATGCGCGGGCACGTCGACCGCCCCGGTCAATCCCGTCGCCGCGTCCAGGACGGCGATGCGGAGGTGCTGCGTGGCCGGATTCGCAGTAAACACGACAACATTGCGGACATCGTCCGCCTGCCACGAATGGTCCGCGGCCTCGGGAATCGCGCGCGAAAGATCGCGCTCGTAGACATGAAAGCTGCGGCCCTTCGCGTCGTACTCGCAGACGGCCGTCTGCAGATTCAACGCGAGCGATCCGCCGGCCGCGGGAGTCAGGCTGAGCCCGCTAGCCGAAATTGTCACCAGGTATCTCGTCTGCTCCGCTTGCCCGGCGCCCTTCGACGGCGGAATCGCCGCAGCCGTGATCGGAATCGACGTAGCCGGCAATTGCGAAGAGCAAGCATCTTTCAGCAGCTGCATCGGCTGCTGCTTCGCGAGTCCCGCTGTGTCCGTCGCAAAATAACCGCGCCGGAATCGCAGCTTCACTCCGTGCGCAACCGTCTTCACCACGATCGCGTGAAAGCTGCCGTCCCACCGGACGTTCTCCGGATAATAAGAAATTTCGTAGTAGGACGCCCCGTCCTTCATCGCCGTCGCGACGCATCCCGACAAGTCGTTCGTATTCCGGCACGCGACGCCGCCCGTATCCGCGGCCATTTTCTCCATCGTGTCCTGCGAGAAGCCGCGGTCCGTATCCTCGCGAACGAGTTGCGCGCCCATCAGCGCGCCCGCGTTCACCGCGTCCTGCGGATTGCCGGAGTTCATCGCGGGCGGCGTTTCCCCCGCCGAATATATGCCGGACACGTCGAGCCCTCGCGCATCCACGGGATAAATCGAAACGCGCGCGTCCGTCAGCGCCTCCGCGGCCGAGCGCACCTGCGGCACAAACGAAGCGCTTCCCGCAAACGCCTGCCGCGTGTAGCTCGCGAGTTCCTGGTCGGTGTTCCCGTTGTAATTCGCGCCGGGCTCGACCCACAGCGGAAAGCCCTCCGAGAACCAGACGAGATTCTTGCGTCCTGGATAGCCTTTCAGGTAGTTTGCGATGGCCAGCATCGAGTCCGCGTTCTGGTCGGCGAGCACGGTCAACTGCTCGGCGTAGAAAATCTGTTGGGCGTCCGAAAGCTGCTGGCGGTTGGCGCCGGTGGCCTTGTTCGCTGCGCTGTCGGCATCGTCTTGCGGATTCTCGAGTTTGGGAAGCCTCGTGCTGAAAGCGATGTCGACGCCCTTGCGCAAGAGCGCGCGATCGGTCGTGAATCCCTGCACCACGGTGAGCGAGTGCGTCAGCAGAAAAACGGCCATCGGCGTGTCGGCCGGCACCTGATCGAGCAGCATGAGCGCGTGGCGATGCGCCTCGCCCTCGTTCGCGAATTCGATATCGAGCGCGTCGATCAGCAGAACGGTTGGCGGCACCGTAAGCCGCGTGTAACTCTGATTCGAATACGTGCCCGGCATTTCGCGCGCCCCAGTGTCGGTCGATGGCTGTCCCGGCTTCGCCGACCGGTCGACATAAACGAAGCGCGCGATTTTCTGCGGGCCGTCGCGGTCGTCGAAAATCTTAAAGTCGGAAGGCTTGAGCCCGGCGATCGAGTTGCCGTGGGAGTCGCTCGCGATCACGTCCACCGTGATCAGCCGCGTCTTGACGCTCAGCGCGCTGGTGGGAGCAGGAGCGTCGGCCGGAGAAGAAGGTCGCGCCGCAACGGATTGCGCGATCGCGGCCGGCACAACCATCGCACCCGCCGAAAAAATCGCCATCGCGAACGCGAATGCCTTCGGTAAACGCACAGCACGCGCACCCACAGCCGCTGCCGCAAGATTGAATCGCGCCGTCATTCTATCCGATGCCACTCCGAACGCAACAAACGCATTTCGGCGCCGAGCAGCACAGGGAAATTTCGTTCGCGCGGCCAAGCCTCAAAAACATTGCAATAACAGGGGAGTCGAGTAGCCCCCTAGCGGGAGGTTATACAGGCCTTAAATGGTCAGAAAAGACCGTTTTTGGCGGGTTTTTGCATCCGAAGCAAGCCAGTCCGCCTGAAACCGGCACGTTTTCCAAACGTGCCTCGCCCGACATCGCCGCCCGGCGAAAAAATCTGCTGTTGCGTGGCAACGCCCTCCGAATGTAGAAGGAGGCAACCAGGCTCATCCGAATCGCACGGGAGGCAACCGCATGAAAGTCTCACGCAGTTGGACCAAGCTGTTGGTTGTGGCGGGCGCCTTCGCGGCGCTTGTGGGATACGCCGCCGCGCAAGCGCAGCAGGCACCGCCCGTGCGGTTCGCGGGCGCGCCGTGCGTGGCGCCGCCGATCCTGCACTGTCCTGATGCGGATTGCCCGGCGGATCGCGAGATCAACCAAGGACCCGTGGTTGAAATGAAAACGCGCCGCACGTACTTCCTCGACTACCCGTGCGACCTGAAGCCGGGCGAAAAGGTGACGCTGATTCTCAGCATTCACGGCGCCGGGGCTTACGGCAACTGGCAGCGCCACTATTTCCCGCTGCTGGACTACGTCGACAAGTACCGGCTGGTCGTCGCGACGCCGAACGCGCCGACACACGTATGGTCAGCGGCGGACGACGAGTACCTCCAAAATATCGTCACCTCCCTGGTCGAGCAGATCGGCGCGCGAAACGTCAAAGCGTTTTGGCTCGTGGGACACTCGCAGGGCGGTATGACTTCCAACCGGCTCTTGCGAACGGATTTCTTTGCGAGCCGCGTGGACGGCTGGCTCAGCCTCTCGGGCGGCCGGCTGGGTCCGCAGCCGCCAATCCCGGCGAGCTTCTTCGCGGCAGCTCGACCCGCTCCCGGCGTCACTCCGCCTTTTACCGCTGCGGACCTCATGGCCGCGATGGCGGCGCTGCGCGACCCTCCCACGGCGGACTTCTCCTTTATATTTGAGACGGGCGAGTACGAGCTCGGAGGCCAGCCCTTGCCCGACGCTTCGCCCTGGGCCGCGAAGTATGGCTGCGGGGCGCGCGTCCGCCTGCCTGATGTGGTGGACACCAAGGCAGGCTACGTTTACGATCCCGAGCACCAAAATCCCGGCTCCGATTCCTGGGGACACTTGCCGAGGCCAGGCACCGCCGAGGTGATGGAATATCCCAATTGCAAAGACGGCCGAGTCGTCGCCGACGTGATCCGCGAGGGCAAAGGACATACCGAGGGCCTCGAGCCGAAAATCACCGAAGAGCTCATCCAGCTCATGCTCTCGGCGAAAGGCAGCAAGATCGCGCAAGGGCAGTAGGCTTGTACGTGCGGAGGGGCAGAGATCGCTGAGAACTACGCGTGAATCGGCTCTCGCCGTTTCAGGCGGGGCAGCGCCTCGATCGATTTCCCAACCTTTTCCTGAGCGAGCCGCAGTTCGTACAGGCTCTGCAGGTTGAGCCAAAACTGCGGGCTCGTGCTGAAGAAATGGCCGAGGCGCAGGGCCGTGTCGCCGGTGATGGCGCGCGTCCGATTCAGGATCTGCGTCACGCGATTCGTGGGCACGCCGATTTTTCGCGCCAGTTCCGCCGCGCTCATATCGAGCGCTTCCAATTCTTCGGCCAGGTGCTCGCCCGGATGGATGGCAGTAGGTGCCATAGCAATCTCGTACCGATAGTCGACGATCTCAACGTTTGCAGGGGCCCGGCGACTTGTCGAGCCACTCGAAACAAATGCAGCATGTACCTGCAGTTCGCCTACCGCAGCCACCAACATGGACAGCCACGCGGCCTAGCATGATTCATCGTTTTCAGCTGCGACCTTGCGGGCCACGCAACCGCAGGAAGAGACCGTGCGCCAATCAACCACAAGATCGGGCCAGCCGTAAAGTTGGCCAGACTCCAGTTTCAATCCTCGGAGCCAATCAACAAACCGATCAAAGTAGGGAGCATTGGAGTCACTTCTGTGCCCCTGAGTCTGATGGCAGATCGGAAGCAGTGAGCTAGGGAGCTTCACGGCGCGACTTCCGAAATAATAGAAGTCGCGCGATATGAGAACATTTTGACCGGATAGGTCCGTCTCTCTATTAGCGGCATTGTGCACACCGGGACGCTGCACCGGGCATCCGCGAGAGTAATCGTAAATGCAGTCGCCCAGACGCTCGGAGAGATCGAGGCTGTCTAGGTCTGGTATGCGATGCGGCCATTTCGCTTGCGCCTGCCGGTCGTAATCGCTCAACGATAGGACTTCCTCAACACGCATGGCGTAGACAAGGCGCCCACTGAGATCGCCGCTGGGAGACTTTTTCGATCCGGTCCCAACGACCCAATCCTCGCTCTTGGCTACCCGGCGGATACCGGGCTTACAAATCGCCAGCGAGCACATTCCACGGAAAGGATTAGGAGCGGCACCATCATCAAAGGGAATTGTATATGTGAAGAGACGCGGCATCATTTGGAATCCAGTATCGCGGCCAGCAGGTCTGCGACCTCTCGCAAATCGTCCGCCGCGTGCTCGATCAGCCACTCGGTAAGGAGTGTTCCGTGCGGGAGTTTCTCGTAAGAGACTCGGGTCTCCGAAAGCTGGCTGAATACCTCTCTCAATATTCGGCCTCCGTCAACCTCGGCAAGACGCTGCGCCGCCGCATCGGGGGAGCTGCGGCCGCAGTAGTAGGTTCCATCGCTTAACTTTGACCCTATCGCGTCACCAACTTCATCGGGCGTAAGAGGTGCGCCGCGGAAACCCTCGACGGAATTGCCGACTGCCGCAATACCGTCCGCGTTGAGCAAATAATTTTCGTACATTCGCCGCGGCAAGAACCTAGCTAGTCCGCCGCTCAATTTCCTTAAATCCTCTTTCACTTCGGCCGCTCGACACTCCTGATCTAGCACGAACGCAATCGCAGGTGGCAACAAGCTCGCGGCGTTCGTTAGACTGTTATAGATTTCGAAGACTCTCTTTGCATCCCGGCTCTCCAAGTCGCCCGTCTGTCGAATGCCCAATACCTGAGTTCCCATCAATCGTCGCCCAAGCATCTTCTCAATGATTATCGGAAAGCACCTTTCCTCAGTGCGGCCTTCAACCCACAGGATGTTGTCAGCTCCGAAAAGATCCGCCAGCCGCACACCGAGGTCGGCGAGAGCTATTTGCACCCCCTTTTCGGCCTTGGCGTCAAGCTGCTGCAGGACAGTCTCGCTGTCCTCGAAACGCACGAGCGTGATCGTCTGAGGGTTAGCCGCTGCTATGATTGTCGCGGAGTGGGTCGCGATGATGAATTGGTGTTGGGGATAGCCTCTAAGGAAATCGATCAATTTCCTTGCCGCACCAGGATGGAGAAAACTTTGAGGCTCGTCGATAATGATGACTTGCGGACGCTCCGAGGTCATAACCACATATAGGATTGCTAAAACCTGGGCAATACCAGTCCCACTCTCCAATAGGGGAACCGCAAGATCCTCGCGTTGCGACTCCGGGTCGTGAGGCCATACAACGATCTCGATTTGAGTTGAGCTCACGCCGCGGACAGAAACCCACCTGACTTGGGGCAAAATGGAAGACAATCGTCGATTCAGTTCGCGGAAGCGTGCACTGTTGTGCTGAAGCTGGCTCAAGACCTCGGGTAAGTTGCTCGCGTCGCGGCTCAAAAGGGTACCGGCACCGTGGGCACCCAAGCCCACGTTCATTCGCTCGGCTGAAAATCGATAGACGTGCCGTTTGAATGTCGGCGCCAGTTGAACGCCCAAATCCTGAGCACCGCCGAAGAAACCACTACGGGTGATCGATATTCCGTGACTCGGATCAAACCTAAAACCGCAATACACATCGCTGCCATTTTGGCGCTGGGGCTGATATAGGCCGTAGGAGGGAAGGTGTGAAGCTGTCCACGAGTTGCCTTCGCTGCGTTGGGCGCGGTACTGGACCGCAAAGGTGAAGTCCTGCTCCGAGAGAATCGCGTTGACAAGGCGAAGCGCTGAATCAAGCGAATCGTCTCGATAGCCCACCTTCAAAGCGAACGGAGAGCCAATCATCGGCCTGGCGATCTGGTACTCCTGAGCGGGTGACGAGAGCATCAGTTCCTTCAGCTCATTCACGGGCACGGTGAAAGAAACATTCACCCAAGAGAGTTGGTTGGGCATCGTGTCCCTTGCCGGAACTGTTTTCAAGCTCCGATGCGGCTTCCCGACGAAATCGAGTCCGATAGCTTCCAAAAGAGCCGTCTTTCCGGCGTTGTTTTGCCCGGAGATGATGTTGAAGCCTTTGCTGAAATCCAACGTGATCGGCTCGCGAAAGCTTTTGTAATTTCCGACCTGGAAGCGAGAGATGTACATGAATTGGGCCTAACGAGTAGTGGACGGCGGGGTGATTGTAGCAAAGTTTCCTAGGAGGCCGACGTGCCCGTGCCTGCCCGAGACATCGTCCGCACAACCAACCCGTTGCGACGAACTCTCGGATATGGCAGGGGTGAATGTGGAAGTTTGTCGCGCAAAACGGGAGCACGAAACGGACGTGGGGGCTACGGTCCGCCATCCGCATCACCAGCCTCCATCTCAGTCTCTCGCAGGCTCACCCCGATGAGAACTCCTTGCGACGAAGTCACGGATATGGCAGGGTGAATGTGGAGGATTGTCGTGCAGAACGAAGGCGCCAACCTGAACGCGTCAGTGGCCGCGTGGATCAGCCGCGCGGGCAGGGGAAGCGGGGGTTTAACCTGGAAGGGTGTTCATACGACCGGGCAGCGCGATTGCATGCGTCGCGGGCGCGGCGAGCCGATGGATGCGCAGAGGCGATGCTGTCGAATCGGCGCCGAATTGGTCGATTTCTAATCGACATTTGGCGATTAGAAATGGCTGCAAGCTGATGAAACTAAAGGAAGGGTGCATCGTCTAATCGACACAGCAACAAGGGGTCGCCGCAGCCGAAAAAAGACGCGAAGAATGCCGCGCTACCCTTCGCTGCTCAGGGTAAAAAAGGCCCCCTTCTTGCGTTAGGGCAGGGCGGCGCTACTGTAAAGGCGCCCGCCTAAGAACGAGGCGGCCGCTACGATGGCAGGGCAACGGCACCCGCCTGATGGCAAGGCGGCCCTTCGGCTTCGCTCAGGACAAGCCGCTACAAAGGCAAATGCCGAGGCAGATGCCGGACGAAACGGGCTGCAAAATTGAACACGAATCACGAGTCGCGAATCACGAGTCACGAACCACGGCCTCACGTGCCGTACGACGTGATCTGCATCGGCGCGGGGCCGACCGGGTTGGCGTGCGCGATCGAGGCGAAGCGCGCCGGGATGACGGCGCTGGTAATCGACAAGGGCTGCCTGTGTAATTCCCTCCAACACTATCCGACAAACATGCTGTTCTTCACTACGCCCGAGCGCATGGAAATCGGCGACCTGCCGATGACTACTGCCGGAGGTAAGCCGACGCGCGCCGAGGCGCTGAAATACTACCGACGCGCCGTGGAACACTACGGAGTCGACGTGCGGCTTTACGAAACGGTGGGGCAGATCGAAGGGGCGGACGGCGACTTTGTGGTTCATACGCGCGCAGCGCACGGAACGACGGCCCATACTTACCGCGGGCGAAAGATCGTAATCGCCACCGGCTACTACGATCTGCCGAACTATTTGGGCGTTCCCGGCGAAGAACTACCGAGCGTTTCGCACTACTACACGGACGCGCATCCGTATTGGAACGAGGACGTGGTGATCGTCGGCGGTAAGAATTCGGCCGCAGAAGCCGCGCTCGATCTTTTCCGCGCTGGGGCCCGCGTGACGCTGATCCACCGGGACGCCGAGCTCGGCAAAAACCTCAAATTTTGGGTCAAGCCGGATATCGAGAACCGCATCCGCGCCGGCGAAATCCAGGCGCTCTTCAAGACGCACGTCACGCGCATCGAGCCGGGGCGCGTGTGGGTGAAGAATTCGTCGAGCCATGAGAAGGCGATCCCCGCCGTGCAGGTGTTCGCCATGACCGGCTACCACCCCGACTTCGATTTCCTCGAGCGGCAGGGGATTCAGCTCGATCGCGAGACGCGCCGGCCGCAGTGCGACCCGGAAACGCTGGAGACGAATGTGCCGGGGATCTACGTCGCCGGCGTGGTCGTCGGCGGGCTGCAAACTGGCGACATTTTCATCGAAAATGGCCGCTTCCACGGGCGGCAAATCGTTGCCGCGATGGCGGGCAAGGGACGCATCGCCGAACCCGCGCCGGTCGCGCCGCCGGGCGAGTGAGCATCGGCGCGCCCAAGAATTCGAAACGGAGTGGCGGAAAATTTGCTAAAGTGAGGTCGGACGCCAATGCCATCGATCGTGGGGGAAGTCGCCGAAACGTTCGTCACGCTCTTCAAGGGCTTTAGCGTGACTTTGCGCGCGATGTTCAGCAAGACTACGACGGAGAACTTTCCGGAGACCGCGCCGACCGTCCAGCCGCGCTATCGCGGGATTCATGTCCTGCAGCGCGACGAAAACGGGCTCGAAAAGTGCGTAGGCTGCTTTCTGTGCGCCGCGGCGTGTCCTGCGAATTGCATCTACATCGAAGCTGCGGAGAATACCGAGTCGCAGCGCATCTCCGCGGGCGAGCGCTACGCAAAAACCTACAACATCGATTATTCGCGCTGCATCTTCTGCGGATATTGCGTTGAGGCTTGCCCCACCGACGCGATCACTCACGGACACAGCATCGAGCTCGCCCCGTACGACATCAACGCGCTAATCTACCGCAAGGAACAGCTCCTCGAGCCCTGGCCGCCCCGCGGCTCCAGCTCCAGCTTCGCCACCGCCAAGCCAAGCTGAGTCGATCCAGTTTATATCCGCCAAGGTGCGGCTAGGCCGTAAGGGTGCCGCAACAGAACAACTTTTCGTGCAGCCGAGATACGAACGAAACAGAAGTCGCGCCGCAAATCCCACCCCAGAGCTTTCGACTCCAGACGCAGCCGCATCCGCATCTGCATCCGCGTTCGCACGCCGATAAACACCGCGCCATCACAATTGCACCCTTAAGCGTCGAGCACACAACGCACCGGGCCGCCGCGTGGCGCGCAGCTGTCATGTCGCACCGAACGTGGGAGCGCGAGTCCTCGTCGGTTTCGCGTCAGTCGCGCCCCGTACCGCAGCGCCCGACCCCGGCTGTTCGGCGTTGCAGTCTATGCGTTCGGTCATTCGGCGTCGTCGCACCCGGCGCCGATCGTGTTCAGCCTCGCGCCCGGCCCAGCGTTCAGCTTGGGGCCTCCCGGCGCCGTCGCGCAGCGCCCAGGAATCGCGCGCACGAATGAATATTTATGTTTGGCAACCGAGTGTTCGACCGGCCGCAACGGAGTTCGACTTTTCGACTGCGAGAAGAGCTTCGGGAGAAAGAAGTGCCGCGGGCAAGCGCAAACGAG
>Ga0335075_10009411_pt1 | contig 14907 bp, 10 predicted proteins | sample Lox_Sample_24_FD_206723 | JGI IMG/M metagenome (GOLD analysis project Ga0335075, IMG submission 206723) | Soil microbial communities from Loxahatchee National Wildlife Refuge, Florida, United States - Lox_Sample_2.4 | ecosystem: Environmental > Terrestrial > Soil > Wetlands | place: USA...
CTGATCTTCGCTGACAACGGGAGCAACTGGTTCTTCCAGGGCAGTGCCTTCCCGCAGTGGCCAGACGCTCTGGTGTCCCTGCTCAAGGGGATACCGGCGGGCGCGTTCCAGGCCGTCGATGAGTCTTGCCTGATGGTGAGGCCCAACTCTGGTGTGGCGCGCGCGAAGCCGGGCTGCGTGATCGGCTGACGCGACCGTAGTGCACGTGCGCGGCGGCGGGGCTGGCTTCAGCGGAAGGCGGCTGCGTGGCGTTCGCACCAGTCGCGGAAGGTCGCGGGGGCTGTTCCGGTGATGTTCTGGACGTCGTCGGTGATGTTGACCGAACGGCGGGCACGGAAGACCTCGTTCAGGCGTTCCATGAGCCGCGCCTGCTCGGGCGGGGTGCCTTGCCGAATGGCGGCCTCGGCGAATTCGTGCGGCGTGACGTCCTGGAAGTCGACCGGATGCCCGGTCACCTCGGCGATGATCTGGACCTGCTGGCGTGCGGTCAGGGCGTGCGGGCCGGTGAGCAGGTACCCCTTGCCTACGTGAGTGTCGTTGGTGAGGGCGGCCACGGCGACGCGCGCGATGTCTTCCGGGTCCATCACGGCAAGCACGCCATCCCCGGTCGGGTCGGTGACCTTGCCTGCCCGGATGGCGTCGCGCCAGGTGAAGGCGTTGGATGCGAACGCGCTGGGCCGCAGGTAGGTCACGCCCAGGCCGGACTCGCGCAGGAGCTGCTCGCGGGCCGCGAAGGCGGCTCCCATCGGGTTGCCGCCCAGCGGCAGCAGGCGCGCACCGGCGGAAGAGAGCAGGACGATCCTCGGCACCGCCGCGTCTTGCGCGGCGGCGATCATCGTCTTGGTCTGCTCCGTCCCCACTCCCAGCTGCATCAGGAAGATGGCCTCGGCGCCGGTGACCGCTTCCGCCACGCTGGCGGGGTCGTCGAGATCCCCGGCGGCGAGCTCGATCGCCGCTGGCAGGCCGGCCACGCGGGAGGGGTCGCGCACCAGCGCGCGGACGCTGTGGCCCTGTTCGTGCAGCTGCCGCGCGACGGGACCGCCGACGTGGCCCGTTGCTCCGGTGACGAGATACATCTGAGTTCCTTTCGGTCGGCGGCTACCAGGCATCGCGCGTGTTACCACGGCACCTCACAGCCTGGCCGGATTCTGCGGTCTGCGCGAGGAGCTGGCAGGTTGCTGCCATTTGGCGGGCCGGCGGGCCACTGGCAGACTGGACAGGTGGCTGATGACCGGACCAGCACGGTGCGGGGCGACGCGGAGCTCATCGCCCGGGCGGGGCACCTGTTCGACGCCGTGCAGGACGAGCTCGTCCTCGCGGCGCGCGACCTGGGCACGTGGGCACGGCCGGAGAACCGGTCCGCGCTCGCCCGGCGGGTGCTGTCCCCCGGCAAGGACTGCCTGACCGTGCGCAAGCTGATGAGCCCGCTGGCGCTGGCTGACGAGGCGCAGCGTGCACACCTGCGGACCGGCACAGCCAGCACCCAGGTTCGGATCAGTTCCGCGCCGCTGCCGCACGAGACGATCATCCTGGACCGGCGGGTCGCGATCCTGGCCGGCCAGCCGTCGCCGCTCGGCCGCGAGTACACGGTGACGAGCTCCCCGGCCCTCGTGGGCGGGGTCTATTCGTTGTTCACCGCCGCCTGGGATACGGCCACTGACCTCGACGCCTACCTGCGTGGCGAGGTGCCCGACCTGGCCCCCGAGGCCCAGCAGATCCTGCGGGCGCTCGGCGCTGGTCTCACCGACGAGGCGGCCGCCCGGCACCTCGGCACCTCGCTGCGCACCTACCGGCGGCGGGTCGCGGAGCTGATGATCGCGCTCGAAGCCGGCTCCCGCTTCCAGGCGGGGATGCGAGCCGCCGAGCTCGGCCTGGCACGCTGACGGCGCCATCCCGCCCGTTTTAGGAGCCGGGGCCCCGCGAACTCGGGTCGAACCCGCTCTGCCCGAGCGCCGGGCGGGAATGATGGGTAGCGAGGAGGGAGGCCGAGCGGTGGAGCCAATCGATTCGACCAAACCGAACATCGCACGGGTCTGGGACTACTGGCTGGGCGGGAAGGACAACTTCGCGGTCGACCGTGAGCTTGCGAAGAAGCTGCTCGAGGTTCACCCGCCGTCGGCACAGATGGCCCGGCAGAACAGGGAGTTCCTCGGCCGCGCCGTCAGCTACGTGGCGGCCCGCGGCATCTGGCAATTCATCGACGTCGGCGCCGGCCTGCCGACCGCGCTGAACACCCACGACATTGCCCAGCAGGCCAGCCCGCGGGCGCGGGTTGCCTACGTGGACAACGACCCGATGGTGATCTCGCACGCCCGCAGCCTGCTCAAGAGCCCGGGGGTTATCGCCGTGCCGGGCGATCTGCGCGACCCGGCGGGCATTCTCGCCGACCCAGGGCTCACGGAGCTGATCGACCTGGCGCGGCCCAGCTGCGTGATCCTCTCCGGCGTCTTGCACTTCCTGGATGCGCAGACCGCCCGCGAGGTGGCCGCCGCTTTCGCCCGGGCGATCGCCCCCGCCAGCTACCTGATCGTTTCGGTTGGCTCGGGCAACCCGGTGGAAGGCGAGGTCTTCACCTCGGCCTACAGCGCCGCGCGGATCTATATCCACTCACGTGAAGAGATCCTCGGCTTCTTCGACGGCCTTGAGCTTTTGCCCCCGGGCGTGGTCCCGGTGATGAGCTGGAACGGCGACGGCCCACCGCTGGACCGCACGCCGCCCACGGCGACGTTCCTCGGCGGCGTGGCACGCAAACTGCGGCCCTGATGGCACCTGGCCCGGTGCGCTCCGGCCCGTTCACGCAACTCGAGATGCGGGAAATGTGGACGTACAGCGATGGCACCCGCACGGTCAAGGGATACTGGCGGACCACCGGGACCACCGGGACCGCCGTCGCCGGGAGCTGGGTCCTGGTCGACCCGCAGACCGGGAACGCCGGGGGCGTGGTTGCGGCGGGGGAGTTCTCCCGCCGGTTCCGGCCGGTGGACGTGTTCGCCGATGTGCCGGGGCTCCCCACCTATCTGGGGACGGTTACCGCGCCCGACGGCGCCGCGCTGGTGGACCTGGTCCTTGATCGCAACCCCTTCATGCTGGCTAACGGGCCCCGGCGGGCGGCGCGGCCCCATGCGCTCATGGTGCCCCGCCGGCATTGCGAGGGATGGTCCTGCGCCACCGCTTCCGAGCTGGCGGCCCGCCAGGCGGCGATGACCCTGGTCGCCGCGTGGTACCGCAGCCTGGATGGCGGGCGCGTCGTGTTCTGCGCCAACGACAGCGGTCCGAACCTGGACTACCTGCGTGACGCGGAGGCCGGGAGCGGGGTCCTCGCCGATAGCGGCCCCGACGCGGCGATCGCCAGGAATCCCCGGCAGGACGTGCAGCACGCCCACCTGCACGCGTTCTATGCCGAACGTGACGAGACCGAGAACCACGAGTCGTCGGCGCGTGCCGGGCATCGCGTCCTCGCGCAGGGCCGCCGGGCGTTCAGCGCTGGGCTCGGCGGCGACGCCGTGCAGGTCGACCGGGACAGCGCAGCCGTCGCCGCCAGCATGCAGGCCGCGTCGCGGCCCTGGGGTGGCAGCTACTGCTCCTACCAGCTGGGCATCGACGGCCCGTTGTGGGTCATGCCGGCGCTGGGGCCGTCCCAGGACGAGGTCAACCGGCGGCTGGCGCGGGCCGACGGCCTGCAGGCGGAGCCCGACCCGAAGCTGGGCGGGGCCGTCAACCTGGTACGGCCCAGCCTGGCCGACGCGGGGCGGCTCCACGCGGCGCAGCGGGCCACCGCTGACCAGCGCGCCAGTTTTGAGACCTTCCTGGCCGAGCGCGAGCTGAACGCGCGGTCACTCGCCGCTGGTGGCCTGGTCGAGCTACTCAGACAGTCGCCTTGACCTGCGTGAATTGGTCGGCCAGGCCCTTGGCGTCCCCGCCGGCGCCGACCTCCAGCTTGAACGGCGTGCCCGCGACCGTGACCGTCACGACCTTGCCGGCCAGCAGCCGCTTGACGTCGATCGAATCGACGTCTGTCAGCGGCGCGCCGCTGACAAGATCCTTGACGTCGCCGCCCTTGCCCAGGGCCAGAGGCGCGCTGATCCGGAGCACCAGAAGCCGTTTGTCGGTCAGCGCCAGCGCCATCGGGCTGGTCAGCTGCAGCCCGGCGTCCTTGGCGGCCTGACGCTGCTGGGAGGACTTCTTACCTCCGATGATGCTCCCGGCCAGTCCGCCCATGCTTGCCTGCGTCGCGCCCCGCGGCCGCGCTATGAACGCGGCGAGGACGCGCTCATCCGGCTCCATGTAGGCCCTTGCCTGTTCCTTGATCTTGTCTTCGTACGACATGGACTGCTCCGTCTCCCCGTTGCTCGGGTGCCGTTGCTGGAAGGCTCTCCGATCATGAGGGCTGCCGGCGAGAGGGCCTAATACCCCTCTTTGCGCGAGACGAGCGGCTGGGTACAACTACCCCTTGGCTAGACCAGGTCGGCCTCGAGGGCCAGCCGGGTCAGGTCGGCGCGGCGGCGGCAGCCGGTCTTGTCGCGGATCCGGTCCAGGTGGGAGCGGACGGTTCGGATGCTGATGGACAGCTGCCCGGCGATCTGGGCATCCGTGCAACCCTGGGCGACCAGCGTGACGAGTTCCCGTTCACGCCGGGTGAGCTGCGCGCTGGGCTGCGGGGCCTGAGGTGCCGCCGCGTCGGCCGAGGTGAGTAGGGCCGCGAACTCGGCGGCGATCGTGAGTGTCATGGCGGCACCGCGATGCTCGGCCTCCCGGGTCCGGGCCGGTCCCAGCACCCGGGTGGCCTCAGCCTGCGGTTCGCGGCGGCGGAGCGCGTCATCCTGCGGATCGGTCAGCCCGGTTCGCTCAGTTTCGGCGGCCAGCGCCGCCCAGAGAGTTATGGCCTCGGCCCAGCGCCCGGTGACGGCGCACAGGTGCCCGCAGTTGTCGAGGCAGTTGAGCAGTTCGATCTGATCACCGACCCGGAGCGCAACCTGCACGGACTCCTGCAGATATGCCGCCGCGTCGGCCAGGCGGCCTGCGTCAAGGTCGAGGTGTCCCAGCAACGTCAGCAAGCTGGCCTGGATTTGCAGGTCCCCCGCTTCCCGGGAGCCGTCCAGCGCCTCCGAGCAGCAGCGCCGGGCCTCGCCGAACTCGCCGGCGGCAACCAGGATGATCGCCGTGATGCTGTCACTCACCCGGGCGACCGTCCCGGGGATGCTTCCCCGGTCGATCCGCTGAGCTTGCCGCGCCCAGGCGAGAGCGTCGCTCGTCTCCCCGACGTAATAGGTGGTGATGGCGAGGTTGGCGAGCGCCTGAGCCTCACCGGCCGGGTAGCGCAGTCGCCTGGCGAGGTCCAAGGCGCGCTGGCCGTCCTCGACCGCCTCCGCCGTTCGGCCCAGGTTCGCCAGGGCAACGCAACGGCCAGCCAGGCAGTCGGCCAGCACCGGAAACGGCTCGTGCTCAGTTCCGGCGTCGCGGACCGCGGTGAAGTGATCGAGCGCGATCGTGAAATCACCAGTGCCCATGACCATCAGGCCCAGCCGGTAATGCGCCGCGCACCAGTCGCCGGTGCCGGGCTCGGCGTGGCTAGTGGCCGCCCGCAGCAACGGCTCCCCGTCCGCCAGGCGGCCACGTACCCGCCACCATGGGGAAAGGCCCACGGCCAGGTGCAGCGCGGCGGCCTGATCGTGATCCAGAGCCCAGACCAGGGCATGCCGGGTAAGGGCCTCATCGGCGTCAAGCCACTGGATGGCGGCGAGCTCGCTGGAAGCAGCCTGCATCCCGGCCGAGGCCTGGTTCACCAGGCCGACGGCATACCGGGCCAGCGAGGCCTTGGCCTGGTCCGCTTCCCCGGCATCCTCCAGCCGGCCCAGGCCAAAGCCACGCAAGGTTTCGAGCATGAGGTAGCGCGACCGGCCGTCGGGCCCGACGCGTGGCGGCACCAGCAGAGAACAGTCCACCAGCCGCAGCACGGCCGGCCCCGCGTCTTCCCCGGCGACGGCTTCGGCGGCCTCCAGGGTAAATGGCGCCGGGAAAACCGACACTCGCCGGAAAACCTGCCGGTCAGGCTCGCTGAGCAACTGGTAGCTCCAGTCGGCGGTGGCGGCGAGCGAGCGGTGCCGGGCGACGGCAGGTGCGCGGTCGGCGCGGGCTAGCAGGACGAACCGGTCGTCCAGGCGGTCCAGCAGCTGCGACAGCCCGAGTGCCTCCACGCGCGCGGCTGCCAGTTCGATCGCCAGCGGCATCCCGTCCAGCCTGGCTACCAGCTGTGCCACCGCCGGCGCGGAGTCGCCGTTCAGCGCGAACTGGCGGTCGGCGCCGCGAGCCCGATCGGCGAACAGCGCCACCGCCTCGGAGCGTGGTATTCCGCCCGGATCACCGGGCGCAGGCAGCGTCAGCGGGGGAAGCCGGTACCGGGCCTCGCCGGCAACGCCGAGCGGCTCACGGCTGGTCGCCAGGATCCGCACGTCGTCCGCGAGCGGGAGCAACTCCGCGCACATCGCGGCCACCGCCCCGGCCAGGTGCTCGCAATTGTCCAGCACGAGCAGCATCTGCTGGCGGGCGAGCATCTCGCCCAGTGAATCCGTCACGGGCACGCCAGGCCGCTCACGAACGCCCAGCACGGCGGCCGTGGCCCCAGCGACCTGCGCCGGGTCCAGGACCGTCGCCAGTTCCACTAGCCAGACACCGTCGGCAAACCGGCTGATCGCTCGCCCTGCCACTTCGGCGGCCAGCCGCGTCTTCCCCACCCCGCCCGGCCCGGTGATGGTGACCAGCCGGTATTCATCCAGCAGGCCAGCTACGTCGTCCGCCGCGCCTGCCCGGCCGATGAACCTCGTCAGCGCAGGCGCGAAGCCGTGCATCGGGGACCGCGTCATGATCGATGCGCCGTCCCCACGCGGGTACCATATACCGGACTTCCCGAAGATCACGAGAATGTGACGGCGCGAGTACCCGACGAACTCCCGGCCGGGGCCGCCCTGGGCAGGAGGCGGCCGCCGGCCGGGTGTCTGGTTACAGGTTGCTGGCGGTGTCCACGGTTTCCCCGTGGAAGTTCCCGGAGCTGTCTTCCCAGTAGAAGTAAAGGTTGCCATCGGCCTCGAAGGCGATGTTCTCACTGCCGTTGTTCATGGTGATGGACGGATCGCCCGTAACGACTGGTACATAGTCTGAGTTGTTATACAGTGCGGTCCACGTCCAGGTGCCGCTGCCGTTGACGTTCGTGGCAACGCCCGGGGCGTCGACCAAGAAACCCCTGGCCACGACGTGAACTCCGCCCGGGTTACCTGGGTAGGCCACGATGGAAGGGTCGCTGAGGTCTCCGCCCGCCACGGTGGACGGGGTCCAGGTCGGGGAGCCGTTGAAGGCCCACCAGAAGGTCGCCTGGAAGCCCCCACCCCCGTAGTTCCGCGCGACGATGTTGACGCCGTTGTTCTGGGCGACCATGGCGGGCGCCGACAGGATGGAATCGGCGCCGGCGACGACTTCTGGGTGCCAGGTGGCGGTGCCGTTGATCGCCCAGTAGAAGTCCAGGCTGTTGCTCGGTCCCTCGGCGGCGATGTTCACGCCGTTGGCGGCGGTGTTCGCGGCGATCGACGGCATGGAGAACGTGGTCCCGGAGCCGGCCACCACTTCGGGGTACCAGTTCGTGGTGCCGTTGTATGCCCAGTAGAAGTCCAGGCTGTTGCTGGGGCCTTCGGCCGCGATGATCGTGGAGTTGCCGTTCTGGGCCAGCGATGGCGCGGAGTAGGTCGTCTCGATGGTGGCCACGGTCTCCGCGTGCCAGCCGCTGGTGCCGTTGGTCTGCCAGTACAGGTCCAGGCTGTTGTAGATGCCCTCGACGGCGATGACGACGGTGTTGCCGACCTGGGCTATGGCCGGCCGGGAGAAGGTGGTGCCGTTCGCGGCGACCTGCTCGCCCTGCCAGTTGTTGGTGCCGTACTGGTTCCAGTAGAACCGCAGGCCGTCTTCGGAGGTCTGCACGGCGATCACCGAGTTCCCGTCGGCGACCGTGATCGCCGGATCGGGGAGCACGCTGGCCATCGCGGCGGGACCGCCCGGCGCCAGCACGGTCACGGCGGTGACAGCCAGGGCGGCAGCCGCTGAGAGGGCCGCCATTCTCGGCCTCAATCTGGACATGGGTTTGCTCCCTTCGGGCGTCTGGTTAAAGGTTGGCGGCGCTGTCCACGGTTTCCTCGTGGAAGGACCCGGAGTTGTCTTCCCAGTAGAAGACCAGGTTGCCATTGCCGTCTTCGACAGCGATATTCACGCTGCCGTTGTTGACGGTGACGGACGGGACGCCCGCAACGCCTACTAGCTGATTGAGTCCCGTCCAAATCACTTGGGTGGACGTCCACCAGCCGCTGTCGCCGACGCTGGTGCTGACGCCCATGTAGCCGAACAGTTCGCGGGCTACGACGTAAACATTGCCCGCGTAGGCCGCGATTGATGAGCCGCCGGTGTCTCCGTCCGGCATCGGGGATTCGATCCAGTCCGCGCTGCCGTTGGTGGCCCACCAGGAGGTTGAGAGGTAGCCGCCCTGGTTGAGCGCGACGATGGTGACACCGTTGTCGTGGGCGGAGATCGCCGGGGCGGTGGCGGTGGTCCCGGCGCCGGCGACGACCTCGGGGTGCCAGGTGGCGGTGCCGTTGATCGCCCAGTAGAAGTCGAGGCTGCTGCTGGGCCCCTCGGCGGCGATGTTCACGCCGTTGCCGAGGGTGTTCGCGGCAATCGCCGGCGCGGAGAACGTGGTCCCGGCGCCGGCCACCTGTTCGGGACCCCAGCTCGAGCTGCCGTTGTATGCCCAGTAGAAGTCCAGGCTGTTGCTGGGCCCTTCAGCGGCGATGATGGTGCTGTTGCCGTTCTGGGCGATGGACGGCGCGGAGTACGTCGTCCGGATCCCGGCGACGGTCTCGGCGTGCCAGCCGCTGGTGTCGATGGTCTGCCAGTACAGGTCCAGGCTGTCGAAGATGCCCTCGGCGGCGATGACGACGGTGTTGCCGACCTGGGCGATGGCCGGGTCGGAGAAGGTGGTGCCGTTCGCGGCGACCTGCTCGCCGTACCAGTTGTTGGTGCCGTACTCGTTCCAGTAGAACCGCAGCCCGTTCCCGGAGGTGTGCACGGCGATCACCGAATTGCCGCCCGCCACCGTGATCGCCGGATTGAAGATCCCGTCCGCCAGCGCTGCCGGAGCACCCGGCGCCAGCGTCGTGGCGGCGGTGATGGCCAGGGCGGCAGTCGCCGACAGGCCCAGCAGTCTGGCCCGGGATCTTTGACGCTGCACGGCGCGCGGGCACAGGATTGGAAGCCGCATCTTTCCCCCAGGAAGTCGATTGGCTGCAGACTCCCAAATCCGCGCAGCAACAGGCAGAGGCCCGAATACCCCTCTTTGCGCGGGCCAGTGGACCGGGGTAAAAGTACCCCACGCCGCCCAGAGCGGTCGATCGCGCTGGCTCTTACAGGGTTTCTGGTGCGGGCGGCTCGCTGGGAGCTGCCGTCATGCCCACGCCAGCCAGGTCGGCGACGGGTTCTGCCAGCTGGTAGGCGGCTTCGCCGTGCTCGCCAAGGTCGAGGCCGTCTGCCTCTTCTCCGGGGCTCACGCGCAGCCCCACCGTGTGGTCGGTGACCCACAGGATGATCCAGGTCATGACGAACGGGTAGGCGATCCCGACGATGGCCAGTACCAGCTGGCGGCCGAGCTGGGTCCAGCCCCCAGCCTCGCCGGCGGCGTTCACGGCGAGGCTGGCGAACACGCCGGTGAGCACGACCCCGATCGCGCCGCCGACCATGTGCACGCCGACCACGTCGAGGGAGTCGTCGTAGTGGAATATGTCCTTCAGGTGGACGGCGCCGTAGCAGATCAGCCCGGCCGCGGCGCCGATGACGATCGCTGCCCACGGCGGCACGTATCCCGACGCCGGGGTGATCGCGGCCAGGCCGGCGACGGCGCCGGTAGCGATGCCTACGCCGGACGGCTTGCTGCGGCGCCACCACTCGAGGCCCATCCAGACGAGCATCGCCGCGCACGCCCCCAGCTGGGTGTTCACCAGCGCGTACCCGGCGACCTGCCCGGCGGACAGCGCGCTGCCCGCGTTGAAGCCGAACCAGCCGAACCACAAGATCCCGGCGCCGAGCAGCACCAGCGGCACGCTGTGCGGCCGCTCCAGCTGGTGGCTTCGCCTCAGGTAGATGGCGGTGGCGAGCGCCGCCGCCCCGGCAAGCTCATGCACGACTGAGCCCCCGGCGAAGTCGATCGCGTGCAGGCCGCCCGTGCCGAGGAACCCGCCGCCCCACTCGGCGTGCGCGAACGGGCTGTAGACGATCAGCGACCACAGGGCGATGAAGACCAGGTAGCCGCGGAAGCGCATCCGCTCGCAGAACGCCCCGGCGATGAGTGCCGGGGTGATGACGGCGAACTTCATCTGGAACGCCATGTACACCAGCGACGGAATCGTGGGCGCGTAGCTGTTTGGCGTGCCGTTGACGCCGCGCAGCAGCACGTTCTGCAGGCTGCCGATCACCCCCCAGTGATCAGCGCCGAACGCGAGGGAGTAGCCGATGACCACCCACAGCAAGCTGATCAGGCCGATCGCCACGAACGACTGGACCATCGTCGCGATCACGTTCTTCGCGCCGACCAGCCCTCCGTAGAACAGCGCCAGTCCCGGCATCATGAAGAAGACCAGTGCTGTCGAGGTCAGCATCCAGGCGGTGTCACCAGCATTAATGTGCATGCCAACCTCCGATGACCGCGGCGCCATTGCCCCGGTATTGCGGTGATCAACATACTCCCTGGGTCAGCGCCGGAGCTGGAACGGGGCCAGAGTTATCTGGTCGATGTTCGGCGCCGTGCTCGACCGGAGGTCCTGCCCGATGCCCTGGCCCGAGTAGATGACGCCGATGGTGGTGCTGTCCCAGTTGTACTGGGGGTTGGCGATGAACCTAATCGTGTTGGTGCCCTGCCGGAGCGTCACCGGGATCGTGAGGTTCCAGAACTGATTCCAGTCGAAGGTGTTGGCGAAGTTGACGTGGAAGGTCGGCGCGCCGTTGACGCTGATGTCGGCCGGGGCGGTCATCAGGTCCGGGTTGTAGTGGTTGGCCACGAGCTGCTGGTTGTTGGCGAACCGGACGGTCATCCCGTAGGTGCCCGCGGCTGGCGCGTGGACGGTGAAGGTCAGCGAGTTCGCCGGGCCGTTGCCGATGCCGGTGACCACGCCGCCATTGGCCTGGCTGTAGCTGTTGTCGACGTGGGCGGTCCCGGTCATCGCGCCGTCCTCGGCCTGGTACGTGCTGACGTATGGCGCGGTGGCCGGGCTGCTGGCGTCGACGGGGGTGACGGTCAGCTTGTCCAGGGTCACCTCGCCGCCGGCGCCGGTGACCACCACCTTGTTGATGCCCGCGCTGAGATACACCCGGTCGGTCTGGGTCGACCAGTTCTGCGCGCCGCCACCCTCTAGCCGACCCTGCAGCGGCAGCGTGTTGACCGAGGCCTGCGCCGCCCCCGGGCCCTTGTCGCGGAAGGCCAGATCCGAGTAGCCGTCGCTGGCGGAGTAGACCCAGAAGGTCACGCGCTGGCCGCGGCTCAGGTCGACGGCCCCGGCGCCGGACTGCCCCTGCGCGCGGTAGTCCGTAGTGGCCCCGCCGCCGAGATCGGCCTGCTCGGCCTCGTAGATGACAGCATCCTGGACCGCCGGATCATCGAGCTGCAGATCAATCTTGTTGATGATCGCGTCGCCGTTGGTCGCCGCACCGTTCGCCCCGGTCGTCGACAGGCTTATCTGGTGCTCGCCCGCGGTCAGGTGGACGGTCGTGTCGGCGTGGTTCCAGATCACCCAGTTGTAGCCGACCGGCAGCCACACCTCCTGCGGGCTGCCGCCGTCGACTCGCACGAAGATGTTTGTCGGGCCGAACACGTCGGAGGCCGCCGAATCGCTCCCGTCGAAGATGGACAGGCTGTAGTTACCTGTCCGCGGCACGTTCACGCTGAACGTGATGACCGTGCTCGAGCCCGTCCGCAGGCCGCCAACGTCCTGTTCGCCGGCGGTCGCGTACCCGCCGAGGTTGCTGGGCGTCCCTTCGGTATTGATGTTCCAGCCGGAGCCGGTCATGGTGGCCTGCGCCGCCAGGTAGCTGTGCAGCCAGGTTGCGTCGGTCGGGGTGGCCGAGCCGGTTCCTCCCGGGGCGAGGATGACCTCGTAGGCGTCCATCGTCGGTGGCACGGCCGGGTTCGAGATGATCGTGCCGTTGCGCCCGTTGCCGGAGGAGTCGATCACGGTGGCGCCGCCGGTCTCGTCGAACTTGTAGTCCGCGACGTTACCGGCGCCGGCCTGACCGCTCGCGAGCGTGGCGATCTGGGCCGGGCTCAGCGCGCTGCTGTAGATGTTGAAGTCGTCGACTTCGCCGTCCAGGTAGGGGTCGGCCGGGTACTGCGAGTGCCCGATCCAGTCCTGGGTGGTGTCGCCGAGGTCGGCGGGCGTCAGGGTCATGTCGGTGTTGGTGCCGACCGCCGTGCCGTTGACGTAGAGCGTCGCGGTGGTGCCCGAGAGCGTCACCGCCACGTTCGACCACGTGTTGAGGGGCAGTTCGTCGGTGGTGTTGATCTGCTGCTCCCCGCCCGCGCCGCTGGTGGTGATCGCGAACCGCAGCGCGTTGTCGGCTGCGTTGAGGGTCAGGAACATGTAGTCGTTGGTGCCGGTGCCGAAGTCGAAGATCCGCGACCAGGCGGTGTCCGCGGAGGGGTTGACCCAGGCCGAGATCGTGAAGTCGCTGACGCCCTGCATGATGCCGGACGGCAGGCTGACGTATTCGTTGTTGCCGCACAGTGACACGGCGTTGCCGATCTTGCCGGGCACGCGGGGGCCGGTGGCGTCGCACGACGCGGCGTTACCTCCGGCGCCGTCGCCCTGATCGCCGCTGGTCACCGGGAGCGTGACCGAGCCGTCCGCGCCCACGGGCACATCGCCGTCGAAGGTCCGGGTCGGCTCGGCCGCCGCTCCGGTCATCCCGCTCCACCGGTCCTGGAAGACCGTGGCGTGCACGGTGCTGCCGAAGATGGCCGGGTCAATATCTTTAACGGTCACGCCCTCGGGCCCGGCCGGCCCGCCGCCGAGGATGATGCGCGCCTGCCGCTTCGCCTTGTCCAGCGTGGCCAGGCCCTGCAGCGTGTCGTCGGTGTTGCCATCCGGCGTGGTCACCGCCACGGTGTTGCCGCTCATCGAGGAGTACCAGTTGTACAGCCACCACTGAGCGTTCGGGATGTTCTGCTGCGCGACCGAGTCGCCCAGCGACCCGTTGATGTTCCAGTACGCGAGGTCTCCGTCGACCTTCTCCGCCTCGAGCGCTGAGAGCCACGCGACCATCTGGCCGGGGCTGGTCAGCTGGTACCGGGCGGCGTACTCGTCGATGTTGATCGGCAGGTGACGGGGCATCCCGACCGTGGTCTCCAGGGCCCGGTAGGCCTCTATGTCGGTGCGCACGGTGGACGCGACGGCCAGTTCGTGCCATGTCATGACGTTCGGCAGGCAGTTGTTGGCCATGCAGAACTGCAGGAACGAGCCGAGCGCCGCCGGGTAGAAGCCACTCAGGTTCGGCCCGGCGATCCGGGCCTGCGGCCACAGGCCCTTGATGAAGTTGTAGGTCTGCAGCCACTCGGCCTCGAACGCGGCGAGGACGGTGGGGTTCGTGGTCAGGCCCGCGAACCAGTTGCCGTCCGGCTCGTTGTACGGCACCAGGACGATGCGGCTCTTGTACGGCGACGAGAGGACTTGCTCGATCTCGGTCTTCATGTAGCCCTGGTACTGCGCGTAGGTCGTGCGCTCGTATGGGAAGTCGCGGTACACGTCGGTCATGTAGATGTAGATGCTCTGGCCGCCGCTGTCGAGGAACGGCCTGGCGATCTCGAGCGCGTCCGACCCGGGGTGCTGCTGGCCGTCCTGGGCCTTCGTGTCCGTGGTCGTCAGGCCCATGCCCTCGATGAGGTTGTTGCTCGGCACGCCCTGGTCATAGATGCCGTACAGGCTCCCCGACGCGCCGCCGTCGAACGCTCCGGTGGAGGACCTGAGGTCCACCACAACGTTGTTCGGCGTCGTAGTGCTGGTGGCGGCGGCGCTGATGCTGGTGGCGCCCGTGCCGGTGCTGGCGGCGACGATGCTGCCAGAGGCGGCGTTGGTGGTGGCGGCGCCACCGGGTGACGCCATGCCGACGGTCAGCCCGGACGCCGCGAGGACGAGAGCAGTGAGGCAAGCGCTGACACGCACGGGTTTCATGTCTGCTCCCGAACAGGCGTTGTGGCTTCTGCAGGAACTCCTGAGCTCTTCGGCACCGGTGGGGAAACGTTTCCCCAACCCAATATGCCGAGAATGTCCCGCCGCTGAAGGCGCGTCAAGCCGCGTTTGTTGGCGTTATCTAACCGTTACCAATCGCACGGGTGCACCTACCGGCGCGCCGCCGGGTCGTCGCGCTGGGGCGCCGCCGGGGTGGCGGCGCGCGATGGATGTACCAAAAGGCTCGTTCTTGCATGCCCTGAGGTACATCGACGGCCTGCGGGCACCCGTGCGTCGCGGCTATCCCGGATTCCGCAACGCGCCCGTGCCGATGGCACACTCACGGCATGACCAGACGACGCCCGGCCACGCTCGTCGAGGTGGCCAAGCGCGCCGGCGTGTCACTGACGACCGCCTCCAAGGCGATCAATGGCAAGAACCGGGTATCGGAGGAGACGCGGGCGCGCGTCATGGCGGCTGCGGAAGAACTCTCGTTCACGCCCAACCCGATCGCGCGCGGCCTGATCACCGGGCGGAGCAGCACCGTCGGGGTCATCATCGCCGACAGCATGACCCACCGCTTCGCCGTGCCGGTCATGCTCGGGGCCGAGGCCGAGCTCGGCGAGATCGACCTCTCCATGATCACCTGTGACGCTCGGGGGGA
>Ga0335075_10009412_pt1 | contig 14906 bp, 12 predicted proteins | sample Lox_Sample_24_FD_206723 | JGI IMG/M metagenome (GOLD analysis project Ga0335075, IMG submission 206723) | Soil microbial communities from Loxahatchee National Wildlife Refuge, Florida, United States - Lox_Sample_2.4 | ecosystem: Environmental > Terrestrial > Soil > Wetlands | place: USA...
CACGGGACAGCTTACCGTCACGCTTACCAAACAACTGGGCACGCAAGAGCTGAAGTTCGGCTTTGACGGGCGGCTCCATCAGATGAACTACATCCAGACCAACGCTCCCAACGGTTTCTTCAGCTTCGATGAAGGCGGTACCGCACAGTGCCCCAACGCTGTCGCCAACTGCGGCGGCGACGCCATGGCCACCTTCATGTTGGGATATCCCAATCTGGGCGGCTTCTACGAAATCCAGGACCGGATTGCTTCGGAAAACTTTCAATACGCGGGCTATGCCCAGGACAACTGGAGAGTGACCAACAAGCTGACGGTGAACCTTGGCCTGCGCTACGAGGTTGTGCTGCCCCGTACGGAACGTTTCAATCGCCAAAACTGGTTCGATCCCAACGTGACATCACCGCTCCAGGTACCCGGCGTAGGCCCTTCGGGCGGCACTGGCCCTCTGGTTGGCGGAGAAGTCTTCGCCAGCCCTAGCCAGCGTAAAATCATCGATACCGACTGGAATGACTGGCAGCCTCGTTTCGGCTTTGCTTACCAGTTCTCCCCCAAATGGGTGGTCCGTGGCGGCTGGGGCGTGTATTACTCGCAGTCCCGGGCCGGTGTCACCGGTGTCGGACCGTACGGTACCCAGGGCTTTAACCAGTACACCAACATGATTACAACCTATCAGAACGCAGGCGATACCCCATGGACGCGCCTGAGCAATCCGTTTCCAAACGGATTGATTCTCCCTCCAGGAAATTCTTTGGGGTTGCTGAACGATGTCGGATTTGGTGCGGTCGGCCCGATTCGCACCGAAAAGACCACCCCTTCGGAGGAAAGCTGGTCTCTGGGCATCGAACACCAACTACCATGGAACGTCCTGCTGGATGTGGAATACATCGGGAAAAAAGGCACCAACCTCTACTTTGGCGGCGACAACCAGATCGATATCCTGCCTGCGTCAGTCGAGAACTACACACCGGATCAGGTCGGCGATCTTCTGAACGCCTACGTGAACAACCCCTTCCAGGGTTTTATTACCAATCCCAACAGCACCCTTTCTCAATCGCAGGTGCAGCAATATCAACTGGAACTTCCCTATCCTCAGTTTACGTCCGTCACCACTGACATTCCGCCGATTGCCAGCTCCATCTATAACAGCTTGCAAATCACCTCGCAGAAGAACTTCAGCCAGGGCCTGCAATTTCTGCTGACCTACGTCTGGTCAAAGTCGATCGACGATTCCTCGGCCCAGGACGACAACACAACGTGGCTGGGAAGCTTTGTTAGCCTTCAGGACCCGAACAAACCCTATCTGGAACGAAGCTTGTCAACATTCGACGTTCCACAGGTGTTTCAAGCCAGCTATGTCTATGCGTTGCCGTTCGGGCGCGGCAGGCGGTTCCTGGGCAACAGCTCGCGCCTCGTGGATGCATTCCTGGGCGGCTGGAACACAAACGGCATATGGCGCATCTCTGGCGGCTACCCGCTTGCCATGACCACCTACGACGGAACGTCTCTGCCTACCTACGGTGCCCAACGACCGAATATCATCGGAACACCGCAGCGCAACCACGGACACAACTGGATCAACAATTTCTTCACCAACCCCGGAGTGTTCGTGTTACCACCCCTCTATGCTATCGGTGATGCGCCTCGGACCATTGGCACCGTCCGTACACCCTACTTCTTCGATGCGGATCTGTCCTTGATGAAAGTGTTCTCCCTGGACAGCTTGCGCAAAGGAGCGTCCATCGAGGCCCGCATTGAAGCGCAAAATGCGTTCAACCATCCTACCTTCGGCACGCCGGATACTTCCGTTGACGACCCCAACTTTGGGGTCATCAGCTCTACACGCAGTACGCCGCGGCAGGTGCAGCTAGGAGTGAAAGCAACGTTCTAACGGATCGTTCACACGAAGGATGACTCTGGGGTTCTCCCTTCCCCAGACTTCAACCCCCGGCACGCCGAAGAGGCTTGCCGGGGAAGGTTTTTCATTCATGACTTCTCACTTCAGGCTGATCCTCCGCGCATGTATGCTGGCCGCATTCATTGCTGCCATCCCCGCATGTAACGCGCAAGCCTCTGACAACAGCAAACCAGCTTCACCTTCCAGCCCCACCATTTACTGGAAAGGTCACACTTGGAAAGTTACCCATGGTCACATGGCGGGCGTGGCTCTAGGAAATCCCGCCAATGTCTCCATCGATTCCCACGGCTACGTCCATCTGCGCATCGTCAAGCGCAACGGCACGTACACAGCGGCCGAAATTTTCTCGACCGACCTGATGGGCTACGGCACATATCAGTGGTGGATTCAGGGAGCGATCGACAATATGGATAAGTCGACCGTGCTCGGTCTCTTCCCCTATGGGCCCGTGCGTCACATCGGCAAGGATGCAGAGGACGAACTCGACATCGAATTTTCCAAATGGAATAACACACTCTGCAAGGGCGCCTGTAACGCGGACTTCACCTTCTATCCCGCTACTGGCGAAATAGCGCTCGGCCCGACCGAAAGAGATTTTGAAATCAACCTGCGTGGCGGAACGCTGACCACTGCACGCCTGGTTTGGACGCCGACCAGCGTCACGGGAACCATCATGAGAGGATTGCAGCCGATCGGCACTACAGCCAATGTTTTAAAGACCTGGACCTTCGCGCCCATTGACCCCAAGGCGCGGATTCCGCAGCAACCCATGCCCACCGGCATGAATCTCTGGTGCTTCAAGGTCCTTCCCGCCAGCGATCAGCAAGTCATCCTGCGCGACTTTCAATTCGTCCCGCGATAGACTGCTGCCGATCCAACCGCGAACACTCTCTAGCTGCGTCCCCAGAATCTCCAGTCGAGGCTGAAGCGTCCGCCGCCCGCACAGATGAGCGCGACAAAACCGGCAATATAGACCATCATCATTTCGCCATGTTCCTGCCGCAACGCCATGTGATGGACAAAATAAAGCGCCACGCTCATATTCACGACAATGATGAATGCCGCGTATCGTGTACCCAGTCCCAACACCACCAGCAGCGAGCAAATCGCGTCTGACAGCGTAGCGAAGATCAAGCTGGCATGTGAACCAATGTGGACAGGGTTGGGAAAGTGGGAGGACATTTGCGCAAAGTGGGAGATCTTCTCCAGTCCATGCTTGAAGAACAGCATTCCACCCAGCACCACGCGCAGCACAAGCAAACCGAAATCGGTCGCACCGGAACCTGATCCTGCAGACTTAGCCATGCAGCTATTGTTGGTCATGGGCCGCAAGGCGTCAACGCATCGTCCGCCGGAAGTTCCTTCGCCGGCAATAAAAATCTTCCTCCGCATGTATCAAACAAAAATCTGCGCAGGATAATTTAGCGGCCCAGCATCGCAACTTTCTCGCTGGCCACGGTCTGCATTCCCTGCAACGTGATCAGCTCGGCCTGCACCCGTTTCCATGCGCGGGCATTTTTCTTGGTCGCAATCGGCGCATTAGGATCCGCATAATAGGCCAGCACATCGTGACGCAGACCGCTTGGAACGCGACGACCCGGTTCCGCAGTCAACTTGTTCAGCAATTCCGCATAGGTCGTGTCGGTCAGCCGGTAACCACCAGGCCGCACCAGGTTGCCCGTATCCAGGTCGCGATTCGGCAGGTCGAGCGGATGCGTAGGATCTTTTGCCAACTCGCCGAGCATTTGCTCGTAATCGTCGACGGAGCGATTCACGCTCTCGATATACCAGCGGTCGGTTTCCGCGCTCGGTCCGCGAATAGCCAAATCAGATGTGGCTCCAATCTTCGGCACAATGCGAATCAGAAATGCGATGATGTGTACTTCAAATCCTGCCTTCTGCTTGTACAGGTTCCATTGGTTCTCCAATCCTGCCTGTGCTTGGCGCGTGGAAAACTCGTGATAGGCCGGAGTGTCGTCCACAGGTGGAAAATCCTTGCGATGGATCAGCACTTCCGCATGGGCAAAGGCCGGCAGCAGTTTTGCCACAGAAGAATCGTAGCTTTCAAACGCCGGCCGCGGGTGTCCCAGCACGCTATGCAACGGTAGTCCGTAGGTTTCAAAGAACGCCTCTTCCACCAGCTTGCGCGGAACTTTGAATCCCATCGCGTGCATGTATCCCACAGGCGCAAATTCGTGCCGGCTCAACTGCTCTATGTCATAAGCAAACTCCGTCCGCACGTGGGCGTGCGGCGCTTCGTCGTAGGTGACAATCGGCCCATACTTTTTCCCCAATGATGGAAACTCGATCGGCGTTGAAGGATTCGTCGCGAATCGATGGCCATCGCTATCTCCCACATAGTGCGAGAGCGCGCCCAGCGCAAATGCATATTCATTCACATTGCGAGAGTCGCGAATCAGGTTGTTGACAAACTCGCCCGATCGCACGTAATGCGTCAGGTTGCTGAAAAATTGATGTCCGAAAGGGTAATACCCCAGGTCCTGGATGGTGGTCCCGCCGTATGCGTACGAGCGAGCCCGGCGCAATTGTGCCGCCGTGGTATTCGGAAATCGAGCCAGCAACGCGGCACGAATTGATCCGTGCCACGCCACGTCCACCAGGTCTTCATGCGTCAGGAAAGAGTAGGCTTCTGTCGGTTGCGGAAACAAGCCAAGTAACAGCAACACAACCAGGAAATAAACGAGACTCAACTGAGCTCGCCTGTAAGTTGTTTTCCCTCTCTTCACAACCTGCAGACTTCTTTTTCTCCATGCACCCTTGCCCATCAATACGTCCATTCTATGTGCATCCGATGCAGCGGGAATATTGATACACTGGCTCCATGCTTGACGAAATCACCTTTCGGCGCCACGCGGATAACGCTCTGGAATCCCTGAAAAAAGCGCTCATCCTTGCGGAATCGGATGCCGACTTTGAGGTGGAAGAACAAAACGGTGTCCTCAACATCAGTTTTGAGGAGCCACCCTCCAAATTTGTTCTCACTCCCAACACTCCCGTCCGGCAGATTTGGATTTCCGCTCTCTCGACCAGCTTCAAGCTCGACTGGGAAGAGACCGCTCAAGGTTTCGTATTTCCAAAAACCGGCGAATCCCTCAAGCCGCTCGTTGCCCGCTTGATCACCGAGCATCTCGGAAGTGGCCAGGTTGTTCTCAGCTAGATCGCAGCCCTCCTCACATGCCACCCTCGGGTAAGATGCGAATCTCTTTGCTTGAGACCGCATCCAAAGTACCGAAGCTTGGATTCAAGGAGCGAAGATGCCAACCCATTCCACCCGTCCCGATCCTTCCGCCTACGATCATTCCGTTCGGCGCGAGCTCTCTGCATTTCTGCGCGGCGATCAGGCCCATGCCAGCCTCGATGCCGCGGTCAAGAATATGCCCGCTTCCCTGCTCGACAAAAAGCCCGTGGGCTCGCCGCACAACGCCTGGCAGATGCTGGAACACATTCGCATCACCTTGCATGACCTGTTGGAGTTTTGCACCAATCCCAAGTATGAATCGCGAAAGTGGCCGGAGGGATACTGGCCGGCGGAAGAATCGCCGAAATCTTCCACGGCGTGGGATCATTGCGTCGCCGCAATTCACAAGGATCTGAAGGCCCTCGATAAACTCATCGGGGATCCCAAGACGGATCTCACCTCTAAAATTCCCTGGGGAGAAAAGCAGAATATTCTGCGCGAAATTCTTTTAGCGGGCGATCACACCAGCTATCACCTGGGCCAGCTGATTTTGCTGCGCAAACAACTTGGCGCATGGACAGATTAAATCGCCATACAAGGTGGTGTCCCAGGTCTCGCTTTTGAGGCCTGGGTTCGTTTTTGGATTGAAATGTTGACATTGACCGAATCTCGCCTCAGTGCAGACCGGTTGCCATCGCGTCATTCAAGCCCTTGAATACCGCGTCGTAATGTCCGCTCTCCGCCGCGAAGCGCAACCGCTTCACGTTCTCCACGCAAATCTCGGTCGCATCCGGCTGCGCCTTCAAAATCTCCATCACTTCCGCGATGAACTTGTCCAGCGGCATAGCGCGCGGATCGTCGGCGCTTGAACCCATCAGGTCCGTGGCCACGTATGGCGGAATCAGCTCCACCACCGCCGTCGTCGTGTCCTTCAGTTGATATCGCAGCGACTGCGTGTACGAATGAATCGCCGCCTTGGTCGCGCAATAGGTCGGCGTCGGAGCCAGCGGTACAAACGCCAGTCCGGACGAGACCGTCATGATCGTCGAATGTGATTGCCGCTGCAGCAAGGGCAACAGTGCCGTCGTCAGACGAATCGGCCCCAGCAGGTTGATGGCAATCGTCTGCTCCGAAATGTCCGTCCTAGCCCCCGTCCGCAAATCTTCCAGCTTCATGATTCCGGCATTGTTGACCAGCACATTCAGCTTTGGATATTTCTCCGTCACCCGTTCGGCAAACGATTGAATGCTCGCTGCATCCTCAATGTCCAGCGTCATCCGCTCCATGCCCGGATTCGCCTTCGCCGTCGCTTCCAGCATCTCCTTCCGCCGCCCGGCAATCACCACGGTATTTCCCAGCGCGTGGAAAGCCTCCGCCAGCCCACGCCCAATCCCGCTGCCGCCGCCCGTAATCAGCATCGTATTTCCCGTCATCTTCATTCGCATCTCTCCTATCCGCATACTATGCGATCCGGCATTTCCACAAAAATAGACGATATTCGCCGAACGGCAGAATCGTATCTATCATCCATCCCGTTTTGACTCGTTCCGTTGCACTTCAGATACCTCCCAGTGGCTTTAAATTGCCGGAATACTCGCCGTCCTGCGGTAGCATTACCTGGAAGGATCGGCTTGCATATTGGTCTCCCCCGTCCAAGTTGCACCACCGAAGCGCCGGAACCGCGGGCTTGTGCCTTTCGGTCTGGGACTGCTCGTCGCCGTTGCCGCGATCTCTGTGGCACTGTGGCCCTTGGCTCGCACATATTTGCAATCCATCGCTCTCCTCATGCAGTGGAATGGCCAGCCTTTACCAGCAATCTTGAAACCAGTAGCTGGCCGGAAAATCACCATCCAGAACGTCACCATTCCCAGTCCGAATGGACCGATTCGCGCCCGCATCTACAGTCCGGCAAACGACCCGAACGCTCCTGGCCTGGTGTTTGTCCATGGTCTCAACCATCAAGGCATCGACGAAATAAAAATGAAGAGGTTCGCCACTTGGAAGGCGGCCTCGGGCATCCGCGTTTTAACGCCTGACATTCCCGCTTTGCGCGCCTACAGAATGAAGGCCTCCTCCATCGACACCATCGGGGAGTCTGCACGATGGTTCGCCCAGAAAACCGGCCATCCGGTCACATTGATGGGAGTCAGCTTCGCGGGTGGCTTGGCCTTGATGGCCGCGGCCCGCCCTGCCTATGCCTCCAGCGTCAAGCTGGTCCTCGTCGTCGGCGGATATGACGATCTCAGCCGTGTGGCACGTTTCTATATCACCGGCAAAGATCCGCGCCCGAATGGCAGCGTTGAAACCGTTCGCCCCAATCCTTTTGGTGCCCAATTGCTGGAGTACACCGACCTGGCCTTATTGGTTCCCACCAAGGATCGTGATGCGATTGAGCCTGTCCTGGGTGCTGTATTGTTTGACGAACGCACCCTGGTGCCGGAGATGGAGGCCAACCTACGGCCGGATCAGCGAGCAGAATTGGAATCATTGCTCGCCGCGTCTCCAAACAAGGAAAAACTGCAGGAGATCGCCAATCAGGATGCCGCGGAGATGGCTGCTGTTTCTCCCTACGGGCAACTGGCCGGCCTCTCCGCCCATGTGTTTCTGCTCCACGGCCTTGAGGACGATTACATTCCCTCCGCCGAAGCAGAATGGACAGCGCACGATCTGCCCCCTGGGAAGCTGGATGGCATATTGATTACTCCCATCATTTCCCACATCATGCTGGGCGGCAAATCCATTGTGTGGATGGATAAGTGGCGCTTGATCCAATTCATGGCTCACGAACGCACAGCCGAGATGGCCCAGTAATTTCAGGCTCCGACAGCCGGCCGATTTCTACACATGGATCTTCACTGGCCAGGTTTTCCATATCTCGGCGCAGTAATCCCGGATCGACCGGTCAGAAGAAAACTTGCCGCTGCGCGCGACGTTCAGGATGGACATCCGCGTCCACTCTTCCTGATTTCTGTACGCCAGACTCACGCGATCTTGACAATCGATGTAGGACTGGTAATCGGCCAGCAGCATATAGTCGTCGCTGTTCAACAGAGACTGCACGAGAGGCTCAAAGAGCGTTTTATCGCCATGAGAAAATTCTCCGCTGCTCAGCGCATCCAATACCTCTCTTAGATTCGCGTTCGACTCATACACCTCACGCGGATGATAGCCGGCGAGCTTACGCTGCTCCACCTCCTGCGCCGTAAGTCCAAAGAGGAAGAAGTTCTCCGCGCCAACCTCTTCGCGGATCTCAATGTTGGCGCCATCGAGGGTACCGATCGTGATCGCGCCATTCATCGCAAACTTCATGTTTCCCGTGCCCGAGGCTTCTTTGCCTGCCAGAGAAATTTGTTCCGACAGATCCGCTGCGGGATACACTCTCTGCCCCAGCTTCACGTTGAAATCGGGCAGGAAGACGACCTTGAGCCTGCCCTTCACTTGCGTGTCGGCGTTGATGGTTTCCCCAACGGAATGAATCAATTTGATGATCAGCTTGGCCATGTGGTAGCCGGGAGCTGCTTTTCCGCCAAAGATAAAAGTTCTGGGAACTACCTCCATGGCGGGATCACGCTGGATGCGCTTATAGATCGTCAGGATGTGAAGCACCTGCAAATGCTGGCGTTTATATTCATGCAGCCGCTTCGTCAACACGTCGAACATCGACTCGGGATCGACATCTATATTTAGGTTCTGTCGAATGTAGGCGCACAGTCGCAACTTATTGTGCCGTTTGACGGCTCGCCACTCCGTATGGAGTTCATGATCGTCAGCCATCGGTTCCAGCCGGCGAAGTTTTTCCAGATCATAGATCCATCCCGAACCGAATTTCGACGTGAGCAGCGCCGTCAAGTCGGGATTGCTCAACACCATCCAGCGGCGCGGCGTAACTCCATTGGTTTCGTTACTGAATTTCTCCGGCGTCAATGAATAAAAATCGCGCAGCACGTGGCTCTTCAGCAGTTCGGTATGCAGTTGCGCGACTCCATTGATTGCGTGACTTCCCAGCGCCGCTAAATGCGCCATCCGCACGTATCGTTCACCGCGTTCGTCAATCAGGGAAAGGCTCTGCACTCGCTCTTCGTCACCGGGAAATTTTTGCCGTACATTCTCAAGATGGCGCCGGTTGATTTCATCGACAATCTCCAGATGACGAGGCAGCAGAGAACCGAAAAGGTTCCGCGGCCATTGCTCCAGCGCCTCCGGCAACAACGTATGGTTGGTGTACGACAGCGTATGCTGCGTCACATGCCACGCGGCATCCCAATCCATCGAGTGTTCATCCACCAGCAGGCGCATCATTTCCGCTACAGAAATCGCCGGGTGCGTATCGTTCATCTGGATCGCAAAGTTGCGATGCAGCTCCGTCAGCGGGCGATTCTGCGCAATCTGAATATGCAGAATGTGTTGCAGTGAGCAGGAGACAAAGAAGAACTGTTGTTCCAGCCGTAACTGTTTGCCCTGAATCGCTTCATCATTCGGATAAAGAATCTTCGAAATATTTTCGGAGGCCACCTTCCCGGCCACTGCGCCGAAAAAATCACCGGTATTGAAGGTCCCAAAGTCGAATGACTCGATGGCTTGCGACGACCACAACCGCATGGTATTGGCTGTATTCGTCTGATAGCCCAGGATAGGGGTATCGTGCGGAATGCCGCGCACCACTTTCTGCGGAACCCAAAGCACGCGCGATCGACCATTGCCATCGATATGCACTTCCGTGTGGCCGCCCATTTTTACTTCGTACATATCTTCCGGCCGTTCCAGCGACCACGGATTTCCCAGCCGCAACCATTTATCCGTCGTCTCCACCTGCCATCCATCGCGGATCTCCTGATTGAAGATTCCGTATTCGTAGCGAATGCCATAACCAATGGCGGGAATATCCAACGAGGCCAGAGAATCCATGAAACAGGATGCAAGCCGACCCAGGCCTCCATTGCCCAGGCCAGGCTCTTCTTCCTGCTCGATCAGATCATTCAGATCCAGGCCCAGTTGCTGCATCGCCTGCTCGGTCTCGTTGTAAATACCCAGGTTGATCAGGTTATTGGCCAAATGCGGTCCCGTCAGAAACTCAGCCGACAAATAGCAAACCACCCGCACATCCTGCGCCTGGTAATTCTTGACCGTGGAAATCCACCGCTCGACCAGGCGATCACGCACGGTGTGCGCCAGCGCCATGTAACGATCGTTGGCTGTGGCCCGCGCAAGTGGCCTGCCCTGCACGAAGATCAGATTATCCAGGAACGATTGAACCAACGCCTCCACGTCGGAAGCCGTTCGATGACCCTTACGGGGTTCCACTTCTACCATCGTTCCGTTTGCGATGTCAGCCATCTTCCACCTCGGTCTGGTTCGGAGCTAAATTTTTTCTCCTCCGCACGGTGCAACCACCTTACGACCAGATCGTTAACGCGACGTTGAATATCTAGCGAAAAGTGAAGCTCAGAGATATATGGATAAATGAATTCAAAAGCCCACTGCGCTTCGTAGCCCACCCTGTAACCCCTTAATGTTTGCCTCTCGCGCGTCCAATACCCTATGCTGAAGGGTTCTTTTCTGTTGGCTGACGCTCTAGGGGTACCGTATGTCGAGAAGCACCACCGAAGATGTTCTGAAGAGCCCGGCGCCTTCCGCCGAACTCGTACGGTCGCCGCGGCGACTCTCCGTCGCGGAACAGCAATGGATCGACTCCACGCTGACGCCCGCGCTTGCAAAATCTCCGGAGCGCCCCATCGGCGCCGATACTGGCACCAATCGCAATCTCGACGGCACCGCCCGCTTCACCACTATCTCCGGCGTTCCCGTCGACCGTCTGTACACACCCGCCGATCTTCCCGCAGATTGGAACGAGCACACCGACAAATATTTGGGCCAACCCGGCCACGCGCCCTATACCCGCGGCATTCACGCCACCGGCTATCGCGGCAAGCTCTGGACGATGCGCCAGTTTTCCGGCTTTGCCACGCCGGAAGAAACCAATCAGCGCTACAAATATTTGTTGCAGCAAGGCGGCAGCGGCCTCTCCGTCGCCTTCGATCTGCCCACGCTGATGGGGTACGATTCCGACCACGTTAATAGCGAAGGTGAAGTCGGCAAGTGCGGCGTCGCCATCGATTCTCTCGAAGACATGGAGATTCTCTTCTCCGGCATCGACCTGGAAAAGACCACAGTCTCGATGACCATCAACTCGCCCGCGAGCGTGCTGTGGGCCATGTATCTGGTGGTCGCGGAGCAGCAGGGTGCGGACTGGAAAAAGATTTCAGGCACGCTGCAAAACGACATCTTGAAGGAATACATCGCGCAGAAGGAATACATTTATCCGCCCGCGCCGTCGATGCGCCTGGTCATCGACACGTTTGAGTTTGGCTCGCTGTTTACGCCGCGATTCAATCCCATTTCCATCTCCGGCTATCACATTCGCGAAGCAGGCGCGACCGCGCTGCAGGAGCTGGCATTCACCATCTACGACGGTGTCGAATATGTGGAATGGGCGGTGCGTCGCGGCCTTGACGTCGACGATTTTGCGCCGCGGCTCAGTTTCTTCTTTAACTCCCACAATGATTTTTTTGAAGAGATCGCCAAGTTCCGCGCCTCCCGCAAAATCTGGTATCGCCTGATGACGGATCGCTTCCACGCCAAGCAGGCGCGCTCACAATTGATGCGATTCCATACCCAGACTGCGGGCGTTTCGCTCACCGCGCAACAACTCATGAACAACATTGCGCGCGTAGCCATCCAGGCGCTGGCCGCAGTGTTAGGTGGCACGCAATCGCTACATACTGACTCCTACGATGAGGCCTTGGCTCTGCCGACCGAAGAAGCCGCGCGTATCGCGCTGCGTACTCAGCAGATTCTGGCTTACGAGTCCGGCGTTGCCCAAACCGTCGACCCGCTCGGCGGTTCTTACTTCGTCGAAAATCTCACCCTGAAAATGGAGCAGGGCGCTTTTGAGTACTTCGACAAGCTGGATGCGATGGGCGGCATGGTTCGCGCCATTGAACAAGGCTTTCCGCAAAAAGAACTTGCCGAATCCAGCTATCAATACGCCCGCGCCGTCGAAGCCAAGGGAAAAATCATCGTTGGCGTCAACGATTTTGTCGTCGAAGAAACACCGCAGCAGATTCTCTACATCGACGAGAGCGTGCGCGAATCGCAGACGGAAAAATTGAAGCGTCTTCGTGCTCGCCGTTCGCAGGCAGATGTCACTCGCACTTTGAAGGCACTCCGAGAGGCCGCTGCCCGCGAACCGCAGGCGGAAAAAGGAAAAATCTCCGGCGCCAACACCATGCCGTATATTCTGGATTGTGTCCGCGCCTACGCCACTGTTGGCGAAATCTGCGAAGCGTTGCGCGACGTCTATGGAACCTATGAAGAATCCAGCTGGACCTGACGGAATTTGCGAGGAAGCCTTTGACATCCGACCCAAACGTTAAGCCGGAACATGAATTTCCAATCCGCGTCCTCGTTGCCAAGCCCGGCCTCGATGGTCATGATCGCGGCGCGAAAGTCATTGCGCGCGCGTTGCGCGATGCCGGCATGGAGGTCATCTACACCGGCCTGCGCCAGACACCGGAAATGATTGTCAACGCCTCTATCCAGGAAGACGTGCAGTGTATCGGCCTCAGCATTCTCTCCGGCGCGCACAATGCCATTGTCCCTCGCTTGATGGCGCTGTTGAAGGAGCGCAGCGCCGACGACATTCTGGTCGTCCTTGGTGGCACCATTCCCGCGCAGGATATTGACTTTCTCAAGCAGCAAGGCGTCGCCGCCATTTTCGGTCCGGGCACCCCGCTCGAAACCACGGTGGAGTTTATCCGCGAGAACGTCAAGCCGCGCGGCGTGCCCGCCTAGCGCCAAAAAACTGTTTCGCGCCTCTCCTATTTGCTGCGCCACCCCGTTATAGTTTTCTGTGGAAATCAAACGAAAAAGTCACTTGCCATTCGCAAGTAAACTTTGCTATTTTTTGCCATGTTACTTGCATATTGCAAGTAACATTCTGAGAAATGCTTCATGGCTGAAAAATCGAAATCGCGACCTCGATCCGGCTGTCCCGTCAGCATGTCGCTGGAGCAATTCGGCGATCGCTGGTCGCTGCTGATGATTCGCGACATGATGGTTCGTGGCTATCACACCTTCAAGGAATTTCGGGAATCCGGCGAAGGCATTTCCACTAACGTTCTATCCGATCGACTCAGGACACTTGAGGCGGCCGGCATTTTGTTGACCGAGCCGGATGAAACCGATGCGCGCCGTTTGAATTACCGCCTGACGCAGAAAGGCATTGACCTGGCACCAGTGATGCTGGAACTGCTGATCTGGGGGGCGAAATATGAATCGACAGCAGCGCCCTGCGCATTCATTGTGCAGATGGAAAACTGCCGCGCGCAAGTACTCGCCGAGACCTACAAACGTTGGCGCGAACGCGATTCGACGCCCCTGATTCCCCGCTTTAACGAAATGCCGCAGGACAATCCGATGCGAAACAGTGAAAGGAGAAAACGATGAGTGGTGTACGCGTGTTGGTGGGCACAAGAAAAGGTGCGTTCGTTTTAACGGCGGATGGCAAGCGCAAGAATTGGGATGTGAGCGGCCCGCATTTCGGCGGCTGGGAGATGTATCACTTGAAAGGATCGCCTGTCGATCCCAATCGTGTGTACGCGTCGCAAACCAGTGGTTGGTTTGGCCAGCTGATTCAGCGCTCCAACGATGGCGGTAAAACCTGGGAGCCAATGAATAACAAATTTGCTTACGACGGCGTCCCGGGCACGCATCAGTGGTATGACGGAACACCGCATCCATGGGAATTCAAGCGGGTGTGGCATCTGGAGCCTTCGCTGACCAATCCGGACACGGTATATGCCGGCGTCGAAGATGGCGCGCTGTTCCGCTCGACCGATGGAGCACAGTCGTGGCAAGAGATGTCTGGCTTGCGCAAGCACACCACCGGATCGAGGTGGCAGCCGGGTGCCGGTGGGCTTTGCCTGCACACAATCATTCTTGATCCTGAGAATCCCAACCGCATTTACATTGCGATCTCCGCGGCAGGCGCATTTCGCACCGACGACGGAGGCGAGACATGGAAACCGATTAATCGCGGACTGCATTCGCAATATATCCCCGACCCGAATGCCGAGGTGGGACATTGCGTGCATCACATCGCGATGCATCCCTCGCGCCCCGGCGTGCTGTTCATGCAAAAACATTGGGACGTGATGCGCAGCGACAATGGCGGCGACACATGGCAGGAAGTCAGCGGAAATCTGCCGACAGATTTCGGATTTGCAATTGATATCCACGCACATGAGCCGGAAACGCTGTACGTGGTGCCAATCAAGAGCGACTCCGAACATTATCCGATCGACGGCAAACTGCAGGTGCATCGCAGCCGCACCGGCGGCAACGAGTGGGAAGCAATGACCAAGGGTCTGCCCCAGCAAAACTGTTATGTCAACGTGCTGCGCGATGCCATGTCGGTCGATTCACTGGACGAGTGCGGCGTGTACTTTGGCACCACCGGCGGCCAGGTGTATTGCTCGGCTGATGCGGGTGACAGTTGGAATCCCATCGTGCGCGACCTTCCAGCCGTGCTTTCGGTCGAGGTTCAGACGCTGCGATGACGGCGACGGTACGAATCGAGTTGCCGGCGCATTTGCGAACGCTGGCAGGTGTCGGGCGCGAAGTGAGCGTCGAGGTGGAAGGGACTGCAACACTTCGCGCGGTCATTGATGAGCTGGAGGCTCGCTACCCCATGCTGCGCGGAACCATTCGCGATCAAGTCACGCATCAGCGGCG
>Ga0335075_10009413_pt1 | contig 14905 bp, 17 predicted proteins | sample Lox_Sample_24_FD_206723 | JGI IMG/M metagenome (GOLD analysis project Ga0335075, IMG submission 206723) | Soil microbial communities from Loxahatchee National Wildlife Refuge, Florida, United States - Lox_Sample_2.4 | ecosystem: Environmental > Terrestrial > Soil > Wetlands | place: USA...
CGCCGAGCAGATCGTTGATCACCCAGTTCGCGGCCGTCTTGCCGTCGCGGCCGCTAGCCACCGCCTCGAAATAATCCGCAATCGCCTTCTCGGAGACGAGCACCGACGCGTCATAGGCCGACAGGCCGAGTTTTTCGACGAGCCGCGCCTTCTTGCTGTCAGGCAGTTCCGGCAGCCCGACGGCCAGCGCATCGACATAGGCCTGGTCGAATTCGAGCGGCAGAAGGTCCGGGTCGGGGAAGTAGCGGTAGTCGTGCGCCTCTTCCTTGGAGCGCATCGAGCGCGTCTCGCCCTTGTTCGGATCGAACAGCCGCGTCTCCTGATCGATCTTGCCGCCGTCTTCCAGGATGGCGATCTGGCGGCGCGCCTCGTACTCGATCGCCTGGCCGACAAAGCGGATCGAGTTGACGTTCTTGATCTCGCAACGCGTGCCGAATTCGCCGCCGGGCTTGCGCACCGAAACGTTCACGTCGGCACGCATGGACCCTTCGTCCATGTTGCCGTCGCAGGTGCCGAGATAGCGCACGATGGTCCGCAGCTTTGTGAGATAGGCCTTTGCCTCGTCCGCCGAGCGCATGTCGGGCTTCGACACGATTTCCATCAGCGCCACGCCCGAACGGTTCAGGTCCACGTAGGACATGGTCGGATGCTGGTCGTGCAGCGACTTGCCGGCATCCTGCTCCAGATGCAGCCGCTCGATGCCGACCTCGATGTCCTCGAAATTGCCCTGCCGGTCGGGGCCGACAGAAACGGTCACCGTCCCCTCGCCGACGATCGGCTGCTTGTACTGCGATATCTGATACCCTTGCGGCAGGTCGGGATAAAAATAGTTCTTCCGGTCAAAGACGCTCTTGTGGTTGATCTGCGCCTTCAGCCCGAGTCCGGTGCGGATCGCCTGGCGCACGCATTCCTCGTTGATGACCGGCAGCATGCCGGGCATCGCCGCGTCGACCAGCGATACGTTTTCGTTAGGCGCCGCACCAAACGATGTCGACGCGCCGGAGAACAGTTTTGCCTCGGACGTCACCTGCGCGTGCACCTCGAGGCCGACGATGATCTCCCAGTCGCCTGTGGTGCCGGAGACAAGCCGTTTCGGATCGGATTTGCGGGTATCGACGAGGGTCATGCGGGACAGGACTTTTCGCTGTTCGAGCTTGGAAAACCTAGCCGTTGGCTAAGACAAAGCGCCAGCGGACGCAACCCTTTGGCCGCCTGGCGGGTCTTCAAGCGCTCTCTTGCGCCTGGTGCTTTCCCGGCCTGCAGCGACCGGCGTCGGCAGGCCACGGCCGATGCCGTAATAGGCGATGCCGTGGCGGGCAACCTGATCCGGATCGTAGATATTGCGGCCGTCAAAGATCACCGCCTCCGAAAGCTTCGCCTTCAGCTCCTCGAAATTTGGCGCGCGGAAGGATTTCCACTCGGTCACGACGATCAGCGCGTCGGCCCCCTCCAGGGCGTCGCTTTCGGACGAAGCGAGATGAAGATCGGCACGCTCGCCATAGATGCGCCGGCACTCATCCATCGCCTTCGGATCGAAAGCGCGGATTTTCGCGCCAGCCGCCCAAAGCGCCTCCATCACATCGCGTGACGGCGCTTCGCGCATGTCGTCCGTGTTCGGTTTGAAAGACAGTCCCCAGAGCGCGAAGGTGCGGCCCGAAACGTCACCGCCGAAATGCGCCAGTATCTTCTCGGGCAGGACGTTCTTCTGCTCGTCATTGCGCCATTCAACGGCCTTCAGAAGGCGCATGTCGTAACCGGCTTCCTCGCCGGTGCGCGCCAGAGCGCGCACATCCTTCGGAAAACAGGAGCCCCCATAACCCGGACCGGCATAGATGTAATGATAGCCAATGCGCGGATCGCTGCCGATGCCCTGGCGGATCAGCTCGATGTCGGCGCCCATGCGGTCGGCCAGGTTGGCGATCTCGTTCATCAGAGAAATTTTTGCGGCCAGCATGCAGTTTGCCGCGTATTTCGTGAGTTCGGCGCTGCGTGGATCCATCACGATGATCTTCTCGTGATTGCGATTGAACGGCGCATACAGCTCGCGCAGCATTTCCTCGGTCGCCGCACTCCCTGTGCCGATGATGATGCGGTCGGGTTTCATGCAATCGGAAACCGCCGAGCCTTCCTTCAGGAACTCCGGGTTGGAGGCCACGTCGATCGCGAGTTCGGCGCGGCCGCGCGCCTTCAGCCCCGCCTCGATGTGCGCCTGCACCTTGTCGCGCGTGCCGACCGGCACCGTCGACTTCATCGCGACGACACGCGGCGCGTTCATGTGCTCGGCAATCGAACTCGCGACGGCCAGCACATATTTCAGATCGGCCGAGCCGTCCTCGCCGGGCGGCGTACCCACGGCAATGAACTGCAGCGGACCATGCGCGACGCCTTCGGCGGCCTCAGTCGTGAACTGCAGCCGACCGGCCTTGAAATTGTCGACCACGAGTCGGTCGAGGCCCGGCTCGAAGAACGGAATGTCCCCTTTTTTCAGCCGCTCGATCTTGGCGGCATCGACATCGACGCAGAGCACCTGGTGACCCGAATCCGCGAGAACGGCCGCTTGCACAAGGCCGACATAGCCGGTGCCGAATACGGTGATCTTCAAGGGTTTGCTCCCGGTTCAGGCGGCGCTCTAGGACTGCCCGGGCGGCGAGTCAATCGCGCCGCCCTCACGCATGGAACCCATGGAAGCGACAATTGGATGACAAAAGCCGCCGGCTAACTTAGGCGGCGTACCCGCCTCAAGCCGTCGCGATGTATTGCTTGATATCCTCGGCTTCGCGCTCGACATCCTCGATGCGCTTCTTGACCACGTCGCCGATCGACACGATGCCGTCGAGCATGCCGTTCTTCTCCACCGGCAAATGGCGGAACCGGCCACGCGTCATCGTCTCCATCACGTCATTGACCGTGTTGTTCTCATGGCAGACCTTGACCTTGGACGTCATCACTTGCCGGATCGGCTGATCGAGCGCTTCGGCGCCGTCCTTGGCAAGAGCACGCACGATATCGCGCTCGGAAAGAATGCCGGCGATCTTCTTGTCGCCATTGGTGATCACGATGGCGCCGATGCGGTGCTCCGCGAGGATCCTGATCGCTTCGGACAGTTTTTCGCCTGGGCTCAGGACGTAAACATCGTGCCCTTTCGCCTCCAGGATAGCTTTCACCGTCATATTATCCTCCTCGAAGTCCGGTTAGCGCAGTTCTCCCTCGCCTGAAAACCCATGGTGCGCCGGACCGCGCCGTATTTCAAGAACCTACAAATGTCGGGTGACCAGGCCGAAAATGCGCCTGTTTCCGGGCTTATGCCCGTCGCAACGCGTCCGCGGGCGTATGCGAGACCGCCCGCCAGGCCGGGTAGAGCGACCCCAGCGCCGAAAGCGCCAGCGCACCCGCGACCGAGATCAAAATCGCGTCGAGCGGCGGAGTTATGTCGAGATAGGCGCCGATCGTCGGCAGATACTCGAAAAAGCCGCAGGCGAGGAAACCGAGCGGGATGCCGAGCAGCGAACCAAGCGCACCGGTGATGACGCCCTCGAGAATGATGGTGGCGATGATACGCCGGTCGCTCCAGCCGATCGCCATCATGATGCCGGTCTCGCGCACGCGCTCTTGGACGGCCATAAGCAGCACATTGAGCACCGAAAGGCCGGCCATGGTGAGCGCGATAAAGGAGGTCACCTGCGAGATCGCCCTTAGCACCGCGACGTTGCGGTCGCGCGAGAAGAGCTGTTCGGTCGGCGACGCCGAGACACGGCCGAGCCTTTCGATTTCGGCGCCGAGCGCCTCGGCTTGCGCCAGTGTCAGGGACGGATCGATCGCGACATGGATGAGCGTGACCACATCGTGCTTGAACGCCAGTTCCTGGACGTCCTGGAGCCGGGCGACGATGGCGCCGCGATTGATCGGCGCACGATAGCCGGTGACGCCGACGATCTTCATCTCCTGGTCGAACATGGTGAGCGTGTCGCCAACACCCTTGCCGAGCGCCTGCGCGGCGCCCTGGCCGAGCAGCACGACCCAGCGCTCATCCTTCTCGGGCTTGCGACCGTCAGCGATCGGCATGGCCCCCCAGAAATAGCTGTTCTCCGCCATCCCGACGGTCAGGATCTGACGCTCGTCATCGATCGGCGTGAACATCAGGATCTCGCCAGACACTCCGCGGACGCCTGGCATAGCCGCGATCTTCGCCGCATGGCTTTCCGGCACGACGCCGGAGAACACGTCCGAAGCGTCAACCTGCGAAACGGTCAAATCCGCGCCACGTTCTTCGGCGCCTTCGTGCGTCGTGGTCTCGATGCCGCGCGACAGGGCGAGCAGGGAAAGCGCAGTGGCAAAGGCGATCGCGATGGAGAAAACGAGCAGCGTCGTGCGCGCCGGGCGGCGCAGCAGATTGCGATAGGCGAGCGTCAGCAGGGTCACCGCACCGCCCTCGCCTTCGGCGCCTCGTCCTCGACGATCAGGCCGTCCTTGATCCTGATCCGTCGCTCGCCGAGTGCCGCAATCTCCTCGTCATGCGTGACGAGAACGAAGGCCATCTTCGTTTCCTTCCGGATCGCCAGCAGAAGCTCGATCACCTGTGCGGCGCTCTCTGAATCCAGATTGCCGGTCGGCTCGTCGGAAAGCAGGAGCCGGGGGCGATTTGAAATGCTGCGCGCGATCGCCACGCGCTGGCGCTCGCCGCCTGACAGCGCATGCGGCAAATGTCCGAGCCGCGCCGAGAGCCCGACATGGTCGAGCAGGTCTTTGGCGCGGCCGCGCCGCTGTGCGGTCGAAAGCCCCGTACCCACCATGGCGAGTTCGACATTCTCCAGCGCCGACAGGGTGGGCAATAGCAGGAATTCCTGGAAAACGACGCCGATTTTGGTGCGTCTGAGATCAGTCCAGGCACGGAGGTTTTTCACCGGCGAGCCGTCCCAGAAGACCGTACCCCCCGTCGGCCTGTCGAAACCGGCCATGATGTGGACGAGGCTGGACTTGCCGCTGCCGCTCGGTCCGGTGATGACGGCGAATTCGCCTTCGTCGATGGCGACATCGACGCCGCGCAGCGCGACGACAGCGCCGTCGTCATAAGCGCGGCTCACATTTTTGAGCGCGATCAGCGGTCTGGCCGACCCCATAAGGTCCTCGGATTGTTCGGGCTTGTGTCTACAAGAGCGTGCTTGTCCGGGATAGGCCTGCGGCGGATTTGGCCGTGTGCTGGCTCAGCGACTGAGCGCCTGGATCAGCCGATTCACGTCGCCGCCGGATTGTTCGAGGATTTGCCGGGCCTGGCTGCGCGCATTGGTGACGAGGCTGTGGCCATCGACGGTCACATCGATGGCGCGCGTACCGCCGGACTCGAATGTCCAGATCGCGGTCTTGCCCTGCCCGTCCGCACGGCGGACGCCAATCTGCGTTTCGCCGTCCTTGCCGTCGCGCATGCCAGCCAATTCGACCTTTTCACCGGCCACTTCCTTGCCGCGTGAGACACAGTCGCGTGCCGCACGGGCGGAAAGTGCGTCGAGATAGGCCTTCTTCTGCGACTGGTTCATGGCCCCAAACGCATCATAGGAGGCACGCGGCGCCATCGTCTCGAGATCGAGCGCCTTAACGATAAGACTGCCGCACGCGGCGCGGATCGCATCCTTGTCGCCCGGCGCGGCAGCTCCCGTTGTCGAATTGATAAGGTCGACCAGCGCTTGTGCTCTGGCATCCTCAGCGCGGCTGCCGGAGGCCAAGACCAGCGCCGACAGAAATACCATCGCGATCAACGCCGCTGTTTTTGTAGCGCTGTGAGCCATGGCCCGGGTGTGCCGCTCCAATGCGCCTGAACTTTGGCGCGGGCTTACGCCTGATCGGCCGGTTCTTCCGCCGGCGGAGTTGGCTCTTGTTCCGCTTGCGCGCGTTCCGGCCGTCCAACGAAATAGGTGACGCCAAAAAAACCGGCGAGGAAGCCGCCAATATGCGCTTCCCAGGCGATCGATGCGTCGCCGGCAGCGCCAAGGCCGACAAGGCCCGTCACCAGATTGACCGCCATCCAGACGGCGAGGAACGTCACCACCGTACGATAGCGCAGGCACTCCAGCACCGGCAGCGGAGTTCCCATGAATGCAGATTTCCCGTCGGTGCGCCCGATCCGGAACGCGAACCGCGTCGCCGCCCCCATCATGCCGGAGATCGCGCCGGATGCGCCAACCAGCGGCGCCTGCCCATCCATATGAACGACGTAGTGCAGGGCTGCAGCGGCAAAGGCGGTGAGCAGCCAGAACAGGCAGAATTTCACCGCGCCAATGCGGTTCGCGAGCGGCGTGCCGAAGGCTGCGAGCCACACCATGTTGATCGCCAGATGCGCCACTGATCCGTGCAGCAACGAGTAGGAGACGGTCGACGTGAAGGCGAAAATGTCGAGGTCGAACTGGCCCGAATAACGGATCGGGAAGAACGCCGCATAGACCAGCAATGTCAGATTCTGCTCGTCGGTGAGCAGATAGACCCTGACCAGATGGATCGCCGCGCAGATCGCAATGAAGGCAATCACGATGGCCGGCACATTGAAGACCGGTTCGCGCCGTTGTTCAGCCTGCGCTGATTCGGTCGCGGCGGCCTCCGGCGCCTCTTCAGAAGCTGCAGACGCCTCGCCCTCGGGTGCGCTTCCGGCCGGCCCGCTCATCGAAAATGACCCTGAATCATCGCCGAGCATGTATCTCAGGCCAGCCGGCCGGGCAAAGAAAAAGGCCGTTCAGGTTACCCTGAACGGCCGGCCGAGCCCCCTGTAAGCCCCTGAATTCTTTGACTGAAGTTCGTTTTTCCGCTGTCCCCGGTCAAACGTCTTCTATGGCTTCGATGTGCCACATCGAAGGCCCCGCGGCAACGGAAAGGAAGTGTTAACCTTAACGGTCCGCCAGCGTGAACAACGGCAGGCCAGACTGGCACGCAACCTGCTCCGAACCGCATACAGGCGGTCGGGGGCGCAACCTCTGTCCACCGACGGCACAGAAGAAGACAGAACGCGCGGAGCAGTCATTCAATGAAGCATGAGAGGTCCATCGCATTGTTCCAATATTGGAACAGATTGCGCAACGGACGCCCCGCTCCCCGCCGCACCGAAATCGAGCCGGCCGATATCAAGACGCTGCTTGCCGACACGTTTATCCTCGAAAAGGACGCACGGGGCGAAGCCGTGTTCCGGCTGGCCGGCACGAGGCTTTGCGCTGCGTATGGACGCGAGTTGAAGGGTTTCTCCTTCCCTTCCCTGTGGCGCAACAAGGACCAGCGGCTCATGCATCGGCTGGCCGACGGAACGTTCCGCTCGAAATCCCTGGTGGTGGTTGCCTATGACGGCATCAGCCAGAACGGACGCCAAAATGCCTTCGAGCTGATCCTCCTGCCGCTCGACGGCGGCTCGGAGAGCTTGCGCTGCATGGGTTCGGTCGTGCCGATCGAAAAACCCTTCTGGCTCGGCGCCGATCCGCTGGTGGACGCCAAGATCGATGCGATCCGTGTCGTCGACCCGGACCGTGAACCGGTCTTCCTCAACAACCGGCCGGCAATCGAGGTGCCAGATCTGGCGCCGCGCGTCGCGGACATGCAAACCGCTCGAAACCCGGCCAGCGGCCGCAGGATCCGCCACCTTCTAGTGCTCGATGGCGGCCGCGCCGAATAGGTTAAATATTCCTAAAGTCGTCTTAAGACTTACCGGTTGTTAACCGGTCGCTAGCTATTTTCTTCTGCGAATCCTTCGACAAATCGCGAAGGTATCCATGGAGAAGTAGCCATCATGAGGTCTGCGGCGATTGAGGTGGCGCCGTCGAGGGCGGAAAGGCGCAATTTCCAGCGCGTCCGCATCAAAATCTATGGCCGCTTCATGCTGGAGGATCGGACCGAGCATGCCTGCCAGGTGACGGACATGTCGCCCGGAAATGTCGCTTTCCGCGCCGATCGCGCCGGCGAGCCCGGCGAAAAGGTCATTGCCTATCTCGACCATATCGGCCGCATCGAAGGCGTGGTGACGCGTCTCCTCAGCGACGGTTTCGCCATGACGGTCATTGCCTCCGACCGCAAGAAGGACAAGCTCGCCGCGCAGCTCACCTGGCTCGCCAACAAGCACGAACTCGACCTGCCGGAAGACCGCCGCCACGAGCGCGTCGCGCCGCGCAATCCAATGAGCGTGCTGAAGCTTACCGACGGGCGGCAGTATCAATGCCGCATCATCGACCTGTCGCTGTCGGGTGCTGCCGTCGAGATCGACGTCAAGCCGGCACTCGGCGTGCAGGTGATGCTCGGAACCATGCGCGGCCAGGTCGTTCGCCATTTCGAGGACGGCTGCGCGATCGAGTTCGCCGTCGTGCAGCGGCCCGAAACGCTCGACGCCGAGTTCAACCGGCCGGTCAGCTAAGCCTCAACCCCTATTCAAGCGCGTGAAACGGCGGCCCATCGGCCGCCGTTTTCGTTTGCCGACGGGTTTCCGGGTCCGGTCCAGCTTTCATTCGAATTTTAGTCAAATTCGATTTTGATTTTAATCTCTATCTACTCAAATTCATTTCGAATTATCATTGAGTTTTATTCTCAATCTCTGTCAGTTGTACTAAAACTATACTTCCCCATTTTGCGCGGAATAAATCCGGCTCTGTCATTGTCGCGTCAGAAGGGGAGACGTCAATGACAAACAAGGGGACACGACTCCGATCCATTTTTGCTGCCTTGCCGCTCGCCGCATTCGCCGCGAGCGCTTCGGCCGCTCCGGCGACAATGCCGACCGGCGGACGTACGACGCAGCCGATCGGACATTATGAATTCTGCCAGCGCGAGCCTGGCGAGTGCCAGCAAAAGACGGCGAAGAGCGCACCGGTCGAACTGACTCGCAAGCTCTGGGCCGCGATGATCGACGTGAACAACGCGGTCAACATGATGGTCGCGCCGCGCACCGACATGGAAATCTGGGGCAAGGAAGAAGTGTGGTCCTACCCCGACGCCGTCGGCGATTGCGAAGATTACGTGCTGGAGAAGCGCCGCCGCCTGATGGCGATGGGCGTGCCGGCCGGCGATCTGCTGATCACGGTCGTGCGCCAGCCCAACGGCGACGGTCATGCCGTCCTGACGGTCCGCACCAGCCGAGGCGACTACATTCTCGACAATCTCGAGCTTCGCGTGCTGGCCTGGACCGACACCGAATACACCTACCTGAAGCGACAGTCGGAGCGGAGCTCCGGCGCCTGGGTTGCGATCGAAGACGGCCGCGCCGTCGCGGTCGGCAGCGTCAAGCAGTAGCGGAAGGACAAGAATACCCGGTCGAGTCCCCACCCTCCCCGTCCCCAACGACCGGGTTAGGAGCCGGCCCAGTCCCCGGGCCGGCTCCACTTATTTTGGGACAACGCCAAGATGAGCGGGGCCACGGCAGGCGCGATCGGCGCAATTTGAAGCGCCGGTTTTCACCTTTTTTATCCCTGTCCTGGCTTTGCCAAGCCACCGCCCTTCTGCCCGACCGTCCATCAGCATATTCTAATGCCAGGCAACTCAAGTGCGAGGCGGGCACATGGGCACAATTGGCGAAGTTCTTGAAACCGAAGCGATCGACTATTGGACGCCGGACGGGCTGAAGTTCCGTGCCTGGCGCGAGACACGGCACGGAAAAACCGGCTTCATCCACGCGCCGAACGCCGATCGCAGCCGGAGCGAATGGGTCGACGTCATCCGCTACGTGACCTTCAACGGCACGCATTGGTGTGCCCGCTGGAGCGGCGACGAGTTCGTCCATTTCCCCGAGGATCGACCCGGCGACCAGCACCGTTCGCAGGTGATCGACTATGTCGGCTGGCATCCCTCGACGTCGAACCGCGAGGCCTGGCAGGCCTATTGGGACGATCGCCGCAAGCTCTTCGTGCAGCAGCGGATCGGCCGCATCAACTAAGCGGCGCATGACCTGATCGGAAAGTCTGTAGCTTTTGCTGGCTGACCTTCGGTTCGGATCAAGCTCAGCGTGGCGCCAGCCCTTTGCGGAACCGCTTCTGGTTTTGAACGTAGTGCGCGGCCGAGACGCGCAGCCGCTGGATCGCCGCGTCATCCAAGGCGCGGACGACTTTCGCGGGCGAACCGACGATCAGCGAACCGTCGGGGAATTCCTTGCCTTCCGTGACGAGCGCGCCGGCCCCGACGAGGCAATTGTTGCCGATCCTGGCGCCGTTCAGCACGATCGCCCCCATGCCGATCAGCGTGTTGTCGCCGATGGTGCAGCCGTGAAGCAATGCGCGATGGCCGATCGTGCAGCCTTTGCCGACAGTCAGCGCAAAGCCCGGATCCGTGTGCATCACCGTATGCTCCTGCACATTGCTGTCGTCGCCGATGGTGATCTGCTCGCCGTCGCCACGGATCGCCGCACCGAACCAGATTCCGACATTCCTGCCGATCCTGACGCGGCCAATAATGCTGGCATCCGGCGCGATCCAGGCGGACGCCTCGTCGGCAAATTCCGGCAGAACGCCATCGATGGAATAGATCGGCATAATATCTCCTCACCAGCGGCAACGCCGCCTCAGGAGATCACGGTAGGAGATCGGCGAGTGCCGTTGCAAGCGAAACGGCGAGCACGCCGAGCGCTAGCGCCCAGGTGCCGGCGACCATCATGTAGACGGAGAGCCTAGCCTTGTTGATCGTGCCGCGGTCGTAAGCGGCGAGCGCCTCGTTGCCCAGCATGAAGGGGCCGGCGATGGCCGCCAGCGCCACCGAGCGCGCAATGCGCTTTGGCGACAGGTATGGCTCGGCGAAGCAGACGGGCGCGTCCGTGACGATCTCGACGATGGTCGCGACTAGCCCGGCAAGCGTCAAACCGGCCAGAAACGCGAACAAAGCCGGGGCGACGGCATCCATTTTTACGCTCCGTTTACCATGACGACAGCATCGTCCTTTGGAAAGCTCATCGAGCAAGAAGCGTGCCGCCGGAAACTGTCCCAGCCGGAGACAGGAGCGAGGGGTCAGCGGATGTCAGAGACTGTCGGGATCGCAGGCGACGATATTCGCCCGTTGGATTCGGCCTTCGTGATGAAGGTGTTTTACGCCTTCGCCGCGATGGCGTTGTTGTCCGTCGCGATCAGCGTCGGCGGCAAATTCCTCGGCCAGTCGATCGTGAAAGCCGGCCACAGCGACGACTCAACGAAGTATGAGGTGGTCGTCGGCAACAATGTCGCCGTGGTGCCCGGTAACGAAATCCGCTTCGAGCGCAGCCGGCGTGACGGCATCGCGGCGCGTCTCGACCTCTATTTCCGCTGGCCGGATCTGTCAGGCTATACGGTCGCCGCGCAGGACGATTTCAATCATGCCGGCGGCGCGAAACGCATCATCTTCGCATCGATCGAAGAGAACATGATGTCGCGCGACATGAGCGGACGTTTCGAACCGATCTATCGCGACCTGATCATGACGCCCGGTTCGGAAGGGCCGAACGGCACCCGGCTTTTCGCCTTCGATCCCAAATCCGGCTACATGAACGAACTGCTGGTGGTGGCGCCGCGCGCCGGCCAGGAACCGTTCGTCGCGCGCTGCCTGACCGGACCGAGCGCGGCGCAGTCGCTCGCGCCTTGCGAGCGCGACGTGCATATCGGCGGTGGGTTGAGCCTCACCTACAGGTTTCCCGGCGAACTGCTCGGCGAATGGAAAGCGCTTGACCGCAACGTGGTCGGCAAGATCACGGGCATGCTGAAAACAGCCCGCCAATAAGCGGGCTATTCGAGGTCGATGTCGAGGATCGCCATCGAGAAATTGTAGTCGCCGTCCTCTTCATCCTTGAAGACGATGCCGAGAAAATCCTCGCCGACATAGACCTCGGCCGAATCTTCCTTGCGCGGCCTCGCCTTCACCTGCAGGCGCGGGTTCTGGAAGGCACGCTTGAAATAGGCGTCGAGCTTGCGGATTTCGTCGGGCTTCAACGGGCTGCTCCGGCTTGGTTTGGCTTGCCGCGCTTCTGACATGTGAAGGATGGCGATGTAAAGGCAGTCCGCCTCCCGCCCGCAATGGGCAGGGAGCAGTGTTGCCGATGAATGGCGGCTAGATATCGAACGTGACGACGTGGTCGATCTGCTTGGTCGTCAGCAACTGGTCCATCTGCCGCGACGGCTGATCGCAACCGGTTTCGCCGACGACGCGCGCCGGAACGCCGGCCACGGTCTTGTTGTGCGGCACAGGCGCCAACACGACCGAGCCAGCCGCCACCTTGGCGCAATGGCCAACCTCGATATTGCCGAGGATCTTCGCGCCGGTGCCGATCAGCACGCCGTGACGGATCTTTGGATGCCGGTCGCCGCTTTCCTTGCCGGTGCCGCCCAGCGTCACACCGTTCAGCATCGAGACATTGTCCTCGACCACCGCCGTCTCGCCAATGACGATGTCGGTCGCGTGGTCGATGAATATGCCTTTCCCCATCCGCGCAGCCGGATTGATGTCGGTGCCGAAGACGACCGACGAGCGGCTCTGGAGATAGAGGGCGAAATCCTTGCGGCCGTGGTTCCACAGCCAATGCGCCAGGCGATGGGTCTGGATCGCATGGAAACCCTTGAAATAGAGCACGGGCATGATGAAGCGATCGCAGGCGGGGTCACGATCGTAGTAGGCCTGGATGTCGACGCGGAGGACCGTGCTCCATTCGGGCCAGTCGCGCAGCATGGTCGAGAAGGTGTGGCGGATCATATCCGCCGGTACGTCCTGATGGTCGAGCCGCTGCGCGATGCGGTGGATCACCGCGTCCTCGAGCGTCTCGTGGTTCAGGATGGTCGAATAGAGGAAGGCGGCGAGTAGCGGATCGCGCTCGACGGCTTCCATCGCCTCGTCGCGGATCGATCGCCAGATCGGATCGACCGGCTGGATCTTTCCGGTGCGCTGGGCGGTATTGGTCGTCATCTCAGCCGTCCTGTCCCTCAAGGCCTTCGATAATAAGCGATTTTAGGCCGCGATTGAATTCTATTTTCTTGAGTATCCTGTCAAATGGATTTGGTTCATCCAATTTCAAGCGGACATGGGAAACGAAGTCTTGCGGGCTGAAAGCGGGGCTATGAGGGTCTAAGCCGCTTCCCGGTCGGTCAGAAAGTCGAGGATCGCCGAGCAGAAAATGTCGTTCTTGTCGCCGGCCACCATGTGCCCTGCACCGCTGACATCGACGTAGGATGCGGTCGGCGCGCGCTCGACGAACTCCTTGGCGTAGGCCTCGTGCACAAGTTCCGACTGCATGCCCCGCACCAGCAGGATCGGCAGGTGCAGGTTCGGCAGCGCGTCCATCAGCTCAGCCATCAGTTCGCGCGCGAACGAGTTCACGTTCCGCTCGCTTTTCATGAAGGCTGGGTCCCAATGCCAGCGAAAACGCCCGTCGGTTCCTTGCCGCAGGTTCTTGCGCAAACCCTCGAGCGACGTCGGCCGCTTGCGATGCGGCAGATAGGCGGCGATCGCCTCAGCCGCCTCCTCGAGCGTGGCAAAGCCTTCGTCCATGCGTTCGCCCATGAAGCCCTGGACTTTCGCAACGCCTTCAGGGTCCATGCGGGGCGTCACGTCGACCAGGACCAGGGAATCGAGCAGCGGACCGTTCTTCACCTCCGCTGCCAGCGCAGCGAGTCCGCCGAGCGACGCTCCAACCGCAGACGGCGCGGCGTGGAACATCTCGGCGACCTGCCGGACGACCGTGGCGGCGTCCGCGGCAAAATCCGAAAAGCGGTAATTGCCGCTCTCCACCCAGGCGCTCTCGCCATGGCCGCGCTGGTCGACGGAGATCGCGCGCATGCCGGCAGCAGCCACTCGCCGCGCGGTCGCGTCCCAGGCCCGGCGCGTCTGTCCGCCGCCATGCAGGAAGACCACCGGATGGCCCCGCCCATCCCACAAATCGGCGGCGAGCCGGTTGTTCTCAGCGCCGGTGAATTCAAGCGGTTTCGGCTGCGTCAAGCTGGTTCCCCGAAGTAGATCGTCAGCTTGTTCAAGATCGAACAGATTTTGACAAGGCGCCTTTCGTCGCAAGCCACGTGCCGTAGAGGCGTCTTCTAGATCTTGCGGCTGTCATATGCCCAGTGAAGCAGCGCCTGCCGCTGGCGGGGCCGGCACCACATGTCGCCGCGCTCGCAATTCTTCCGGATTTGCGCGATATGCCGCCGGATGGCCTTCCAGCGGCTTATCTGGCGCTCGTCCTCGCCGGGCATACGCCGGCCGAGATAATAACGGCAGTACCATTGGAACCAGCCGCGCGGATCGTCGGCATGGATCCAGCCCTTCTTCCGCCAGACAGACAGCGGCTGGCTGGCACCGACGCCGAAATAGTTGACCTTCGGATCGGCTTTGTCGGGAGACAGTTTTGCCCGGGCGAACCAGGAGGCCGGAAACTCCTTCTTCGTGTCCGTCATGTATTTGCCGCCGAAAATGCCGAGTTCGAGCATCTCCTTGGGCGTCAGGTCGGGTTTGAACTCCGGGGCGAAGTCGCGACCGGTGCGTGCGGTGAGCTCATAGCGGTAACCGCGCTGCATCCTGTCGTTGACGGTGATCGTTCGTGTCATGTGAGCGTCGCAGCGTGGTCTATGCCGAGCCTAAAGCGCGTGCTGTCCCAAAAACTCCAGCACGCGTTTCTTCCACGTCCTGTCGCCGACCGACAGCATGTGGTCACGGCCCTCGATCGAGAACGCGGTGGCGTTCGGCATCAGGCCGGCCAGCTCCTCGGCTGAACCCGCCAGATCGTCCTTGGTTCCGACGCCGATCAAGGTCGGCTGGGTGATGCGCTGGACATCCGCTTCGGTCAGTTCGCGGCGCGAGGTGGTGATGCAGGCGGCGAGCGCGCGACGGTCGCTTTTGGTCTGGTCGGCGAACGCCCGGAACATCTTCCCGCGCGGGTGGGTGATTTGAGCCGGATCAGTTGCAAGCAATGCGTCGGCAATCGGATCCCAGTCGCCGACGCCTTCGACCAAACCTA
>Ga0335075_10009414_pt1 | contig 14903 bp, 9 predicted proteins | sample Lox_Sample_24_FD_206723 | JGI IMG/M metagenome (GOLD analysis project Ga0335075, IMG submission 206723) | Soil microbial communities from Loxahatchee National Wildlife Refuge, Florida, United States - Lox_Sample_2.4 | ecosystem: Environmental > Terrestrial > Soil > Wetlands | place: USA: Florida...
CCGCCGAGCACATCGGCGCCGGGCGCATCCGCGGATCCGCCGAGCGTCGACACCAGCGATTGGAAGTGCACGCAATGTCCCTTCCCACAGGGCTATACCGCCGAGGTGCAGGCGGGCGCGCTCGGCACGAGCGGAGCGAATGCGGCCTTCGGGCGCTACACGGGCATCGATCATGGGGGCGCCTATGCCGATGCCTCAGCCTCGGGAGAGTACCGCGATGACGGCTCGTACGCCGACTACGATCTCGAGCGGCTGGGTCTGGCTTCGCGCGATGGTTATGTCGAGGGCGGTCGCGAGGGGCGCTACGACCTGCGCTTGAGCTACGATGGCCAGCCGAACGATCTCTACGACACGGGCGCAACCCCCTTCAAGGCGTCCGGTTCGAGCTTGGGGCTCCCGGGGGACTGGGTGCGGGCGGGCGGCACCGGCGGCATGAGCGCCCTCGGCGCGAGTCTCAGCCCCGTCGCGATCGAGTCGGACCGCCGCACCGTCGCATTGCTCGCCCGCTACTTCGCCACTCCCAGCTGGACGGTGTTCGGCGAATTGCGCCGTCAGGAGCACGACGGCACCGGCCTCACCAGCGGCAGCTTCCTCACAGAGGCCGTGCAGCTGGCCGCGCCCTTCGACTACGTCACCAATTCCCTGGAGGCGGGCGCCGCGTGGTCCGGCCGCAAGGCGAGCCTGCGCGTGAGCTATAGCGGATCATGGTTCGATGACCAATATGATTCGATCAGCTTCGCGAACCCCTACCTGCCGATCGTGCCGGGCTCCACGCAGGGACAGCTCGCGACACCGCCCGGCAACACGCTGCAGCAGTTCACTGCCGCGGGCAATGTGCAGCTGCCGTGGTACACGAGCCTGACCTACACCGCTTCGTTCGGGACGCTCAAGCAAAATGCGGCCTTCCTGCCGGTGAGCACCCTGGTCGGCGCCGGGGTTCCGGCCCCGGGCTCGCTCGATGGCGACGTGCATTTGTCTCACTATGCGCTGGGATTGGGCTCGCGGCCTCTGCCGAAGCTCAGCGTGCGCGGCAACGCGACCTACGACGGACACGACGACAAGACGCCGCCTCTGGCCATTGCGTATGTGGTCACGGACACATTCCCCGGCGGCACGGCGCTGACGCCGCGCTACAGCGAGGATCGCGTGCGCCTCGATGGCGGCGCGGACTATGCGCTGCTGCGCTGGCTGAAACTCGGGGTCGGCGGCAAGCTCGACGACATTCACTACGGTCCCGGACAAGTGGTTACCTGGACCCAGAATGCGCAGAGCTGGGGACGCGCCGTCATTGCTCCCATCGCCTCGCTGAGCTTCACCCTCAAGGGGGGAGACGGTCTGCGCAAGACCTCGTCCTTCGACAGCGCCGCCCTGCCGCCCGAGGAGAACCCGCTGATTCGCGAATATGACTATGCACCGCGGGATCGGCTGTTCTACTCGTTCACCGCGGCCTGGAGCGCGACCTCGACTCTCACGTGGTCGGCCGAAGGCTTCATCGCTCGGGATGACTATCGATCCTCGCCGCTCGGCCTGCAGAGCGTGCACGAGGAGCGCGGCTCGACGAGTCTCACCTGGACGCCGCGCGATACGCTGAGCGCCTATATCGACGGCGGGTACGAGCGGCTGTTCAATCTGCAGAGCGGCTTCACCGGCGTCGATACGGCGCCCTGGCTCGCGGCGGACACCGAGCGCTTTTGGAATCTCGGGATTGGCGGCCGATGGGTTCCCCAGGAGCGCTGGACATTGTCGTTGGACTATCTGCTGTCTCCTTCCTATGACAACACGGACACCACATCGGGGGGCCTGCAGCAGGCGTTTCCCCAGAACTGGACCAAGCTCGACTCCACCCGGTTCGACCTCGGCTACCGATGGACATCCGCCATGCACATCCACTTTCGCTATGTTCGCGAGACCTACAGCTCCAACGACTGGGCGCTCGATGATGTGACGCCGGCGACCGTGCCGAACCTGCTCGCGCTGGGGATTCAGCCCTGGCGGGACAACGTCAATCTATTTGCGGTCACCGTGCGCTATCAGTTCGGGCGCCCGGGCGCGCCGCATCCCGGGCCCTGAGCCCGGTACATCCCATGCGCACGCGCTTCGAAGGCGGTGATGAGCTCGTCCATCGCGGCAGGCAAAGCCTCATTCACGATTCGCTGCAGCAGTCTCGACCTCAGCTCCACCTGGGCGGTGACGCTCACGCGGCAACCGGCCGGCGCCACTGGCACGATCAGCCAATTCAGACTGAACAGGCGAAATGGCGCTTGCGCCGAGGTGACCTCGATCCGCTCCGGACGATGCAGGACGGCCTTGGAGGTGAACTGCAGGCGAAAGGGTCCGAGGCCGATTACCTGCTCCACATGGCAGCCGTCGGACTCGCGGCTCAGAATCCGCGCCGATACCCATCCGCTCAGGAACTTCGGATAGCTCTCGATGTCGGCGGCGAGATCGAAGGCCTGCTCGCAGCTGAAGGGGAGCGTCGCGCTGGTTTTGTTGATCGCGAGCATCACTCCCGGGCGCGCCGCTCCAGCACGGCAAGCGCCGGCAAGCTCTTGCCTTCGAGGAATTCCAGGAACGCCCCGCCGCCGGTGGATACGTACGAAATGCGATCGGCCACGCCGTATTGCTCGATTGCTGCCGCGGTCTCCCCGCCGCCCACCAGCGAATAAGCACCGCTTTGTGCAACGGCCTGCGCAATCGCTCGTGTTCCCGCGCCGAAGGGCTCGATCTCGAACATGCCCACCGGACCGTTCCAGATGATGGTCTTCGCGCAAGCGAGGATCCGGCCGAAGTGCGCCGCCGTCGCGGGACCGATATCGAGGATCAGGTCGTCCGGCTCCACCTGGCTCAGCCAGACCCCTCGTGCCTGCGCCGCCGCGTTCGCTTCCTTGGCGACGGTCACGTCCATCGGCAAGGCGATATCCGCGCCCCGCCCGTGGGCCCGTGCGATCAGGTCCCGGGCGCTGCCCAGCATCTCTCTCTCGCAGGATGACTTGCCGATCCTTGCGCCCACGGCGGCCAGAAAAGTGTTGGCGAGGCCGCCGCCGACGATGAGCCGGTCGACCTTGTCGAGGAGCGACTGGAGTATGCCGAGCTTGGTCGATGTCTTCGCGCCGCCGACGATGGCGACCAGCGGGCGCGCAGGCGCGCTGAGCGCTCGCTCGAGCGCGTCGACCTCGGCGAGCAGCAAGGGGCCGGCGCATGCCGCCGGCGCGAATCGCGCAACTCCTTCGGTGCTGGCTTGCGCTCGATGCGCCGTTGCGAAGGCGTCCATGACGAACACGTCGCACAGCGCCGCCATTTTGCGCGCCAGCGTCTCCTCATTCGCGCCCTCGCCCCGGTTGAAGCGCACATTCTCGCAGAGCATCGCCGACCCGGGGTCGCAGGCGACGCCGTCGAGCCAGCTGCCGCACAGGGGAACGGGCCTACCGAGCAGCTCACCGAGCTTCGCCGCCACGGGCGACAAGGAGAAGGCGGGATCGAAACGACCCTCCTGAGGGCGTCCCAGATGAGAAAGCAGGATGACGCGGGCGCCTTGCTCGAGCGCCAGGCGCAGGGTCGGCAGCGCCGCCCGCAGGCGCATGTCGCTGCTCACCGTGCCTCGTTGAATCGGAACGTTGAAATCCTCGCGGATCAGCACACGCTTGCCGGACAGGTCCAGATCGGCCATTCGCAGCAGTTTCATCGGCGCTCCCGGGCCCGTGCCAGGCCCCCGCCCGGCAACGGCGGTGTTGTGGATCCCGGGCTCATCGACGGTTGTGCAGCTCGTTCAGCTGACCCTTGGTCATGACCTCGAGCAGGGCGCTGGCATCGGCGATGACGGCCTTGAGCAGATCGTTGAGCGTGACGATGCCGACGATTTCCCCCTCGCCTGCCACGACCGGCACGCGCCGCACGCCGTGTGCCCGCATGCGCTCGATGACCGCGGCCGTGTCCTCGGACTCGCGCGCGACGACCACCGGCTTGCGCATCAGGGTTGCCACCGTGGTCTTGGCCGGATCGAGCCCGTTGCCGAGCACCTCCACCACCAGATCCCGGTCGGTGACCACACCGAGCGGCACGCCCTCGTTGTGCGGATCATCCACGACCACCACATCGCCGACGTGCCGGGTGCGCATCAGGCTCGCTGCCTGCAAGGCGCTCGTCTGCGGCCCGCAGACGACCACATTTCCCATGCTGATCTCTTTGATTAACATCGTGAGCACCTCCAGATTCGAAATTACAATGCCAGCATGCCGGCAAGCTTCAGCAAGCCCAAATCGGCGGGGCGCGTCCTGCCGGCGACCTCCGCCAGCGGCGTGCTGGCAGGCTTGCCGTCCCGCCATCCGATCAATGTTCCGTGGCGCCCGGCGAGCGCCGAATCGACGGCAGCGGCGCCGAGCAATGTGCCGAGCATCCGATCGAACGCCCCCGGAGCGCCTCCCCGCTGGATATGTCCGAGTCTCGTCACGCGCAGCTCGAAGCCCAGACGCTCATGGTGCGCATCGAAGTAGCTCATGAGCGCATCCGCGTCATACCTGGCGCCCTCGGAGATCACGCCGATGGCGTGGCTCTTCCCCCGATCGTAGGCCGCGGACAATTCCTGGGCAATCTGCTCGGGCGCCAGATTCTGCTCGGGCAGCGCGATCACTTCGGCGCCGCCCGCGATGCCGGCCATCAATGCAAGGTGGCCGCAATGCCGCCCCATGACCTCCACCAGAAATGCCCTCCTCATGGCCGATGCCGTCACCCGCAGCCGGTCCATCGCCTCGAGGGCGACATCGACGGCGGTGGTCGCACCGATGCTGACGTCCGTGCCGCACAGGTCGTTGTCGATGGTCGATGCGACGCCGATCACCGGCGCACCTTGCGCATGGAGCGCATGGGCGCCGCTCTGTGATCCGTTGCCGCCGATCACGATGAGCGCGCTGATCTCGTGCCTGCGCAGAGATCGCAGGGCGCCCTCGCGGCTCGCCTTCATCGGCTCGTAGCGCGAGGTGCCGAGCTTGGTGCCGCCCAGCTGGATGATCCCGCCCACATCGCGCCTGCCCATGGGAAAGAGCTCCCCCTGCACGAGTCCTTTGTAGCCGTTGCGCACCCCGACGACCTCGAATCCCTGCGAGACGCCGCAGCGGACCACCGCGCGGATCGCCGCGTTCATCCCGGGCGCATCGCCGCCGCTGGTCAACAATGCGAGCCTCACCCTCGCTCCTCGCCCGCGATCGCGACCTGCCTCACGTCCGCGCCTTCTCCTTCGCGGCGACGAACTGGGTCGTCGCGACGAAGCTGTCCGGATTGAGGGAGATGGAATCGATGCCGCACTCCACCAGAAAGGCGGCGAAGTCCGGGTAGTTGCTCGGCGCCTGACCGCAAATGCCCACCTTCGTCCCGCTGCGGTGCGCACGCTCGATGACGTCGGCAATCATCCGCTTGACGGCGGCGTCGCGCTCATCGAACAGGCCCGCAAGCTCCGCGGAGTCCCGATCCACACCGAGTATCAGCTGCGTCAGGTCATTGCTGCCGATGGAGAATCCATCGAAACGCGCCGCAAATTCCTCCGCCAGAATGACGTTCGAGGGTATCTCGCACATCACGTACACCTGCAGGCCGTCCTTCCCGCGCCGCAGGCCATGCTCGCCCATCACCGCGAGCACCTGATCCGCCTCGCGCGGCGTGCGGCAGAAGGGCACCATCACGATCAGGTTGGCGAACCCGAGCTCCTCGCGCGCCTTGCGGATCGCCTGGCATTCGAGGGCGAATCCGTCCTGGTAGTGCGCGCTGTAATAGCGTGAGGCGCCGCGCAGCCCAAGCATGGGATTCTCCTCCGACAGCTCGAACTGGGCGCCGCCGATCAGATGCGCATACTCGTTGCTCTTGAAGTCGCTCAATCGCACGATGACGGGATTGGGGAAATGTGGCGCAGCAATCTTCGCGATGCCGCGCGCCAGAGTATCGACGAAGAAGGCGCTCTTGGTGGGAAATCCACGGGTCAACGCCTCGATCTGCGCGCGCGCCTGTGCATCCTTCAGCCCCTCGAAATGCACGAGCGCCATCGGATGGACACGGATGATGTTGTTGATGATGAACTCCATTCGCGCCAGTCCGATTCCCTTGGCCGGCAATCGCCACCACCGAAATGCCGCCGCCGGGCTGGCGATGTTCACCATCATGGCGGTGCGTGTCTGCGGCACCTCGGCAAGATTGATGTCGGTCGACTTGAATTCCAGAATCCCGTCATAGACGGCGCCGGTTTCCCCCTCGGCGCAGCACAGCGTGATGGGCTGCGAGTCGGCGATCAGCTCGGTGCCGCGCAGCGTGCCCACGATCGCCGGCACGCCGAGCTCGCGGCTGACGATGGCCGCATGGCTCGTGTTGCCGCCAAAATTGGTGATCAGTCCCGCCGCCTTTTTCATGATCGGCACCCAGTCGGGGTCGGTGGATTCGGTGACCAGAATGGAGCCGTCGCGGAACTGATCGATCTCCCGGGCACTATGCAGAACGCACGCCGGCCCCGTGGCGATCGATTCACCGATGGCGGCTCCCGTGACGATGCGCTTGCCCTTCCTGACGAGACTGTACGATCTCATCGAGGTCGAGGAGCGGCCCGACTGCACCGTCTCGGGGCGGGCCTGAACCAGAAAGATCTCGCCCGTATCGCCGTCCTTCGCCCACTCGATGTCCATCGGTCTGCCGTAGTGCTTCTCGACCGCCACTCCCCAGCGGGCGAGCTGCAGGATCTCCTCTTCCCGCAGCACCAGCGCTTCGCGTTCCGCGAGCGTGGTTTCGATGTTTTGCGTTCCGGCCCCGCTCCCCGCGCCATACACCAGCTTCTTTTCCTTGTCGCCGCGGAAGATCTCGATGATCGGCCGATACCTCGGCTCCTGCAGCAACGGCTTGAACACCACGTACTTGTCGGGTGTCACCGTGCCTTGCACGACGTTTTCGCCGAGACCCCATGCGGCGCTCACGACCACCACGCCCGGAAAGCCCGTCTCCGTATCGAGCGTGAACGCGACGCCCGCCCCGGCACGATCGGCGCGGACCATCCTCTGGATGCCGATGGACAGCGCGACCTGCAGGTGATCGAATCCGTTGGTCTCTCGATAGACGATCGCGCGATCGGTGAACAGAGAGGCGTAGCACTTGCGGCAGGCGAGTAGCAGATCGGACTCCCCGCGCACGTTCAGAAATGTTTCCTGTTGTCCGGCAAAGCTGGCCTGCGGCAGATCCTCCGCGGTCGCACTGCTGCGCACGGCGACGGCGAGCTCGGTAGCGCCGCAGCGCGTCGCGAGGGTCCGGTGGGCGGCCAAAATCGACCCGGCGATCTCCGCAGGAAACTCGGCATCGACGATCAGCTTGCGAATCGCGGCGCCCGTTTGCGCGAGCGATTGACGGCCGCCGTGGTAGGCAGCGAGCTCGTCGCGAAGCTTCTCCTCGATCCGGTTCGCTTGCAGGTACGAGCGATATGTGCCGGCCGTCGTCGCAAACCCCGGGGGCACGCGGATTCCGGCACCGGCCAGCGAGCAGGTCATGTTGGCCAGGCTGGCGTTCTTGCCACCGACCCGGCTCACGTCGATGCATCGCGGATCATCCAACCACAGAACGATTTCGTCCGAGGCGGCGCTGGCACGCCCCTGCGCCAGGGATCCGCGCACGGATTTCGCATCGATTGCCATGATCTCTCCTTGCCCCGGCCCAAGGGCGCAGCGTTTGCCTGCTCGCATCGAGGTGAGTCTAGGGTGCTGGATCGGCGCGGCTTGCGACATAAGGGTTTACTCGCACTGGGTTGCGGCGCTTGCGGATTGGTAGGTGATTTTGCGGATGTTCCGCCCATTCGCCGTGCTCTAGAGTGGCGACGCAGCGGGTTTCGGAGAGGGCGCGGGGGTTTCGGAGAGACCAAATGAGCCAGGTTGCCGCCTTTCAGAAGCGTAGAGCCCAGATGGTGGAGCGCTACATTGCGCATCGCGGCGTGCGTTCCACAGTCGTGCTCGACGCCATGAAGCGCGTGCCCCGCGAGGAATTTCTTCCCGAGGCGCTGCGCGAGTTTGCCTACGAGGACTCGCCGCTCCCGATCGCGCAAGGCCAGACCATTTCCCAGCCCTACATCGTGGCCATGATGACCGAGGCGCTGGAACTCGAAGGCGGCGAGCGGGTGCTCGAGATCGGTACGGGCTCGGGCTATGCCGCGGCAGTCCTGGCGCAAATCGCCAAGGATGTCTACACCGTGGAGCGCATCGGACAGCTGGCGGAGAAATCCGCCGCGACTCTCTCGCGGTTGGGATTGACCAACGTGCACGTTCTGCACGCCGATGGCACACGCGGCTGGCCGGAGCACGCGCCGTATGACGCCATCATCGTCGCTGCGGGCGGCCCGCAGGTGCCCGAGTCCCTCAAGACTCAGCTCAAGGTCGGCGGGCGCCTGGTGATCCCCGTGGGTGCCGACCGCAGGCTGCAGGAATTGATTCGCGTCAGGCGCGTGAGCGAACGTGAATACAGCACCGAGGATCTCGCCGACGTGCGCTTCGTTCCCCTCATCGGGTCCGAGGGGTGGGCCGCTCGAGCCCCCGGCGCACGCAGGCCGGCCGACGGCTCGCTCTCCGGGGCCATTGCCACGGCAAGCGAGCGATTCGCGGCAATCGATTCGGTCGACCTGCGCCCCCTCCTCGAGAGGATCGGAGACTCGCGCATCGTGTTGCTGGGCGAGGCGAGCCATGGCACCTCCGAGTTTTATCGGATGCGCGATCAGATCTCCCGCGCCCTGATCGAGAGCAAGGGATTCTCGTTCGTCGCCATCGAGGGCGACTGGCCGGACGCGGCCCGCATCGATCACTATGTGCGGCACAGCGAGTATCCAGCCTCCGAATGGACGGCCTTCGCCCGTTTCCCGGTGTGGATGTGGCGAAACCGCGAGGTTCGCCGATTCGTCGACTGGCTCAGGGAGCACAATGCCGGGCGCGATGCGAAGGAGCGGGTGGCTTTTCATGGCCTCGACCTCTACAGCATGTACAGCTCCATTCAATCGGTGCTGGAGTATCTGGATGGCGTCGATCCTGCCACGGCGCGGCTCGCTCGTGAGCGCTATGGCTGCCTTACGCCGTGGCAATCGGATCCTTCGGTCTATGGTCGTGCGGCGCTGACCGGCAGGTATCACACCTGCGAGCGCGAGGTCACCACGATGCTCGCGGAGCTCATGCGCAAACGGCGCGCCTATGCCGCGCACGATGGGGAGCGTTTCCTCGATGCCGTGCAAAACGCGAGGCTCATCAGCAACGCCGAGCGCTATTACCGCGTGATGTATTACGGCTCGCGCGAGTCATGGAATCTGCGCGATAGCCATATGTTCGAGACGCTCAAGGATCTGCTGCAATTCCATGGGGCGCACAGCAAGGGCATCGTCTGGGCGCACAATTCGCACGTCGGGGATTCCGCGGCAACGGAGATGTCGGCCCGGGATGAATACAACATCGGCCATCTATGCCGTGCGGCATTCGGCGCGGCTTGCTACTCGATCGGCTTCGGGACGGACAGAGGAACGGTTGCCGCCGCCTCGAACTGGGACGAGCCGATGCAGGTCAAGACCGTGCGAGCTTCCCTGTCCGGCAGCTATGAGCGCCTGTTCCACGAGACCGGCGAGCCGCGGTTCTTGCTGCCGTTGCGCCACCCTTGGCCCGCCGCTGCACACCTGCAATCCCCGCGTCTGGAGCGGGCAATCGGGGTGATATATCGACCCGAGACCGAGCTGCAGAGCCATTATTTCGAGGCCTGCCTGCCGCGGCAGTTCGACGAGTACGTCTGGTTCGATGAGACCTCCGCGGTCGAGCCGCTGCACAGCGAAGAGCTCGAGGACGTTCCGGATACCTATCCGTTCGGACTCTGACTCCTCGCTCGGCGCCGCGCCGCAGCCTGTCGCCGCCTCGCTCCCGGGCTTGCGCGTTGCGGGAAGTACTGATTGCACGCGCCGCGAGGCCGTCGGCACGATTCGGCTCTGAATCGTCAACCTCGAGGGGAGGTATTCAAATGAGCGGACTGACCGAGCCTTCGCCGCGCTGGGGCCAATGAGGCGCAGCAAGATCCGGGGGTAGCTGCGTCGATGAACCCGCGCAATTCCGCGGCTGCGCCGCTTCCGCTCCACGGATTGCCCGCCTTCGATGCACGGATGAGGGCGCTCGGCCGCGCGAGCCACGCGGCGGATGCCGGTGCCGTGGCGCTGCTCCTGGCGCTGATGATCTTCCTTGGGCTTGCGGCCCGCCAGATGGTGAGTCCCCTGTCTTCGGGACACGCGCCGCCGATCGATCTCGCCCCGAGCTCGCTGCCCATGTATACCCTGCGCACCGTCGCGCGCATGCTCGTGGCGCTGCTCGCTTCGCTTCTGTTCACCTTCACCTATGCCACCTGGGCGGCGAAAAGCCGCCGCGCCGAGCAGGTGTTGATCCCGCTGCTCGACGCGCTGCAATCCGTGCCGGTGCTCGGCTACTTGTCCTTCACGGTGGTATTTTTTCTGTCTCTCTTTCCGGGCAGCGCCCTGGGCGCCGAGCTGGCATCGATCTTCGCCATTTTCACCGCCCAGGCATGGAACATGGCCTTCAGCTTCTATCAATCGCTGCGCACGCTCCCGGTCGATCTGGACGAGGCCAGCCGCAGTCTTCGGGAAACCGGCTGGCAGCGTTTCTGGCGGCTCGAGGTGCCCTTCGCCATTCCTGGACTGCTCTGGAATACCATGATGTCGATGTCCGGAAGCTGGTTCTTCGTGGTCGCATCGGAGGCGATCGCGGTGGGCGATACGCGAATCGCCCTGCCCGGCATCGGATCGTATGTGGAGCGCGCCATCGAGGCGCGCAACCTCGCCGCCATCGGCTGGGCCATCGTCTTCATGAGCATCGCCATCGTGGTCTATGACCAGCTGCTGTTTCGGCCGCTGGTGGTGTGGGCGGACAAGTTTCGCGTCGAGCAAAGCGCGGCGCAGCCGCGGCCGGCAAGCTGGGCGCTGGATCTATTCAGCCGGTCGGGGGTCATCCAGGGTCTGCGCGGACCGGTTCAGGGCGTGCTCGCGCATCTTGCGCGGGCGCGGCTCGCGCTGCCAGGGGGACACCGGGCTATGACCGAGCGACCGCGTGGCGCGGGGGACATCCTCTGGTATGGCGGCATCGCCGCGCTTCTTGTCTGTCTCGGCTGGTATCTCGCGGGATTTTTGCGGCCGGCGCTCTCGATGAGCGACCTGCAGGCCGTCGCCTTGGACGGTGTGCTGACGTTGCTGCGGGTCATCGTCCTGATCGCTCTTGCCTCGGTCGTGTGGATTCCGGCCGGGATCGCCATCGGCCTGCGACCCAGACTGACACAGTACGTTCAGCCCGTTGCCCAGTTCCTGGCGGCATTTCCCGCCAACCTGCTGTTTCCCGTCGCGGTCTACCTGATCGTACAGCACCGCCTGGCGCCCGCCATCTGGCTCAGCCCGCTGATGATCCTCGGCACCCAGTGGTATATCTTGTTCAACGTGATTGCCGGGGCGAGTGTTTTTCCCACCGATCTGCGCGAGGCGGCCGCCAGCCTGCGCCTCGGTTCCTGGAGCAAGTGGCGCCGCGTGCTGCTGCCCGGGATCTTTCCGTATTACGTGACCGGAGCCATCACCGCCTCGGGGGGGGCGTGGAATGCCAGCATCGTCTCGGAAGCGGTGAGCTGGGGCAACACGCGCCTCTCGACTCCCGGCCTCGGGGCCTACATCGCGCAGCAAACCGCGGCCGGCGACTATGCCCGGATCACGCTCGGCGTGGCCATGATGTCGGCCCTCGTGGTTCTCATGAATCGAGTGGTGTGGCGGCCGCTCTATGCGCTTGCTGAACGACGCACGCGCCTGGACTGAGCCTGCCAGCATGAGCAGCGCTCAGATTCCGCCAGCGCCCGTCGTGATCGAGCTGCGCGGTGTGTCCAAGCGCTTTGCAAGGCCGTCCGCCGAGCCCTTTCCGGTGCTCGAAGGAATCGACCTGACATTGCACGAGGGGGAAATCGTCGGTCTGCTCGGCCGCTCGGGTTCGGGGAAGTCGACCCTTCTGCGCATCGCGGCAGGACTGCTTGCGCCCACCTCCGGAACCGTGTGGTATCGAGGTGCGCCGCTCGCCGGGCCGAGCGAGGGCATTGCCGTGGTGTTCCAGACGTTTGCCCTTTATCCCTGGCTCACCGTGCTGCAGAACGTCGAGCTCGGCCTGGACGCCTTGAATCTGCACCGCGCAGAGGCGGCACACCGCGCGCAGGCCGCGATCGACTTGATCGGTCTCGATGGATTTCAATCAGCCTTTCCGCGCGAGCTCTCCGGCGGCATGCGTCAACGGGTCGGCTTTGCCCGGGCCATCGTCACTCAGCCGCTGTTGCTGCTCATGGATGAGCCGTTCTCGGCGCTCGATGTGCTCACGGCCGAGACGCTGCGCACGGACTTCATGGATCTGTGGAGCGAGCATCAGCTACCGACACGCAGCGTGCTGCTGGTCACGCACAATATCGAGGAAGCCGTTCTGTTGTGCGACCGGGTGGTCGTGCTGGGGAGCAATCCCGGCCATATCGCAGCTCAAATCCCGGTCGCTGTATCGCGCCCTCGCGACCGCATGGATGGCGCGTTTCAAGCGATCGTGGGGGAGATCTATTCGATCCTCACCACCCGCCTGAGCGCGGCACTGAAATCACAGAGCACCCTGCGCCAGGGCCTCGCTCCCCATCTGCCGGACGTGTCGGTCAACGAGATCAGCGGCCTGCTGGAGACGCTCGCCGCGCCGCCGTACGAGGGAACCGCCGAATTCGTCAAGATCGCACGGTCCCTTGCGCTCGAGATCAACCACATCTTGCCGGTCGCCGCCGCCCTGCATCTTCTCGAGTTTGCCGAGGTCACGGGCGAGTCCATGAAGCTGACCGCCGCCGGACGTGTGTTCGCGCAGAGCGGTACCGAGCACCGCAAGCAGCTGTTTCGTGAGCACCTGCTCACCTTCGTGCCGTTCGCCGCCCATATCCGCCAGGTCCTCGCCGAGCGCGACGATCACCGTGCGCCGCGCGCGCGATTCGAGTTCGAGCTCGAGGATCATCTGAACACCGCCGACGCGGAGCGAGCGCTTCGCGTCACCATCGGCTGGGGTCGATATGCCGAGATCTTCACCTATGACGATTCGACGCGCAGCTTTGCATTGGCCGCGGGCTGATCGCGGTTGGAGGACTACTGCATGACATTGCAAGACACCGTATCGATTTTCGCGCCGGCAGGCTCGGCGGCGTTTGGCAGCCAGGTCGCATCTCATCTGGGAGTGACGCTGTGTGTGCCCGAGGAGCGGGAATTCGACGGGGGTGAGCACAAGATACGCTCGCTGCAATCCGTTCGCGGCCGATCGGTGTACATCATTCAGTGTCTCCATGGCGATGCGCTGGGCTCGGCCAACGACCGGCTCTGCAGGTTGCTGTTCTTCGTGGGCGCGCTCAAGGACGCCGGCGCACGCAGCGTCAGCCTGTGTCTTCCCTACCTGGCTTACGCGCGCAAGGACCAGCGCACCAAGGCCCGCGACCCGACCATCACCCGTTACGTGGCCCAGATGGTGGAGGCCGTAGGGGCCGACCGGGTGATGATTCTCGAGGCGCACAATCGCGCCGCCATCGATAATGCCTATCGAATCGAAACGCTGCATCTGGAAGCCACCGCGGCTTTCGTTGGACACTTTGCGCAGGTCTCAGCCGATCGCATCGTCGCCTCGCCCGACATCGGCGGAGTCAAGCGAGCGCGGCATTTCAAGGAATACCTCGAGGCGGCGGACGGGCGAGCCGTCGATCTCGGGTTCATGGACAAGAAACGCAGCGGCGGCACGCTCAGCGGGGACACCTTCGTCGGTGAGGTGCGCGGCCGGCAGGTGATCCTCATCGATGATCTGATCAGCTCGGGGAACACCATTCGGCGCGCCGTGACGGCGTGCCGCGAGGCCGGGGCCGCTCGCATCGATGTCGCGGTGACACACGGTGTTTTCGACTCGCCGGCGCACCAGCTGTTCGCGCCCGGCGGTCCCGACTCCATTCTCATCACCGATTCCGTTCCCCTGGCGCCGGGTTTCTCGGGCTACCTGTCCCGGTCGCTGCGAGTGGTGAGCGTTGCACCGCTGTTCGCCGAGGCGATCCGGCGGCTGGAGCTCGGCGGGTCGCTGTCCGAGCTCGCCGGCGTCGGGTGAGCGGCGCAAGCCCATGATCGCGCTCGACCTGCCTACCCGGATCCCGGTATATTGCCGCACCGGGCGGCACCCTCTCGGCTTGGTTGCAGCGCCACATAGGTCGCTGCAATTCACTCATCGCAAGGAGCATATCTTGCCAAGGAGCATATCTTGACGGGTCGTGGATCGCGTATTGCACTCGCCGCGACTTCGCTTTTGCTGGCGGTTGGGAGCCAGGCGAGCGAGTCTTCATGCGCAGCGCCGCAAGCTATTCCAGCCCGCCCGGCCGCGGCCATGTCGGGGAGTGCGCTGGCGCGGGCGCTCGGCGCCATGGACGATGATGCTCGCGAGGACCTCATACGAAGCGAGATCCTGGCGGGCAACTTTCCGCAGTTCCTGAGACGGCTCCACCCGGTCGAATTGCGCGGCGATCAGCCGAGCGGCGAGAGCACGCGCATCGTCGTGTGCGTCATGCCGGATTACCTTGCGGTCGGGTCGGATCGCGATTACCTGCTGGTGCCGATGCGCTTGCAGACGGCGCTCGTCGTGGCGGCTCGTTTCGGGTTCGCGCTGCCCACACCCGCCCTGGTGGACGCCATCTATGCCCAGTCGGATGTTCACTTGGCGCCGCAGCCGCTCCCGGCGAGCCCGGCGATGCGCTCGACGAGATATTATCTGAGCCACGATGCGCTGATCCGCTCGCAGCGCGACGAGCTGCAAGCGGCGCCCGGGATGCTGATTTCCGGCGACAAGAAGGATCTG
>Ga0335075_10009415_pt1 | contig 14902 bp, 14 predicted proteins | sample Lox_Sample_24_FD_206723 | JGI IMG/M metagenome (GOLD analysis project Ga0335075, IMG submission 206723) | Soil microbial communities from Loxahatchee National Wildlife Refuge, Florida, United States - Lox_Sample_2.4 | ecosystem: Environmental > Terrestrial > Soil > Wetlands | place: USA...
CCATCGCATGTGGTGCCAGTGAAGAGACCGCGGCAAACATAACCAACGCGCGAACCAGGGCGTAGTCTGCAGGGCTCCACGTGTCCGGATTCACGGGCGGACGAATGTCCTCTGGGCGGGTCCGGGCTAAATCATCAGCCAACTGCTTGAGCTTCTGAGCCGACTTCTGGCCTATGCCGCGGATACTCTCCAACTCTCTTACCGTGTACTGACGCACGTCAGCCGCGGTAGTCACGTTGCCATCCCGCAACGCGCCCGTGTTAACCCTGGAATTCCTAGCCAGCTGCTCGACCGGCGTGCCGCTCATACGCCGCTGGATACGTTCCTGTTGCTGAGGACCGCGAGCCCTCAGAACCGTTCTCCGGTAACGCCGTTCCGCCCTGCGATACTGCCGGACAGCCCGCCGGAACAGACCGGCTTGTTCGCGTGCCTGCAGGTGGAGCGCTGCCCCGCCAATGCGTAGTTCACTGTCTGTAGCCGGGCTCGCTTCCGTGGGTGTCACCGTCTCCTGGATCCAATCGCACGCCAACCATCACCACACTGAGCATCCGCCTCGAACTCTCGGCTTGCAATGGGTGCACCTCCGCGCCGTCGACCGGCGACGCCGACGATAGGCCTAGTTCCGTGCGTTTATAATTTGGCCTTCCGTATCAGCCATTCCGCAAATCAGACTTGCGCGTCACCAACCGACACTCAACTACTGAGCACTCCTCCCCGAAGCCCCGCGGCCGTGATGCACGGGCCGAAACCAGCCAACCGGGCCAGCATCTTCAAGCCCTCACACTGTTCAGCCAGCCGATAAATGCTCCAGGAGCCACCAAACTCGCGGTGGAGATCGTCCGAGGAGAGGAAGATCCGGTCCCCGTCCGCGCGGCAACCTTCTCTTGCCCGGACAGGTCAGCAATGATCCCTTTCAACCGGAGGAACCATGCGGTACGCGGGCCGTTCTCTACCGCGTCCTGCAGAGCTTCGCGGGCGTTATAGATATCCTGCCCGTCGCCCCGACGAAACGGACGTGCGCTTCGACATATCGCCAGAATGGGGCGTGCGGCCACGCCGACCTGGGCCGCCGCCTGCCGCTGTGGCCGCAATCACTGATGACCCACGGCCGCCGACTGCCCTGTTGCTGCAGATGAGCCTAGAATCGTCGACGTGACCCGGTGCTCCGACGAGCAGCGTTCACGGTCAACACGGTCGGCTTGTCGGTGCTCGGCTTCCAACTCGTCGCTGAACGCTACCCGCATGACCAGGCACCGACTCCGAATCTGCAGCACTGCCATCCACCACGTCTGACGGCCAGCCCTCGTGGCACGCTGGGCTACCGTCAAGGCCCGGCGCCATCGAGTCAAGGCATTCGGAGTTCGCCACGGCCTCAGACGGCGCCGGACTGCCTGTCGGAATTAGCCGTCGGCGAGGAAGTCGTCGATGTGCTGGCGGCTGATGGTCCGGCGCCTGCCGACCTTGAGTGATCTGAGACGGCCCGTTCTCAACTGGTCGTAGATGACATCGCGAGATAGGCCGAGAGCAGTGGCCGCCTCTTCGACCGAGTACGCCAGCCGTTCGATCTGTTGTGGGTCGGCGAGCCGGCGGTCAGACTCGGCCATGATCTCAGCTGAGCAGACTGGCGTATCAGCTGCCTGGGCGACGACCACGGCATACTTCGGAGAGCCTGGCGTTATCAGGATGACAGCCTCGGTGCCGAGTTGGCTCCGGATGGACTCCGCGACGACCTGCGTGGCACTGTTCGGATTCTGCGGCTTCATGGAGCTACAGCGTGACAGATTCGGGCCCGCACTCGTGTGCCTGATGCGCTGATGCGGCCCGCATCTGATTGCTCGTGCTAGCGGTCACGAAAAAATCCCGGTGTGCGGCCAGATAAGTCCTGCTGCGTGGTCATCAGAATTCCTGCTGGACGGTCACTAGATCTCCCGGTGACCGGCGTGTCGTGATGCAAGTGATCCCTCCGGGGTGGGTGGGTTCGAGGTGTCTGCTTCGCACTCACCGGCCCGGAGGGATCCGTGACTAAGTCTGGCAGGGAGATCATGGAAATTCTGGAGGCATACGACCTGACCGGCTGCGCGCACTCGGCGGCGCAGCTGGCCGGGACCGACCGTAAGACTGTGCTGAGATACGTGACGCTGCGCGAAGCGGGAGCTGATCCGGCGGCTCGGCAGCGGCGTCCCCGCTCGGCCGATGAGTTCGCCGGCAAGGTGGAGGAACTGGTCGACCGCAGCAGCGGGAAGATCCGGGCGGACGTGGTGCACCGCAAGCTGACCGCAATGGGATACCGGGGCTCGGAGCGGACGACCCGCCGGGCGGTCGCCGAGGCCAGGGCGGCGTGGCGGGCGGGTCACCGGCGGACTTACCGGCCGTGGATCCCCGAACCGGGGATGTGGCTGCAGTGGGACTGGGGCGAGGGCCCGAAGATCGGCGGACGGCGCACGCAGCTGTTGTGCTGCTGGCTGGCGTGGTCACGGTTCCGGGTGGTGCTGCCGGCCTGGGATCAGTCGCTCGGCAGCCTGACGGCGTGCCTGGACCGGGCGCTGCGGATCATCGGCGGTGTTCCTGCCTACCTGCTCACCGACAACCCAAGGACCGTGACCGTCGAGCACGTCGCCGGGATCCCGGTCCGTCACCCCGACATGGTCGCGCTCGGCCGCCACTACGGCGCCACCGTGGCGACCTGCCGGCCGTTCGACCCCGAGTCCAAGGGTGGCACCGAGGCGACGGTGAAGATCGCGAAAGCGGACCTGGTGCCGGCGCTGGTGAACCTGGCCGCGGAGTATGCCTGCTTCGCGGAGCTGGAGGATGCGTGCGCGGCGTGGTGTGAGCGGGTCAACGGCCGGGTGCACCGCGAGAGCGCGGCGGTTCCCGATCAGCGGCTGGCTGCCGAGCGCGAGCATCTGCACCCGCTGCCGGCCGAGGCGTATGTGGCGGCGCTGGGCGAGGAGCGGCTGGTGAACGACGATCAGACAGTCCGGTTCGGGTCGGTGCGCTACTCCACCCCGCCCGGCTATGTCGGGGACCGGGTGCACTGCCGGGTGCACGGCAGCGAACTAGTCATCGTCGCCCGCACCGGCAGCGGCCTGGCCGAGATCGTGAGGCATCAGCTGTCCACGCCGGGTAACCCGCGGATCTGCGACGAGCATTACCCGCATCACCCGGGCGGGAACGGCCCGCGCCAGCCGCGCCCGCGGCCCCGGACAGCGGCGGAGGAAGCGTTTTTGGGCCTGGGTGAGGGCGCGGCCCGGTGGCTGACCGAGGCCGCCGCCGCCGGCACCCAGCGGGTGCGGTCGAAGATGGCGCGTGCCGTCGAACTCGCCGCAGTGACCGGCCCGCCAGCGGTGGACCAGGCCCTCGGGCTGGCCGCGATCGCCGGGCGGTTCGGCGACGATGACCTGGCCGCCATCCTGGATCACCTGAGCAGGTCCGGCCCGGCCGGAGACCTGGTGACCGCCGACGAAGCACATTCGGCACAGCCCGGCACCAGCGGCTGGGCCGCCCTGGGCGGGTCCGGGACGGTGACCGCGTGACCGGGCCCGCCGCGCCGCCAGTCCCCGCCGAACTGGAAGCACTGATGCGCCGGATGCGGCTGCCTTACCTGCGCAAGGCCGCCCCGGACGTGCTGGCCACCGCCCGCGCGCAGCGATGGGACCCCGCCGAGGTCCTGCGGGTGCTGCTGGCCGAGGAAGTCACCGGCCGCGACGCCGCGACCCGCCGCATGCGCCGCCGGGCCGCCGGGTTCCCCTCCGGCAAGACCTTCTCCTCCTGGCGGCCGGAGGAATCCTCGATCTCCGCCGCGACCCAGGACGCGCTGGCCACCCTCGAATGGATCACCCGGGCGGAGAACCTCGCCGTGGCCGGGCCATCGGGCACCGGCAAGTCCCATTTCGTTGAGGCCCTCGCGCACGCCGCGATCGAGAAAGACCTGAAAGTCGCCTGGTTCACCCTCGAGTCCCTGGCCGCTGCCATCGCCAGATCCAAGGCGGACGGCTCGGTTGCCCGGACCGTCACCCGGATCTGCCGCAGCGACCTGATCGTCGTCGACGACATCGGCATGCTGCCCGCCGGACAGGAAGCAGCCGAGGCGTTCTACCGGATCACCGATGCCGCCTACGAACGACGCAGCCTCGCCGTGACCAGCAACATCCACCCATCCGGGTTCGACACGATCATGCCCAAGACCCTGGCCACCGCCACGGTCGACCGGCTACTGCACCACGCCCACCTCGTCCAGACCAACGGCGAATCACACCGGCTCGCCCAGGCCCTAGCCGGCAAAGGAGTGATGGCCTTGACCTGAACCAGCAAGCCGGGACATCAGATGGCCACCAGCCCGGACTTCCGGTGACCACCAACCAGGACAACACCCGGCCGTCTACGCGGACTTCGTGGTGACCGTTGACAGCTCGGAACGATCAGCCAGATCGCCCTGGCGCACCCCGCGCGTAACCTTCGGTTTAGGTCACGCCGGCGCCGAGCCTGGTACTACCGGACGTGGAGGTATCTGAGGTGAGTGATCAGCAGTCAGCCAGCCCGCATAGCGAGTACTTATTCACGCTTGATCCCGGTAAAGCGCCAGCGCGGGCGGTCCTGGAGGCCGCATCCTGGCGCATTACCGCAGACCTTGTGCAGCGCTACCCGGACCGGTTCATGGTGATCGAGACGCATCCCTGCGACGGGCAGTACGACTGCATCACGCTTGTAGACCAGGATCCGCGGTCGAATCTCTCGCGCATCGACCTCAACCGTGCCGGGAGCATCCACGTCCACCGTCGTGACAGCAAGTGGTGGTCGTGGCGCGGCTGCTGGTGGCAACTGGTGTCAGACCACGACCTCACGGCACCTCTTGCGGATCTGTGCAGCCAGGCCGGTCTAGTCTGGCCGTATTCGCTCCCGAAACCGACGCCTGCGGTCGTCGCATACCGTGTCATCGCGGCCTTCCTGACTCACCAGGTGCTGGGCCAGCGCCGGTGGCAGTGCTGTAACGGTTACGAGCACAACGGCGGATGGGTCAGCGGGCTGCGCGAGAGCCTGTTTGAGCCGTTTCCGGAGCCGTGGCAGCGACTGCAAGACCGGGTGTCGGTGTTTGAAGAGCCTGGGCAGCGGTTCTGGTTCCTGCTCAAGGACGGTGAGCCCGGCCTGGCAATCGAGCCGGCTGCAGGGTTCGCTTGGAACACCAAGGGACGGCGGAGCAACCTGTACGCGAGATATCAACGTACGCACTCAGTCTGGGCGGCCTTGTGGTCAGCGGCTGGGCACCTCCTGCCCTAGCTGGCCGCAGCAAAGGGTCCACTCGTCGCGGCGACGGCCGGCGCGGTGTCGGCCTTGCCAGCATGAATCTCATAGCCCTGGACTGGATGTTGAGGAGCCGTCGTTGGCTTGACTTCCTGGTAGTACTACCTGATACTTCCTATCAGGTAGTACTAGAACTCGGAGGTCGTCATGGTGCGTGCAACTGTCGGAGGTCGCCCGTTCGACTTCAGCAAGGAGCAGATCGAGCAGCGCATGCGCGGCGTTCAGCCTGAGCCGATCAGGGAGCACCTCGTGATGGTGAACGATGTCCCTTATCCACCCAAACAGGTGATGGCGACCGCTACAGGGTGGGAACGCACGAGCTTCACGACGATGGAGGCGCAGCGCGTGCTGTCACGTGCCGGCTTCGTAAGCCAGCGCGCCGACTCGGTGAACGCGCACGAGGTTTGGACGGCTATGGTCCGGCCTGACAGCGAGACGGAGCGCGCCAACGACAGCGGGAGCCCGGATCCGCGGCTGGCGCGGCTGGAGGCCCAGCTGGCGGTTGCGCAGGAAGCGATCGCCTCCCTGGCTGCACGCGTTCAGAAACTTGAGCTAGCCGCCCGCTGATCGCGGGTTCGACAAGGAGGAGCTAACGGGCGGAATACCAATGCTGAGAGCTAGGTTTCCCCTCAAGATTGTCAGGCGTCGCGCACAGACCAGCGCGCAACTTTTCTGTAACAGATGGCCTGGACGGCGAGGGACTGCTAATGGTTAGGCCGTGCGTTGAGACACTGCACTGGCCTGATCCTCAAATGGCGTCCTGTTGGTTGGCCGGCCCTGCACGGCCCGCGCGGGACGGGGGCCGCGAATGTCCTGTGCTCAAGCTATAGAAACCAACATGGCGGACTGCTATGACAGGTACTCTCCGCGACCCTTGCGAACACACGAAGAAGGATGTTCGCGACGTGCTCGTCCGTTTGGTGAAGGACGGCTGGACCATCCGCCGGGCGGGTCACTGGGGGACCTTGATCTGCCCGTGCCCGTCAGCATGCACCAAGATCACCGTCGGCGGTACTCCGGAGAATCCGGGGCGCGCCGCGCGCCGCATCCTCAACGAGGCCAGACGATGTCCACTGCCACCAGATGATCCCCGGCGGCCTCCCACGTCTGTTGGCGTTTGACAACAGGGGGCCTGGGCAACATGCTGGATGGCGGTGGTCCGCACTATCGGCGGGCAGTTGGTGGAGGGATGAGGAGTAGCGAGAAGGAATACGAGTTCCTGTTTGTGGTCGACGGCGTGTCAGCTGACGACGACGAAGTGGTCGCCGTTCTCATCGAGAGTTTCGATGCCGTGCTCTCCTTGAGCGCCGGAGTCCACAGACTTGCGGTCTCTGGAGTCGGGGTCGGGGCCGTAGACGCCGCCGAGCGACTCGTGAGGTCCGTCTCCTCTGCTGTACCAGCTCTTCGCTTGCTACGACTGGACCCGGAGCTCGTCGGCGTATCGGATATAGCCGAGCGAACGAGGCACAGCAGACAGAATGTTCAGCAATGGGTTAACGGGGAGCGGTGGGCCAACCGCAAATTCCCGAAGCCCGTAGGTAGTGTCGGGCGTTCGCTCGCGTGGCGGTGGGCGGACGTTAATGAATGGCTTGTGGCCATGGGCGAAGATGACGGCGAGCGCAGACCGACACCCGAGGACTACGTAGTGATCAATGCTGCGCTCATGGAGTGGAACGCTCGCGCAGACATTGACGCCCCTAAGAGTCGAGCTGGTAGCCGGAGCCGTGCCTACAACACCGAGTTCGAAGTACACGGCAAATTGATTGCCAGCATGCCCCGCGTCACGGGCCACGATCTCAGTGAATGGCTCGACATCGTGGAATCCCGCTCGCGTCAGCTAGATATGGACGCGGAATCTGAGCTCATGCAGTTCCACGGCCTGCCGTCCACCTATGCCCTGGCCATCGTGCGTGAGTACGAGGCGAAGTACGGCAATAGTCTTGCCGAGGACGAAACGACGTTGTCGAAGAGGACCGTCGATCTGCGGGATGACGCCAACCGCGCGAAGTTAGCACAAGTCGCCGCGAACCAACCCGACCAAGGGTGACCAGCGAGCCGACTCGGACAGAGGTCTGCGGACTACCCAGTACGTCTTGACTGACTTCGCGATCTAAGCCGCCGCATGGACAGCCCACGCCGTCCAGCATCAGTGCCAAGCTGCGCCTACGCCGGTCGCGGAACACGCCCGCAAGCTTTTCGTCCATCCGCCGCGAACTTCCCCAGCATAGATCGCCCGGCGCTCGGGACAGCGGCAGCGCCATGCGGTGTAGGTCGATACCGCGGCGGCCAAACTCGTCCCGGCCATCGGTGAACAACTCGTTCCGAAGCGGCCTTGAGAATAATCTATCCGCGCGGCCGCAGCCCGCAGGTCGGGCGCGTGCGCATCATCACGCGCACCCGCGTACGTACCGCGTGGTCAGTGACCAACCCGCGTGACGCATTCGCAATGGCAGAATGTGTCCCGTACAAGTGCAGGAGTGTAATGCAGCGTCGCAGGTGCATAATGCACAGCGCGCTATCTGCGGCAACAGCCAAGGAAAACTGATCCGCGGCCTATGGCACCGCGACCCTTGTCGGCCAAGACAGAAAGCCGTCCCTCAGGAACTGTGCAGAAGGCTCTTGAGCATGCCCTAATACGTGCGCTGCGCGATGGAAATGGGTATGCTGCGGACAGATGTTCAATACTAAGAAGACGGCGGCTCTCCTCGGCAACAGTCCGGATCTGGTCAACCACCTCGCTGGCACCGGTGAATTTGAGTCATGTAAAGCAGCGCAAACATCGACGAGTTCTTGGCGGCCGAAACGCCGGCCGAGCAAGAAACCGGCGTCACTGCCCTTCCGGCACCCGGACCAACTCGGCGCGGGGACGTAAGCCCCTGACCCTGAAGACGGGTGAGAGATGGCTCGACGGAGCCCCGGCCAAAATTCGATCTACTTCGACCATGGCAGGACTGCCTGCCACTCCCCCAGCGACCACCTGCACCGGAAATGCTCCGGCCGCTGGCGCGGCGAGATGGAGGCTGGCTATTCCGGGGCCGGCAAGCGTCTTCGCAGGCGGGTCAGCGGCAAGACCAAGACCGAGGTGCAGGACAAGCTCAGGCAGCTGCACCAGGAGATCGCGGCTGGCCTCGTCATCGACAGGAACTACCGCGTCAGCCAGTGCCTGGACAACTGGTTCGCGAACAGCTGCGGCGGTGTCTCGCCGTCAACAATCACCAAGCAGCGCTACATCGCCCGGTACCTTTACGACGGACTCGGTTACACCAAACTGGCCGAGCTGAACCCATCTGACGTCGAGCGCCTTCTCTCGGATCTGAGCAGTGCCCTGTCGACCGATACTCTGCGGCAAATGCTCCGGCTGCTGCAGAAAGCCATCTACCAGGCCCAGATAGACGACAAGATCGGACGCAATGTCGCAGCCCTGATCGAGCGGGTCCCGCGCGGCAAGGTCGGCCGCGAATCCAAGTCCCTTACGAAGGAGCAGGCCGTCCGTCTCCTTCGCGCGGCCAAGCAGCCGGTACGGCCGTCCCCAATCCACCCAGGACTGAAGCGTCAAGAGAGGCGCCCGGCCTCCCTGATGTACGCCTACGTCGCCGTCTCGCTTCTTTCAGGGATCCGCACGGAGGAAGCACGGGCACTCCGCTGGGACTTGGTGGACCTCGAGGCCGGCACGATCGCCGTATGGCGCTCCGACCGCATTGGCGGCGACACCAAGACACCCAAGTCCCGCCGTACCCTGCTGCTCGCCAAGATCGTCCCGGAGGCGCTCCAGGCGTGGAAGACCGATCAGGACCAAGAGCGTGCCGCGGCCGGGCAGAAATGGGCCGCGACTGGCCTGGTCTTCACCACCAGGACCGGCGGCCATCTCAGCGCGACGACCGTACGCAGATGGTTCAAGCAGATCTGCGAGCGCGCAAACCTGGGCCAGGGCTGGACGCCGCAGGAGCTTCGACACACCTTCGTCTCACTGCTCAGCGAGAACGGCATGCTGATCGAGGAGATTGCAGATCTGGTCGGCCACAGCTCCACCCACACCACCCAGACCGTCTACCGCAAGCAACTGCGGCCGGTGCTCCGGAGCGGGGCGCTGGCCATGGGCGCGATATTCGCCGACCAGGCCACGCCGACTGCTCAGGAGCAGCCCGCCCAACTCGACTCTGCTCAGGGTCCTGAAGTGTCTGGAGTACGCCCATAGATGCCTGTCCGCTGCCCCCGCTTTGCCCCCACGTGCCACGGTCAGAGGGGATTCCTGGCCCATCTACCAGCAAAAACGTTGATGTCCACTATAATTTGGTTCCTCCCTGACACGGAAGAGGTCACTGGTTCAATCCCAGTACCGCCCACCAGTTAAAAGGCAGGATTTCGAATACACACTCGTTGAGCTAGCTAACCAGTAAGAGCCAATGAAGAGCCATTCGTGCTCAGTTCCGGGCTAGCTAACTCATCGTTTGCGCAGGTCACCGTCAGTCTGTCGCAGCGGACAGCGGGTTGATATCTTCCGTTACCGGGAAGCAGCGCGGGTCCTTGCCGACGTCAGCCGGTGAAGTCGCGGCGGATCTCCTCGGCGCGGACGGCGGCGGTCAGGTCAGCGGTCGTGGTCTTGTGCCGCCGCTTGGGAAGCTTGCCTCGCAGCCCAGCTGATCGCATCAGCCGCGCCACCCGCTTGCGAGGACGCCGACGAACGCGGCGGGCCAGCTCGGCGTGCACACGCGACGCGCCGTACCGGCGCAGGCTCCGAGGGCCAAAATTCTGTTGAGGGAAGAGGCGAGGTTGAGCCGTGTGCGGTCGATCTCGGCCTGCAGGGGAAGCGATTGCTCGTATCGCATTCCGAGACCGGTCGTCTTCTTGCCGCGCAGGTACAGCGAGCAGGCCAGGTCGGCGCACATGTAGGTACCGACAGTATTGGCGTGGCGCCCGGCCGCACCCGCCCGCGGCGCGGTCAGCAGGCGCACGCCCGTGCCGGGGTGGGCGGTGATGCACAGCATGCATGCGGTGATCTTGATGAAGCTGCGGTGGATGCCCTGCGCGGCCCGCAGAGTGACTCCCGTCAGCCGACCATCTTGGTCGGCCACGATGTAGCCGCGATCGGGCGCGCCGGGGTCGCGCCAGCCCAGGAAGTCCAGGTCAGCCCAGGGCACGCCGGACAGCGGCCGGGGCAGGTTGATGCGCTTCGCCTCGCTCTTGACAGTGACGAAACACGCGCGGATGTCCTTCTCCTCGAGCGGTTCCATGTGATTGCCGCAAGCTAACAGCCGGCGAGACAGCTGTCGTCTGACTATTTCCCCTGACCGGCCTCGTGACTGAGTTGGTGGACAAGACCTCGGGGCGCATCTCGGCGAAGCGACTCTGCCACGCAGAAGGCGATGGTGCAGGCCGCGCACCTAGCCCTCGATACGGCACAGCGCCGGTCGATGTGGCCGTCCTTGTTGGACGTGTACCCGTATATGGCCACCGCGTGCAGCGACTAGATCCGCACCCCGAACGGTTTCCAGGTCAGTCATCTCGGTCAGCGATCAGCTGGTCGGAGTCCGCCAGTTCGGCCCCGTCCTCATCGAGCAGGACCGGCAGCAGCCGGAGCTTAAGGATCTGCACGGTTTGAGCCTCGCGCGTCCGCTGCCCGCCGAGCGACAGCACGTGCCATCTAACCCCGGCCGAGCCGGTACCTGTCCGGGTCACGCCGACCTGCACCGTCAGCTCCACCGGCTCCAGTTTGAACCGCACTTGCCTGCCCTGAGCATCCCACCAGGCGGAAACCAGCGCCGACCTCAGCGCCTCAATGGCCTCGGAGAGGTCAATCCAGTCTGTCTCATCGGCCATGATTCGTTCCCATCGCGCATTAGCCAAATCCAGAACAGAACGCAAACCGTATAACACGCCGACCATAGAAGGATTGCCGCATACTCGCCGGCCTAGCCAATCGCCGACCCGGCGGCGAGCCGCGCGTCCCGCCGAGAGTCACTCGGAGAGGTGCGCAGGGTTCCTCACGCCCGTCGAAGAGCAGACGCAGGCGCACCAGGGCGCCATCGCTGATTACTGGCACGACGCCGGACTATTGAGGGCGGCCGGCCCGATCGAGACCGAGTCGACTTTGTCGGTCTGGGGGCCATGGCATCAATGGCTTGGCTCCCGCCTGGCTGCGGAACGCATGCCACCCTTGTCTCCTATGTGAGTCCCGTGTCCGTGGCATCCCTTGCGTCCGGAACCACATGGCTGATCAAGGGCAAGACGCGGATGGTCGTTTCGTGCCTACTGGCGCGCACGACGCATTCGGGCGCACTTGCCCAGCTGCGTCCGCCGAGCCTATACTGCAAAGTATCCTAGAATGGCGTGGGCTATTCTCCTCACCTGGGGGGTATTGGTGGCGGAAAAGAAAAGCAGGTTCTGGGGCACTGTGTGCGCAGTGGCCGCTAGCCCGGTGACGTTGGCCGCTGGAGTGGCTAAAGGCGCGTACGACGCTGCCAGCGGGAACGGTTCTTTTAAAGATGGATTTGACAAGGCGACAGATTCTGTCGTCGAGGCGGCGTACGAGTTCGGAGAGGAGCATGGGTCGACCGTGACGACAGGGCTCGTTAGCGGCGCCGCCCTCGCCCTCGGGCGGCGTGCAGTGGACGGCGGTTCTAAACATCACTAAAAACAGTGCTGCTCGCAATGCCTAACCGCGCCCTTCCCTCCTCGGCCTGGATCAAATGATCAGGTTGCTCAGTCTTACCACCACATTCGATAAGCTCGCAGAAGGCAAGCCTATATTTACTTGGCCGTTCGCACTGCCGACGACATGGCGACGCTTGGCGCGTGCTGAGTGAGTAGGACGCGCTGCGTGGTCGTGGGCTCGCAGTTGCGTGGGCCAGCGGCGGCCCAGCTCACCTCGCTGACAGGCATGTCTGGAAGGTAGTTGCCGAGTTGCTGTGCAAGGCAGGCTCAGCACCACGCTGCCTACCGTCATGCGGCATGGTCAATTGCGCGTCCTGCCACCACATGACGCCAGGTGATGTGGTGCGGCAGCTCCGCGCGCCGGCATCGCTGATAGACGCCGAGCCCGGGCTGCCCTCTTGACGACCGCCGCGCGGACGTAGCCGTCCGCGTCGGCCTGCATGTCGTGCTCGTAGCACTCTTCGACGAAGTGCGCTGCCGGGATCTCAAGCCTCCGGTAGTCCACCGAATGCGCGTCGCTGACGCACTGTCCGGGCCCGGCGGTACACCAGCTCGGCGCGAGCGTCGACGACGGGAAGCTGGCCGGGCCGACCGCCGGGTGCTGATCGGCTCACAGAACTTCTCCGTTGCCAGCCTCGACTACAACCGGGAACTCGGCATCGTGACCCGCAGCCGCTCAGTGGTGGCCGCCGTCAATGCCACCGTGGCCCGGGCTCGACTACGCCCCCTACGTGCTAGGCAGCCGGCCCGCCGCGCACCTCACCGAAGCGCACCGGGCGGTGTCGGGCCTGGTGTTCCCGACACACCGCTACGTGCTCCCCGTCCACGACAGCCACCTTGGGCCCGCACCGATCATCACCGTCGACTTCAGCGACCTCACTGTCGATCGCACCAGCTGACCGCAGATTGCGCTCCCGGCACACGCGAGACTGCGCACGCGAGGCCCACCGCGCCAGTAGTCGAGGACGATCACGAGCACCCAGCAGGACAAGGATCGTGATGGCCACTTTCTGCTCGAAAGCCACCTTGATGCGGTCGCCGGTTACATCCGCGGCTTCCTGGGCAGAACGGTGGATCACGAGGTCTTCACCGCCTCCGGGAAGCGCCGCTGGCGCTGTGCGGGGCGGTGGACACTCACATACATCGCGAGCCGTGCGAATTGAGTCCTCGGGCGGCAACTCGAACCAGAACATCCAGCCGGGCCTTCCGGGGATTCGGAAGGAGCAATCATGGATATCCGTACCGGGCGTAGTGCCCTGGTCATTGTCGACCCGCAGGTCGACTTCCTCTCGCCGGAGAGCGTCATCTGGGACCTGGTCGGCGAGCAGGTCGAGAATAACGCGGTCGTGGGGCATCTCGTCGCGCTGAAGGCGGCGGCCGAGCGGGCGGGAATCCCCGTCTTCTACTCCCCGCACTACTTCAGCGACCACGAGTACGCCGGCTGGCGGCACCTGAACACGATCGACAGGATCATGTTCGAGCGGCGGATGTTCGATGTCTCCGGTAAGGGGGCCGAGTTCTTGCCCGAGCTCACTCCCAGGCCTGACACAATCGTGCTCTCGCCGCACAAGGCGCTATCCGGCTTCTGGGCGAACGACATCCAGATCCAGCTGCGCCAGCGCGACGTCCAGACGATCATCCTCGCCGGGATGTCGGCAAACCTGTGCATCGAATCGCACCTGCGCGATGCGGCCGAGAACGGCTTCGACGTGATCGTAGTCAAGGACGCCACCGCTGGCGCGGGCGAGGCTGCGACGCAGGCCGCCTACGTCAACTACGGCTTCATCGCCAGCGAGGTGGTGCGGACGGCCGAGGCGCTCGAGGCGCTCGCGTCTGCAGCCCCCGTCCACGCGTAGCCGATCGGAGGAAGCCGAGCGAAGCCGCTCATGCAGAAGCGAGCTTAGGGCGCTCCCTCCCGTCGAGGACAGGCACGCAGAGTGGTCTGATGGCCCTTCCTGTTTCAGATTCTGTGCTGGACCGTAAAGTGCAGCGTCTGCGCGCGGATGAGACCATCTGTGATTACAAAAGTGGCAACGCCCTCTCCGAAGGCAGCGGCGGAAGCAGCAGCCCACTCCACGAACATCAGATCGCCCTCATAAATCTGTGTCCTCAGATTCCAGGTCGCTTTGGGCAGATCACCAAAAATTCGCATGTATCCTTCCCGGATGCCGTCCTTGCCGCGCTTAACCCCGGCGGGCGTGATGAGGACGGCATCGTCAGCGTAGTCGGCGACGAGCTCATCCAGATCGCCCGCGTCCAGTGCCCGGGCGTGGTGCTGGTAGACCTGCTCACGCGTGCGCGCCATCTTCCTTCTCCTTCACGGCGAGCATCTCAGTCCTGCGGCTGCGCCGGCCGCGGACCAGAGAAGACGGGCCCGTGGATACCTGAGCCTCGACGCTATGAGTCTCGCTGCCCGCTTCGATAGGAAACGTTCCCGTCGGCCCGGTGGTCGTTCACGCAGCGATATCGCGTCCAGCCCCCGTGACTGTGTTCCCGTTCATTTGGCATGACACGCGTGACCGGTAATGTCCGCCGGCTATCCCAGTTGCAGAGCGTGGACCCGCGGAGAGCCTTGCAAACGCATCAAGTGAAAGCCACTATGTCGCGCGTCAAGCGGGACAGGACCAAGACTGATTGCTGCCGGCACCGGCAAAGCCCGGGTCTCACCCGAGGACGAGACGCAGCTTGCGGAACTCGCGATCGTGCCGGGCGGCGCCGTGGTCGGCGACAAGAGCGAGTGAGCAGGGCGTCAGGGCTCGGCCGCCCGGCAAACCCTTTACACGGCCGGCTCCGCAGTGCTCGCAGGCAGCTGGTGCGTGCCGCCCTGACCGCGCTGCTGATTCCGTCGGCTCGGCGGACCTTTGCCAGCGCCCGAGGTCATCAGCTGAGGAAGGGCCGGACGACCGGTCACGGCGTAGCGCGCCGCTCCGGGACCGATTCGCGGCGTGGCCTC
>Ga0335075_10009416_pt1 | contig 14902 bp, 11 predicted proteins | sample Lox_Sample_24_FD_206723 | JGI IMG/M metagenome (GOLD analysis project Ga0335075, IMG submission 206723) | Soil microbial communities from Loxahatchee National Wildlife Refuge, Florida, United States - Lox_Sample_2.4 | ecosystem: Environmental > Terrestrial > Soil > Wetlands | place: USA...
CCGTCTCGACGGTCACCCAGACACTCGCCCCGGTCACCAACACCGTGACGCCGGCCGTCTCGACGGTCACCCAGACACTCGCCCCGGTCACCAACACCGTGACGCCGGCCGTCTCGACGGTCACCCAGACACTCGCCCCGGTCACCAACACCGTGACGCCGGCCGTCTCGACGGTCACCCAGACACTGACGCCGGTGACGAACGCGGTGGCGCCGGTCCTGTCGACCGTTACCCAGACGCTGGCGCCGGTGACGAACACGCTGACTCCGGTCCTGTCGACCGTGACAGGGGCGCTCGCCCCCGTCACGAACACGGTGGCGCCGATCGTGTCGACCGTTACCCAGACGCTGGCGCCGGTGACGAACACCGTGGCCCCGATCGTGTCCACGGTCACCGGAGCGCTCGCCCCGGTCACGAACTCGCTAACGCCGGTCGTGCCGACCATCACCCAGACACTCGCCCCGGTCACGAACTCCCTGACGCCGGTCCTGTCGACCGTCACCGGGGCGCTCGCGCCCGTGACGGGCACCGTGACTCAGGTGCTTACCGCCCCGCTGGGACCGGTCAGCAGCCCGCCCACCGGGACGGCCACCGGGTCGGTCCCCGCGCTTCACCAGGTCCTGCAGAGCAGCAGCAACACGTCAGCGCACGGAACGACGCTGCCCGTCGGCGGTTCCTGGTCACAACCGCCGGGGCCAGGCGGCGGCAGCCCGGCGACGTCGCTGTCGCTGCTGCCCAAGGTGCCGAGCGTGCCGGGCGGCGGCCTAGCCGGCCTAGGCGGGCTTGGCGGCGCCCCTGGCGGCGCCCCAGCCGGTGGCAGCGGCGCTGGCGGCCTCGGCAGCGGTAGCACCAATACCGGAGTGCTCGGCGGTGCCCTGGCGGCGCTGACCGCGGCGCTCGTGTCGCTCCTCCTGCTCCTCATGCGCCGCGCAGCGGCTAAGCCAATCTGGCGTTCCTATCTGCCGGAAGTTCCGCCGGCGTAACTCCTTTCCTTCCCATCGGTTCGTACCTCGGCGTCGAACCAGCGCGTTCGGCGCTCTCCTGAGGAAGGAAAGTGAAGCACCTTGCGTGTGTGGACGAAGTCCGCGTGCGTGGTGCTTGCCTGGGGCATGCTGCTCACCCTTCTGGTGGCTGGCATGGGAGGGTCCGTCCCCACGGCCCAGGCGAACATGCGCACCGCGAGTAGTACTACCGCGGTCATCCTTACTAGCACGGCGGACGTCGCTAAGACGCTCGCGACAACGGCGACGGCGGCGCAGCCTACGCCGAAGTACATCGTGCAGCCAGGTGACTCGTTGTCCAGCATCGCCGCAGCATGCGCTGTGCGCGGCGGCTGGCAAGCTCTTTACTCGGCTAACCGGCGAGTGATCGGCCCGGATCCGGATGTCATTCATCCCGGCACCGTTCTGGTGCTGCCAGGCCAGATAACACCGGTTCGCTACACAGTCAGGACCGGAGACACCTTGTCGGGCATCGCCACCGAGTTTGCCATTCCTGGCGGCTGGGCGGCGCTCTACGCGGCAAACCGCCAGGTCATCGGGCCTGACCCGAACGTAATCCATCCGGGCACCGTGCTCACGCTCGCGCGCCCGGCTGCACCGACACGACCCTCGCCAAGCCCAGCTCGCCACCACCAGGCGCAGCCGGCGCCGCCGGCGACGCATGCCGTGCCATCGCACCATGCCCCGCAGACGCGGACCAGCGTGCCCATTGCCACGGGCATGCCTGGGTGGCTGCGGTTCGTGCTGCTGGCGGCGGGCCTGCTCATCGGGGTCGCTTTCCTGGCCGAACTAGTCCTGGCGATCGCCCGTCGGCGTCGTCAGGCCATGGCCAGGAATGCCAAGCCCGAGATCTCCTTCCCCCGCGAATCAACGGAGGCTGAACCCGTGATCACACAGGAAGCCCACATCGTCCTGGCCGACTACGACCGGCTGGTGGTGACCCATAACAAGGCCGATGACATGGTCTGCGTGCTGCGGCCGCCCGGCGAGGACCCGAGGGCGATCCTGCGGGTCGCCCGCCTCGTCCTGCCGGAGGATCCCTATGAGGAACTGGCCGATCAGCTCGGGGTGCCCGCGAGCTGGCCGATGGAGTGACGCCCATGGCGTGACGCCGACCGGAACCGCGCGGTAAGCGCGGCTGATGCGCAGAGGAAGCGCGGTTCCGGAGCGATTCGACGAGCGCCGCGACGTGACGGCGGTCATCCGGCGACAGCTCGTCGATGCTGGCGATCAGGAGGTCACGTTCCCGGTCGCCGGGGTCCCGCTGCCCGGCCGGAGCCTCGTCGTAGTAATGCAGTCCGGTGGATTCCGCTGCGGCGGTGCGGACCACCGAGACTGGGACATCGAGCCCTTTGGCGAGCGCGTCGATCGTGGCCGGGCGTGGCGGCCGGACCAGGTTCCGTGTGGTGGCGAGGGTGTAGACCGTGGAGCGGGGCAGGCCGCCGCGGCGAGCGACCTCTCCGTACGACCAGCCGCGGTCGCGCAGCCGCTGCTGGATCAAGCGCTGCAGCGGGTTGATCGCCTGCTCCTGCGCCGCTGCGTCGGCCTTCGGCTCCTCCTTGGGAAGATCCGGCCTGTCATCCGCCACGTGCGCCGCCATACCTATCAACTTAGCGCCTGCTTGGTGCGAAGAAGGTCAACCGCGATTCTCACTGTTGACTGATCCGACAGCATGTTGTACGGTGATGACCGTACAGTCCGTACGTCGAAAGACGCACAGACACTCTCCGAAGGAGGCTTCAATGGCTACCTACACGATGCAGGAGCTTGAGCTCGAGACCGCCGAGCTGCTCCCGGCCCGGGAGACCCTGCACTGCGGCTGCAGTTCGCACTCGTCCGGCGGCTTCGCCCTGGTGAATGTGAGCGGCAACAACATCCTGGACGGGAACAACGTCAACGTGCTCGGTATCGCCAACCAGAACACTGGCGGCAGCTTCTACTGGGCGTAGTACCCACCCGGCTTACGGCGCTGACCTGATGTGAAGTTTCGAATGGGACGCGCGACAGGAAGAGAGGGCCGCCCGGTCGCTCACGGGCGGCCCTCTCCCTTTGCAGGCCTACACCCGGACACGACCAGCCACACCTGATGAGCATGTGAGGAAGGAGCAGGTCTGTGACTGCAGTCGTAGGACACGTGACAGCCGGGGCCGCCACACAGGTACCCAGCTTGGCTCGCCCCCCCCGGCTGGCCGAGGGAGTCGAGTTGCTCGGCGCGTACAAGAATTCCGGCTACGGCCAGGCGCCGTCGCTGGTCCGGCGAGCGGACGGTCAGGTCATCCAGATGTCCCCGCTGCTGTACCAGGTGGCCTGCCAGATCGACGGCTTCCGTGATGCGGACGCCATCGCGGCGCTGGTCAGCGCCGACCTCGGCCGATCCCTAAACGCCGAACAGGTACGCTATCTCGTCACCGCGAAACTGCTTCCCCTTGGCGTCGTCGGCGCGGAGGGAGTCCCGCGCACCCTGCCGAAGGCCAACCCGCTGTTCTCGCTAAGAGCTCGGTTTACGTTGCTGCCAGAGCGGGTCGTCAACCTCCTTGCCGCGTTCTTCCGCCCACTATTCCGGTGGCCTGTCGTTGTGGCCGTAATCACCAGCGTCCTAGCCGTGGACTACTGGCTGTTCGCCGTCCACGGGCTGGGCGGCGGGATCGAGCAGGTCCTGCGCAACCCGATGGACCTGCTCATCGTGCTCGGCCTTACCCTGGTCTCCGCCCTAGTCCACGAGTGCGGGCACGCGACCGGTTGTCGTTACGGCGGCGCGCGACCTGGCGTGATTGGCGTGGGCATCTACCTGGTCTGGCCCTCGTTCTTCACTAACGTCACCGACTCCTACCGCCTCAGCCGGGGCGGTCGGTTGCGGACCGACCTCGGCGGACTTTATTTCAACGCGGTCTTCATGCTGGCTCTGGCTGGTCTCTATGTGGCCACCTCGGCCCAGATCTTGCTTCTGGTCATTGCCGTCACGCACCTGGAGATGCTGGACCAACTGCTCCCGTTCGTCCGCTTCGACGGGTATTTCATCCTCAGCGACATCATCGGCGTGCCCGACCTGTTCGCCCGCGTCGCGCCCATCGTGAAAAGCGTGCTGCCCGCGGGACGCCGCGACCCACGCGTTGCGGGCCTGCGGCGCAGCGCCCGGATCCTGGTCACCGGCTGGGTGCTGTGCGTCATCCCGCTGCTGATGTTCACCATGGTCTACCTCGTTCTGCACCTGCCCGCGATCGACCGGGCGCTGTGGCAGTCCACCCGCGCGCAGGCGCACCTAATATCCGATGCCGTCGCCGGCCAGCACTACGCAGGGGCCATGGTCGATGTGGTCGGTGTGGTCTTTTTGGCCCTGTCGTTCGCCGGATCACTTTACGTCCTGGTAGGACTGGTGCGACGGGTCGCCGCCGCGGGATTGCGCTGGTCCGCCGGCCGTCCCGTCCGCCGCCTCATTGCTACCGGGACTGGTCTGGCGGTCATAACGGGGCTCGCCGCCTGCTGGATCACCCAGGGCCAGTTCCGCGGCTGGTAGTCCGGCGTAACCGGATCTGCTGATCAGGATCCACGGCGGCCCGGTTCCGGAGCGATTCCACTAGCGCGGCCACATGACGGCGGTCGTCGGGCGACAAGTCGCCGATGCTGGCGATCAGCAGCTCCCGCTCCCGGTCATCCGGCTTTTGCTGCCCCGCCGTGGGCTCGTCGTAGTAGTGCAGCCCGGTGGACTCGGCGGCGGCGGTGCGTACCACGGAGACGGGCACGTCGAGCCCTTTGGCGAGGGCGTCGATGGTGGCCGGACGCGGCGGCCTGGCCAGATTCCGCGTCGTGGCCAGGGTGTAGACCGTGGACCTGGGCAGCCCACCCCGGCGGGCCACCGCCCCGTAAGACCAGCCGCGGTCACGCAGCCGTCCCAGGATCAGCCGCTGCAGCGGGTTGATCGTCTGCTCGGGCGCCGCCGCGGAATCCGTCGCGCGCTCCTCGGGAGGATCCGGCCTGCCATCCGCCGCGTGCGCCGCCATACCTACCAAGTTAACCCCCCTCTCCCGCGAGCAGACCAGCCGCGATTCGCGAGTTTGACTGATCGCGAGAGGGTATTGTACGTTGACGATCGTACAATACGTACGTCGAAAGACGGGCATATTGCCCACTCCCTCGGACTACCGTTGCCGGCCTGCTGTGCGCATGATCGCGGGGACGCGCAGCGGCCAAGAAGGGGCCGCCCGGTCATCCGGGCGGCCCCTCTCTTACAGTCATCTCCTGCACAAGCCGCATAGCACCAGAAAATCACTAGCCCGCAGCCGGGAGCACGCGGCAGAGTGCGAGCATGCGCGCGCGTGGGCTTGACCGCGATGGCTTCATCAGGCGCGAGGGTGGCCTTGCCCTCGTGCCGAAGGCATTCGCGCCTGTCGTAGCGGCGGCGAAGACGGCGATCCTGGACAGCTTCGGCCCCGATCGCCTGCACAGCGGTTACCTGTACGGGAGCATTCCCCGCGGTACGGCCGTGCCCGGGGTATCCGATCTCGACATGCTGCTCGCGTTGCGGCATGAGCCGACTGACGCCGACCGCATGGCCGCGGCCGCCCTGGAGACCCTGCTCGACACGAGGTTCACCCAGATCAACGGCGCGGGAATCGGGCTCGCCAGCACGGCCACGCTGCTTAGTGAGCTTGAACGGTACGACCTTGGCTGGTTCGTCGCATGCCTGTGCACGCCGCTGATCGGCGAGGACCTGGCGGCGCAACTGCCCAGGTACCGGCCCACGTCACTCCTCGCCAGGGAAACGAACGGAAACCTTGGCGACATCCTCCCCCGCTGGCGCGCCCAGCTCAGCCAAGCCGGGACAGACAGCGACCTGAAGACGCTCAGTCGCCGTGTCGGCCGCGTCCTCGTAAGAACCGGATTCACCCTGGCCATGCCCTGCTGGGGCGGCTGGACGAGCGACCTCGGCGAATCAGCGGCTGTCTTCGGTAGCTACTACCCGGCGCGGCGGGATCAGATGGCGATAGCGGCGGAAGTGGCCAGGGCAAACACCACTGACCGTGCCGTGCTCGGCATGCTCATCGACGACCTCGGACCATGGCTAGCCGCCGAATACCTCGCGAAACACGGCAAGAAGACACCTCGGCCCTAGGCCTAGCGTAACGACGCCAAATGCTCCAGCAGCGCCGCGCGGAACTCCGCTGGCTGATCAAGGTGCGGACCGTGCCCCGAGTCCTGAATGACCGCTTCGCGGTACCAGCCACCCGCCGCGGCGTAGCCGTCCAGCAGGGCGCGGGTCTGCCCGAGCATCGGCTGCGGCGGCCAGGCGTCCGGCCCTGGCCACCCGGGCACCGCCCCGATGGATCCCAGGTAGCCGAGGTCGTACAGGGAGGTGTCGGAAACGATCACGTCGTCCGCGCCCCGCAGCCACAGGATCGGCGGCTTGGGCGACAGCTCGGCCAGGCTGGCGATCCGGAAATGGGTCGGCGCCATCGTGTTCAGCACGCCGCGGTCCCCGGGAGCGAACCCAGGCCAGGCCAGCGCCAGCGAAGAGGTGCCCGGATAGTGGTCGTCGCCGGTCCGCGTCGACAGCATGGACTCTACGAAGATGTCGAGCTCGGCCGGCACGAACGGCGGCTTCACGTAGTGGGCGAGCAGCACCTGCCGCGGTGACGTGGGGCTGTCCGCGCCACGGTCGCCCGCCGCCAGCCGCGTGACGAAGTCGGGATTGACGGATCCGCCGCCGGAGCCGGCACCGGCGGCATCGCACAAGATGCCGTCCAGACCGCGGGTGCCGCCGAATCCGTACGGGGAGACCGGCGCCACCAGGGTCACCGACGCGGCGCGGTGGGCGCCGGGCCGTTCGGCGAGGTACTGCAGCAGCACTCCGCCGCCCATGCTCCAGCCCACGAGGTGCACCGATGGAAGCCCTAGCGCCTCGATGACCGTGGCCAGGTCGTCGGCGTAGTCGCCGAGCCCGCGGGTCGCGTCCACCGGTTCCGGGTCGGTGTCGCCGAACCCGCGCAGGTCCACCGCCAGCGGCCGGTACCCGTCCGGCAGCGCGAGCATGGTCGGCTGCCAGAACAGTGACGACGACACGTTGCCGTGCACGAACAGCACCGGCTCGCCGGCCCGCCCGTCCACCGACAGCACGGCCGTGGTCAGGCGGCTGGTGGGCACCCGCTCCGCCCTGATACCGGGCAGCAGTGTCTGCATGCCCTGACCGTATCGCGTCACCCCAGGCGCAGGGATTAGGGGCGGATACGTATTGACACGCTGCCCGCGTGATGCCTTCATGACGCTATAGCGAGCGCGGGGGGATGCCATGGCCCAGCCGACTATCGACCAGGCGCTGACGGAGACCGGTCCCATCACAGCGGACCTGGGCATGATTCTGGCACGGTCGGCGCGCCGGTTCGGCGCCAAAACGGCGCTGATCGCCGGCGGCCGCGCCTTCACCTACGGGGAACTGGATGAGCTGTCCGACCGGGCGGCCGGGGGCATGCACGCGCTCGGGGTGCGGCCAGGCGATCGCGTCTCGCTGTACTCGCCGAACCGGTGGGAGTGGGTAGTCGCCTACCACGCGGCGCTCCGGCTGGGCGCGGTGGTCAATCCGGTCAACGTGATGCTGACCCCCGGAGAAGTCGCCTTCGTGCTGAACGACTGCGGGGCGGCGGTGATACTCACCTCCGGGGCGAAGGCCGAAACCATCCTCGGCGTGACCAGGGCCGTGCCCACGTTGCGCCGGGTCATCAGCTTCGACCCCGCGGGCGGCGGGACCACCTCCTTCGAGGAACTGCTCAGCCTCGCCGGGAAAGCACCGGAGGCCGTCAGGCCGGCGCCGGCGGACCTGTCGACCATCGGGTACACGTCAGGCACGACCGGTCACCCCAAGGGCGCGATGCAGTCGCACCGGGCCGTGTTCCTCAACACGGCGGCCCTGTTCGCGGTCCAGACCAGGACCGAACGCGACGTAATGTGCAACGCCCTGCCACTGCCGCACGTCTACGGCAACGTGATCATGAACGGCACCTTCATGGCCGGCGCCACGCTGGTGATGGAAGAGCGGTTCGATGCCGCGGCGGCGCTGGCCGCGGTCGGCCGTCATCACGTGACGGTCTTCGACGGCGTGCCGACGATGTACGCGATGATGCTGGCCGATCCGTCCCTGCCCGGCGCCGACCTGTCCTCCCTGCGGATCTGTGCGGTGGGCGGTCAGACCATGCCGGCGGCGAAGATGGCCGAGTGGGAGCACCGCTCCGGCGTGCCGCTGCTGGAGCTCTGGGGCATGACCGAAATCGGTGGCGCGGGCACCAGCAACTGCAGCTACATGCCTAACGTGCACGGCTCGATCGGGTTCGCGCTGCCCGGCGTGGAGGCCAGGATCGCCGCGCTCGCCGACCCGGGTGTCACCCTGCCGGACGGCGAGCCGGGCGAGCTGATGATCCGCGGGCCGCTGGTGATGCTCGGCTACTACGGCAAAGAGCAGGCGACGCGCGCGACGATCGAGCCGGACGGCTGGATGCACACCGGCGACATCGCTACCCGTGACGAGGAGGGCCACTACTTCATCGTCGACCGCATGAAGGACCTGATCATCACCGGCGGGTTCAACGTGTACCCGGCCGAAATCGAGCGTGTCGTCGCCGCTCACCCCGCGGTGGCCATGGTCGCCGTGGGCTCGGCGCCCGATGAGACCCTGGGTGAACTGGCCCGCGCCTACGTGGTGCTCCGGCCGGGCGCGGCGGCAGCAGAGACCGAGATCATCGAGCATTGCCGGCCGCACCTTGCCGCCTACAAGCTGCCGCGCTCCGTCCGATTCGTACCTGACCTGCCGAAGACCTCAACCGGCAAGGTGATGCGCAGGGAGCTGAAAACCCTCGACGCCTGACGTAACGAGGCGTTCTCCGCCACGACGACACCCGCGGGCACGGGGTCGGCGTACAGCATGTCCGCCACGTCTGCCCGGCGGGCGAGCACCCGGCGCTGGTTGATGTACCCCTTGTCGGTGATCTCGCCGTCATCGAGGCTGGCCGGGCGCGCGAGCACGACGAGCCGCTCGACGCGCGCCGCGGATCCGGCCCCGGCGTTGTGCTCCGCGAGCGCCCTGGCGAGCAGCTTGTGCAGTTCACCGTGCACGATCAGCTCCCCGTCTACCGTCGGCTCGCCGCCGAGCAGCCGCCGGGCCTCGGCCGCGTTCAGCCAGCCGAGCGCGCACACCTGGTCCTTGTTCTCCCCGGCGAGCACCGCGTCGGACAGCACCGGGATCGCGGACAGCAGCCGGGTGCGCAGCGCGCCGACCCGGACGAACGTGCCGGACGTGAGCTTGAAGTCCTCGGCGATCCTGCCGCGGAACACCAGCCCGGCGGACGGGTCGGCGGGGTCGGCGAGGGCGACCGCGTCGCCGGACCGGTAGAAGCCGTCGGCGTCGAACGCCGCCGTGGTCAGGTCCGGCCTGCCGAAGTAGCCGGGTGTCACCATCGGCCCGCGCACCCGGATCTCGCAGGCGTCGCCGTCGGCGGGCACCAGCTTGACTTCCGCGCCCGGCAGCGGCACGCCGATGCAGCGGGCATCGGTGAACGGGAAGTGCGCGCTGGTCACCGCCGGGGCGGTCTCGGTGGCGCCCCACGACCCGGTGACCGGGACCTGGCGGCCGGTGATCCGCTCGGCGACGGCCGCGAGCCGGTCGCGGAGCGCGGCGGGCAGCCCGGCGCCGGCGTTGAATATCAGCCGCAGCCGGGAGAAGAAGCGCGCCGCGAACTCCGGGTCGGCCTCCAGCACGGGGACCAGCTGGCCGTATCCCGCGGGGACGTTGAAGTAGACGGTCGGCGGCACGTCGGCGAGGTTCTGGATCGTCTGCCCGAACAGCGCGGGCACCGGCCGCCCCGCGTCGACGTACAGGGTGCCGCCCGAGCTGATCATCATGTTCACGTTGTGGTTGCCGCCGAACGTGTGGCTCCACGGCAGCCAGTCCACGGTCACCGGCCGCTCCCAGCCGAGGAACGGCCAGGCCTGCCGGATCATCTGCTGGTTGGCGGCGAGCATCCGGTGGGTGTTCAGCACGCCCTTCGGCGTCCCGGTCGAGCCGGAGGTGAAAAGGATCTTCGCCGTTCCGTCGGGGCTGAGGTTCGCGAAGGCCGTCCGCACCGCGTCGCCAGGCCTCGTATTCATCAGAACGGACAGTTGCTCCGCCCCGTCCAGCTGACCCGCGCTCACCACGGCGGGGATGCCCGGCAGCGCGTCGAGCGCCGCGGCGAAGGCCGCCGCGTCCGCGGCGAACACCGCGCCGGGGCTGATCAGCGCGGCGATGTCCCTGATCCGCGCGTGGTCCTGGCTCTGCAGCGAGTAGGCGACGCTGACGGGCGCGACCGGGATGCCCGCCGTCATCGCGCCGAGCGTCACCAGCAGGTGGTCCACGCCGTTGCCGGACAGCACGAGCAGCGGCCTGCCGGGTCCGAGGCCCCGATCCAGCAGCGACTGGCCAATGGCATCGGCCGCCGCGACCGCGCGTCCGTAGCTGACGGTGCGCCAGTCACCACGGGCCCGTTCTGAAATCAAGGGGTGTTCAGGAGCGGTACCGGCCCACTCCCGCAGGCTATGCACCACCGTCACCGGATACTCGCCCAGTTCCTCGGACGAGCGGAGTAGCAGCTCACCCGGCTCGGCCCCGGCGGCGGCGAGCACCCGCGGCGGCGCGAACAGATCCCGGACTCCATCGCTGCTGGCCATTTCTCTTTGTAGCGCTTCCCGGGACGCGCCCACAAGGCTCTGTACAGCCAGGGGATGCGCGATTTATTATGAACATTGTTCATGAACGACGTTCATATCGGGAGGAACCATGGCGGACACGCTCATCGTCAACACCGCGCAGGCCGAGGCGTGGAATGGCTACGAAGGAGAGCACTGGGCGGCCAACGACGACCGCTACGACACCATCAACGCCGGGTTCAATGAGCCGCTGCTCGACGCCGCCGGGATCGGCGAGACCAGCCGCGTGCTCGACGTCGGCTGCGGGAACGGGAAGCTGACCAGGCTCGCCGCCCGCCGGGCCCGCCGCGGCCAGGCCACCGGCCTGGACCTGTCCGCGCCTATGCTGGCCAGGGCCCGCGCCAGGACGGCGGAAGAAAACACCGGCAACGTGACCTTCGAGCGAGGCGACGCGCAGGTCTACCCGTTCCCGCCTGCCGGCTTCGACGTGGCCATGAGCAGGTTCGGCGTCATGTTCTTCGCCGACCCCGTGGCGACCTTCGCGAACATCGGCCGCGGCCTGCGGCCCGGTGGCCGGCTCGCCTTCGCGAGCCTGCCCGACCTGGGCGGCACAGACCTCGGCCCGGTGTTCGGGGCCGCCGCCGCGCAGCTGCCACCGCCGCCGCCTCCGGCCACCGGCACGACAAGCCCGGAGTCCCTCGCCGACCCGGCACGGGCCCGCCAGGTGCTGGCTGGCGCCGGATTCACCGACATCTCGTGGACCCGCGTCGAGACCGCCCAGGTGTGGGGCCGGGATGTGGCGGACGCCACTCGATTCATCTGGGGCTGGGGGCCGGTCCAGTTCCGGGTGCAGCACGCCGGTCCCGGTGCGATCACCAGGGCCTGGGCCGCGCTCGAGGACGCGCTGGCGCCGTTCGCGACACAAGACGGCGTGGTCCTGCGCGGCGCGGCGTGGGTGGTGACCGCGCGACGGCCGCTCGGCTGACACCTCGCGGTACGATCCGGGGGATGTCCCCCAGAAGGGCGGCGGTGCTGCGCGGCGCCGGTGACGGCCAGAACCTGCGCGAGCACCTGATCGCCACCGCAGAACGGATGATCGCCAGCCGCGGCACGGCCGCGCTGACCGTGCGCGAGATCGCCCGTGAGGCCGGGGTGGCCGACGGGGTGCTGTACAACTACTTCGACAGCAAGGAAGAGCTGCTGGCGAACGCCGTGGCCGCGCATCTTCGGACGATCGAGGCCGGCCTCGGCGAGCTGCCCAGTGCCGGGGAGGGCGATGTCGCGGACAACCTGCGGACCTACGTCAGGTACGGCATCGCCCTGCACCAGGCGCTGCTGCCGCTGATGGCGGGGCTGCGGCCTGAGCTGGAGGTGGCCAGCCGGTTCACCGGCCTCGTGGGGCCGGACAACTGGCGTGACAAGCTGCTCAGCTACCTGCGCGCCGAACGTGACCTGGGCCGAATCGCGCCCGCCGCCCCGGTCGAGGCCGCCGCCACGATGATCGTCGGCGTGTGTCACGAGATGGTCCTGACGCTGCTGCTCCCCAATGGTGCGGACACGGGCATCTTCGCGCCGCCGCCGGACCCAGGCGATGTCGTGGCGGTCGTTCTGGACGGCATCCGGGCTGAACGGGACGGAGTTGGTTCATGAGCGCGACACGGCGGTTCAGGATCGCGGCGATTCCCGCGGACGGCGTGGGCCAGGAGGTGGTGGCCGCCGGGCGGCAGGTGCTCGACGCGCTGGCCGCCGGGAGCGCGGGCGCGTTCGGGTTCGACTGGCAGGAGTTCGACTGGGGCTGCGGCTACTACGCGCGGACCGGGCGGATGATGGCCGCGGACGGGCTCGAGGCGTTGCGGGACTTCGACGCCATCTACTTCGGCGCGGTCGGCTGGCCTGGCGTGCCCGACCACGTCAGCTTGTGGGGCCTGCGGCTGGCCATCTGCCAGAACTTCGACCAGTGGGCGAACGTCCGGCCGGTCCGTTTCCTGCCCGGCGTGCGGAGCCCGCTGCGCACGGCCGACGACGACGTCGAGCTGGACTGGGTCGTCGTCAGGGAGAACAGCGAGGGCGAGTACGTGGGCATGGGCGGCCGCAACTTCCGCGGCCGCGGGCCTGGCGGCGAGATCGCCGTCCAGTCGGCCCTGTTCACCGAGGTCGGCTGCGAGCGCATCATGCGCTTCGCCTTCGAGCTGGCCCGCACCCGCGCCCGGCGCAAGGTCTCCAGCGTCACCAAGAGCAACGCCCAGCAGTACGGCATGGTCTTGTGGGACGAGGTCTTCGCGCGGGTCGCCGGCGACTACCCCGACGTCGAGACCGAGAGCGTCCTCGTCGACGCGATGTCCGCGAAGTTCGTCCTGCGCCCCGAGGACCTGTCCGTGGTGGTGGCCTCGAACCTGCACGCGGACATCCTGTCCGATCTCGGCAGCGCGCTGGCCGGCAGTCTCGGGCTGGCCGCCAGCGCCAACCTCAACCCGGAACGGCGTTTCCCGAGCATGTTCGAGCCGGTGCACGGGTCCGCGCCGGACATCGCGGGGCAAGGCCTGGCCAACCCGATCGGCGCCGTGGGCAGCGCGGCCCTGATGCTCAGCCACCTGGGCCTGCCGGAGCAGGCCGCCCGGCTGGAGGGCGCCATCAAGGCGACCACCGCGGCGGGCGTGCTCACCCGCGACGTCGGCGGCACCGCCAGCACCAAAGACGTCACCAACGCCTTGATCGACGCGCTATGACAACGTCCAGCGGCGCCGTGTCGCCGGTGTCACCGGTGTCGGCGTGGGCGCCGTTCCGGCACCGGCTGTTCGCGGCGATGTGGGGCGCCCAGTTCGTCTCCAACATCGGCAGCTGGATGCAGACCGTGGCCGCCCAGTGGCTGATGCTGACCCTGACCGGGTCGGCCGCCTACGTCGCGCTGGTCCAGACCGCGGCGGGCCTGCCGGTGCTGCTGTTCGCGATCGTGGCCGGGACGGTCGGCGACCTGGTGGACCGGCGCCGTTTCCTGCTGGCCACGCAGACGTTCATGCTGGCCGCGGCCGCCGCCCTCGGCGCGCTGGCCATCGCCGGGCTGGTCACGCCCTGGGTGCTGCTCGCGCTGATCTTCGCGCTCGGCACCGGGCAGGCGCTGACCTCGCCGACCTGGCAGACTCTGCAGCCGGAGCTGGTCAGCCCGGCCGAGCGGGTGCAGGCCATCTCGCTCGGCGCCGTGAACCAGAACCTGGCCAGGGCCATCGGCCCGGCCATTGGCGGCGTCCTGCTGGCGGCCACCAGCTCCGGCACGGTCTTCCTGGTCAACGCGGCCTCGTTCGCCGCGGTGCTCGCCGTGCTGATGTCCTGGCACTCCAGCCCCCGCGTCACCAACACGCTGCCGCGCGAGCATGTCGGGGAGGCGATCAGGGCCGGCGGCCGGTACATCGCCGCCAGCCCCGTGCTGCGGGTGATCCTGGCCCGCGCCGGGCTGTTCATCGTGTTCGCGAGCGCCATCTGGGCGCTGCTGCCGCTGACCGCCCGGTCTTCCCTGCACCTGGGTTCCGGCGGGTACGGGCTGCTGCTGGGCAGCGTCGGGATCGGCGCCGTGGCCGGCGCCGCGCTGCTGCCCCGGCTGCGCGCCCGGCTGTCGCCCGACGCCCTCCTGGCGGCCGGGTCGGTCGGGCTGGCGGTGGTGACGCTGCTACTGGCCTACGCCCACGTGACCGCGGTCGCCGCCGTCGCGCTCGTGTTCGGCGGGGCCTGCTGGGTGCTGGCGCTGTCCATCCTGAACTCGATGTACCAGCTGACGCTGCCGGGGTGGATCAAGGCCCGCGGCATGTCGTTCTACCTGATGGTCTTCCAGGGCGGCGGGGCCGTCGGCAGCGCGATCATGGGCGTGATCGCCGTGCACGCCGGGCTGTCGGTGACCCTGACCATCGCCGCCGCCGGGCTGGCTCTCGGTCCGCTGGCCGGCCTGGGCTGGCGGTTCCGCGCCATCCCGCCAGATACCCTGCTGCCCGCCGGAGACTGGCCCGCGCCGGTGCTGGCACCGGACCAGACGCCGGGGGGCCCGGTGCTGGTCGGCATCCAGTACCGCGCGCTGCCCGGACGTGAAGACGAGCTGATGGCCGCCCTGCAGGAAACGAAAAACAGCCGCCGCCGCACCGGCGCGATCTCCTGGCGGGCCTGGCACGACGCGAGTGACCCGGGCCGGGTGCTCGAGGAGTTCGTCGTCGCTTCCTGGGACGACCACCTGCGCCAGCACGAGCGCGTGA
>Ga0335075_10009417_pt1 | contig 14902 bp, 12 predicted proteins | sample Lox_Sample_24_FD_206723 | JGI IMG/M metagenome (GOLD analysis project Ga0335075, IMG submission 206723) | Soil microbial communities from Loxahatchee National Wildlife Refuge, Florida, United States - Lox_Sample_2.4 | ecosystem: Environmental > Terrestrial > Soil > Wetlands | place: USA...
TCGATGCTGGCGGTGCCCGTGCGACGGGCCGGCCGGACGCGCGGCGTGCTGGCGGTGCAGAGCCGGCTGCCGCGGCTCTATGCGCGGGATGAGGCGGACGAGCTGGAGACGGTGGCGATGCTGCTCGCCGAGCTGCTGCCCAACGGCACCGATGCGGCGCCGCCCGAGGAGGGGTTCGGGGCGACGCTCTCGCGCCGTTTCGCCGCGACCCCGCTGGCACCCGGCCTCGCCGTCGGGACCGTGCTCCGGCGCGGCGCGCTCGCCCAGCCGCAGCGGCTGCTCGCCGAGGATGTCGCGATGGAGCGGGCACGCCTCGAAAGCGCGTGGCAGGCGATGCGGCAGGGGGTCGATGCGCTGCTGGCCGACCTCGTGCCGGAGCCGGGGGCACCGCGCGAAGTGCTGGAGGCCTATCGGCTGGTCGCGGCGGATGCCGGCTGGTTCGAGCGGGTGGCGACGGCGGTGACAGGCGGGTTGACGGCGGAGGCGGCGGTGCACCGGGTGGCGGGCGAGCTGCGCCGGCGCATGCGCCATTTCGGCGATCCCTATCTGCGCGAGCGGCTGGCCGATCTCGATGATCTCGCCGGCCGGCTGCTGGGTGCGCTCGGGGCGGCCGAGGCGCCGGGGCCGGTGGCGCCGGGGACCGTCCTGATCGCGCGCCGGCTCGGCCCGGCCGAGCTCATCGACTGGCATGCAAGGGGCGTCGTCGGCCTGGTGGTCGAGGAGGGGACGCCGCACGGCCACGCCGCCATCCTTGCCCGGGCGCTCGGCCTGCCGGCGCTCGGCGGCGCGCCCGGCCTGCTCGAGACGGCGAGCGACGGCGAGGAGGTGGTGCTGGACGCCGACGAGGGACGGGTGATCCTGCGCCCGGAGCTCGACGTCACGCAGGGCTACCGGGCGGCGCTGGCGGCCCGCACGGAGGAGCAGGCGAGCCTTTGCGCCTGGCGCGGGCGGGAGGCGGCTACGGCCGACGGCACCCGCCTCAAGCTGATGCTCAATATCGGGTTGCCACACGAGATCGAGCAGCTCGAAGCCACCGGCGCCGACGGCGTCGGGCTCTTTCGCACCGAGATCGCGATGATGGCGGCGGGCGCGGTGCTGCCCGACGCGGCCGAGCAGGCGGCGATCTATGCCCGGGTGCTGGACGCCGCGAAGGGACGGGAGCTGGTCTTCCGCACCCTCGATCTTGGCAGCGACAAGCTCTTGCCCGGCGCTCCGCCGGCGACCGAGGCCAACCCGGCGATGGGGTGGCGCAGCCTCAGGATCGGCCTCGACCGGCCGGCGGTCCTGCGCCGCCAGCTGCACGCGCTGCTACTCGCTGCCGACGGGCGGCCACTCTCGGTGATGTTCCCGATGGTCGCCACGGTCGAGGAGTTCGAGGCAGCGCGTGCGCTGCTCGGGACCGAGGTGGCGCGGATCGGCCGCAAGCCAGCCCGGCTCGCCGTGGGCACGATGCTCGAGGTTCCGGCGCTGCTCTGGCAGCTGCCGGCGCTGCTGGCCGCCGCCGACTTCGTCTCGGTCGGCACCAACGACCTCATGCAGTTCCTCTTCGCGGCGGACCGCACTGCGCCCGACATCGCCGGCCGCTACGACGTGCTTTCGGCGCCGGTCCTCGACCTGCTCGAGGATCTTGCCGAGAAGGCCGAGGCGGCTGGGGTTGCGCTCTCGGTGTGCGGGGATGCGGCTGGGGAGCCGGTGGTGGCCCTGACGCTCGCAGCCCTCGGGATCGCCACGCTCTCGATGTCTGCCCACGCGCTGCTGCCGCTGAAGGCGTGGCTGGCGCGGATCGACCTGCCCGCCTTCCGACCCGTGCTCGCGGGCATTCGTCGGGCCGCGTCGGGCGGGGCTTCCCTCCGCGAGACAATCGCCGCTTGGACACGCGAGCAGGGCGCGGAAGCCGGGGGCGGGGGCGACGGCGGGGGCGAATGAGGCTGCCTGGCCGACTTCCAGTGTAAACGTGTAACGGTCATGTTAGGAAGGTTGGCAAGCCGCTCGTATTTGGGCTAAATACCGCTGAGCCACGGCATCGTCGGCGGCTCGCGCTTGATGGCTGCCGATCGACGACCGGTCGGCCACGGAGACCGGACCCGTGTTGCACGAGCGAAAGGCGAGATTGGCGGAGGGGCATGTCACCATGTCCTCCGGACGAAACGACATCCCGTCGGCGCCCGGGCGTGTGCCCGGACAGGCGCCACGGGTGGGAGCGGAGCTGCGTGGCGCGCGAGAGTATCGCGGGTGGGAGCTTGAGGCGCTGGCGGCGAGCCTGCGCATCCGTTCCCTCTATCTCGAGGCGATCGAGGACGGGCGCGTGGCCGATCTGCCCGGGAACGCCTATGCGCTCGGCTTCCTGCGCACCTATGCGGCGACGCTTGGCCTCGACGCTGACGATATCGCGCGCCGCTTCCGCGCCGAGGTTGCGGAGGTGAACACCAAGACCGAGCTGACCTTCCCGGCCCCGGTGCCGGACCGCGGCGTGCCGGCAGGCGTTGTGGTCGTGCTTGGGCTGGTGCTGGCGATCGGCGCCTATGTCGGCTGGTACACCCTGGCCGACCGTGCGGCGCCGCCGAACCCAGTAATGCCGGTGCCGGAGCGGTTGGCGCGGCTTGCCGACCCAACCGCGCTCACACCGCCGCACCCGCCGGTGCCGGCCCGCCCGACCGCTACGGTCTCCACGCCGGCCGCGACGGGGATCACAGTGACGGCGACGAACGCGTCCCGACCTGCGTCTTCGATGCCCGCTTCCGTCCCCGCCGCCCCGCCGGGCAGCGTGGCAATAGCCGCCGTCAAGCCGCCCGCGGTAACCCAGCCGGCGGTAACCCAGCCGGCGGCGACCCCGCCCGGGCCGGCAACCCCGGCCGCAGCCGTGTCCGCAGTGGCGTCCCCAATGGCACCGCCGGTGGCATCATCGGTGGCATCACCGGTGGCATCGCCCGCGGCACCTGGCGTATCGGCCGCCTCGAACGCCGCACTGGCCGCCGTCTCGTCCCTGGCACCTCCGGCCAATGCCGCAACCCAGCCGCTCCCGCCGCCGGGCACGATCATCGTGCGCGCGACTGCCGCCGCCTGGATCGAGGTCCGGGATTCGACCGGCACGGTCGTGTTCACCAAGTTGATGCAGCCGGGCGAGAGCTGGACGGTGCCGCGGCAGGCCGGCCTCGTGCTGACCACGGGCAATGCGGGCGGCACCGAGCTTATCGTCGACGGACGGCCAGCGCCGCCGCTTGGCGGCCCGGGGATGGTCGTGCGCGGCCAGCCGCTCGATGCCGCGCTGATCAAGGCCGGCGCGCTGCCGGCGCAGATCGCCGCCGCCGCTGGCACGCCCGCCTATACGCCGGCTTCGATCCATGCAACGCAGGGTGCAGACCCAACGCAATGAGCTACCGTCCTTACCAGCACATCGAGCGCCGGGCGTCGCGGCGCATCCATGTGGGTCCTGTCCCGGTGGGCGGGGGCGCGCCGATCAGCGTGCAGACCATGACCAACACGCCGACCACCGACGTCGCCGGCACGATCGCGCAGATCCGCCGCGCTCAGGACGCTGGGGTCGATATCGTCCGCGTCTCCTGCCCCGATCAGGAGAGCGCGCTGGCGCTCAAGGCGATCGTGCGCGCGGTCGACGTGCCGATCGTCGCCGATATCCATTTCCATTACCGCCGCGCGATCGAGGCGGCGGAGAGCGGGGCGGCGTGCCTGCGTATCAATCCCGGAAATATTGGCAGCAACGAGCGCGTTAAGGAGGTCATCAGGGCCGCGCGCGATCATGGCTGCTCGATGCGCATCGGCGTCAACGCGGGCTCGCTCGAGCGCCACCTGCTCGAGAAATACGGTGAGCCCAATCCCGAGGCGCTCGTCGAAAGCGCGCTCGAGCACGCGAAAATCCTCGAGGACAACGATTTCCGCGAGTTCAAGATCAGCGTCAAAGCGTCCGACGTGTTCCTCGCCGTCGCGGCTTACCAGCAGCTCGCCGAGGTCTGCGACCATCCCCTGCACATCGGCATCACCGAGGCCGGCGGCCGGCGCACCGGCACAGTGAAGTCGGCGATTGGGCTCGGCAATCTGCTCTGGGCCGGGATCGGCGATACAGTCCGCGTCTCCCTCTCGGCTGAGCCGGAGGAGGAGGTGCGCGTCGGCTGGGAGCTGCTGAAGTCGCTCGGCATCCGCCACCGCGGCGTGCGCATCATTTCCTGCCCGTCCTGCGCGCGGCAGGGCTTCAATGTCATCGAGACCGTATCGGAACTCGAGGATCGGCTCGCGCATATCGAAACGCCGATCACGCTCTCGATCATCGGCTGTGTCGTCAACGGGCCCGGGGAGGCGCTGATGACCGATCTCGGCGTCACCGGCGGCGGCGCCGGGCGGCACATGGTCTACCACGCCGGCAAGACCGACCACACCATTCCCGCCGAGCGGATGATCGACCATATCGTCGAGCTGGTCGAAGCGAAGGCGGCCGCGCTGGCCGCGCCGAAGGTGGCCGCCGAATAGACCCGTCGCACCGCCCGATTCCATTGCCTGCGAATTTGCTGCGACTGCGTGATGACCTGAGCGCCTGACGAGCGGCTTGTATCCGTCGACCGCGCGGGCCTAACCTTTCATCCAGGCGGGTTCTGCAAGAGTCGCGTACGCGCTCTGCGTGCCCCGCCCGCGCCGGCGGAAGGCGGGCGCTTTGCCACTGCGCCTACCAAGTCCTAGGGAGGAAAATCGTGGAAAGCAAGTTCGGGAATCCGGCGCCGCTCGGGCTGATCGGATTCGCCAGCACGACCTGGCTTCTCAGCATGATCAACGCCGGTTGGGTCAGCGCGGACGGGCTCGGCGTCGTCCTGGCAATGGCCGTTGCTTACGGTGGGACCGCACAGGCGCTCGCCGGCATCCTCGCCTATATCCGCGGCAATACCTTCGCCACCGTTGCGTTCCTGAGCTATGGCGCGTTCTGGTGGTCGTTCGTTCTGTTCGTCAAACTGTTCCTCGGCAAGACGCCCGAGCCGTTCGTCGGCTGGTATCTTTTTGTGTGGGGCGTCTTCACCTTCTACATGTGGATCGCGTCGTTCCGTCACAATATGGTGCTCCAGCTCGTCTTCCTCACGCTCTGGATCACGTTCTTCCTACTCGCCATCGGCAAGTGGTTCGGCGCCGACCTCATCGGCATGCTCGGCGGCTATATGGGCCTGATCTGCGCCCTGCTCGCCGCCTACCTTTCCGCGGCCGAGGTGATCAACGGCGATTATCAGCGTGAGGTTCTTCCCGTCGGTCCGTACGTTGCGAAGCCCGACGTCCTGACTGCCTGACGGGACGCTCCGGGGGCTGCAGCCCCCGGAGCCGCCGGCGCGCGTCCGGCGCGACTCTTGCCGGAAGCGCCCGGCGCGAGCAGGATAGCGCCCTGCCGGGGGACGGTCCCGGGGGATTGCCCCTCGGGATTCGGTCGGCAGCCGCGGACGGCACCACCGCCCGCTCATTGCGCGCAGGAACGGGTAACGCCAGCATGCACACCGCCCACTCGCCGAGCGGCGTCCGCGTGTCCGCGCGGGCCGCTTCGCACTCCCGGACCACCCGCAGCGGGCGCGGGGGCGCGTCTTCCTCGTGAGCCCGATCCAGCCCATCCGCGGCACCCGCGATCTGATCGGGGAGGATTTGCGCCGCCACCGCCACGTGATCGAAACCGCGCGCCGGATCGCGGAAACCTCCGGATTCGAGGAATGGGCGACGCCGATCTTCGAGGACACGCGCGTCTTTTCCCGCACGCTCGGCGAAACCTCCGATGTCGTGACGAAGGAGATGTACAGCTTCACCGACCGCTCGGGCGAGAGCCTGACGCTGCGCCCGGAGGCAACCGCCGGGGTTTGCCGCGCGTTGGTCTCCAACGGGCTCACCCAGTCCCTGCCGCAGAAAGTCTTCTATGCGGGGCCGATGTTCCGCTACGAGCGGCCGCAGAAGGGCCGCTACCGGCAATTCCACCAGATCGACATCGAGCTGATCGGGCCGGCCCATCCGCTCGCCGATGCAGAGGTGATCGCCTGCGGCTACGCGATCCTGGGCGCGCTCGGCATCGGGGCCGATGTCACGCTCGAGATCAACACGCTCGGCGATGCCGAAAGCCGCAATTCGTGGCGCGCCGCGCTGGTCGCCTATTTCTCCGCGCGCCGCGCGCTTCTTTCGCCCGAGAGCCAGGCACGGCTCGAGCGCAATCCGCTCCGCATCCTCGATTCCAAGGAGCACGCCGACCAGGCGGTCGTCGCCGAGGCGCCGGAAATCGCGCCCCATCTCACGCCGGCGGCCGCTTCGTTCTATGCGGGCCTGAAGGAGGGGCTGGCGCGCTTCGACGTGCCGTTCCGCGAGAATCCGCGCATCGTGCGCGGCCTCGATTATTACGGCCACACCGCCTTCGAGTTCGTCACCGCGGCGCTCGGCGCGCAGGGCACCGTGATGGCGGGTGGCCGCTATGATGGCCTGGTTGCGGAAATGGGCGGGCCGCCGACCCCCGCGGTTGGATGGGCCGCCGGCATCGAGCGGCTGGCCATGCTGCTGCCGGAGGTGCCGAAAGCCGCGGCGCCGGTCGCCGTGGTGCCGGTATCGCCGGCGGCGGAAGAGGCAGCGATCGGTATACTCCGGCGCCTGCGCGCGGCGGGCATCCGCGCCGAGATGGAGTATCACGGCAATCTGCGCCGGCGCATGGAGCGGGCCAACCGTATCGGCGCGCGGGCGGCGGTGATCCTTGGCGAGGACGAGGCCGCACGCGCGGCCGTGCAGCTCAAGGATCTCACCAGCGGCGCCCAGACCGAGGTGCCGATCGCGGAGCTCGTCGGCCGCCTCTCATGAGCTTCTCCACCCGGCTCGACCAGATCCTGGCCCGCAGCGCCGAGCTCAAGGCCCAGCTCGCTGCCGGCCACGCCGGCGAGAGCTCGGTCCGCGCTGCCCGCGAGCTTGCCGAGCTCGATCCGGTGATCGCGCGCATCGAGGCGCTGCGCGCTGCCGAGCACGCCCGCGACGAGGCCGAGGCCCTGCGTGCGGACCCGGAGATGGCCGAGCTTGCCGAAGGCGAGCTGCAGGCGCTCAAGGAAAGAATTCCCCGGCTCGAGCACGAGCTCCGCCTCGCCCTGCTGCCGCGCGACGCGGCCGACGAACGGAGCGCCATCCTCGAAGTGCGGCCGGCGGCGGGCGGCGAGGAGGCCGCACTTTTCGCAGCCGTTCTGTTCGCCATGTACCGCCGCTACGCCGAGGCCCGGCACTGGCGGTTCGAGACATTGAGCACCACGCCGAGCGATCTCGACGGCATCCGCGAAGGCATCGCCGAGATCACCGGGCGGGACGTGTTTGCGCGGCTGAAATTCGAATCGGGCGTGCATCGGGTGCAGCGCGTGCCGGAGACGGAGAGCCAGGGGCGCATCCACACCTCGACCGTCACGGTGGCGGTGCTGCCGGAGGCGGAGGAAGTGGACGTCGTCATCGCCGATTCCGACCTGCGCATCGACGTCTTCCGCGCCTCCGGCGCCGGCGGCCAGCACGTCAACAAGACGGAAAGCGCGGTGCGCATGACGCACCTGCCGACCGGCATCACCGTTTCGATGCAGGAAGAGAAGAGCCAGCACAAGAACCGCGCCAAGGCGATGAAGATCCTGCGCGCGCGGCTCTATGAGCGGAACCGGGCGGAGCTCGCGGCGAGCCGTGCCGCCGACCGCCGCGCGCAGGTCGGCACCGGGGATCGCTCGGAGCGCATCCGCACCTACAATTTTCCGCAAGGCAGGGTCACCGACCACCGCATCGGGCTCACGCTCTACAAGCTCGATCGGGTGCTCGAGGGCGATCTCGATCCGCTGATCGATCCGCTGATCGCCGAGGACCAGGCTGCCCGCCTCGCGGCCCAGGGGCAGGATCAGGGATTGATCCAGGGGCTCCGCCCCTGGACCCCGCCAGGGCCTTGAGGCCCTGGACCCACATCCGTTTAGAGTAATGGATTGCAACGGCGGAGCCTTTGCTGGGGTCCAGGGGCAAAGCCCCTGGTTGGTCAGTCGTCCGTCTCCGGCAGCACCTCGGTCTTCAGGCTCAGGATTTCGCCGAGCCAGGCGGCGTGGCGCGTATGGTCGTCGCGCGGGCGCCCCGTTTCGGGGTGGAGCAGGACAGCGAGCCCCATGCGGTTCAGCATGAGGAAGGGAGCGAGCGCGGGAAAGATCTCCGGGGCGAAGGCGATCTGGTACATCGCCGTGGGGTGCGGCCCGACCGGGACGTCGTGCCAGCGTCCCATGCGGACGGGGAAGCGAGCCTCCACCCAGCCGCGCAGGGTGGCGGCGCGGGCGCGGCTCTCGGGGTCAGCCGGGTCGTAATAGACGTGCGCGTGGTACTCGGCGATCGCTGCAACGTCTCTTGGGGCGACGTCCTTTGGCGCGTCTTTCATGCGAGCCTCCTCGGGCGGGATGGGCCGCGATGATAGGCCGGCGCGCGGCGGGCGGTCACCGCGCGGGGCCTGGACGCGGCGGGCGCGGCGTGCGTAGGCTCGGCCCGGCGGTGCGCCGTCGAGGGAAGAAACGCGCCATGATCAAGCGATTCCACGTGCTCTATGTCGGGCAGATCGCGCTCGACAATGTCGGGCTTGACGGAACGCCGGCCAACGCGCGGCGTTATGCGAGCGAGCGGCTCGCGCAGGCCCTCTGGACGGCGCGCGACATTGCGCAGGTCATGGAGGAATGCGGGTTCCACGCGCTCTGGACCGCCGAGCATCATTTCCAGCGCGAGGGCTATGAGTGCCTGCCCAATTTGGTGCAGCTCGGGCTCTGGCTCGCGACCCAGACGAAGCGGCTCAAGTTCGGCTGCGCCTTCAACGTGCTGCCGATGTGGCACCCGATCCGCCTCGCCGAGGACTACGCGATGGCGGATATCGTCACCAACGGGCGCATCATCATGGGCGTGGGGCGCGGCTACCACACGCGCGAGGTCGAGACCCTCGGCGGGCCGCTGATCGATGCCGAAAGGAACCGCGCCTGGTTCGAGGAGGGGCTCGAGCTCCTGCTCAAATGCTTCAACGAGGAATCGTTTCATTTCAAGGGTAAATTCTTCGAATGCCCGCCGCCGGTCGAGTATCGCGGCTACCGCTTGAGCGAGATCACCGTCGTGCCGCGGCCGAAGCATCTCCCGGTCGAGATTTTCATGCCCGTCGCGAGCGGGCGGACGATCGAGATGATGGCGCGCCATGGCCTCAAGCCGATGGTGACGCTGAACGGGGAAAAGATCCTGGACGATGTCGTGCACGCGTACCAGGCGGCGTGCCGCAAATTCGGGCGGGAGAGGGCGCTCGGCGAGGACATGATCTGGGGCGCCGGGCTTTGCCTCGCCGAGAGCCGCGAGAAGGCGATGCGCATGATCGAGCCGGCGCATGACGAGCGCTACAAATGGTTCGCGCCGTTCGGCTTCGTCCGCTACGCCGACGATGAGGGGCGGTCGTGGGGAACGCCGGGAGCGCCGGCACGCGTTCTGCGGCCCGCCCGGGGAGGTGATCGCGGGGATCCGCTCGATCGAGACGAAATATCCCGGGCTCGAGGATTTCATGATCCACTGGGCCGAGGGGATGGGGCCCGAGGAGTTCGCCCGGCAACTCCGCTGGTTTGCCAAGGACGTGATGCCGGCCTTCGGTGTGGGGTAGGGAATACCTCTCGCCGATTACGAATTCGGCGCGGCGGATGCCTGCTCCACGGCGAGGCGGATGAGCGCTGCCATGCTCGGGAGGTTGAGCTTGGCGCGGATCTGCGCCGCGACCGCGGCGGCCGTGCGGTAGCTGATCCCGATCTGGGCGGCCACCTCGGCGAGGCTCCGCCCGGTGCTGAGCTGCGCGAGGACCTCGCGCTCGCGTGCCGACAATCCGCGGAGCGGGCTCTGGCCAGGGCGAAGGTTCATCAGCGCGAGCTTCTGCGCGACCGGCCGGCTCAGATAGACTTCCCCGACGCCGATCCGATCCACGGCTTCCAGAAGTGCTGCCGGGTCGTCGTTCTTGCTGACATAGCCGCGCGCCCCGGCCTCCAGGGCGCCGGCCACCATCACCGGCTCCTCGTGCATGCTGAAGACCAGCACTTTGAGCCCGGGCGCCAGCGCCAGCATGCGCCGCAGCCCGGCGAGGCCGCCGCCGTCGCCGAGGCCGAAATCGAGGATGACGAGGTCGGGCGAGGCCTCGCCGCACAGGCGCTGCCCCTCGGCGGCGGTCTCTGCCTCGATCACGCGGACTCCGCCTCGCTCCTCGAGGAGGCGCCGGCAGCCGGCACGGACGATCGGGTGGTCCTCGACCAGAAGGATCAGGGGGGCTTCGCTCATGGCGCCGCGGCTGTGGGCAGCTCCATGGTCACTGCGATTTCCGCTCCGCCGATCGGGCGGTTGGCGATGGAGAGGCGCCCGTTCAGCGCCCGCACGCGCTCGCTCATGCCGAGCAGTCCCAAGCCGAAGCGGAGCCCGGGCGGCAGTCCGCGTCCGTCGTCGCGCACCAGCACGCGAACCGCGCGCTCCGCGCCCCTCAACCGCTCCAGGCATACCTCCACCCGCCGGGCGCCCGCGTGCCGCGCGGCGTTGGTGAGGCACTCCTGCACCACGCGGTAGAGCGCGAGGCCGGCCACTTCGTCGCCGACCGCAACCTCTTCGGCCTGCACGCTGAAGGCGATGTCCGGGCAGTGCTCCTGCCAGCCGGCGACGAGCTCACGCAGCGCCTCGGCCAGCCCGAGCTGCTCGAGCGCAAGCGGCCGGAGCCGCGCCAGGATACGCGCGTTGGTGCGCTGGATGCTATCGACCAGGCGCCCGATCGCCGCGGCACGCTCGGCGATGCGGGCGGGCGGCGCATGGCCCCGCCGGCAGCAGCCGAGGATGCTCGCGGCCTCGGCGCGGATGCCGAACAGGACCGGGCCGAACTCGTCGTGCAACTCGTGCGCGATCTCCTTGCGCTCCGCCTCCTGCAGGCCGATCAGCGCGTCGATCAGGCGGTGATTATCCTCGGTGACCTGGGCGAGCGAGCGGGCGAGGCTGTTGAACTGCTCGCCGATGCGCGCGAGCTCGGCGATCGGGATCGGCGCGAGGCGCACGCCGTAATCGCCGCGCTCCAGCCGGTCGAAGCTCTGCTGCAGCGCACGCACGGGGCGGAGCGCGCGGTGCACGGTCCAGAGCGTCAGCGCGACGATGGCGGCGGAAGAGACGACCAGGAGCCCGCAGAGCCAAACCATCTCCTCCCAGATTTCGGCGATCTCGTCGAGCGGGTTCGAGAGCATCTCGACCCGCGCCACTTCCCTTCCGCCGACGAGCACGGGAAACAGCGCGATCTTGGGCGTGAGGTCGAAGATGCGCGCGAACCAGAGCGGCACGGGGCTCTGGGCCGTGTCGAGCTGGGGCAGCTCAGAGGCGGCGATTTGCTCCGGGTTCGTCGCGATCCGGAAGACGACGTGGCGCACCTTCGGCAGCTCCGCTTGCAGCCTCGTGAGCGCCGCATCGGCGCTGCTGGCGGCGCTTGCGTTGGCGAGCGCGGCGGTGACCAGGAGCCGGCCGAGCCGCATGCCCGACGTCACCTCCGCGCGCACCCGCTCCGGCGCCCAGGAGAGCTCGTAGCCGATCGTGGCGGCGAGCCCGAGTGCCAAGATCACCGAAGGGATCAGCACCAGCCGCAGCTTGAGCGACATCACGCAAGTCTCCTCCCACGCCGTCGCGGAGCCGCATTTTCTGCATGTCACCGCAGTTTCTGCCGCCTTCGCGGCAATCAGTATTATGGACCGGATATTCGGGCGGCCGCCACACTGCCCGCCGCGCCCACCTCCCGGGAGGCGGGCGCGGCGAGGAAACGACCATGAAGCGCCTGTGCCCGATCGCGCTTGCCGCGTTGGCCCTGCCTGTCGCCGCCGCCGCGCAGAGTACTGCGCCCACCACGCAGAGTGCGGCGCCTGCTCCGCAGGCTGCTCCGGCGGCGACCTCGGCGCCGTCGGCCACGTCATTGCCGGAGGTGAACGTCATCGCGCCGACGCCGCTGCTCGGCTCGGGCGTCAACCCGGACACGATCCCGGCGGAGACGAACGTGCTGACGAGCGGCGATCTCTCGCGCACCGGCACACCGGACCTGACTGGCTCCCTCAACCAGCAGGTCGGCGGCGTCAATCTCAACTCTGCCTCGGGAAACCCGTTCCAGCCGAACCTCGTCTATCACGGCTTCGAGGCCTCGCCGCTGCAGGGCACGCCCCAGGGTCTCGCCGTCTATGTCAACGGCGCCCGCTTCAACCAGGCCTTCGGCGATACGGTCGACTGGAGCCTCATCCCGAACATCGCGATCAATAGCATGAACCTGGTCGGCTCCAACCCGGCGTTCGGGCTCAATGCGCTGGGCGGGGCGGTGAACGTCCAGATGAAGAACGGATTCACCTATCACGGGCTCGAGTCCGATGTCTCGGGCGGGTCGTTCTCGACGGTTCAGGGCGAGTTCCAGTACGGCAAGCAGATCGGCGATACCGCCCTCTACGTCGCCGGAAACGTGCTGCACCAGGACGGATGGCGGGACCTGCAATCCTCCGACATTCAAAATCTCTATGGCGATCTCGGCTGGCGGAACGACTGGGAGGAAGTGCATCTCAACGTCACGCTCGCGCACTCGGCGCTTAACGGGCCGGGAACCTCGCCGGTGGAGCTTCTGGCCGCCGATCCCGCAGCACAGTTCACGGGGCCGAACGCGATCTACGACGAATATCTCGACGTTAATCTCAACGGGAATTTCCAGCTCACCGACACGACATCTATCCAGGCGGTCACGTATTACGATTATTTCCACGAATTCGTGACGAACGGCAATGCCACTGACGACACGCCCTGCGACGACGGCTCGGGGCTCCTCTGCTCGAGCCCAGGCGTCTACAGCACGACGCTCGGGGGCGGGACCATTCCGGCCTTCCTCGGCGACAATCCGACCTCTTATTCCGAACTCGACAACCAGACCACCAATACCAACGGCTATGGCGTGTCGGCGCAGGTGACGAACACCAACGACGTGTTCGGGCTGCACAATCACGCGGTAGTGGGCCTCAGCTTCGACGGCGCCCAGACGGAGTTCGGGGCGGTGTCCTATGTCGGCGGAATCACGGACGTGTCCCGGGTATTCGTAGGCCCCGGCATCATCATCGACGAGCCTGGCGTCAACCAGCCGGTGAGCGTGGCGATCAGCGACGCCTATTACGGGGCCTTCTTCACCGACACGCTGAATTTCACGCAGCGGCTGGCGATGACCCTCTCGGGCCGCTTCAACGTGGCCGACATAGACCTCGCGGACCAGAACGGGGGAGACCTTACGGGCGACCACAGCTACAGCCACTTCAATCCCGGGGTGGGATTCACTTATCAGCTGACACCGTGGCTCACCGCCTATGCGGGCTATGCCGTTGCGAACCGGGCGCCGACCCCAGCCGAGCTGTCCTGCGCGAGCCCGGAGGATTCCTGCAGCCTGGCCAATTTCTTCGTCGGCGATCCGAACCTCAAGCAGGTGGTGGCGCACACGATAGAAACAGGCCTGCGCGGCAGCGTCTCGCCTTCCGCGAATTCGACCCTCAGCTACAATATCGGACTCTATCGCTCCAACCTCGATGACGACATCGTTTTCGTCAACAGCGTAACTCTCGACCGTGCCTACTTCACGAATATCGGCCAGGCGCGGCAGCAGGGTGTCGATGTCGGCGTGCAGTTCCAGGACCGCCGTTGGCTCGCCTATCTCGAATATTCCTATATCGATGCAACCTATCAGAGCGGATTCGTCGAATCGGCTGGCAGCAATCCGGACGGAGATGAAAACGGAAACGAAACGATCACTCCCGGCGACCATCTGCCGGGAATCCCCGCCAACCAGATCAAGCTCGGTGTCTATTACAAGGTGACGCCGAAATGGACGGTCGGCGCCGTCGGGATCGCCCAAACGGGACAATACCTCTTCGGCGACGAGGCGAACCTGACGCCGCAGCTGCCGGGCTTCTTCACGCTCAACCTCACCACCAACTACCAGCTCACGCCGAAGATCGGGCTCTTCGCCACGATCGACAACGTGACCAACGAGCAATACTACACCTACGGAACGTTCTCGCCGACCACCGCGGTCTATCTGAGCCAGGCGCCCAATGCGACCAACCCGCGGGCCTACAGCCCGGCCGCGCCGATCGGGGTCATTGTCGGGGTTCGCGTGACGCTGGGATAGGACAGGGGGGGCAAGCCTGGCAGGAGGGGCAGTTTTGCGGCGGCCGCCGGGGGGGACTATCCTGCCGGGCAACAGGATCGGGAGGTAAGGCGACGTCATGCGCTCGGCATTTTTCCCTGGCTTGTCGTTTTTCTGCGCGGCCCTTCTCGGACCGTGCTGCGTCCTGGCCGCGGCGCCGGTGGCGCCTCCGGCTCCGGCCGGCCCCCCCATCTCGCTCGAGCTCAACAAGCTCGCGCCGCTGGACGGAGCAACCGGCTGCCGCGCCTACTTCGTCATCGCCAATCCGGGCGCCGAGGCGATTCCGGAGCTGCAGCTCGACCTCGTGCTGTTCGGCACGGACGGCATCATCGCCCGGCGCGTGGCGGTCGAGGTCGGGCCGCTACCGGCGGACAAGACGGTCGTCCGGCTGTTCGACCTCGCGGGGACGAAGTGCGACGCGATCGGCCACGTCCTGCTCAATGACGTGCTCTCCTGCCAGGTCGCGGGCCCGGCGCCGACGGCCGGAGGGACGACCGGCGACGACCAGCGCCAAGCCTGTCTCGATCGGATCGCGGTCTCGTCGCGTGCCGCGGCGCCGCTGACGAAGTAGCGCGACGCCCCATGCATACCCCGCCGCCGGACCTCTCGCCGATCGCTCTCTTCCTGCACGCGGACGCGGTGGTGAGGCTGGTCCTGCTGGTACTGGTGCTGGCGAGCGTGTGGGTCTGGGCCGTCGCAATCGACCGGGCGGTG